>Ga0315312_1000983_pt1 | contig 25440 bp, 13 predicted proteins | sample TDP7_MG_FD_203629 | JGI IMG/M metagenome (GOLD analysis project Ga0315312, IMG submission 203629) | Freshwater sediment microbial communities from Lake Towuti, South Sulawesi, Indonesia - TDP7 | ecosystem: Environmental > Aquatic > Freshwater > Lake > Sediment | place: Indonesia: South Sulawesi... | reverse complement strand
CGGCATCGCCTGCTTATCGCCGTGAACAATAGTTTTCTCGGCAAAAGGAGGATTCTCATAACCAACGATAGAACCGTTTGTCGTGGTGCCGTATCCATCCAGCCACGTATTAAATATTCTGTTGCTCTTGGGGTCAGTTGTGTCAAGGTCATTGTAGCTCTCGAAATCGTCTACGATATAATATTCTTGTGTTCTAAAGTTCCAGAGGTCGCCCTTCCACGTTGCGGGAGTCTGAGCTTCATTGACCTCGTCGACCCGCCAGTAGTAGGTCTTGCCTAAATCGAGAGACAAAGGACCATAGCTGGCCTTGGTAACTGAAGCGACAGGTGCGGTACCATCTATCACCGCTTGCTGGTCTGTGCTAAAGTACACGTTGTGCTTGGCTGCCTCTCTTCCTGCTCTGAAGCCAAGGGTTACATCAGCGGGCGCATCTATTGTGCCCATAGAGACATCTTTTGCCCCCGAGACCGGCTTAGGCTCTCTTGCAAGCACCGGTATGCAGAAGAAGCGGACCTCGCTCAGACCAAATTGGGGCATGATGCCTCCCCAGTTGCTTTTAGCCGTGAGCCGCACGTACTTTGCTCCCACACCACCCAAATCAATGGTTGTATTGTGTGCATAACCCTCGGTGCCAGGTGCCCGGGCAAACTGATGAGTAGTACCCAATGTCGTATAGTTGGTGCCATCAACCGAATACTCGATAGTAACATCTTTGAATCCGAAGCCGACGAAAGACTCAACCATTTGATTGGAGTTCCATACCCACATCTGGTGGAGTTTGTAGACCTTGTCGAACTCATATTTGACCCAGGCCCCTGCTGGCTCACTGCCGCTAAGCCACATATCCGTTGGTTCTTTCGAGTGCAGGTCATCAGCATTCAGACCCGAGCCGTTGATGGTTTTTTCAGGGCCCATATCTGCGTTGTGCATGCTGGAAGCTGTGGCAGTTATGTTCTTGATGGGATAACCGGTTGGCTCGGTTGTAAAACTCCAGACGCCGCCTTTGTATACCGTATAGTCCGGCGGGCCATTAACCTCATCGACGCGCCAGTAGTAGGTCGTACCGAAATTTAGGCGTTGAGGCGGAGTATAACTGTTGGCATCCTGGGTAATACCGCCAATACCATCGTTGACGTCAACGAAGTTGTCACTAAGGTAAACCTTATGCCCATTCACCGGCGGCGCGAAGATTCCTGGCGTCCAGCTAAGGACCACCTCCCGTGGTACATCTGTCGCCTCATCGGCAGGACTCGGATTCTTACTGAGTTCCGGAACGACCGCAGGTTCGGACGATAGAAATATATGCCCAAATCCTTGACTCTGGTCATGAGCTTCACGGCTAGTCCAGGTCATCTGAAGTTTTCTATCACCATTGTCGGCGTCGTCGAATACAGGGTGGAATCCGATGGCATTGCCTACTTCAAATTTTAAAGAAAGCATTCGACCGTATTCGATAGAGGCTTCGCAGATGTATCCATCGGCAGTTCTGGAGGAGGCTATCTGCAGGTAAGCAGGCTCGCGCGCACCAGTACCGTCCATATTGCACCAGTTCCATTTCTGGTTATTGGCATTAAAACCGTACTGGTAATGTAAAGTGCTATGGTTTGTAGTTGTAACTGCGTCTGTCGTAGCGAAAAATATTTCTATACAGTCAGCATTCCAGATAGTGCCGCCGGTTTTATTCATGGATAACTTATCATCTTTCATCACTACTGCAATGTAGATGTTCTTGTCATCCCATAGCAGATAGTACTTTCCGCTACTGTCCTCAGGGCCGGTCCAACTGGCAGGCCCCTGAGCCGTACCAGTGTGTATCTGCTCTTTCGTATCCAGGACCGCTGGGGTCATGGCATCCAGATTCCAGTCGCTCAGATCGCCGTCAATTGCATCAGGAGTACCCCTGAGACAGTCTATCACCAGCGGTTCTCGAGTCGCCGGGTGTACTGCAGGTGGGGCCGCAATCACCAAACTCAAGCTGAACAAAGTGAAAATTCCCACTAAAAGGCATTTCTTAGTTAACATTTTATTCCTCCTTTCTAATAATAGTAAAAGACCTCTGCGCAATACAAAACTTTATGTTAAATAATGATTTGCAATTTATTTTATTGCAATCTCCTCCGTTTCGGCTATTATGCAAATGACAACAAAAGCATAATATGAGCTGTCAATATAGCGTGAAAATTCTCATTGCCAAACACAAAATTATCGTTGCAGCTCTGTGCCTCACATAATAAGACCTCCTCTTGAAAAACTGCAACGATTCCACAGGTTCGAAGACCAAAAGTCACCGAGCTAATATATCTTAATATATACCAAATCAACCACCTTCACTTCAAGGAAAATTTATTCAAAATGTACACAATAACAAGCAGCCACCACCTTGGATTGAGAATAACGACTCCTTAACAAATAGACGACAAATCGCACGACCCCTGTTTTGGCCCAAGAATCGGCCTTCTCTTCAGCCTATGAAGACGTCATACCTCGCCCCCAATATTTAGTCTGCAAACGCCATTTTTCGTAACCAGAACGGCAAAAACAATCGAAATGCAATGAACACTGACAGCCGCCATTGAAAACGTTATAAAATTTTGAATTTTTTATAAGCAACTGCTATTACAGGATTTATGGGATGGTTTTTGAAATCGGCAGATAATGGGTTGTACGGTAGTATTGGGGTTGTACAGGCCGAACTGTGGGCTTGCTATTTCCCTATGTTGAATTAACTCCCGGCAATCCGTGGTTGGTATGCACAAACCGCTGCATTTGTCACGGGCTAAAAAAGCCAACGCTTGACTTGCGGACCCCTCCGCCTCATCCGGCACATCCCACAACGCCCCCCGCTTAAGAAAGAACAACCTGCCGTTTAATGTTCCTGATGCTGCGGCTTCTATGACATTTATCCCGTCAACTAATCAGAACGGCGCTGTATCCCCTGCAAAAGAACGGCAAATATGATAATCAGTCCTTTTATAACCTGCTGCGGATAAGCCGGCACATTCTTGAGGTTCATAATATTCCCAATCATACCGAGAATGAAAATACCCAAGAGGGTATTCAGTGCCGTTCCCCTGCCGCCGCTTAAACTGGCTCCGCCGATTACAACGGCCGCTATGGCATCGAGCTCCAGGCCGACTCCTACTATAGGAGAGCCGACTCCTGTTCTGGACGTGCTGATAATGCCGGCAATTGCGGCTAAGCCTCCTGAAATACTGTAGACCAGGAATTTGTAAATCCCAGTGCGTACGCCGGAAAGCCTTACCGCAATCTCATTGCTTCCTATGGCGATGACAAGTCTGCCAAAGGCTGTGAACTTTAGAACCAGAAGTATAATGTTAAATATTATAAACATTAAAAGAACCGGCTGAGGAATTCTTAACCAGTAGGCGCTGCCGAAATTTTTTAGTGCCTGGCCCGATTCCGGCAGCAAAATTGGTGCGCCCTTGGAGACAATATAGGCAAGCCCTCTGGCAATGGTCATCATCGCCAGAGTAACTACGAAAGGCGCCATTCGTCTATTCGATACGAGAAAGCCGGATACACTGCCCAACACAACACCGGTAAGAATTGTTAGAATGATAGATAACGGCAGCGGCATAGAGAAAAGAAATTGGGCGCTGAGCACACTGGCCAGAGCCATCATAGAACCAACAGAGAGATCGATACCCGCGGTTAAAATTACCAGCAGCATTCCCATACTGACGATACCTATCCCAGCCATCTGTCTGAGCAGGTTGAAGATGTTTCTCTCGGTAAAGAACGCCTTTGACGCAATTGAGGAAACTACCAGAAAAACAACAAAAATGAAAATAGTGTTATACTTCAGCAAAAAATGGATTACTTTTTTCATATCTCTTTCGCACCTCGGTTGATGATACGTATATCGTCCATCGGTTGCGCTGCTCGTTTCGTTGAACGTCCAACGTTTAACGTAACCGATACGAGCTTCGTAACCAGCCCGACGCCGCCTGGCCGCAACCGGTTGATAAGCTGTTCTGCTGGATTTAGTTTTTGCCGATGGCCAGCCGCATGATATTCTCTTCGCTGAGCTGTTCTTTTTCGAGGATTTGCTGAATTTGTCCTTGTCTCATAACCAAAACCCGGTCGCAGATTCCTATGACCTCGACCATTTCCGAGGAGATGACGATAATTGCCAAACGTCTGTCGGCAAGTTCGTTGATTAAGTTGTATATTTCTACCTTTGCCCCAACATCCACGCCGCGGGTAGGCTCATCCAGGAAAATCACCTTACAATCGGCTCCAAACCACTTGGCCAGGACCACCTTTTGCTGATTGCCACCGCTAAGGTCGGTCACTTTGTCTTCCGTACTGTTGGCCTTGATAGCCAGTCTTTCAATCAAACGCTGTGTAATCTTTTTTTCCTTTCCGTTTTTTATCAGGCCAAGCGGGCCGAGCACTTTCGCAAGGCTGGGCATAGTTATATTTGTTCTGACCGACATCGAAAGAATGGTGCCCTGCTCTTTACGGTCTTCCGGCACCAGGCCTATTCCCGATTTTACCGCATCGCGTGGTGACTTGATTTTTAAGCTGCGCCCGCTTAATGTAATTCTACCGGCGTCCTTTGAATCGGCAGCGAAGATAGCTCTTACCGTTTCCGTTCTGCCGCTACCCACCAATCCCGCAATCCCCAGTACTTCTCCCGCTCTAACCGAAAAGGAAATATTTTTAACTTTCCTACCTCGATTGAGACCTTCGACTCTGAAAATTTCCTCTCCGATTCTGCTTTCACGCTTCGGGAACATAGTGGTCAGTTTCCGGCCAATCATCATACTAATAACGTCATCTGTGGTTACATCAGTAGGTACAACCGTGCCGGTAATGGTTCCGTCCTTGATGATGGTTATCATATCAGCCACCTTGAAAATCTCGTCTAAACGATGGGAGATATAAATTACACTGACGTCTTGCTGCTTAAGCTTTCTTAAAATCTCAAACAAACGCTCTGTTTGCCGAGGCGCCAGCACCGCCGTAGGTTCATCCAATATAAGAATCCTGGCCTTCTCCGATAAAGCCTTGGTGATTTCGACTACCTGTTTATCGGCGACGCCCAAATCTCTTACCATACTGCGGGGATTTATATTGAAACCGATGCTTTCTACGAGCTCTCTGGCGCTTTTATAAAGTTTCGACCAGTTTATTATCCCTTTTCTGCTGCTTAAATGGTCTAAATAAATATTCTCAGCTACGGTCAAATCGGGCGCCAGTGCAAATTCTTGATAAATGATGGCTATACCCAGTTTCCTGCCCATATGAGGGCTGCTTATATTCACCGGTTTTCCATCAATTCTAACTTCGCCTTTGTCCTTCAGATAAGCGCCGGAAAGAATCTTCATCAGTGTGGATTTTCCCGCCCCATTTTCGCCGGCCAGTGCATGGATTTCGCCGGGTTTTACCCTGAAGCAAACTTCACTTAATGCGTGCACTCCCCCGAATGACTTGCTGATGTCGGTCATTTCAATCCTGTAGGTTTCGGACATAAACAGTCCTTTTAATTAATCAACGCGGACTTTTTTATCTTAACCGGCCGATTTTTGGTGTTTAGAAAACGGCATTGGGGTCGTAATATTTGTCCACGTTTTCCTTTGTGATACAGACCGCAGGAGTATATGAGACCTTTGGGAAACCTGTTTCGCCGGCCAAAATTCTGAGCCCGATTTCAATCGCTGTCTCGGCAATCAGAACGGGATTGTTCATGCCGGTGGCGCCATATTTTCCTTCTTTAATCAGTTTAAGTGCCTCTTTCTGGCCATCGGCGCAGGCTAAAACCAGGATATCATCTTCCTTGCCGGCTTCTTTGATGGCTTCCATCGCCCCCAAAGCCATACTATCGTTTTCCGCTAACATCACATTGATATCGGGATGAGCGACTATTATATCTTCCATTGCTTTAAGACCGCCTTCGTGGAACCAGTGTCCCCAGCCCTGAGCGACAATCTCAAAGGCAACTTGGCCGGTTGAGCGAAGCTGCTGCTCAATGATACCCCGGAAAGCTCCCTGGCGGCGCTCCTTGCCCACCGGATTACCCGGAACGCCGCTAATAAGGGCCATTTTGATAAACTTGCCCTTCATCTGCTTGACCAACCATTCACCAATCATTTCACCATTGGCCATGTTGTTTGACTGAATCGCAGTGACGAAATCTGCTGCGGGGTCGATAGTGCTATCCATAATAATGACCGGCACGCCCGCCTGGGTAGCTGCTTTTGTTGCCGGTATAGAGCCCTGCGGGTCTTTCGGATTAAAAATCAAGAGGTCGATTCCCGCAGCGAGCAGGTCTTCTACGTTCGCAAGTTGCGTGACCATATTATCCTGTGCTTCCGTGTAAGCAAATTGCATTCCCAATTTCTCGGTTTTTTTCTTGGCGGCATTGAGCTGGGCGGCAAAGTACGGAGCCGCTAAGGTGTACATAGATACGCCAATCTTTATATCCTTCAAATCTTTTTTCTGGACTTTAGCATCACTCGTTAAAGGCTGCTCCTGGGCTGATTTTTTGCGACAACCACCCGTCAAGCTTGCCGCTAAACCAGTCACCAACACAAGTAAAGTGAGCGATTTTATGGTTTCCTGTCGAGTAGACATAATATGGTTCCTTCATTTAGTTTTAATTTGTTTTCTTTGTTTCTCTTTTCTTTCGGTTCAAAGAGTGCCACAGTATTTAACCTTGTGAGGAACTTCAATGTCCCTCACAGAACCGGACTCGAAGATTTCCCTCATCCGGCTCTTCCAGAAAATCCTCAAGATACCATCGCAGCTCCTGCATCAAACCGCTGTCTGGCCGACCCTTAACCGGAAAACCTATTGGCGAAGGTACAGCAACAGGCCCAGTACACTTCATATCACCGCCGCGCAAAACTTCAAACTTCGATGGTTTGCTCTTTGCAATATGCCGGATTCTCAGCGTATTCATTTGTCACTACCGCATTAGATTAGACTACAGTTCCGCGCTTTCGCACAACGAAGATTAAGCAAGGCTTATCGATAGACATTATACCATCAGCCGCACATTCCTGCAATGGCGATGAGAACATAGTTCTGTGCGCAGGGCGGTAACAAACTGTGGAGCCAGAGGGATAGGGAGCAGCCGACAAGGCCGCAATTCAGCGGGTCTGCTGCTGTCGTACAAATGCAACAGTGGCTGCAAGCACTGTATACGCTTGTTCGCCAAGGTGGGATGAAGACCGGCTCAGCCAAGAGGATGTAGAAACATATTTGTCACTGTTGTCAGGTAAAATCAGACCCAATGTTTTTGGACCTGTCCATGTCGATTTTAATTCCGGATTACACTTCACAGGAGGCGAGCCATTCTTGAATTTTAACTTTCTCCTGCAAACGACAGAAATAGCCTCTGCATCCAATTCCCATCTACCCTTGTCGAGACTAACTGCTATTGCCCAAGAAATCGGAACGGTCATTGAATCCGGCGCTAAATTTTCACTTTTTCATAAGTCACTTATAGCCCGGTCTTACGGGACCAGAAAGTTTCAAAGTTCGCCATTTAAATGGCTACTGAGGCGATTCAGATTGAAAACTGATGGGAGTTCCGTAACATTCTACAAATAGACTGAACTGTCTTTTCTTGTGAAAACAAAAAGGGGGCCTATACCGAAACAATCAGTATAAGCCCCGAACTGATGCGAATCCCTTGCCCTATTTCCTGTCATTACGACTGCGGTCACAGTTGCTCCTCAAGCCATACATCTGCTGCGCAATTATCACTGAAGCCGACATCCGGTTTCAGCAGCGAAGAAATTCATCCGCCAGGCGTACGGCGGAATCATTTTGGCGGATACAGCCGAATATCGTCAAAGTAAACCAGACCCGAACTGCCGGGCTGTGGATTGCTCTTATCGCCGAAACCAATAGCAATCGTATTGACCCTCGTCAGGTTCACTCCCTTGTCTGCAAACGCTTGCAGGTCGACGCTCCACTGCGTCCAGTTATCTATCTGTGATGCAGTTGGATTATCGTGGTAGACCACCGCTGGCGCTCCGCCGCTGGCCAGAGCCACGTACATCGGAGCCGGACCGTTAGCAGGCATATCAGCACCGATAGCCTGCGGCGTAAACTGGCCACTAACCATACCGGTGATCTGGACGTTGGAGAATACGGCCTCGCACGTTACGCCAGCGACATGGGACGTCAGCGCCAAACCTATATAGACGTTTGGACTCATCAGAATATTCTTGAAGGATGGCTCCTGAGGATTAGCTGGTTCAAACATGTCTTCCCACGTGACGCTATTACTGGAGTGCTTTGCTGTGAAAGTATTGCCTTGACGGGTCAGTTTCACCCAGTGAGGGGCCGTAATGGCGCCCACTTCGGTGCGCGTACTGACGGTATCACCAGCAGCAATCACACGATACTGCCAGCCGACTCGGCCGCCGTCTGTGATAAAGGCCATCGCATTGGCAGAGTCCGCGTCAAGGGTGTTGCGAATCATCACACCGGCCTTGGCGAAGCCGTCGGTCTGCTGCACACTGAGCACCTGCGCAATGATCTGGCCATCGCCCGACAATTGCTTCCAAACGTAGCGGAACTGGTCAGCGGTACCCCAGATATCTGGGCCGCCGGCGTTTATCGCATAGGTGCCCGCCGGGGCCTCTACGAAGGCTGGTGGATTACCTCGGAACCATAACGACAATGCTTTAACACCTCTTATAGTCCAATCCTGCCCAGACAAAGTCAAGGTTGCCTCTGAATAATTTGCCGTGCCGGAGTTGTCGAAGAAATACGGCATTGCCTGCTTGCCGCCGTGAACGATAGTCTGCTCGCAAAATGGAGGATTTTCATAACCCACGAGAGAGCCGTTTGTAGGGACGCCGTATCCGTCTATCCAAGCGTTAAATATCCTGTTGCTCTTGGGGTCAGTGGTGTCGAGGTCGTTGTAGCTCTCGAAATCATCCACGACAATATGGTCGCTTGTCGTAAAGGTCCAGAGCGCACTTGGCCAGGTAGTTGGGGTCTCGGCTTCATTGACCTCATCGACCCGCCAGTAATAGGTCTGGCCGAAATCCAAAAGGCCGGCAGGGTCATAACTGTTAGCATCCTGATTTTGACTTACCAATACACCAAGCGGATTAGTTCTGCTGGCTTTATTGACATCGTCGAAGACGGTTCCGAATTACACATCGTGCTTATCAGCAAACTCTCCCGGAGTCCAGCTAAGGATCGCATCACGAGGCACATCTATGCGGCCATCAGCCGGACTGGGGCTGAAGGCATTACCCTCAATCGCAAACACAGTGTATTTCAGGTTGTCAAAGTAAGCAGTCACTTTATCAGGTCTAGAGCTACCGACAAAGCCGACCACGAGGCCGAAGGCGTTGTAGACGTCTTCATTGGCCCTTACGTTAACTGTTACCTCCGCACCGTTGATGTTAGCCGATATAGAACCCGAGCCGTCGTTATTGCCGCTGGGTGTCAACGTCAGGTTGAAATTAACCACAAGATTTTGTGGAGCGTGAGGGGGGTCACCAGTTCCTGTAGCCTCACCACCGGCGCAAATTCTGAGCCTGAAAGAATCGCCCGAGCCGCCCCCCGGCTCGTAGAACCATAAGCCCAGGCCAGGGGAGGGGCGCTCAAAGTCGGCAATATTAGCGGTATTGAAGTAACCGAAGAAAAAACGGCCGTTAAAGTTGATGTTATTCAGCTTAAACTGCCCAGACATTTTGATCTCATCGTTGGTCGTCAGAGTGCCGCCGAGCGTACCGTCCGCTACGTACCTCGCGACGTCCGAGCGTGCGATGGTGCCGCCCAGTTCACCGGCATCGCCACCGGCATAGCTGGTGTTGGAGAAACCAAAGTCGTTGTCCCCACCGGGGACATTGACCACGAGGTCAAACTTTCCCAGACCCGTATCAAAAGTTTCCGTCGCTGTCACCGCGATTGCTGCTGTAGAAACAGCCATTACTGTAACAATGCCGAACAAAACTGATTTTTGATACATGTTATTGCTCCTCCACAAAAGGCTTGAACATATTCAATTGAACAACACACATTCAGCTATACATCTCTTTAAGCACATATACCTCTTTTTTACCCTTTTGCGTGCGTCATTTCTGTTACCCGACATTTAGCAAATAATCGCTCAAGAAACTTAATTCGCTTTTCAGGGTATCTACAATATGAGCAGAACCACCCCCCAAGCCATTGAAGTATCAAGAACATAGATTCTCCGTTGATAATACATATACCAAATCAGTGAGAACTAAGTCAAGCAAAAACACTACATAATTGCTGGATTCTGCATGGTCTCACATTACCTATTCAAATATGATTACAGCAAATATGCCTTGTTTTTAATTTTTCCGATTTTCGCACCCCGCTTGACAAGTTGCTTGTGCAACAGCTTTATTTCCAGTTTTTTAGACTCAAGTGCATTGACTATAGAAACACCGAACCTGAATGAACTCGCAGTTCCTTGACCTCGTCGATATATAGATACCAAATCCTTACGAGGTTGTCCCCAACTCCAGTAACGGGAGCATAGATTCGCTACCTGGTCTTCAGTGGCTCTGATCTTTTGGCTGTGTTAGGTTTCACGGCTGCCGCCTGGCGTTACGTGATCGGTTTACTAAGAGACACATAGTGTTACGTACATAAAGCAAACAAACAAGTTTTTGATTTCCTTTCTTAGCATCCAACCATTCACTCTTCGACGAAGTTGATATAATGGTAGTGGCATTGCCTAAGAGGCCGCACCAGTCATTGAAAACGTTACCAACTTTTGTGTTTTTATAAAGCACTGTTGTTACGAAGCTTATTAAACGAACATTTTTTCAGTTGGCAGATAACGGGCCTTCTGGTTGTAGGAGAGTCGTAGGCGTAAACTCGCGAAAATGTGGCTGTTTAGGGGATGTTTCATGCGCGGCCCAGTGGGCTTCTGACTGCTTGGTGGGACTGTCACTCCAGAGAACGAAGTTTGCCTGCAGAAACCATATATACCCTTCTAATCGATTTCTTTCCAAAGTTCTTTGTCCACGCAATAGGCAAAGCATGTAATGAAAGTGAGCCATAGTTTCTCTTTCATGAGGCGAGAATGCCGAACCACGAAGTGCTTAGCAATTACTTTCATCTGTCAATCGCTCAAATTCTTCTTTGGCATACGGCTATGTGACCGCTATCCTTTATACCCCAGGGAATATTTCGGAATTCAAAAAGCAGTGTAGATGTCTTATAATGAAAACATGACGTTTAAGCTGGAAATGATTTATCTATGAAACAAGACGTTTTGGCCGTAATGATTGTGATGTTCTTTGCCGGTGTAAGCTGGGCCGAGGCAAATTTAACCAAGACGCTGGATAACTGGCCTGCCTGGCGCGGGCCATGTGCCAACGGGGTAGCACCGTATGCTGATCCGCCACTGGAGTGGAGCACATCGGAAAACATCAAGTGGAAACTGGATCTACCCGGTCAAAGCAATGCCACACCGATTATTTGGGCAGATCGAGTATTTGTGGTCACTGCGGTGGAGAGCGAGCGCGTTGTGGAACAATTGTCTGTGCCGACGATGGAGCCGCCAGGTGGATACAAGACCAAACGCCCCAAACATTACTATCAGTTTCGAGTTTATTGTGTCGACCGGGAAACCGGTGGAATTCTCTGGCAGCACATGGCGGCTGAGAAGGTTCCCCACGAAGGGCACCATCAGAACAATACTTACGCCTCCGGCTCGCCTACAACAGATGGACAACGACTCTATGTAACGTTTGGCTCACACGGACTATTCTGCTATGATTTAGAGGGAAACCTACTTTGGGAACGTGATCTCGGCGACATGATCACACGCTATGGTTGGGGTGAAGGGGCTTCGCCTACTGTGTATGGCGATGTGCTTGCCGTAAGCTGGGATCACGAAGGTTCCTCGGCTGTCTATGTCTTGGATGCGCTGACGGGGAAGACACGCTGGCAAGCACAGAGAAATGAAGAAACGACTTGGGCCACGCCCTTGGTCGTGACATATCAGGGGACCAAGCAGTTGATCCTCAATGCCACCCGACGTGTAACGAGTTACCATCTGGATTCGGGCAAGGTTCTCTGGGAATGTGGAGGACAAACCCCTGTGACGATCCCCTCCCCGGTGGTTCTGGACGATATAGTGATCTGTATGAGTGGTTACCGAGGCTCGGCTGCTTATGCGATTGACCTTAATGCTACAGGAGACATCACCGGCACAGACCGCGTCCGCTGGCATCACAACCGCGATACGCCATATGTGCCCAGCCCTTTATTGTATGGGGAACGACTCTATTTCACGAAGGCAAACCAGGCCATGCTTTCGTGCCTTAACGCCAGAACCGGCGAGCCGCTCATGGAGAGCGTCCGTTTACCCAACTTAAGCGAGCTTTACGCCTCTCCTTTGGGAGCTGCAGACCGCATTTACTTTGTCGGTCGTGATGGGACCACCGTCGTTATTAAGAACCTACCCAAACTTGAGGTGCTGGCTATGAATCGGCTGGATGATCCGATGGATGCCTCACCTGCGGGTGTAGGTAGACAGCTTTTTCTGCGCAGTAAGAAACGGCTCTATTGCATTGCCCGGACATCAGAATGATTCATCGTCGAAGCAGCCTGCAATTCAAAATGTCATTAAGAAAATGTAGAAAAATAAATAAAATAACCAAACACTATGGCTTGGCAACAGTCGTTCTATATTAGCACGGTTGTATGTGCACCAAGAAGTAAGAATGTGCTATTGGTGTGAATAATTGAATGCCAAAATTGAAAGCTGGATAAATAGCAAAAAAACCAGGTAACGTATGTTTATGTCCAAGCCTATTCATTGTACTCTCGGTCTTCAAGCTGCCACTTTATGTAATATATTGGCGCTATGCTTTTCTGGTGAAAAACAAGTTCAAAAAGCTAAAAAAACCTTGTGAATGAACAAAATCTAAGGTATAATCGTAATTAAATTCAGAAAGGCAGACGAAGAGCAATTATATTTATCCGTGCCATCATAATTTCAATGTATATTATTTCATACATGTCCTGCCTTTCAACAGACTAAGAGGTTTTCCTTTTATATCGATGTTGTTAGTGCTCTCCGGATTATATCTGAGTAGAGCCAGATTAGTGCAATAGGAATCTTGGCATGCGCCTTCATTTGTTGAATCGACAGCATCTTGACCAAGCAAAGGTACGCTTTGCGCCATATCACGATTTTGGCTCCGCACTTAGAAGGCTTCTACCAAGCAATCCGCTTAATAATGCAGGTTTGCTGCGGTTGCGTAGGCTGCAGCGTCATCATATTCTTATAGAACTTTTTAGAAGGACAGCAAAATGACAGGAAAAGCAAATCATATTAAATGGCTGGCTTGTGCGCTCCTTTTGTTGGTTACGACATGCACATCTGAGGCGGGACCGAGAGACAGCCTGTGGAGCCAGGTGGATGAGGCGATTGAAAAGGGACTACCCCGGACCGCTATTGCGGTTTTGGACCAGATCATCCCTATGGCCCTTCAAGATCAGGCCCATGCCGAGGCCATAAAGGCCATCTGTCTTAAGATAGTGTTGGAGGGCCAGATTCAAGGGGGTAAGGTTGAGGAAATGATCGTCCGCCTCGAGAGCGAGATTGCCGAGGCTCCGGACCCGATGAAACCGGTGATGGAGGCAATCCTGGCCCATTGGTATTGGCAATACTTCCAGCAAAACCGCTGGCGCTTTCTGGGGCGAACCCAGACCGCCGAGCCGCCGGGTGCGGACTTCACGACTTGGGACCTGCCCCGCCTCCTGGCAGAGATCGACCGGCACTTCACTCTGGCCCTTGCCTCAGACCAGGAGCTCAAGACCATCCCCATCAATCAGTATGACGATCTGTTAGAAAAAGGGACCGTACCGGACACATACCGACCGACACTATACGACTTCCTGGCCCATGAAGCCCTGTCGTTCTACAGTGCGGGCGAACAGGCCGGAGCGTTGCCCCAGGATACGTTTGAGTTTATGGCCGACAGCCCCATTTTTGCGCCTGTGGCCGAGTTTCTTGTATGGCAACACGAGACCCCGAACACTGAATCGGTTAAACTTAAGGCCATCGGACTGTATCAGAGCCTCTTAGCTTTCCATCAAAACGACTCCGACAAGACTGCATTTATCGACGCCGATTTACACCGGCTGGAGTTCGGCTATAACCACGCCCTGGGGCCTGACAAGGCGGCCCTGTACCAAGCGGCTTTAGAGCGGTTTGTAGATAAGTGGAAATATCACGAGATTGCAGCCAGAGCACTATACGAGTGGGCCAGAGTTGTGCACGAGCAAGGAGACTATGTCCAGGCACACGCATTGGCCAGCCAAGGATGTGATATGTACCCAGACAGCATCGGTGGCGCGCAGTGCTATAACTTGATTCAACAAATCGAGGCCAGGTCCGCCACGATCCGGACCGAGCGGGTATGGAATGATCCGCTACCAGATATTCAGGTCACTTATCGGAACGTAACCCGTGTCTTTTTCAGGGTCGTACCCTTTGCAATCGAAGATGCGGTTCAATCAGCCTGGAGGTATATCAACTATGATGAGCTGGAAATCCTGCTCGCGATTCAACCGGTGCTCGAGTGGAGTGCAGACCTGCCTGCTACCGTAGACTATCAGCAGCGTACCGAGGTACTGACCGCACCTAAAGGCCTGGATAAGGGCTTTTACTTTGTGATCGCCAGCCACGATCCTTCCTTTGAGAAGAACGACAACAAGGTTAGTGTGGCGTCCATCTGGGTCAGTGACCTGGCGTTGGTCGTGCGCAGTCTTGATCGGGAAGGTGTATTGGAGGGCTTTGTGCTCGACGCCAGGAGCGGCGAACCTCTTGCCGACGCGACGGTCACACGCTGGACATATGACCTCACAAGCCATCAGCACCTTCCGGCCGACCAGACACGCACCGACGAGAACGGGCTATTCGGCTTCTCATATCTGGGTCAGGATAGGCTTTCCTTCCCGATTGTTGTTGAATACGCAGGCCAAAAACTGGCAAGTGAGAATACCTATTGGACTTATCCCGCACAGAACGATCCAGAACCCCGCGAACAGACCGTTTTCTTCACTGACCGCTCACTATATCGCCCGGGCCAGACTATCCATTACAAAGGGATATGTATCTGCACGGATACCGACGGTGACAACTACCAGACCCTGGCCGGTGAGCAACTGACTGTGGTTTTCCGAGACACCAACGGACAGGAGGTCGAACGCCGGCAGCACTTATGCAACGACTACGGGTCATTTAGTGGAAGCTTCACGGCCCCGCGAGACCGCCTGATGGGCCGGATGTCTTTGTCGGTGGAAAGCGGGCCGCAAGGCAGCGCGCACTTCAATATAGAAGAATACAAGCGTCCCAAGTTCTTCGTTGAGCTTAAACCGCCCGCTGAAGCACCCAGGCTCGATACCGAGGTCATCGTGCCTGGCCGGGCGACCGCATACACCGGCGCTGCCATCGGCGGAGCCAAGGTTGCGTGGCGGGTAGTCCGCCAGGTGCGATTTCCCATCTGGTGCTGGTGGGCGCGTTGGATATACCCTCTTGCCCAAGCACAGGCCATTGCCCACGGCACCGCAGTTACAGAATCCGATGGCTCATTTTCGGTCCTCTTCACGGCCAAGCCGGACCTGTCAATTCCTGAAGAAGATGAACCGATATTTGAGTACCGGGTTCACGCAGACGTGACCGACACAACAGGTGAGACCCGCTCGGACGAACGTATCGTGCGTGCCGGGTATACCGCACTGCAGGCCACCATCAGCTCAAATGCCTGGCAGACGCCGGATGAACTGGTTGAGCTGACTGTCACGACTCAATCCATCGACGGTCAGGCCGAACCTGCCGAAGGCATGGTTCAAGTCTATGCGTTGAAGCAGCCAAATAAGGTCATCCGCGCTAAGCTGGGTTCAAGAGGAACTCAGCCTGATCCGTCCAATCCTGATACCTGGGAGCTGGCCGACCTCATCAGCGAACACTCCTTCCAGACCGACGGACAAGGCCAGACCAAGCTATCTGTAGTCCTGGAGGCCGGAATCTATCGAATGCTGCTGCAGACTCAGGACCGTTTCAGCAAGCCGGTCGCTGCCCGACAAACCATCCAAGTAGTGGACCCCGACGCCAGTCACTTTGGCTTGCGTGTGGCCAATCACTTTGCCGCACCCAGTTGGTCCCTGGAGCCGGGCGAATCGTTTGTAGCCCTGTGGGGCACTGGGTATGATACCGGCCGGGCCTTTATAGAGCTGGAATGCCGCGGCCAACTCCTGCGGGCTTGGTGGACTGCCCCAGACCGGACCCAAGAGCTCATTGAGCAGGAGGTCACCGAGTATATGCGAGGCGGATTCACGCTTCGTGTCACGTATGTCCGTGAGAACCGGGCGTATCTGAGCGAGCGGATTGTGGACGTACCATGGACCAACAAGCAACTGACCATCTGTTGGGAGCATTTCAGATCTCTGCTGGAGCCGGGACAAAGCGAGTTGTGGACCGCGGTGATCACAGGGCCGAATGCGAGCAAGGCGGTCGCCGAGATGGTGGCAAGTATGTACGATGCATCCCTGGACCAGTACCTCCGACACGATTGGATACAGGGTTTCGGCGGCCTTCGCCGTGAGTCGAGCCGATTGTCCAGCCGATTCGAGAACGGGACGCTCTCGTTTAGCACTGTTTTTTCTTACTGGAGTGTAGACTATGTCAATGCAGCGTTCTCTTACCGCCGTTTCCCCGTTGAGATTGTGCTTTCGGTAGGCTTCTATGATTATCCTCCATTTAGTGGTGGGGCTGTTGCAGGTAGAGGCGGCGGGACAACTTCTGCTGAAGAGCAATTGCAGCCAGACCAAGTCAGCACAGAATCGGGTTCGGACCTTGACCAGGTCTCTACGCGCAAGAACCTCAACGAGACCGCGTTCTTCTTCCCGCACCTTTTATCCGATGCCGAAGGTGTGGTCAGAATCGAGTTTACCATACCAGAGGCCCTGACCGAGTGGCGTTTCCTCGGCTTTGCCCATGACAACCAACTGCGCAGCGGCTTGCTGATAGGTACAACCATCACGGCCAAGGAACTGATGGTCGAGCCCAATCCACCGCGGTTTGTGCGAGAAGGTGACATCATCGAGTTCACGGTCAAGGTTACCAACCGGTCCGCAGCCCGCCAGACTGGCAAGGTGAGCCTCACCCTGGCCGATGCGCGCACTCTGGAGTCCCGTGACGAGGCATTGGACAACCGGTCCCAGGAGCAGACCTTCGACGTGCCCATCCAGGAGTCCCGCACATACTCGTGGCGGCTGACCATACCCGATGAGTGCGATTTCCTCATGTACAAGGCCGTGGGTGCAACCAGCCGGCTCAGCGACGGTGAGGAGGGATATCTGCCTGTATTGAGCCGCCGGATTTTAGTGACCGAATCCCTACCCTTGCCTGTGCGTGGGCCGCAGACTAAGGAATTCGAATTCACCAAGCTGCTCAACTCAGGCCAGTCGCAGACCCTGCGTCACCAGAGCCTCACCGTACAGATGGTGTCTCAGCCGGCGTGGTATGCAGTCATGGCCCTGCCTTATCTGATGGAATATCCGTACGAGTGCAGCGAGCAGGTCTTCAACCGGCTCTATGCCAATACCCTGGCCTCGTACATAGCCAATGCAGACCCGAAGATTCGGTGCATCTTTGACAGGTGGAAGGCCACACCAGCTCTGGACAGCCCCCTGGAAAAGAATGAAGAGCTCAACGCTGTGGCCTTAGAGGAAACTCCCTGGCTCAGGCAGGCCTTGGCAGAGTCTCGGGCCCGCAAGAACGTGGGCATCCTGTTCGACGAGAACCGGCTCATCGACGAGAGCTCGCGGGCCTTATTCAAGCTCCAGCAGATGCAACTGGACAGTGGCCTGTGGCCGTGGTTCCCGGGCTGCCGCGGCAATGAATACATTACTCTTTATATCGCAACAGGATTCGGACGTCTGCGTCACCTGGGTGTCCGGCAGATTGACGTCAGTTGCGCGATCAAGGCACTCGATGCATTGGACAAGTGGATGGACGAGCGATACCGCGGTATCCTCAAGCAAGATAATAAAAACCATAACCATCTCAGCCCCACTATTGCTCTCTACCTGTATGGGCGCAGCTTCTTCCGGGCGGACAAGCCTGTGAACGCCCAATACCAGGAAGCCCTCGACTACTGGCTCGACCAAGGTCGTCTGTACTGGCTTTCACTATGGCGCCAGTCCCAGGCTCACCTGGCCATTGCCCTTAAACGCTTTGGTGATCGGCAGACGCCTGACGAGATAATGCAATCCATTCGGGAACGCAGTGTCACCGACGAGGAGCTCGGCATGTTCTGGCGTGACCTTGAACGCAGTTGGTGGTGGTATCGTGCGCCCATCGAAACCCAGGCCCTGATGATTGAGGCTTTTGACGAGGTCTGCGGCGATGTGCAGGCGGTCGAGGGTTGCAGAGTTTGGCTGCTCAAACAAAAACAGACCCAGGATTGGAAGACCACAAAGGCCACAGCCGATGCGATTTATGGATTACTCCTCAGAGGAGTTGATCTTCTTGCCTCCGATGCCTTGGTCGAGGTGGCATTAGGAGGCCGATGGATCCAGCCCGAACAGGTCGAAGCTGGCACCGGATTCTACGAAGAGCGTTTCGTTCGCCAGGAGATCGAGCCCGCCATGGGCCGGATCACGGTCAAGAAAATCGATGAGGGCGTCAGTTGGGGCAGCGTGCATTGGCAGTATCTTGAGGATATGAGCAAGGTTACACCCTATGAAGATACACCACTGCAGCTCAGAAAGACCCTGTTCGTCAAGACCACTACTACCCAGAGCCAGGTCCTGCAACCGGTTCAAGGTCTGCTTTCCGTAGGTGATGAGTTAGTCGTACGCATCGAATTGCAGGTGGACCGCGATATGGAGTATGTCCATCTCAAAGACCAGCGAGGCAGTGGGACTGAACCGGTCAATGTTCTTAGTGGTTACCGGTACCAGGATGGTCTGTCCTACTATGAGAGCACGCGTGACACCGCCACGCACTTTTTCATTGACTATCTGCCCAAGGGCGTTTATGTCTTTGAGTACAGTACTCGTATTCAACACAAGGGAAGATACCAAACAGGCATTGCCGGCATCCAGTGTATGTACGCTCCCGAGTTTAACAGTCATTCGGAGAGTTGCGATCTGGACGTTAGGTAGCTAAGGTCTATTTAGCTATACATAGTTAATGCAAATGACAAAGAAAGTTGACATATAAAGTAGAAGTGAATAGGTCATTGAAAACGTTTACATTTCTTATGATTTTTGTAAGCAACTGTCATTAAAACACTTATGAGATGAGTGTTTTTGCGAAATTGGCAGATAAGAGGTTGTATAATTGTAGGCTGGTTGTAGTCGTTTGCGACCGAAAATGGGGTCGTTTTGTGGGTGATCAGCGTCCGTCTCAGTACACCTGATTGGCTGGCGGGATTGGTGCTGAAAATAGCTGCTTCGTTCTCGTTATTCCTTAGGTCCGTGCTTGCGCATTATCTCTACTATTTCGGTGTAACCTATTTGTACAGCCAAACCTAACGGAGTGCGGCCTTGGTTGCTTTTTGCACTGACATCAGCACCCTTAGAAATGGAACTTCTGACGGCTTGGGTATTGCTGCGAACACCCGTTGTTCAAGAGTGTGAATATCAAAAGGATTAGAAAACCCAGTCGTCTCATATCGTCTATCTCTTAGAGGCATTTCTATCTGTTACTACGATAAAGGCAAAGGTCCTTACATCGCCCTGTATTTGCAGAGCAAACCAGCCTCACAACTCAAGCAAACTCACCAAAGCAGAATACGCCCTTGTTCATGATTATCTCGCCATCCACATAGATATTCGGATTCTTGATGACGCCGTCCACATGTGCTTTGCTGTCCCACATAGCCCCTGTCTTGCCCGGCAAGGGGCTGCCAAATGCAATATGTACACCGGGAAACTTCTCGTCCTGAAGCAGATTGTAAATCAATTCAATCAGACCGGTGTTGGTACCGATAGCAAATTCGCCTACTCTATTGCTGTTTTCATCGGTGTCGAAAAGATATGCGGTAAGCTCCTCACGGAGTTCCTCATCGTCGCATTGGACGCTTTCCTTGATGGCCCGACCGTCTGCTACATCGACGATGACGGGCGTTTTCTCAAGAGAACCGTATCTCTCGGTAAAGAAATCGCCAAGACAACCATCGATAACGACTTTGCCATTGACGTTGACAGGGGATGTGAATACCTCCCCATCAGGAAGGTTCTTCCAGAGACCAGGGGTGATATAGCCGTCGCTAACCATCCATTTGAGTTCGGAGCTGAATTCGGCTACGAAATTAGCTCCCTTTTCAGTCAGGACACGAATCCTGTGAGCATCTTTAACCTTATCGTAAACCAATCTGCTGACTCGTTGAATCTCTTGATAATCGCTGCACATCCCGTCTTTCATAATCTCAGCTGTGATTCCAATCATGTGGGCGTGCCTGAGTTTGACATTGGCTTCTACTGCTTTGAGCATCGGCATTCGGAAGGTTTGGAGTTCTCCTTTAGCTCCCTGAGCGACATAGACACTGACATCTGCAGCCCTGATGGCATCTTCTATGGCTTGTGGGAACTCTATCGGTCTTTCACCGAAATCCTCCATCAAAAAGATTTGTGTTTCGACAGCGATCTTCTCTATGGCGGTTTTGAAAGCTGAGCCAATCTCAATGGTCTCTCTGTCGGTGATAATGACCGCTTTCTCGTCTGTCTTTACTCTCAGACAATTCTCGACTGCCTGCTTCACGCCCTGCTCGATGGTTCCCACTTCTTTTGCTCCTGTTGAGCTACCCCTAAAGCCAATAGCTGACCTATTTACAAGCGGTTCGGGCCGGCAAATCTGCTCACCGCTTCCCAGCCTTTGTATTCATCTTGTCCCTCATAATCCGCCCCACCTTGAACTTCACTCTTCGCTTTGCCGGGACTTCGATTTTTTCAAGAGTTTTGGGATTCTGTGCATTTCTCGGTGCTTGTTCTCTAACTTCAAAGACACCAAAGTCGCAAAATTCAAGGCGGTTGTTCTTGGCAAGCTCTGCAGTGATCTCATTGAGAAAATTCTGAACTGCAGCTTCAACCAACGCACGTTTAGCCTTAGTGCTCTTAGTAAACCGGTCGATAAGGTCTTTCTTTGTGATCGTTGGTATGTTTCACCTTCAGAGATTCAGACAATGGCACAATACAGGTACTTGCATTATCTTAGCCCAAGGTGCTGTGGCGAGCAAATAGTTTGTCATCTTTTTCTCTAAAAAGCATCGGTGTCTATGGGATTTTTTTTGCCGATAGCCAAATTTTCTGTTGTTTCAACCTTCTCAAGGGTGTATAATAATTTAGTTACCCGACTGGCCGACCATGTGGACGCAATTGTGGCAGCGAGTTTGCAGGGGGCCATATTACGGTTGAAGAAGCGAAATTCGGCCGTCTTTTAAGGAGGCGAGAAATGGCAAAGCGAAAAGGTTTCACACTCATTGAGCTGCTGGTTGTGATAGCGATCATCGCTATCCTGATGGCAATCCTGATGCCGGCCCTCCAAATTGCCCGTGAGCAGGCACGGGGAGCAGCGTGCATGTCGAATCAGAAGACCCTGGGGCTGGCTTACGTAATGTATGCCGACGAGAACGATAGCAGCATGTGCGGGGGAATGGCAAGGTACGCCCCCACCAACGGGGTACCCCCGTGGGTGATGCCGCCTTTGGATTACTCCGGTGGCAAAATCGTTGAGATGCCCACTGGACCGGTCACGCTCGAGCAGCGCCATAACGGGCTGAGGGCAGGCGTTCTCTTCCCCTATATCAAGGACATTGGCGCCTATCACTGCCCGGGCGACGACCGGATACGACACGGCACGAGCTATGGCCGGGAGTTGCAGCATTTACTGTACCGCAGCTATTCTCTGCCGGATTATCTCAGAGCGACCGCGACTTCCGACCCGAAGAAGCTGACGGACTTCAGGAACCCGGCCTCAAAGATGCTCTTTGTCGAAGAGATATACGACGCCCCCGGCGCCAACCACAATGTGGACGGCTGGTCCTATAACCCCGGGACAAACTCGCTGTGGGACCCGCTGGGCGTATTCCACAGCAATTCCTGCACGTTCAGCTTTATGGACGGCCACGCCGCCGTGAAGAAATGGACGGACAAGCGAACCGTAATCTACTTTAAGAGCCGGTCACAGGCCGCCTCGATGGGGTTCGGCAAGAACACGCCGTTCAATCCGCCAAATGAAGATCTCTTATGGCTGGACGCGCACTATCCGGGCAAGACGTTGTACGCCCAGTAGACTAAGCCTCAAGACTATCAAATGACTGATGAGATGCTATTCCGACTGCCGGTCGGGGTCGTGATCAAGCCAGCCGATTCTGCTTGTCTGCAGCTTCATCTTGTTTCACAGAGCATTGTCCCCAATCATTGATTAGGCCTTCATTGACTCGCAAGGTAAATGTAGGATATCCTTGCCACAAACCGAGCCATAGATACGATGTCTTAATCGAATGCTTTTGTCAAGTAGTTTCGGTGGAATATAGTGTTCGTGTTGTTTCGAGAGGCGCAGAATGTCCATATAAGCTGGGGTCTTCTCAACTTCAAAACCAGAATGACAAAAGCGACTAAAATACAATGAGCATGAACAGTACCACCTATGAAGAGCTCAAAGTCAAATACTAAAATCTCTATCACCACAAACATTTTTCTTTGAGGCATTCACGTTACGACGTATCAGCCACGCTTCGTAGCTTATCTGAATAGCTTTTCGGCTTCACGATGCAATATAATGGACATCGTGAATCTACTTATGTCATGGGTAATCGTAGTAAAACGTTGCCAAACACCTATCTGGAACTTGTCGAATACAAAGACAGTTCATGCAGATTATTGAGACATAGCAAAATATTCGCTCCGGTCCATTCATTGAATTGGAACTCCTTATTACCTCGGGTTCATTGGACGTGCGAAACTCATAGCGTTAAAAGTCTCCTGGACATCATATATAGTGCATCTTGACCAAAAATTTCACGTTTGACTATTTGGCTTCTTTTCTCTATTCCAACCTGTGAATAGAGAGCTGGGGAAGGCTTTTGAGGGTTGTGGCAGTGCAACAATCTACAGAGAAGACCATTGACATTGAGACTCACCGCAGATAGTATCGGACTGGCCGATTAGTGCTCCGTTCATGAAATCAAATCGATGAGCAGACAACAAGCATTCACTTTGATTGAACTCCTGGTGGTGATCGCAATCATTGCTTTGCTGATGGCGATCCTGCTGCCAACGCTGCAGCGGGTCCGCTCGCAGGCGAAGGCCAAAGTCTGTCAGGCGAACCTGCACCAGTGGAGCCTCCTGTTCAACACCCTCGCTCAGAGCAACGAGGGCCAGCTCCGCGACCGGGATTCCTGGGACCGCTGCCGGACCCAGCAGTTCGCCTATTACCTTGACAACTTTGACTTCGAGGAGTTCTGTCCGATGGCCACGCGCAATACCAGCCCCAACGGGGCCGGTGGAACGTTCCTTGCCTGGTACTGCCCCCGTCATCCCTACCGCGCGGGCAGCTATGGCCTCAACGCCTATACCCCAGCCTACGACGGCGGCGAGCGCCTGGGTAAGCCGCCGCGTGTCAAGGAGCGGTGGACGAGCATCTATTTGAAGGGCATCGCCAATGCCCCGATCATGCTGGACTGTGCCCTGTGGGCCGGGGACCCTATGCCCACTGACAGCCCCCCGCAGACCGAGGCGCAGGCCGCCACGGACCCAACGATCGGCAGCAATAGCATTCGGCCATTCTGCATTCCGCGTCACGGGGGCTTCGTCAATTGCCTCTTCATGGACTGGTCTATCCGTAAGATAGGTATCAAGGAGCTTTGGACCCTCGAATGGTACCACGGTTTTGACACGCACGGTCCCTGGACCCGCGCCGGCAGCATCGATGGCGTTGACTGGCCTGCGTGGATGCGAAGGTTCAAGGATTAACGGCACAGCGATGCGAACAAACGATCGCAGGCCGCGATTAAGCCGTCAGCTCTTGTCATTCACAACGTCCCTTGTAATTGACAATGGCCATTGAAACGGTGCGCAATTTTTATGATATTTGTAAGGTGCTATTATTACAGCATTTATGGAATCGAAATTTTTTGGAATCTCGAGATAAAAGGCTTTTGGGTTGTAGTCTGGTTGTAGTGGTCTGCGAGTGAAAAAGGGGCCGTTTTGGGGCAGCCATTCGTAATTTCACGCTCGATGGTTGGCTGATAGGACTGGTTCTGAACCTTCTGACAAATCTGTGCTTTGCCAGGCACACAAACAAACGGGGCCTATACTGAAACAATCAGTATAGGCCCCGGACGACTGATATACAATCAGCTACTAACTTAGCCTCATATCAATGCCGTTTACGGTATAGCCTCAGTTGCTCATCAAGCTACTATACTACCAGCATCGTTTAGCCAACCTTAGAAATCACGATAACATCTATCTGTGCGCCATCTTCACGGCGAGCAATTTCCAAAGTGTACGTGCCGGGACCCATCGTGAACAGCACTGTTGCATTTTGATCATCGTCGTCGCTGAAGACATCGCTCCATAACCAGCCGCCTGTATCAGGCATGTCATTCCAGCGAACCCAGCCACTACTGTGAAGCTCCGTCTCGGCGGGAATGGTAGCCCCCTGGATTCGGACCCAGAAAGAGTTGCTGCCGCCAGGGATCCTTAAGCGACCACTGACCTTGTAGGTACCACCTGCTACCGTGAAAGTGTATGTCGCTAAACCGTTAGCAGGCGGATTGCTACTGCTGTCACCGACACTTTCGTCTGTGCTGATGTACTTTCCAGCCGATGCTGTGGGATCATCATAAATCTGCATGGGTGCGGTTATCGTAGCGGCCGCTTCTGCCTCGATCCAAATCTCTTCCGAAGAAACCACAATCTCAGGGGCCAACTGATACAGCCGAATGTCATCAAAGTACAATTTACCGCTGGCACCATTGCCGTCAATCCCGATAGCCAGCTTAGTGACATTCTGCAGCCCCGCGAAAGCGGGGGATGCAAGGTTAATATTCCATTGCTTCCATCGCGGTCTGGTTATGTCAAGGGCGTCACCATCGTATGTAACCTTGGTGCCGTTGATCTTCACGTACAACTGCCCGGTATTCCCGGAAGCACCGTGGAAGTACAGCACCAATGTTGTAATGCCCGCTTTTGTCCAATTCTGCCCAACTGCAAAAGTGCGCTCGGCCTCTGAATATGTTTTGCCGGCTATGTTGCTGTAGGCTAAGGGCATCGACTGCTTATCACCGTGAACAATAGTTTTCTCGCAAAAAGGAGGATTCTCATAACCAACGATAGAGCCGTTTGTCGTGGTGCCGTATCCATCTATCCACGTATTAAATATCCTGTTGCTCGCGGGGTCGGTAGTATCAAGGTCATTGTAGCTCTCGAAAT
>Ga0315312_1000982_pt1 | contig 25459 bp, 27 predicted proteins | sample TDP7_MG_FD_203629 | JGI IMG/M metagenome (GOLD analysis project Ga0315312, IMG submission 203629) | Freshwater sediment microbial communities from Lake Towuti, South Sulawesi, Indonesia - TDP7 | ecosystem: Environmental > Aquatic > Freshwater > Lake > Sediment | place: Indonesia: South Sulawesi... | reverse complement strand
GGGGAGTTGATTAAGATCGTTGGGTACAACTACACTCCCCTAGTAGGCGGCACGTTGGGGATTCAGGTCCCCGACTACCTAGCCTTTGTAGGAGGCGAGATGAGGTTCACAGTCGCAACACTCACTATGCTAGGGGTAACCATAGCAATATTTCTCTTCGTTGAACGCCTCGTGAGGTCTCCTCTAGGGAGAGTACTCCGCGCAATGAGGGACGACGCGGTTGCAGCGTCCGCGCTCGGGAAAGACGTTGTTGGAATAAGAATTCGTCTACTAATCGTGGGATCAGCGATAGGAGCAATAGGGGGAGCCCTATACGCCTTCTACACATCTGCCACGATCGCCGTCGCGTACAACCGAGTGGACTGGACCTTCTGGCCATGGGTTATGGTCATGTTGGGAGGCGCCGCCAATAACAGGGGGTCAGTGGTAGGCACGCTAACATTTGTGACAGCTCGAAAGCTGATTACGTTCTACAAGCATGACATAGCCTTCCTGTTCCCCTTCGATGTAGCTTGGTTGGACTTCATCCTCCTCGGACTTACACTCATCCTCTTACTAATGTTCAGACCAGAGGGGCTTATCCCTGAGCGTCCTACTCACACAATCGGGAGAAGAAGACTTGAGGAGTTGATGAAGCCTAAGGCAGAGCAAAATGAGGCGGGACAACAATAGAGGAATGAGCATCAGTCCGTCAAAGCCCGAAAAGCGAGAACCGCTGCTATGCTGGGTCTTTCGTGCTCCACCCCAGTTCTGTCCTCAGGTGTGTTCCCGCAGAGATCCTGCGCTTATTAGTGAGTGCCTTCTAGATTCAGATTTCAAAGGCTTTCTTAGCTAGAGAGCAAAGGAGGTTGCGTGCTTTGAAGATAAAGAGCGTCGAATCCTTTTTGGTTCGAACCCATTGTCACATCGTTAGGATTGAGACGGACACCGGGCTAGTGGGCATAGGAGAGTCGGGCTTCTGGGGCTTCCCCGAGGGTACTGAAGCTATAGTCAAGCGTCTCACCAAGTACCTGTTGGGCAAAGACCCCCTGCGCATCGATCACCACTGGCAATACATCTACCGGAACAACCACCACAGGGGCGGCGCACTCCACGGCGCCCTGAGCGCTATAGACATAGCTCTCTGGGACGTCAAGGGGAAACACTACGGGGCCCCGGTCTGGCAGCTTCTGGGAGGCAAGTGCCGCGAGAAGGTTCGCGTATACATGCACATACATGGGGGCTCGGATGAGGAGCTTGCTGAGGATGCCCAGGAGAAGGTGAGAGAGGGTTTCACCGCCGTGAGGTTCGGTCCTTTTGTTCTTGAGGCTCAGAAGCTCACGCATTCCAGGCTTCTGAGGACGACGGTCGACCGCGTCAAGGCGGTGAGGGAAGCAGTGGGAGAGGATGTCGATATCATAATAGATGTGCATAACCGTCTGACGCCTTCCGATGCCATTGTGCTTGGGCGGGAACTTGAGAAGTATCGTCTCCTCTTCATAGAGGATCCGACGAAGCAGGATACGGCTGAGGCTATGGGCTACGTTGCTGCCAACTGCCCAGTTCCAGTGGCGACGGGAGAAAGGCTCCACACAATCTTCGAGTTCAAGGAGTTCCTACATAGCAGAGCCTGCGCCTATGTCCGCCCTGACGTCTGCTTGGCAGGTGGAATAACCCAGACCAAGAAGATTGTGGCCATGGCAGAAGCCTACCAGGTGACGGCAGTCCCCCACAATCCACTGAGTCCAATAAGTACTGCGGCCTGTGTTCAGATAGACGCCTGCACACCTAACTGCCTCATTCAGGAGTATATGGGAGACGGCTCAGTTCTTGGTGAGGAATGGAAGCGGGAGATCGTCAAAACTCCTATCAGACTAGAGAAGGGCTACCTTATCGTCCCTGAGGAACCTGGCATCGGCATCGAGCTGGACGATGGTGGCTTGGCGAGGAACCTAGAGAAGTTCGTGGAGAGGCCTCTGGAGACCCCTATGCACGAAGACGGATCGGTGGCGGACAGCTAGATCGCACCTACTCAAGAAGACCTCCCTCTAAGGGCACATTCCACATTCCTTTGAAATAGGATATTGGAAGAGCTGTTTCATTCCGGGGGAAGAACCCTGAGGAGCGTCGAGACAGTGCTAGTGCGGGGCTATGAGAGGTTCCTAGGCTTTGCCACTATCTCCCTGATTTCGAAGTCCAAGAACTTTCTTGGATAAGATGGTTTGACGACGATGCAGGTGTCAGCGCCCTCTCCAGTTCCACCGATGGCCATGACTTCCCTATCCACCCCTATCAAACCAGCATCGGCGGCCATGAGGACGATTTCTACGCAAACCTTCATTCCTTGGCAGAAGCGATAGAGGGTCTGTTGGACGACCTCCTCGATGGATTTACCCCCGAATTTTTCAGTGAAGGCGCTTGCGACATTATCTCCCAATGCGTGGACGGATGTCAGAACCTTGACTCCTTTCTCGCTCAACCGCCTCCTTTCCGCCTCTGTCATTGCCCATCCCTCTTCTCGATAACCTTCGCAGATACTGACCGCGATGAGGTTCACCTTCAGGTCCCTAAAGACCTCTGTTGCTTTGAGGGCGGTGCCTCCGTGGGTTGAGGCGACGACCACGTCCTTAATTCCCAACTCCTTAACTCTCTTCCTAGCCGCGTTTAAGGTGACGGCTGTGTTCTCAGGCCCACCTTCCTCAAAGTAGGTTATGGTCTTCTCCAAACCCTACACATCCTTCAGATCGCAAAGGTGCTGCTGATAGCTTTTAAAGCATGACTTGAACTAGCACAGGCATTGCGCCTAGACTAGATCCTGGTGCAAGGATGTTGAGTCCCGAAAACTGAAGTGGGCATTAGATCGCCGACAGGCCTCATTGAAGAAGGTGCTTCTTGCTAGGGAAACTCGAATGGTCCAATTTTTGCCCTAGTCTTTGAGGAAATTCTGTACAGCGCAGAAAAGCCAAGGGCAGGTTTAGGGGAGGGGGAGCTTCACTTCCTCCCCGGTCCTCTGAGACTCGTATGCTGCAAGAGCTATCTCCAAGGCTGCTCTGCCATTCTTTCCTGTTGCGATAGGGGGTGAGAGTGGTCGTTGCTCTTGGATACAACGTGTAAAGTGTATGTGCTCCAGTCTGTACGCAATCAGCCCCCAGGCACGATACTGGCCCATGTATATCTGATGGGTAGGTCCTTCCTCCGCATACGTTATTTCTTGTCCCAGGAGTTTCTCCCCTCTAACTCTTAGAACGTTCAGCGACTTCTCGGCAGCACCGTTCTTTCCTATGACGCCCCAGTCTTCCCAGGCTTGGTAGGATGAGTAGCTCCCTGTCAGGGAGGCGAAGGCCCCATTCTCGAATTTGATCGTCATCGAAACATTATCTATGGCCGGATTGGTCACCCCCTCTAAAACGGATTTGGCTCTGCCGAAGACGCGCTCGGCGTCGCCGCTCCACCACCTAAACTGGTCTATGTAATGGCATTGACTGGTGACGATACATCCCCCGCTCTTCTCTTGGTCGTACATCCAGGACTTCGGACCCACCTTCATCGTATTAACACACCACATGCTCACTGGCTCACCTATTGTTCCGTCTTCGATCAACTCTTTCACCTTCCCATAAGTAGGTTGGAACCTGAGTTGGAAGCCTGTAGACAGGTTGACTCCCGCTTTCTCAACGGCCGAGATCATCTCATCAGCCTCCTTCAGATTCAGGGCTAGGGGCTTCTCGACGAGTACGTGCTTCCCCGCCTCCGCTGCAGCGACCACGACCTCCTTACGAACGAAGGGAGGCGTCGTAAGAGTGACGTAGTCCAAATCTTCACGCTTCAGCAGCTCCCCATAGTCTTTGTACCATGCGGTGATGCCTGCTACTTCCGCTCCCTTCTTGGCAGCGGCCTCATCCACATCGGCGACTGCAACAACCTTTGCACCCGGCACCTGCATGATCTGGGGGATGTGGGCTTTGAGAGCTATGTTTCCACACCCTATGACTCCCACCCCAATTACACGTTGAGTCACGACAAACTCCTCCGATTTCTTTCAGATGTGCTCCTAGTATGACTTAGATCTTAAATGCAAATTGGTGGCTAAGCCTTACTCATCCTACCCGGCAAGGACGAGAAGAGAGGGCCGAGGTAGGTGACGTTTAGATCTGCATGCCAAATATTGTATGTGGCTGCGGAGACGGAGAGGAATCCCCCTCTTTGGCTTAAGCCAGATGGGATAGGGGTAGTGCCTCAAGAAAAAGGAAGAGAGGTTTTGGCTGAGGATAGGATGCTCGCCCTTAGCGGGGCGAAATCCTCATCTTTAGGATTCTATGACGACCTTGATGGATTTCGTCTTCTCCTTGTTCGCTGCGGTCTCGAAGGCCTCGTTGATCTTCTCCAAGGGGAACCTGTGGGTTATCATCTCCGTCGCATGCAGCTTGCCCGCGGCGAGGAGATCGGTCACTACCTGGAACTCTGGGTCGTTGTCCCAGAAGTAGAAGCCGGAGACAGGGACGATGTCGACCTCGCCCCAGTGGACCTTCGGCCAGTCGACTGCTAGAGCCATGTCGGGCCTCAGCGCCCCTACGAGCGCTATCTTGCCTTTCCTCCGCACCATCGACACGGCCTGCTGTAGCGTCTTCGAGGCGGCCCTTCCACCGACGCACTCGTACACTATGTCGGCTCCCCGCCCACGAGTGAGCCCCATCACCCTCTCCACCAGATCCTCCTTCGCAGTGTTGATCGTCGCGTAGGCTCCAAGGGTCTTCCCCGCGAACTCAAGGGGGAAGTCGATGATGTCCGTGATGATCCCCTTCGCGCCCGCCACATCGACAAGGTCCAGGAGGCTCAGCCCGATGGGGCCGGCGCCTATGATGGCTACGGTCTGGTCCATCCTTACGCCTGTCCTGTTGCAGGCGTGGACGCTTGTGCCGTAGACGTCCATGATCGCCGCTTCGGCGTAGCCCACATGGTCGGGAATGGGGTAGAACTTCTCCGAAGGACCGACGACGTACTCGCTGAAACCGCGAGCAAGTGTTCTGCTTCTGATTTCTATCATCTCTGGGCATAGGTGGTATTGTCCGACCCTGCACCAGTAGCACTCTCCGCAGGAGACGACGGACTCTATGCCCACCCTGTCACCGGGCTTCAGTTCATCACATCTTCCCCGACATCCATCACATCGCCGGCAAGCTCATGGCCCATTATCGCCCCTTCACCGGCCCAAACGTCCTCTTTGGGGGTGGGAACTTTCCAGAAATGGAGGTCACTGCCGCAGATGCCTACCGCCCTGACCTTGGCTAGGACATAGTTGGGTTGGGTTATCTTCGGCGTCGGTACTTCCTTTATCTCGAAGTCGCCTGCCGCTGTTCTCACAGCAGCCTTCATTATCTTAGCCATAACAGGTTCTCTCCTCGATTCTAGAGAAACATGGATTCCTTATAAGATTAGGTCAGAGGACGGATCATACGGGGAATGGACTTAGCCGTAACCGGTGTCATAGAGAGTGCTGCCCAAGCCGGAGCCGCTAACCCACAACCTATCTCCTCAAAGAGCGGTTAGAAAGCATTCTACGGTACTTTTGGAATAGAAGGCGTTGGAGGACAGATATGCCCGAGGCTTGCCTTGAAGATTTGGTTCTGCTGGGGAGAAAATGGTTTTAAAACTAAGTGGCGGGCCCGGCAGGATTCGAACCCGCGGCCATCGGCTTAGAAGGCCGATGCTCTATCCAAGCTGAGCTACGGGCCCAGTAGACGCTATTTTGGGAAAGGGCGGCTCGGATTAACCTTTTTGGTTGTTTCGCTTGCGGGCCCCTGACTTTCTGATTATATGTGCATTGAGATGCTTCAGATGAGGTCTTGTAATGTTCCTGAAGCTCCACGCGGACCAAAATATGACTGAGGTGTAAAGTGTCAAATGCGGTTTTTCAATGTTTCACTGATGTCTCGCTGAGAACACATCTTGGTTTTTCGAGCCTTTCATTCAACGTATATCGCGGGCCGATAGGGTTCAGCTAGCCTCCCCCGATTCTTCGGGTCCCGCCGAGCGGGGTCGTCCTCTCTGTAAGCTTCCACTTCTGCCCTCAGTTCCTTAGCTAGGAAGCCTCTAGCTTCGGTGATGGTTTGGAACTCGTCGATCTGGCCAGCGGACAGTCGCCTTTCCACCATCTCCTTTGGCATTTTGACCAAGTCCTCCGCAGTCTCCTGAACGAAGGCGGCGACGTGTTTCGCCTCTCTCCTCAACTCGATGTCCCCCATAGCCTCCTTCATGAGAAGGGAGACCTGTAGGTTCTCCACCTTCGCCAGTTCTAGGGCCTTCAAATATATCTTCCATTTCCATGGGGCAGCGGTGTAGAAGGTAACCCTCTTTGGAGTCAACTTCGTCGCATTCAGAATGTTCAGGGTGTCCTCCTTCAGCAGCATGATCAGCTCCTCTCCGAGAAGAGCCTTCGTGTCCATTTTCGATTCATCGTATTCTGGCCACCTCATGATCGAGACGAAGCCTTCCTTTCCCAGGATCTGCCAGAGTTCTTCGCAGAGGTGTGGTGTGAAAGGCGCCAAGAACAGGACACGAGTCTCCAGGATCCTCCGCAGAACAGAGGACCGCGCAATGCTTTTCTCCTCGGAGTCCGTTCGCCGCAAGTACCATTGTATGTCCTGGTCCAAGAGATAGACGGCGTTATGGATCGCCTCCCGGAACCGAAGGTTATCCATGGCCTTCGTCACCGCCGAGACGTGCCCTTGTAGGCGGCTGAGCATCCAACGGTCAAGCGCCGTCATTTCTTGAATGATGGTCTCACTCTTGGCCAGTTCTAGGGCAGAGGTGTATAACCTTTCCAGCCTTTCCCTCAGGGCTTTGGCGAGGCCTGGGATGAAGTCGGCGTCTTGGAGTAGCTCCGCCGTAGAGAGGATGGTGAGCCTGAAGGGGTCCGCTCCATAGTCCCTGATGGCGTCTCTCAAGGGGATGATATTTCCGAGGGATTTGCTCATCTTCTTCCCCTCCATGAGGACGCTCCCCGTGACAACTATCTGCTTGGGCCAAAGCTCCCTCAGGAACAGGGCGGCGTGATTAAAGATGAAGAAGGTGAGGTGGTTCGGAACTAGATCGCGCCCTGAGTTCCTGCTGTCAAGAGGATAGAAATAGAGGAACTCCTGCCGCATTACGGCCAAAGTCTTCACGTCTAGACCTGTCTTAGCAGCGATCTCCGCAGCATCTCCCTCTCCGAGGAGTACGTAGTCGAAGAGCTCGTCGGTGAGGTTTTCAGCATTGATATTCTCAGCGTTGATGTACTTTGCGAGGATGTAGTACGCCATGTAGATAGTTGAGTCGCTCAGACTCTCCACTATCCAGTCCGGGTCCCAGGGAAGTCTCGTCCCTAACCCCTGTTGCCTGGCGCACGCCTTCTCTTTAAGCCAGTCGATGACATTGTTGAATTCCACCCTCAAATCCTCCGGTGCGATCTTCATCTGGCCGAGGCATTCCCGGGCCAATGCCTTCCATTCCTCGTTCGCGTAGTCGATGAACCACTGACTCTCAAGCACCTTCACCGTGACCTCTGTTCCGCACCGACAGTGGATGGGTCGATTCTGCAGTTCGTATATCCGTTCCGCTCTGTCCTGGGCTAGGAGGTCGTCCTCAATCCTTTTTCGGGCCTCGGAGACCCTAAGTCCGGCATATTGATCTGTGTTCTCCCTCATAGTACCGAGGTGAAACTCCTCACTATATACCTGCTTAGTCGCCTCCTCAACCCTTGCGTCACTCTGATCCTTGGCTCCGACACGCTTCAGCACATCAAGGGCTGGGAACTCTGAATATCCCTCGAGGGAGATCACGGAGACGGGCTCTATCTCGTGGACCACCCTAGGCTCGACCCCGTAGGACGTTAGTACGTGAGGCTCCTTCTTCAACTCCTCTAAGGCCATCCAGTCGAAGGGTGCGTGACCTGGAACCGACATGACGACGCCAGTGGCATTGTCAGGATCTACGAAAGACGCAGGGAGTATGGGGATTCGCTGGCCGGTAAGAGGGTTCGTGACACTCTTACCCACGAGAGTTCTGCCAGGGATAGACTCCAAAACCCTCGCTTTCCTCCCTAGGAGGGTGAGTTTCTCGGCGCAGTTACGGCTTATTATCCAATTTTCTTGGTCGACTTCGGCTCGAACGTAGTCTATGTCAGGTCGAACCCAGATGTTCGTTACACCGAAGATGGTTTCAGGCCTCAGAGTCCCCGTGGGAAGCGCCGTGCCATCAAGCTTGAACTTGATGATGGTCACTTCCCCTATCTCAGGTTCTACGTCGCCCTTTGTGTCGTGTTGGCCCATGGGGTTACCGCAGTTAGGGCACCACCCAACCGGGTGGCTACCTTGTTTTATAAGCCCCTTAGCTCGAAGTTTTCGGAAATGCCAAGCTATGAACCGACTGAACTGAGGGTCGATGGTGGTGAACTCTCGGCGCCAGTCGATGCTGTAGCCCATCGCCTTCATGGTTTCCTTATCATCGTCGCGGAAGTAGTTGGCGATGTTCAAGGGTTCAACGAACTTCTTAACCTGCTCCATCGGCACCTTGTAGATTCCAGTGAGTTCTTCGATTAGGCTCGACTCCTCAGCGGCGATTCGTTTGGCGATAGCCAGGACTGGTGTGCCCGTGTAGTGGAAGGCCATTGGGAAGAGGACATTGTAGCCTCGCATCCGCATGTATCTGGCGTAGACGTCTGTAAGGGTGTAGGGTCTTCCGTGGCCGACGTGGAAGGGCATATTGGGGTAGGGGAAGGCGATGGTGATGAAGAACTTGTCCCCAGGCTTGGGGTCTGCCTCGAAGATATGGCTTTCGTCCCAGCGCTTCTGCCACTTGGCTTCTAAAGCCTTCCAGTCAAGACCCAACCTCTCAGGGCCTCCGCACCTGACGACTAGCCACATCAACGGCGACCTTCAGGGCGTCCGTGATCTTATCAACTCTCGTTCCGCCACCCTGCCCGAAGTTGGGCCGACCGTCTCCGCTTCCTCCCAACACTTGTGCCATCTCTGTTGCAATTGCACCAGAGTTTATGCCGTGTTGGACTGCTGTTGTTCCCGCCATAACAATTGTCGACACACTGGTAGCCGAGCCAGAGAGGACAGCAACAACAGCGTTTGGCCTTTGCTTGACCAAATCGCTTGCCGCTTCAATGAGAACTTCTGGTCTAATGTCCTTAAATGCTTTGGTCACAAGGCTCACTTCGCCGATTGGTGTGGCATGTATTTCGAACTCTTCTTGCAAGCTAAGGCGAACATCCTCTCGCTTGAGCTGACCGATCTCCTTCTCTAGGGAACGGACCCTTTCGGATAACTCCTGCACTGCCTTGGCGAGTCTATCTGTGGGAACATTCAGAATTTCAGAGGATTCCTTTGTCTGCTTCTCCAAGCTCTGAACATACTCCAAGGCGGGGCGACCACTGGCGAAGACCAGACGTTCCACGCCGTCCTGAATTCTCTCGGTGTGTAGGATCTTTATGAGCCCAACTTCACCAGTTGAACGCAGATGGGTTCCTCCACAGGCCTCGACATCCCAGTCCCCTACCTTTACGACGCGGATCTTGCTCCCGGGTACTACTCCTCCTTGGTAAAGGCGGAAGCCGTAGGTCCTCTCGGCAACATCCCGCGGAAGCCAGGTGACCTCGACGGGTATGTTATCCATCACGCCCTCATTCGCTAACCTCTCTATCTCTGCGATCTGCTCTGGTGTTATCCTATCCCAATGGGAAACGTCTAAGCGTGACCGCTCCTCCTCTTTCTCTGCACCGGCCTGCCACGAGTGCTCTCCAAGAACTCGCCGGACGGCTCCTAGCACAATGTGCGTTGCTGTGTGATGCCGCATTAAGCTCAAGCGCCGATCCCAATCGATCCTCCCAGTGACCTCCTGACCCATCTTTGGCATTGGTCCTTCAACAACATACAGTATGGTGTTCCCGACCTTCTGGGTCTCTGTGACTCTCACGTCCGTCCCTTCTAGAGATAGGGTTCCTGTATCATAGTCTTGACCTCCGCCCTTCGGGTAGAAGGCGGTTCTGTCCAAGATCACCATCCTATTTAGGACCTTCAGAACCTTAGCTGTGAATTGGCGAGTGTAAGGATCATCATAGTAGAGCGTCTCCGTTGCCGGAAGGCCTTCTACCTGGGCTTCGATGTCGATGGTCTCGGGCTCCTCGGAGGGTAGCGGAGCGGAGTGGCGGGCAGCCACGGTGCTGTAGAAGTTGTCCGGTATTGCTATCCTGATGTTCTCGGCCGCAGCAGCTTCTTGGACGATCTCCGGAGGAACACCGTGTGAGTCGTAGAGTTCCACGAGCGCGTCCACTGAGATTTCACGTTGCCCCCTTGACTTTACCTCACGCGCAATCCTTCTAGTCAGTTCCTGGCCCCGCTTGAGTGTCGTTTTGTATTTTCGCTCCTCGACAGAAAGGGCTTCCTGAATCTCTTTCCTCATCTCCTTTAGGTTTGGGAAGCTAGGTGACCATTTCTCGATCTGCCAGTCGACTATCTCCGATAGCCTATCTTCTATGCCCAGACTGCGCAGAAGCCTGTAAGTACGCCTCACCAGCAGCCTCGTAAGATATCCCGCCTTGACGTTCGAGGGAACCACCCCTTCAGCCAACATGAAAGCTAGAGCCTTCGTATGGTCGGCAACGGCGTAGGCGTTCTCGATTGGAGCCATTGTTCTATCTAGTTCATGGAGGTCGACGCCTAGGCGTTGAGCGACCCTGTGCCTCAGGGTCAGCCTGTCCGAGGCTGATTCGATGCTCATCAGAGCGGAGAACTTGGTGCTCTCCACAAGGAAGCGCATATCCACCTTTCCCAATCCTGCTAGGTCAAACACCTTGCCAAGTAGGTCGCCGTAGACGGCATGGAATCCGCTTGGGGTTCCCTGTGACAGCCATGTGTATCGCTCAATTCCATACCCTGTATCTACTATCTTCAAGGGCATCTCAACGAATTTGTCTTCCACGACCCTGTACTGCATGAAAACTAGGGTGCAGACCTCAAGGCCTGAGACTATTCCCTCGACGCAGGGGCCTGCGTTTCCACCTCCTGACCACATCCCCTCCTTGTACGTAACGTCCTCAGAGTCCACGCCGAAGACCTGGGTTACGAATTGGTGGTGGTAGCGCACCGTCTCGTCCTTCCAGTAGATGGTTTTGTCGGGGTAGTTGAAGGCGTGGGCTCCACCCATCTCGAAGATTACGAGGTGTCGTCCCGCCGTCAGCCCGACGTTGTCGACGTCCACGAAGCGCAGGCATGGTTGACTAATTACCAGAGGGTTGGCAGGTGGTGGGATTGTCCCCTCCGTCACGTAGGGTTGGAAGTCCGCTATGCTGGCTATGGTTACGAAGAGGTCTTCCCGCCATCGAGCGATAACTGGGTAAGGGCTTATCCTCATATGGCCGTTCTCTTCAAAGAAGCTAAGAAAAGCCTCTCTAGTCTCGTCGAGAGAGAAGCTCCTAGTGGTCGGCGGGTTCCCTATGAACGTGTATTCTTGACAGGGCGCGTCTCCACAAGTATCTGCATCTTCCTTTTGGGTCCAAAAGTATGACCCACAGACTCGGCACTTCTTCCGCGCAAAGCCCTCTTCTTGGAAGAAAGCAAGTTGGTACTCCTTCTCATCGATCTTCACGGGGCGTTTCCTCCTATGGCGACGGCTCAGATTCGTCCTCTAGTCCGGGGAGCACGAACTCTCAGGAGGGCTGTACCCTTCCTACATCTGCGAGAGTTCAACTAATAACTATCTCCTATTGAGAATCGAGCCGTTGGATACGGGTGATATCTGCTGGAAAAAGGTAATGTACGAAGAGGGAGTCAGCCGAAGAGGGCGCCCAACCCAGCTATGGCTTCCTCTTCCTTCTTTGCCTCCTCTTTCTTCTTCTCTTCCTTCTTGGCCTCAGGCGCTGGCGCGGCTTCCTTCGCCAGCGAAGGCGCGGCTGCTATAGCTGGCCCCGCTTTAAGGGCATCCTCAATATTAACTTCGGCCAGGGAGGCTACGAGGGCCTTGACCCGAGCTTCATCAACATCTCCACCCGTGGCGCTGATGACTTTCTTGAGGCTCTCCTCGTCGATCTTCTGGCCTGAAGAATGAAGCAGCAAGGCAGCGTAGATATACTTCAATTCTTCCCTCACCTCCAAGCTTCGCCGGTTGCTACTTTGGTTAAACGCCTTCCTTTTCAACTTTTTCTTTGGAGGCCTAGCTCCTGAACTCTGGCGGAGCGGAGGCAGGATCTAGCTTCGCCAACATATTCGAAAGATTCATCATGTTCGAGTAAGCCCTTCCCAGTAGAATCGTCACCGTCTCGTCGGCAGGATAGTGTGAGTTCAGGGCTAGGTTCAAGGCGCTCATGTGGGCGCTACTGAGCAGGGAGGCAACTGTCTCGGTGGTCGGAAAGGCGGCATTCAGGGAAAGTGTTTGGGCTTGGCCGACAGCATCCTCGAACTGCTTCTTCACAGCTTGCAAGTCAATGTGGAGATCCTCCCCTTTCAGAAGGACGCCTCCTTCGTATGCTGCTTCAAGATCAAGGCCGACTTCTAGCGGCTTTATACCCAGCTTTGATAGAACGCTGGCGACTCTGGGCTGAATAACCTCCCCACGCTTGGCCGCAACGGTGTTGCTGAGAACATAGACACTGCCCGACTCTATACGCGTCCTTATGCCCGCCTCGTTTAGTTCTGAGATGGCCGGTCCGGGGGGTAGACCAGTGTTGCCGGCAGGGACGACGATGTCGTCTGGTGCGATGTCTCCGGCCTTTGCCGCCATCCTAACCTTGCTGCGGTCGAGGAGGATTGAAAGTTTGAAGGGACTCATGTTAGTCAGAAGGAGGATATTGGAGCCCTTCAAGGCGTCATTAAGCGAGGTAATCCCCGGCTTCTTGCTGGCCTGAAACGCCCGGCGAAGAGCGTTGTTCTTTGCCACCTTCATCTGGACGGTGCCTCTGAACTTCTTTGAGATCTCCTGCAGCTGTACCGCGCGAACCTTGTGGAGGTTTGCCAGGAGCACGGCATCATACTTGTCTATGAGGTCTGTAAGCTCCTCTACCTCCTGGGCTTTCCTCCTGACAGAGGGGCTCTCTAAGGTTGCTGTCAACTCGTCCACCTATGTCTCTATCTTGACGAAGGGTCCCATAGTCGTCTTGACCCCGACTTCACGGATGTTTCCGGGGCCCTTTGGAAGCCTGGCTTCGAGCCTCGTTATCACTGCTTGGATGTTGTCGGCCAACTCTTCGTCGGACATGCCCTCCGAGCCCACTTTACATTGGGTATTCAGTTGGTCCCTAATCCGCACCCTCACGATCCTCCTGTGTCGTGCTATGATATTCTCTATAGGAGCATTCGGTGGTACAGGGGTAGGCATCTTCCCTCTGGGTCCTAGGACTGGGCCGAGGACTTTACCCACAGCGGCCATCATGGTGGTCTCAGCTATGAAGAAATCGGTCAAGTCCGCAAGCCTCTTGGCAGCTTTCTTGTCACCTCCGAAGGTGTCGAGCTCCTCCCTACCGATGACTTGGTCCGCACCGGAACTTCTCGCTCTAACTGCTAGGTCCCCCGTAGCGAAGACCACAATTCGGCCCTCCTTCTTTGGTGGGTGGGGTAGGTCTATGGCCTCGCTGAGCCTATTCTCAGGCTTCTTGAGGTCAAGGTCCGAGAGGTTGAGAATCAAGTCCACTGACTGGGTGAAGTTCCTCTTCTTAGACTTCCTAACATCCTCCAACGCCTTCAGCACGGCGTTCCTTTCGACAGGCAATTCTTCCCCATTCCTTAACCGTGAATTGAAGAGAGATGATACCCCACTGGGGTACGTCACGGATTCAAAAACTTATCGTAGACCCCCTCATCGATGGCCTTCAGCGCTTCCTTCGGATCCTTCCCGTCTATCGTGATTCCCATGCTGACGCAGCTTCCGGCGATCTCCTTGGCCGATCCCTTGAAGGTCTTGGCCAAGGTCTCTGCCTGCTTGATCTTGGTAATGCGAACTAGCTGTTCGATGGTAAGGTTGCCGACCTTTTGACTATTAGGGGTACCCGACCCCTTCTGTATGCCCAACTCCTTGGCGACCAGAGCCGCAACTGTAGGCGTGCCAACTTCTACATCGAACTCCTTGGTTTCGATGTCTACCTGGACCTTAACAGGCACCTTCATTCCTGAGTATGATTCGGTTAACTCGTTGATTCTCTTGACGACGGATAGGACATTCAGACCTAGGGGCCCCAGGATTGGGCCTAGCGGAGGCCCTGCTGTGGCCTGTCCACCACTCACGAGGGCTTCTATGGTTTTCTTCTCCCCCATCTCTCTACTCCTCTGGGTTCTCGCTCGAAGCCTCGCCCTTTTCAACCACCTTGAGGTAGTCTGCGCTTACCGTGATGGGCAAGGTGAAGGTCGCCTCTAGGAGTTCCAAAGTTGCCTCCTGCTTAACCTTGTTGACCCTAGTTATCTTAGCTCGCATTCCTTTGAAAGGCCCGCCAGTGACTTCCACTATGTTTCCCACCTCCAGCTCCTCGATCACAGGTTTGGAAACAAGGTACTTCTCAATCTCTGAATAGGATACTCTGCCATGGACTCTTGTGCGTACGTGCTTGATTCCAGATATGGCTTCATCGATCACGTTAGGGCCCGCGGCCTCTATGAAGATGTAGCCCCTCAGATTCTCCGGGACAAGAATGGATAGGACTTGCAGATTGTTTGCTCGGGCCCTCGTCGCTATCAACTCCGCGGCATTCTTTTCTTGGCCGGCCGTGGTTCTCACAGAGAAGATGGATGCTTCTCGTGGTTTCTCTGTCGTGGCACTCACCATCCGTCAGGCCGTGGGTCTTGCCACTAGGAGAATCGCGCTCATGAACTTTATTATGAAGCCTATGATGCCGAGGGCGCCGATTCCTAGGAGTGTAACTTTGGTGGACGTCATGAGGTCGTCTCTACTGGGTCTCCTTACGAGCTTTAGGAGGCGACCTACGGATCCTAGGAAGCTTCTGACGGCCAAGTTCATGATCTCCGGCTAACTGGCAACTGACAAGACTTGGCACAGCCATCTTTTAACTTTATGGTCAAAACCTACCTTGGAGAATTCTGTATTCAATACGCTTGCGTCGAACCCAGCTATCAGTTTGGAATTCCCACGGCCTTCCAAGAATTCATAGATGCTAAGCATTTACCTCTAAGACGCGCCGGTTGAAGTCGCAAAACTCTTTCTCTTGCCTCCACAATACTCTACAAGGAGCAAGGGTGAAGAGCGCTGATCGTCATCGCCGCCTCCAGAGACGATATCGCAAGCAGCAACATAGCAGCGAAGATCATCTCCACCTACCGCTTCGAGGAGACGACTGAGGGATCTTACGGGGCGTCTGTCTACAAAACCTTCTCGGTGGGTCGGGGGATACTGCTAGTGATGGTTGAGGGTGAACTCGTCTACCTTCAGGATTTCCCGATTTTCACTTCGGCTGAGCTCGTGATCTTCGTCAGTCGGCACGAGAGTAGGAGTGGAGTACCGCTCCTCTCGGTTCATGTTCCTGGGAACCTCTCACGTGCTGACTTTGGAGGTATCTCAAACAAAGTCTCCGTTGCCCCGGCTAACGCTATGAGGGCTGCTCTCCTTGAGATGGAACGGCAGAGAGTGCGCCTTGGGCTGGAGGAGTTTAGGGTGTACTATGAGGGGACTCATCATGGGCCGTCCTTGGATGTTCCCACGATGTTCGTGGAGATTGGGAGTACGGAGGAGGAGTGGGCGTCTACCAAGGCGGGGGAGGCGGTGGCTCACGCTGCGATGGCCGCTGTGACTAATAGGGAGAAGGTTGAAGCGGCTGTTGGGCTGGGTGGCTCTCACTGCAATAGCAGGTTGACCAGCCTGAGCCTTAGATCGGAAGTGGCCTTTGGGCATATTATCCCCTCCTACGCCTTCGGAGGACTTACGCCCGAAACTGTAGCCCAATGCCTTGAAAGGACTCTTGAGCAGGGTCCCACACTCATTCTGGACTGGAAGGGGATAGATGGGAGGCAACGCAACGGCCTCATGAGGGTTCTGGAACAACTCCCCTTCCCAGTGCGCAGATTGGCGGAGTACTGAAGTATTCAATAGAGTAGTGGCTCGCAAAGCTTTTCAGACCGAGAGACGGCTAGGAGAGTAATCTGAGCAGGATAATCCCATGTCATCCCTGAGAAATCGGGACTTTCTTACCCTAAAGGACTTGACGCCTGAGGAGCTCAAAGAGGTCCTTCACCTCGCACAGGAGGTGAAGAAAGTCAAGTTCTCGAGGGAGCTGGAAGGCAAGACCCTAGCTATGCTCTTCGCCAAGACCAGCACCCGTACCAGAGTCTCCTTCGAGGTCGCCATGACCCAACTCGGCGGCCACGCCATAAACCTCAACTGGAGCGAGACGAACTTCGTCAAGGGAGACATCAAGGACGAGGCTAAGGTTCTCGGCCTCTACTGCGATGCGGTCCTAACCCGTGTCTTCACCCACCAACAGAACCTCGATCTGGCGGAAGGTTGTGAGAAATCAGTCATTAATGGGATGGACAATATCCACCATCCTTGCCAGGCCCTCGCCGACCTACTTACGATCCTAGAGGAGAAGGGAAAGCTGGAAGGCCTCAAGATAGGTTGGGTAGGTGACGGGACTAATGTCTGCAACTCCTTGATTCAAGGCGCAGAGCTGCTAGGTATGGAGATGGCTGTGGCGACCCCGGGAGGCTACGAACCGAAGATTAGAGGCAAGGCAGTTCTTGTGCGCGATCCGAGGGAGGCAGCTCGGCATGCGGACGTTCTCGTAACCGATACCTGGGTCTCTCTAGGCCTTGAGAAGGAGAAGGAGACGCGGCTCAATGTCTTCACGCCCTACCAGCTGAACTCGGGCCTCCTCAGATACGCCAAGGAGGACTGCATTGTGCTCCATTGCCTGCCGGCCCAGAGGGGGTATGAGATAACGTCTGAGGTGATGGACTCGCCCCAGAGCCGTGTCTTTCAGGAGGCCGAGAACAGGCTACATACGGAGAAGGCCCTACTCCTAAAGCTTCTAGGCTGAAGCGTTGGGCCCTTAGTGGATATAGGGTGTCGAGGGAAGCTTTTGAAAGGTTAGGATATTGTCAACCTATACTCTGCGGCATAGTTCTCGTTCTCTGTAGGCAGCTTCAACCATCTAGCTTCCAGTATCTTCGCATCTCAGATTCAAATATAGATTCTGGAATTATGCCCTTTATTCGAGCGCCCCATTTCTCTTTTCCTACTTTATATCGAAGTCGTGGCGACTTGCTCTCAATTATGCGCAGAATAGTATCAGCTACGATTTCTGGATCAAGCCCATTTTGTATATGTTCTCTGCTGATCGAGCGGGCACGTTGACACATCTCCCTATAGTCATCAATAGATTCGGCAGAATTTATTGATGCGTTCGCTATGTTCGTCTTAAAGAAACCAGGTTCCACAAGGGAAACTTTAATATTGAACCGTTTCACCTCGTAGCGCAGGTTCTCCGTGTAGCCCTCCAATGCGAATTTGCTTGCAGAATAGAAACCGGCAAATGGTTCCGCTATCAACCCCGCTATGGAACTGATATTGATAATCTGTCCGAACCCTTGTTTCCTCATGATGGGGAGTACTGCCTTAACCATTCTCACAACGCCGAAGAAGTTGGTCTCAAACTGCGATTTCGCCTCGTGGATTGAAGTCTCTTCGATGGCGCCGCTCAGTACGTATCCTGCGTTGTTTATGAGGATGTCCAAGCGTCCCATACGTTGGATTAGGGCTCCGACACAGGCATCTACAGACTCATCGGAATTGACATCCAACCGCAGCATCTCAAAGCCATCTCCTTTGTCGCTGCGAGGCTTTCGACTCGTCCCAAAGACCCTGAATCCTCTATCGGCCAATAGTGAAGCGGTAGCTCGCCCGAATCCGGATGAAGCACCTGTGATAAGAACTATCCTTTGTTCCGACATACGATCTACCCTATCTGAGAAGAGAGCCTTAAACTCTTACCTTCCTCTTGCGCTAGCTTACTGCTAAATATCTCCATACCCGCTTACTGTAACGGAGATGGCAATGGGCAGTTCAGCCGAAGCCCTACCTTGGTATCTCCCGTACACAGTATACGCCGTTCTCACAGGGATACTCGCTCCACTCTTCTGGAAGATTATTGGCCATCTTGCAGATAGGCGAAGAAGGCTAAGGTTGAAGGAGAAAGAGCAGATTACGAAAGAGATTGCGAACTTCGAAAAAACCCAAGACTCATTAGGATGGACAATCAGTGAGCTCAGAGGTGACTTCGAAAACACTTTCACTGGATGGAAGCCCTGGCATGTGTTTATTGAAGTAGGTGACACAGAACTAAAAGAGAAGCTAACGATATTCAGAGAGAACATACAAGAATGTGAGGACTGGTGCTATTCATCAATCTTATCTCTAGACAGAATCATAGATAACGCAATAGGCTCTAGACTGGTAAATACTCTCAGATACTCACGAGATAAGTTCCCAAACGAACCTTTCTTCATTAGGAAATTGATACTTGAGAACGATATGCTTAAGCACCGACACTTGCTTCATGGCACTGACTTTGACGAGACTTTTATGAAGAAGATGTTTCCCGAGACTCTCGGAAAGATTAAGGACATTCTACAACCTCCAGATGAAAAAACGTCCCTAGACCTGTTTTTCAGAGAGGCAAATGCTGGGCTCAGGTCTGATAGGATACTAACACGCTACAGAAAAGAGAGGGATGAGTGCATTAAACAAGGCGAGAAATTATACAAGGAAATAGAGATTAGATTGATGAGATTGAAACATGATTATGAAAGCTTGTAAACAGATGTAGACAGGCTTAAACTCTTACTACACGTTGGAGAGCTGCCTGAAAAAGTCTTGATTCCATCTACTCGCGCATAAAGGGAATCGAGAAAGAAGGGAGATCAGTCGAGTATCTTCTTGATGAGGTAGTCGGGTTCGAAGGGCACTAGATCGTCGTAGGTCTGGCCAACCCCGAGGTATATGGTAGGCCGCTTCGTCACGTAGGAGACGGAGATGGCCGCCCCGCCCTTGGCGTCAGCATCCACCTTCGTAAGAATCGATGCATCCACCCTGACCTGCTTGCTGAACTGCTCCGCCTGAGCGATGGCATCGTTCCCAGTCAACGCGTCCCCGACGAAGATGACGAGGTCTGGCTTCGTGACCCTGACGATCTTCTGCATCTCGTCCATCAGGTTCTTGTTCGTCTGCATCCTCCCAGCCGTATCGATGAGGACAGCGTTAATCCCGTGGGTTCTGGCGTGACTTATCGCATCAAAGGCCACAGCGGCAGCGTCCGAGCCGTATTTGTGACGGATCAGACGGACCCCAAGGCGTTTGGCATGCCCCTCAAGTTGCTCTATGGAGCCCGCCCTGTAGGTATCTGCGCCAGCGAGGACGACGGAGAAGCCTCTTCCCAGGAGAAGGTGAGCGACCTTCCCTATCGTGGTGGTCTTACCCGTCCCATTGACACCTAAGAAGACTATGACCAGCGGTTCCCTCCCCGCGCGTTTCTCGGCCGCTAGGCCGAGGAGATCCACCTGCTTCTCACTACGAAGAACCTTGTAGAGGGCCTCACGGAGGGTCTTATCCACTATCTCTCTCCTGTCTTCAGTTCGGCTTACCTGGGTTCCAAGGAGTTGGTTCTTCACGTCGTCACAAATCTGCTCGGCAACATCCAGGCCGACGTCGTTGGCGAGGAGGGTTATCTTGAAGTCCCAAAGGATTTGGCTGAGGGCCTCTTCGTTGAGCTCTGTCTTCGTAATCATGCTCTTGAGTTTGCTGAGGCTGCCCCTAAGCCCCTCGAACATCTCACTTTCCTTCAGTCTGTTTCCTCGTAAGCCTCTGCAACTCCTGCCTCGCCCTGGCCATGCTGGCGACTACGCGGCCAAGTTCCTCTTCCAGCGAGGACCTGACCTTCCGCAACTCATCGAGGCGCACTTCGTAGCCCTCCATAGCCTCCTTCACGCCCTTCTCTACAGCGACATCCGCGCCAACGCCAACGATGAGCCTCTCGACGTCTGTTGCCTTTGCTCGGACATAGGAGCCTCCTCCGATGGGAACGAGGATGTCAACTCCGATCACATCCTTGCTGAGGCTTCCAACCGTCGATAGAGCGACCTGCACCTCTGCTATGGCAGCCTCCACAAGATTGAATCGCTGCTGCAGGGACTGAGCCAAGTTCTCCAGATACTGGATCTCCACTAGGATGCTTGTCAGAGGATCGGCGAGCCTCGCCAACTCCCATCACACCCCGCTCAGTTGCCTAATCAATGAGTCTGTGCTCTCCTCGGGCACTATCTCTTGGATCGAGTCGATTCTGATGTGCGCTCTCCTCACCCTGTGCTGACTCCCAAAGGTTGCGAAGACCTTCTCGACGGCTGCCTCCGGAGTGGTGGATCGGATGTCTTTGGAGAATTCCGTCTTGTAGTTCGGTTTAAGGATTCTTCCCTTAACCCTAAAGATCTTCACTTCACTCATCCCATCTTCTCCACAGCAGGTTTAGATACATTTAGGAGCCGGCAGGAGTGGCCACTTCTTGCTCAGTCACCACTTCTTCGAGGCCAGGAGTCGTTGTCCCATGTTCACGCATTTAGGACTTGGTAAATTATCCCTCTGGCTTAACTGGAGAAGGATTTCTACATAATTAAGTTTAGCGTAAGAACTGACCTGAAGGCCGCCAAGGAAGCCAGACGCCTCAATAGTTAAATCTCAACCCAACATAAAACTAGCCGCCAGACAAGCCTACTCCTGAGACTCTCCGAGATTCAAGGTTGAAGGTGACCGAGACGTCTGAACGAGATATGTTGATGATTCCCGGGCCAACACAGGTAGACCCAGCCGTCATGAGGGCCATGATAAAGACGACGGAATCCCACATGAGCGAAACCTTCGGACTCCTCTATCGCAAGGTTCTGGACAAACTCAAGAGGATCTCTGACACAGAAGGCGAGACATTCGCCATCGCAGGCAGTGGTACCTTGGCTCAAGAGATCGCTCTTGCCAACATGATACGACCTGGCGACAAAGTCCTCAACCTTGTGACAGGCTACTTCAGCGGCCGTTTTGTGGAGATAGCAAAGAGTTTAGGGGGTATCGCCCATCCACTCACCGTCCAGTGGGGTAAGGCGATAAAGCCTGAGGATGTGCAGCAGGAGTTCGCCAAGAATGACTTCAGAGCGGTGACCTGTGCCCATGTCGAGACCTCCACGGGAGTAGCTGTACCTGTGCGGGAAATAGGTGAAGTGGTTAGAGCGGCGGGGGCGCGCTACGTCGTGGACACGGTCGCGTCTCTCGGAGGCATGGATGTGAGGACGGATGAGTGGGGAATCGATGCCAACTGCACATGCTCCCAGAAATGTCTGGGCGTCCCACCTGGACTAGCAATAATAGCCCTCTCCAAGGAGGGCCTCAGAGAGGTAGAGGAACGCAGAGAACCGGTGGGGAGCGTCTACGGCGACCTCAGAGGCTGGCTGAGTCTTGTAAGAAACCCGACCAAGGCCTACTACGCCACTCAGCCCGTGAACCTCATCTACGCCCTAGATGTCGCCCTAGACCTTATTCTAGACGAGGGACTTGAGAAACGCTTTCGTAGACACCGGATCATCGCAGAGGCTTGTCGGTCAGCCATGAAGGCAATGGGGCTGAAACTGGTGGCAGAGGAGGGCTATGCGGCGGAGACGGTGACTAGCGTCTACTATCCCAAAGGGGTAGAGGACGCTGCCTTCCGCAGGGAGTTGGCTAGAAACCATGTGATTGTTGCTAGGGGCTTCGGGGAGCTCGAAGGGCAGATGTTCAGGATCGGACATATGGGGAACATCAACGCCAACGACATCATGGCAACAATAGCCGCCATAGAGCGGGGAATGAAGAAGTTCAGCCATCGCTTCGACTACGGCGCCGGCTGCAAAGCGGCACAGGCAGTCCTTGAAGCCCTTTCTCCTTAGTGGGTCAATGGGAATTTTGACTCAGAGATGAAACCGCGGCCTTCACCCGCCGAAGAGATTCGTTATTATCATGATCTCAGGGCCCACCGTCAGAGACCCCACTACGACGCCACAGTCATTGGACAGCATCCCTGCACCCACCAAGGGGCTACCCCTATTGACCGTACCAGAGTCGACTCGCACCTTGAGAACGCTTGAGATAAGTTCTGCCTCTTCGTCCGATCGCTCAGGGTGAACCAAGACCGCTTTGTTGTTCGCAGAGGCTAGGGAGCCCACGTAGGGAAGCCCGACGATCCTCCCAACGGCGACCTCGACCCCTAAGGCATCTCTAATCCCACGCATCGCCCCCCTTTCACGTGACAAAGGCTCAGCCACTAGCACACCGTGGTCGTTGGCCAGAACCAAGTTTCCAAATGCGTTCCGCCTACTCTCCACCTGAACGACATTTCCTGTAACGGCCGATATCGTCTTCACCTCTTCGTCTGCTATGAAGTCTGGTAGAACTATGCCATTGGAGTTTGCAGCTGCAAAGACCCCCAGCAGTATGGTTCCAGCTAGGGTGGTTTTGACGACTGGAACCTTGAGGGTCTCCTCCAGTATTCGAGCCTTGGACTCGGAGGTTTTTGGAGGTGCCAAGACGTAGCGGTTAGTGGCTAAGGCGTAAATGCCGACGTTTGGGCTCCCTTGGATGCTTAGGAGGGAGACTGACAAGCAGAATCCTTACTCTCCCTTCACCAGATAGACGGTGACCTTGTTGTCTCTACCCTTGACTGCCCTCACCCTAAGATGGCGGGGGGCTCCCTCAATTCCTCGCCGCCAGAAAATCTCGTTGACTTCACTGTCGATAGCTAGGGTATCGGTTTTCATATGCTTCTCGATGAAGGCTTTGAGAACGCGCACCGCCTTCGGCGTCCTCTTCTTTATGGGCGTAGTCCATGCGGCAGCGAGGGGTATGTCAAATACCCTCTCTTCTAGAATATCTTCGTCTCTCTCCGACACTTCCCCTCACCCTCTCTTAGATCTTGATTTTTCTCTGGCGCCAATTGCGTCGATGGCGATTCGTTCGAGTCCTTCCCCTTGTCTTGGCTATTACCCATGCTGGGACAGCCCGGCTCAACCGGCTCGCTTTGGCGAGGCGTTTCTTCTTGGCAGGTGGTTTGTTTCGCGCCATCTCTAGAACCTCCTCACATTGAAGCCACCGACACCACGTCTTGGTGTCTGGAGCTTAGATAGGAGCTCCTTCAACTGCTCGTCGGTTATGGGAAGTTTCACTCTTCCACTCTGGGCGATCTGAATAAGCTGTAGCTCCAATTGATCTACGAATTCGGGCCTAACGAGTTTTAACCTATTCAGCCTCTGCCTCGCTTCAGTTGTGAGGATCTGTCTAAGCGCAATTTGTTTCTGCTTTTCAATATCAGCCTGCTGTTGGGCCTGAGCCCGCTCCTCGGCCAGTTGACGACGTAGTTCCTGAATCCTCCTTCTGCGGATGTCATCCAATTCGGAGTCGGAACTCAAGCTCATCACCATAGCTCGCTTCTCTGCTTTTCAGGAACCGGGGGAACCCTTTTTCATGGTTCTCTCGATCTCTCCTGCAAGGGTGTCGAGGAGGCCGGCTCCGTGACTTGTTATGATTCTGCCTCGTCGCTCTACTGTCTTCACCAGACCAGCCTTCTCAAGTTGCTCTAAAGGTTTCCTGACAGCGAAGCCTCCTCCACTCCTCTTGTGTTTTCCGACGTTTCCCTTCCTGGTCAGGCCACCATACTGCTTCCTCAGGTGAGCAACCCCGATGGGGCCATGTACGTATATCTTCCTGAGTAGGGATGCGCAGCGGATATACCAGAAGTCGGGGTCCTTGGGCGCTTCCTCTCTGTGTGAGCCCGTCTTCGTGAACATCATCTGGGGGGGTGGCTCGATCTCTTGGTAGTTCTCTCTCAGGTGCTTCGCCGTCAGGTTGATTAGGAGGTCGGCTGGTACGTCGTAGACGGTCGGCAAGGGGTCACACTCTCAACGAAGCACGTCCTAAATGCTCTAGGACTAATATAAATAAAGCGATTGGCGGCTATCACTTTACTAATCTGTTAGATTCTAGCCTTTACCTTTATCACTATTACTCCTTTGACATTGATGTGGGGTAGAAACAAAGGGCTAGACGTTTTCTCTACCCGACAAGGATGAGAATCTATGCCGCATGACTTTGAGAAACGAAATCACTTAGACTTAGGATATGTCCTTCAGAGAAGGAAATGCTGTGGGAACTTCGGGGGGATGCCACGATGGCATCGCCGCCAGACTAAGGGACAAGAGTTGTTATTGTGATGACACCCTTCGCAATCAGAATATCCCCTACTGGTATCGATGAACTCCTGTTGTCCGTAGACCAATTTCAGTCTCTGAATCTCACGTACATAACGATCTGTAAGGTCTTGCCTTCCTTCTAGAATATCTAGCCATGTATTAAGAAGTTCCTTCCATCCCTCATTCTCTGTGGTAGGGCAAGACCTATACGAACGCTTCTCATTCATCAAATCAGTAATGTCAATTGATTCTTCTATGGAAACGAATTTAGCTTTTGAAGCCTTTATCACTGGAGCATCTCTGCACTCCTCACTAGAATCTGGTTTCACTTTGTAATATCCAGTCAAGAGATAAGTCGAACTCCCATCAAATCTCCCAAAAAGTGTACGAAACAGTATATATAAATCAGTATAGTGGGCTGTCTTTTCAGATATTGCTCGTCTGACACGCGGCTGACAATTCATATATTCAAGGTGTTCTATATAAGGGTCGAATTGCACGCCTCCTCTAATATGAAAGTTGCGTCTGTTGCACAAGAGAATATCCCTAATTAGAACGTCATGGTCTCTGACAACGATACAGTCGGGTGGAAACTCGGGAAGGCTATAGTATGGAACACAGACTATGAATCCTGTCTGGCTTTTATCGCCGGACAACGCCTTATGCCCAGCATTTTTGTTTGGTTAAAGAGTGGGTCAAGAGATTACATACTCGGGCCATGTATCATGCGTGTATCTGACAAGCCTAGCCAAAGGCATATGATTGTACACCTTCTTGATGTTTTTGACGATCTCATAGATATCTTGCATCTCATCTTCCCTGATTAATTTCTCTATTGCTGAAACCCCTTGCTCAGTTAATCCAAACTCTCGATACATCCCTTCGTCTTCCCTTGTAAAGCATCTCTCTTCAACGAGTCCGTTATGTTCGAGCCAACTCAAGTCAACATAGAGCTGGCGACTAAAAGGACCGTAATAATAAGGCATAAAACCATATGGCCTAGAAATCCTATCTCTCAAGGCCTTCTGTGCGAGGAATAATTCTTTCTGAAGACGAGTCCTCCCAACTATGGGTTCATTTGTCATATTTGTCGGACCGGGGGCATACAATAACATTTTTAGTATGTCTATCCTTGTCACCTGCAAACTCATCGTCATCACAGATGATTTTGTCAGGTCTTTTTGAAACGGTAGAGGTTCGCTCTTCCTTTTTTACCAACTACCTCGATGTCGCGATTGGCCAGTAAG
>Ga0315312_1000981_pt1 | contig 25513 bp, 29 predicted proteins | sample TDP7_MG_FD_203629 | JGI IMG/M metagenome (GOLD analysis project Ga0315312, IMG submission 203629) | Freshwater sediment microbial communities from Lake Towuti, South Sulawesi, Indonesia - TDP7 | ecosystem: Environmental > Aquatic > Freshwater > Lake > Sediment | place: Indonesia: South Sulawesi... | reverse complement strand
GGAGGGCCTCTGTTACGATCTTTACTCGCTTTCTCCTTTGGAGAACATAGGTTCTGATTAGTTCTCCGATTTTTCTTGGGCTTGGCTCAGTAGTATAAAGGACTTTGAACCCCCTTTTTTGCAAGGCTTTTACAAGAAGATGAGCCTGTGTGGTTTTTCCGCTGGCGTCAAGGCCCTCAATGCAAATAAACACGCCCTTCTTTTTCATTTGTCAGCCCATTTCCATCTTGTAAAGACAAAAGCATATAACGTTTATAGTTAATTGGCGCCCCAAGAAAAAATTCCAACGAACAAGACCGATCTAAAGCCCTCCAAATAAAAAGAATACAAACTAAGCCCCTTTCCGTATAAGAGGATACGCACGCGAGCACAAACAAACTTAATAATGATATACTGAAAAGAACAGTTAGAGGAACTTAACATGCGAAGGTATTGGGGCGAGATAAAGGACCCTGTCCATGGGTACGTCTACATAACCGAAGCAGAAAAAAACATCATCGACTCCTATCCCATGCAAAGGCTAAGAAGGTTAAGACAGCTCGCAGGGGCAGAATACGTTTATCCCAGCGCCAACCACACCCGATTCGAACACTCCGTGGGAGCCATGTACCTAGCGGGGCGCATGACAGAAAACCCAAACCTCTCCCCTCTCCTCAACGAAGAAGAAGCCCAAAGAATAAGAATAGCTGCTTTGCTCCATGATGTGGGCCACGGACCCTTCTCCCATATCTTTGAACACCTCCTTGTAAAATTCCTAAACAAAACCCACGAAGACATGACCACATGGATCATCCAAAAATCCGAACTAAAAGACATAATCAGCAATATAGGATATGACCCAAACAAAATGGCAAAACTCGCCGTGGGAATGCTCCACGAACCAGGCAAAGCCTTCATAGATCAAATAATCCGAAGCGCCGTTGATGTGGACAAACTCGACTTCATAGTCAGGGATACTTACCACACGGGCGCAGCCTACGGATACGTGGACATCTTCCGCCTCATCCACATGCTAGACATACTAGAAGAAAACCTGGCAATAGAAATTCCTGGCGCCCTCTCCGCCCTCGAATCCTTCATACTCGCCCGCTTCGAGTCCTTCAAGAGCATATACTTTCACAGGGTGGGAAGGGCAGCGCAAATAATGCTGGCGACAGCCATGGAAGAAGCCAAGGACGAACTCGGACTAGTGAACTTTCGAACACCCAAAGACTATCTGGCCCTCGACGACTACACCGTATGGACTATGCTGAAAAACAGCCGAAAATCTAAAAAGATAATAGAAAACCTAGAGAGACGCAAATTGATTAAGTGGGCTTACGAGCGGACCTTCTACGTGAGAAACAAGGAAATATCAAGCATCTTTAGCAACGAGGAAATTCGAGCGCAAATAAGGAACCAGATAGCCTCAGAAGCAGGAGTTAAACCCGGGTCAGTAGTCATCGACGTGCCAACCCTTCCGTCAGTGCCTTACCGCCACTCAGTCCTGCTAGAACCCATGGAAATTCCCGCCTTCTATAAAACCCGAGAAGGAGAGAAGGTGCCCCAGCGACTAAGCGAAGTCTCAGGAATCATCGACGTCCTCAAAGGGTTCATAAACATCCTACGCGTCTACACCGACGAAAATAACCGCGAAAAAGTCAGATCAGCCGCAGAAAAACTGCTAGGCGGAACCCCATCCTCAGCAAAAATATCCTATTAATCTTAGGGCCAAAGTTGATGAAAATCAAGGTACTAAAAGGACGCTCAATTGTTCCTGGGCACTGCCGAGGACTAGCATTAGTGACCATGAAGCCCATCAGTTTCCTAGGAGGCGTGGACCCAAATTCAGGAAAAATCATCGAGAGAGATCACGATCTAAAGGGAGAAAGCATGAGAGGAAGGATTCTTTGCTTCCCCCACGGTCACGGGTCCACGGTGGGCAGCTACGTGATCTATTCGTTAGCCAAAAAGGGTTTAGGCCCCAAGGCGATCGTCAATGAGACAGCGGATCCCGTGGTGGTTGCAGGAGCGATAATCGCGGACATCCCAACGGTTGACCAGGTGGACATATGCCATATTGCTACGGGCGATGAAGTCGAAGTCGATGGGGAAAAGGGAACCGTCACATTCACGAAAAGGTGAAATGCAAACTTAATTTCTCTTACGTAGACCCCTATACCGGGGGCGGAGGAATGCTGATTGAAGGAGAAGGATATGCTTGGTGGCGTTCTTGATGAGATAGGCGACGTGTCAGGTTGGACGGCGTTGGACATGGGGAGCGGCCCGTGTTCTATGGTTGCTTCTCTCACTGAAAGAATCGGTGACGGGCGGGTATTTGCTGTCGATCTCTTCAAGGGTGTAATGAACTCGCTTAAGAAGACTCTGTCAGATGACTTACTTTTAAAGGTCGTTTTCATCAAGGCTGACTTGAGAAGACTCGACTTTCTTAGAGATGCATTTGTGGATCTTGTGACGGCTTACGATACGTTGTCTGTGGTGGAGCAGGTTACGCCGGGCGGAACCCCTTACGTTCTCAACGAAGCCCGAAGGATACTGAAGCCTGGGAGCTGGTTTGTAGTAATAGAACATTGGCCCGTTGAAACTATTGAAGCCATGGACAAGGCTGAGGAGGTCGAAGTCCGCTGGTGGAGAGTTCACATGGAGATCGCAAAGGCTTTGGGAGAGACGACGGGCGTAGAATACACAATGGATTTATTGAGGAAGACCCTTACAAACGCGGGGTTCATTGTTAGCCATTGGAGAGAAGTGGAAAGGGGAGAAGTGGAACCAGGCGAAAAATTCATTCCTTACATCATTGAAAAAGCGAAAGGGATACCCAACAAGGTCCTTAGGGAAAAGGTCTTAATTGAAATGAAAAGCATCGAAGAAGACGGGAAAAAGTATGGAATGAGACGCTTTCCTCGTTATGTGGTCTACGCTAAAAACCCCACGCATGGACGCCTCAAAAAGCTTAAGCCACTGCCGCTTAAGGACCTTTATAGAACGACGCATCTAGGATTTGTATAAAGCCTTTTCTTACCGAGCTTAAAATATGTTATTCGGTGATTTTTCTGACAATTTCACTGAGCTCGTCAAAAACCACTTCGACGTTGCATAATTGCGGTGCATAGTAGGCGGCTTTCCCCGAGTTCGTTATTATGGAGTCGATGCCAGCCTCTTTCAGCCAAGTAACTATGATGCAGGTGTCGCAGTATACTTCTATGCCCTTTGCCTCAAGCTTTGTGATTAAGCCCCCTTTTTCTGCCAAGGACTTCACTTGACGCGAGGTGCACACCCAGAATCTTACATCCTTTTTCATTTTTCTGCCTTCCATAAGTTGGGCGACTTGTTCTACCTCCGAAAGCGAACAGTGGGGACAACCGATGAAGGCCAGATCAGGGACATCAATGGGCGAGGTCGTTAAGCTGGAGTAGGCATCCTTCAGCCGCCTCTGATCAATTACGGTTACCTCCTCGGGCTTTCCCCCACGCCACATGTCACCTTCCTTACTTTTTGATGGCCACTCCGGAGTCACGCCTGTAACGTGATAGATGGAAACGGCGCCGCTGGCCGCCATACTGGCTCCTAGGGATTTTAGCCAGTCTCTTTTGCATTTTCTTATGTCGTTGAACACTGGAACACTTATTTTTGCGTTTTGGCCTATCAAGAACCCAAGGGCACCGTAGTCAGCAGAACTCTTTAAGGAGGCACGTACATTTACTAGATAGTCGCCTTTCCTGTTTTCGTCGAGGTGGAGGCCATATAGTGGCGTTTTCCCGATTAATGCTGCTGCTAGGGCGCTTGGTCCCCCTTCCCGGTTCGTTCGGGCTCCTAACAAAGAATTTGCATAGGATATGGCGGAGGATTCAGCCCACGCGAGGTGAGCGCCTTTACAGACTTTTTGGAGGTAGTAGGGGGTGCAGGTTAATGTTGGATCTATTCCCATGTTTGAGTAGAGGTTGATTATCCTGAGTTGCGCCTCATAGAGGCTTTGAGACACGGGCATCTCAGCCCATTTCTCAAGATCAAGTCCGCAAGGGTTAAGGGAAGAATAAATCCGAGCTTCGGCTCCTTCCTTCTGAAGTTTTTCCAGAAAATCAACGGCATCCCCCGAGGGTCTTATGGCTAACACCCGAGATGTGGGCTGATTTAATGGGAATTAAGCGGTCAGCCTTGAATAAGTCTCCTAGGGCAACTAATATTTTCATGGCGACTTGACTTGCATAGCCTTCCTCGCCCCCTAAGATTCGCTCTTCTTCTTTCGTAAGGTACATGCTCGCCTTTCGCCAACCCGTCTGTAACAGGAGACCTCGCATTCACATAATTGACTATAAATATACTTTTGGTGCCTATAAAATTATAAACCGACAAGCCTAGTATTTTTGGTAACGAATCTTCTTTGAAAGGAGACTACGTCCTTGAGGAAGATTAGGCTCGGCACATCAGGCTGGGGCTACGAAGAATGGATAGGCCCCTTTTACGTGAAAAGGGAGAAGAAGTTCAGCGAGTATACGCGGGTCTTCAACACTGCGGAAATCAACTCCACCTTCTACCGATATCCTTCGGCTGGGATGATCTATGGGCTCATCAGGGCTTCTCCCAAGGATTTCGTGTTCTCAGCTAAACTGCCAAAGCTCATAACCCACAAAAAGAAGCTCGAACCCGACAGCGGCATTAAGGAAGACCTGGATAGGTTCTTGGCCCTCATGAACCCCATGCGAGAGGCAGGCAAGCTGGGTCCCATACTTATTCAGCTTTCTCCAGGCTTTGGTTACGGCTCCTTAGACAAACTAGCGAGCTTCTTGGCCCTGCTTCCTAAAGATTTTAAGTTTGCCGTGGAGTTCAGAAATCTATCGTGGCTTCGCCCAGAGACATGGCGCCTTCTAGAGAAGCATAATGTTGCATATACCATTGTGGACGAACCCCTTCTTCCCCCTGAAACGGTTTTCACTGCCGATTTCTCCTATTTTAGGTGGCATGGAAGACGTGAGCGCCCCTGGTTCAACTATCGGTACAGTGAGGGGGAGCTCCGGGAGTGGGTTCCCCGCGTTAAGGAGGCCGAGAAAAAGACCAAAGAAGTTTATGGCTACTTCAACAACCACTTTCATGGCTATGCGCCCGAGAACTGCATTCAGCTCCTAGAAATGCTGGGGAAGGCCACTCGCCTCCAAACCAAGGTGAAAAAGAAGATTCAGAGTTACATATCAGCTAAACAGATGAAACTCCCCGTTGAGAAGGCTCCAACCTCTAGGGAGGAGGCCCTCAAACTTGAATTGCCCCAGCTCCTCTTGGAATTTACCGACAGAAAGAGGATAGACCGAGCGGAAACCATACGGGAAACCTCCGTTTCCTTTCTTCGCAGGACTCCCCAACTTGTCAAAGCCAAGGTCAAAGAGTACACCGTTGAAATAGACATGGCAAACAAAACCATAAGGCATGACTGCGACGACTGGAGCAAACGCGTTCCAGATAAGCGGTTCTGCAAGCACGTCGTTAGGATTTTCCTATCCCTCCCCTTGAAAACCTCTAAGGAAATTCTTGCTGGAATAATCACAGAAAAGGACTTATGGCAATTTGAAATCATAGAGCGCATATAAGTTGTCGGAAATCCCGACGAAAAGGTGGAAGATTTTGAAGCCCGGTCAGATTTTGAGGCGTTTCAAAGCCAGAGAAGGTAGGGAAGTGGTCCTCAGGGCTCCTCAGTGGAAGGACTTGGACGACCTCCTCGAGTTTATCAACTCCTTAGTAGAGGAAGAAGCCGACATAATTCGCAATAAAAAGGCGACCAGAGAAGAGGAGGCCGACTGGCTGGGAAGATACCTCGCAGACATCGAAAAGGGTGTGACGATCGGCGTTATTGCAGAGAGTGAAGGAAGGGTCGTAGCCAACTCCGAAGTTAAGAGGAGAAGCGGTCTCATGAGCCATGTGGGCTACTTGGGGATAGCCATCAAGGCAGGCTACAGAAACATGGGCATAGGAACAGAAATGATGAAGACACTAATAGAAGAGTCAAGAAAAATGGGGTTAAAAGTGCTGGTCTTAGAGGTGTTCGCCTCCAACAAAAGGGCTAGGCACGTTTACGAAAAAGTGGGCTTCAAAGAATCGGGAAGAATCCCAAAAGGCATCTACAAAAAGGGCAAGTACATAGACTCGATCACAATGACTATGACACTATAATCCCGTTAAAATATTTCAAATCTAGGTCCTATAATCTTTTACAACACACCAAATAACATTGCTCCGACACTTGCGGTCGCGCCTTTTGGCTGTGGAGAAAAAACGCTTTATAAAGGTACAAAAGTGTACACGCACGTACTTTCATGCTCTTTTTCTGGTCTTAAATATCTTTTCAATGATTTCGGTGATTCTTTTGTTTGCTGGAATCTTTGCTTGCTCAAATTTCTCACGCGGTTTTGTTAGTGGCCGTGTTGCGTCGATGCCGAGCTTCGTTGTTATGGCTGTTTCTTGGTCGGCTGAAGGGTCTAAAGTTGACCCTCGGGCATAGGGAATAACAATTAAATCCTCGTCTGCCTGAAAACGAGTTGCAATGGCCCATTCAACTTCTGTCGGATTGTAAACATCAATGTCTGTGTCAACCACAATAGCGTGTTTTAGGCTTGGGTGAGCCGCAAAGGCCGCCGTCAACGCGTTTTTCGCGTCTCCATCCTTTTGCTTTTCAATAGAGATGATGGCGTGGAGCCACCCGCATCCGCCAATGGATAAATTAACAGCCGTTACTTTGGGCACAACCTTTGTGACCGCCTCCCAGATCATTGTTTCCCTAGGTAAGCCCATTAGCAGCTTATGCTCTGCTCCAGAAGGCAAGAGGGCCTGATACATGTAGTCTTCGCGGCGCATCATATTAACTACTTCAATGATGGGTTGGCTTCTCTGAATGTCAGAGGTTCCAGTAATGTCCACTAAGGGGCCCTCAAGGGTTTCCTTCCCCGTAGACATAATACCCTCCAATATTATTTCCGCATCTGCGACACCATAAGCATCCACTTTTTTGCACTTTACCAAGTGTAACTTTTTTTCAAGCAAAGCGTTGGCTATGCTAAATTCACTCACGCCGAAGGGGGGCGAGGAAGCCGCGGCTAACGAAACGGCTGGATGTAAGCCGATGGTTATGGCGACCTCCAAGTCTTGTTTTTCCTCTTTAGCCATTTCCCACATTTTGTAAAGGTGCCTCGGAACCAAACGAATGGCCAGATGATTGTCGTCCAGGACTAGGAGGCGGTGAATGGAAACGTTTTCGGTTTTTCCGTCTGGGCTTCGGGCGGAAACTATGGCGGAGGTTATGTAGGGGCCTGCGTCCTTTTCAAAATGGGTCAAAATCGGAATTCCAGATAATCTAGGTTTTTCAACTACCTCCTTGACTGGGGCATCCTTAGCAATCTTTGGTGGTGCAGGAGAAAGCCAGGCGTTTATCAGCCTTTGATAGAGGTTTTCTGGGCTAACATTTAGAGCCGAACAAATCATATCGCGCGTGCTGCAGGCGTTGGCTACAATCTTTGTTACGTGGCCCTTCACATCATCAAAAATCAATATCGGACCGCCATCGAAGGCCTTCATGATAGACGAAACTTCGAAGCGGGTCGAAACTTGGTCCTTTACGTGGACCACTTTTCCCCTTCCTTCCATTTCCTCAAGAAAGGTTCTAAGGCTCATTTTTCAGCCCTCCGTTTTTCTAAGGTCTTCTCTAACAGCCTTAGAAGAATTGGCCCTGCGTCCCTTTCGTTGAAGGTTTCGATGAAAACTGACACTAGGGCGAGTTTGTTACTTTTCTCAGCGAGGCGTTCAGCCAACAGGCGGGCGATCATGACATTTTTATCACCTAACAGAGTGGAGGACAGAGGCGGGCCGATCTTCCCTCCCGTCTGCGGGATAGCCACTGCTAAGGTGCCGAAGCGGTCTTCTCCTTCGCTTAGAAAAATTAGACTGGCGTTTTTCATTTCTAAATATTTAGCCGAAAGATGAATGCCTTTCTCTTCCATTTTTTCCTGAACAAACTTCGCATTCGACAAGCCTAACACAACCATGTTTATTTAAAGTTTCAACCTAATCTATATTTGTATTTCCAGACGGCGAACCGGAAATGACAAAAGATCGAGCCGAGAAAATCCTTCGCATCCTTGAAAACAACTTTTCTGTTCCGCAAATAGCCGATAGGGCTAGAGACCCCTTCAAAGCCTTGATCAGAACAGTGCTCTCCCAAAACACTGCGGACATAAACACCATGAGGGCCTTCGAAAACCTTTCTAAGAAGTTCCCTACAACCCCAGAAGCCTTGGCAGGAGCGGACTTGAAAGAAATCGAAGAAGCCATAATGGTCGCGGGTCTATACAGGAACAAATCTAAAGTCATAAAGAATCTTTCTCGCATAATCTTCGAAGAATACGGAGGATCCCTTGATTTCATCTACTCCCTGCCCTTTGAAGAAGCACGGAAAAGGCTTTTGCGCATCCCTGGAATAGGACTAAAAACCGCCGACGTCGTCCTTCTCTTTTGCGCCAGAAAACCAACCCTTCCCATAGACACCCACGTGAACCGCGTTTCCAAAAGGCTGGGGCTGACTCCTCCAGAAGCCGACTATGAGGGAGTGAGACTGGCCCTTCAATCTCTCTACTCACCCGAAGACTACCTGCCTGTTCACCTTTTGCTAATTTCCCTTGGGCGAAAATATTGTAAAGCCAGAAAAACCTTGTGCAGCCCTTGTCCCATTAACGCCCTGTGTCCTTCCAGATGTAAAGCATGTTGAAAACAAAACATCGTCCGTTTTCGAGGGAAAAAATAGATAACGCATGGGAGGCATTAAATCAGCGAAAGGAATGCGCGGTGCTAGCCTCAGAGAACTTAACGAGGGAAATTCAAAAATACTTTCCTTATTCGAGCGTTAGACCCTTCCAAGACCTTTTCACGAATACTATTTACGACGCTGTAAAAGCCGGCAATCACGTTCTCGTGGAAGGAAGCAACGGCCTAGGTAAAACCGTCGCCGCCTTATCAGCTTGCCTACCAATAGCTAAGGAACATGGCTTACAGATACTCTATACAGCGAAAACTCACCGTCAGCACGATCGCGTAATGGAAGAGCTTAGTGCTATCTCAAGGAAAAAGGCGGTCTCTGGAATTTCGATCCGAGGAAGAAGGGAAATGTGCTTCCATCCTTTCATTGTTCGACACGCACCCGATGCCAGATCAGCCATGGAGATTTGTGAACAACTCAAGAAGAATGATCGTTGTCCTTACTTTAGGAAAATGGAGGAAAACTCTGAGAGGTTCACAGAAGTTCAGTCATACATCGCATCTAGGCCTTTCACGGCCCCGGAAATTCAGGAAATCTGCAGAGCGGAGGGATTCTGTCCCTACGAGTTGACTAAGCAAATAATAGGAGAAGTTGACGTTGCAGCATTGAGTTACATGTACGTTTTTGACCCAGTCATCAGAGGCGCCTTCCTGAAAAACCTACAAAAATCCTTGGACGAAATCATCCTCATCGTGGACGAAGCCCACAATCTACCCAGCACAGCCATAGAAATAGCAAGCGACCACCTCTCCGCCTTCTCCGTTCGGCGAGCAGAACAAGAGGCAAGAAACTATGATCACAAGGACATTGCCGCCTTTTGCCAGCGCCTTAGAATCATCGTTGATGAAATGGCGATGCACGTTAAAGACGAGAAATATGTTCCTCCTGATTTCCTGATTGAAACGATTAGAGTAAAGGCTGGGATAGACGCGCCTCTATCCTTTTTTGACTACATGCATAAAACAGGAAACGTCATTAAACGTGACTTATTAGTCCAGGGCAAGTATCCCCGATCCCACATTCACAGAATTGGTGAGTTCCTTCTGAGATGGCTGGAAACCTCAGACGATGTCTCCTTCACGCACATTCTAAGCAGATATGTAACGAGAACCGGCGTGGCTTCCGCCAGACTAGAGGTGGTGGCCCTAGATCCCTCAAAGATAACCCATTCCGTTTTCTCTTCGGTATACTGTAGCATAAACATGTCAGGCACCTTGGAGCCCCTGAAATCTTATGCCAAGATAGTCCGCTTGCCAGAGCAAACCATTCAAAAAGCGCTTCCGTCGCCTTTCCCGAAAGAGCACATTCTCCCCCTTGTCTGTTGCGGCGTCACCACGGCCATGAGACACCGAACAAGAAGCATGTACAAAAAACTGGTCAAACGTATAGCGGAGGCGGTTCGATATACCCCAGAAGGAAACATTGGTATCTTCACTGCCTCATATGAAGTATCGCGGGGGCTGTTGGACGCCGGACTTGAGGACGTTACAGGAAAGAAGCTTTTCGTTGAACATCAAGGTATGTCATCGAGGGAGAACGACCTCCTCATTAAAAGATTTAAATCACATGCTGAAAAGGGTGGCGCAGTTCTTTTGGGAGTGGAGGGCGGACGCGCTTCAGAGGGCGCTGACTATCCGGGAAGACAGATGGAAACGGTTGTTGTGGTCGGTGTTCCATATGCTCAACCCGCTCCTAGGGTTAATGCCCAAATCCAGTACTATGAAACAAAATTTCTAGGACAAGGCCGTGAATACGGATACGTTTTACCAGCGTTAAGGAGGGCTTCACAGGCGGCGGGAAGGCCTGTTAGATCACTGGAGGATAAGGGCGCCATAATCTTCCTAGACTATCGTTTTGCAACGAAGTACTGCCTACGCTTCATTCCACGCTGGATTCGCCGCGGCATCAAAACCCTGCCAGATGAAGACGGAAGCATCGCCCGTGAACTTATGTTATTCTTTGGCTTTCCGAAAAGTTGAAACTAAGAAATTGTTTTTCTCATATCCTTATGGCGGGCTATGGGCAGTTACAGTTAAGCGCTTCGAAGGACTCGGCTTAGGCCTATTTCTCTGCCGTTTTTGTCTAATTTTATTTGACCGACATAAATAGTTGCTATATTTTCGCTCACTGGCGTGTAAAGCTTTATCGCCCTTTTCTTGTAGTCAATGCTGGATAGAATGCCGATCCCCAAAAAGTTCCCTTGGGCGTCCTGTAATGCGGCGAGCAACCCTTCTTCTTCGCCTTTCTCCATCACCTTGGTGCGCTTTCCGATGGCGTCTTCAATCTTTTTTATTTGCTCCTCATTAACCCACTTGTCTCCTTTTAAAACAATTAGGACTGCCGTCGGCGTCTCTTCACAGTGAAAGGGAGTTTCTTCTAACGCCTTTCTTATCTTTTCTGTTCTTTCTGTCGTAAGGGGTCTGCCGTTCCATAGGAGAAAGCCTTCAATGCTAACCCATTTTAGGGGGAATGATTGCACTCTGGCTCCTTTCAAATATTTTTTATAGCTTAGCTCCCGTAGGATTTTCCTTTTCTCCCGGCTTCTTCTCCTTATTGCAGGAGGGGAGTCTATCTCGAAAATCCTTGCCCCCTTTAACTTTGCCAGTATGGGTGTCAGCTCCTTCTCTTGCCGCATTCCCACCACTATATCGGGGACAATCCTTTCTACTAACTGAACCTTATAGTTCACGGCGTCCTCACTGCCAATCCATCCATCCGTGTTTATTATCAAAAAATCCACACCCGTCTCTAAAACCCTGTTTTTTAGGGCAGTTAATCCCTCCAGAACCCTTTCTACAGCTCCGCTTGGACTAGTCACTCCGACGAAGTACGCGTTCTCGACCTCCATCTCGAAGAGATCCATTATCGGCTCTGTCACATGACTGAAACCAATGGTTGAGGGCGGCCCTATATCGGACTGCCCCAAATCGGCATCTATAACGGCTACTTTCCGCTTCTTTTTTAAGGCCCAATTTGCGAGATAAACGCAGAAGCTTGTTTTCCCCGAGTCTATTCCACCCATCACCGTGACGGCCACAGGCTTTCCGTGAGATACTATCTCCTTCGCGGCGTTTTCCCAAGATAGAGGAGTGGTGCTTCCATCAACCTCTTCGATGAGGGCATTCTCGCCCAACATCAGATCAAATGTGGCCTTTTTATTCACTTCGATGGGCACCCGTTTTCCTTCTCGAATTATGATTTTTTCTCTAACCCTAATTTCCGTACCTAAGACCCTCACGTCCCCTTTAAGGAGGGTGAAAGACGCTGGGCCATCAATGAGCAAAGTTTTGCCTTCTTTGGCAATATGCCTCATCAGAGCTTCCTCCTGCGAAAAATTCGGCCTTTTCTCTCCGCGATTCTTATGGCAGATGTCCTGTTTTTCACTTCCCTTCGATGCGCTATTCCCTTATAGGGTTGGCTTGTTCCTGCTTCGCATACTATTTGTATTTCCGTCTCCTTTGGTAAGGCTTCATCCAGCGAATGCAAAAGTTCCTTGGTATAAATGGGGGCACCATCTCCTATCTTCACTCGGTTAGTTGCTGCGGGCACCTTGTCTAGAGCCTTTAAAATTGTGTCCATAGTTTCCACCATACTCGAACAGTTAACGGTTTTCAAAATCCTTCCGTCGCCTATGACGGCCACACCAAAGGTTCTGCCTGGGTCAACTCCGATGACCAATTCGTCGTATCTTGGTTTCCCTTGAACAAGCCGAATTGCCTCGTTGACTACCTCCGCGGGATCATTTTCTCCCTCGAAAACGAGGACGCAAGGGTGCTTTACCATTTGGCGCTCCCCTCCAGTGGTGATAACAACCTTAACGTCTAAGGGAACAGCGTCTGTGGGCTTGAGGCTAAGGAAGAGTAGACCCCTCCTTTTAAGTTCACTCACCAATTTGTAGTAGGCTTTCCCTGAAACGGTGACCAGGGCGATCTCTGCTCTCATAGGCGTCCATCTTTATGCGGATAAGGTGAAGGGGAAATTATTTAATTTTGGGTTTTATATTCGCTTGTGTGGAGCCCTTGCAACACACTGTCTCAACAGGTTGTACTTCCCTTGATAGGTTTCTAGGAGGCGGTCTCCCAGTGGACGGTGTCTCCTTGGTTTATGGAGAGGCGGAGACGGGAAAAACCTCCCTTGCCATCCAGTGTGCAGTTGGCTGTGCAAGAAGGGGCTACAAGACCATGTTCATAGACTCAGACGGTACCTTTCATGAAAGGCGTTTGTCGCAGATAGCTTATCATGATTTTGATGCGGTTTCCCCGTTTATCATTTTGGTGAGGCCAACCACCTTTCGGGAGCAGGCCCTCGCAATAGATCATTTGGATGAATATGTGACCAAAAAATTTGGCTTAGTGGTGGTTGACACCATTACATCCCTATACCGCGTTGAACTTGGGACCCCAAAAGAAAACTTCAAATTAAACCGCGAACTCAACAGGCAGGTTGCGTGTCTAGCTCAAATCGCCAAAACCCGTAAAGTGGCAACCTTGGTCACTGGTCAGGTTCGGGGCATCTTAGTCGAAGGCGAAGACAACGTGGAGCCCGTGGCAACTCGGGTCCTTAAGTTCTGGTCAGATGTTGTAATTAACCTGAAAAACACGGGGCAGACGCGTGTTGTTAAGGCCGTTCTCGAAAAACGCCCAGAACGTAAGCGCCCTGCGAGTTGCTACCTTAAGATAGAAGAAACAGGCATCCACGACTATAGCCACTACACTTTGGCTCCCTAAAATGGTGAATGACATGGCTATAACAGTCGCTGAACTTGTTTTCCGCGCTTTATACTTCATATTCCCAGCATACTGCGCCAACGCAATGCCTGTGATCTTTGGCGGAGGCCATCCCATCGATGGTGGAAAAAACTTTCGAGATGGAAAGCCAATATTTGGTCCGCGCAAAACCTTTCGCGGATTTTTTGCTGGTTTAGCCGTTGGAACACTTGTGGGCTTTCTTCAGGGCTATTTTACTGGGAGCCTCAAGGTTATGTTGTTGGGATTTATGCTTTCTTTAGGAGCGTTAACCGGCGATTTGGTTGAGTCCTTCATTAAACGGCGGCTCGGCCGTCCTCCAGGAGCATCCTTTCCCGTGGCGGATCAGCTTGATTTTGTCTTGGGCGCTCTCCTTTTTTCTATGCCGTTCTCGCCTCCTTCTTTACTTGTAGTGCTGACAATTGTGGTCGTAACGCCTCCTATACACCTTTTAACGAACTTTTTGGCTTATCTTCTGGGTATGAAAAAGGAGCCTTGGTGAGGGGCCCTTGCGCTTAAACTCGCCTTAAGGGATTTTACCTTCCCAATTTTAGATTAATTATTGTTTCACAGCTGAAGTATGCTAAGATGACGAGAACGGCTCCTGCCAACAGTAAAATTAAGGCTTGACGAGGTTTGTAGGCGTATTTTGTGCTTTGATACATTGCCCAGAATCCTCCGAATCCAATGCCATACAAAAGCATCACGATTATGCTCTCGTTAAGGGATTGGGCGTTCAGCTGGTAGGGCCAAAAGAAAATCCACCTTCCCTGCGCCCCCCCAGGCACAATCGCCATGGGTCTCTCAATGATGTCATAGACACCGCCTCCGAGGAGGAATATGGAAGCGGCAACAGCCACGAGGGCGATAATAAGCCAAGAGAGTTTGATATTCAGTATTTTTTGGTATGCCTTTCGCATAGAAAACGCAACGGATGAAAATCTTCTTCCAGTTCGAACCATGAGTGTTCATTCCCCTTCGCTTTTCATTAGTTGTTCAGCCACTTCCTTGACCAAAGAGCCCGCATATGCATTTTTCGCAACCTCCCTTAAATAGTCTTTCCACGAGATGTCTAAAGCCTTCTTCCATACTTCATACTTCTCCATTAAATTTCTGTACGCCTTTTCATGGAGTTCACAGTAGGTATTAACAGCCTCCTTGTCACAAATCTTGCACTTCAAGATTTTTTCTCCTTTAGCGGACAATTGGGATTAAAGCAAAGTGCCCATGGTCTCCTGCCCTTCATTCGTACGTCTAATAGCGGCCATTCGCAGGCCCGACAACTTCTTCGCGCTGGTTTCACTGTTCCCCGCTGGGGAAGAGGAAAGGAGGTTTTGCATTTTCCCTTGAAGTAATTGGTGCAACCGATGAAGCGTTTCCCGGTTTTCCGCGAATACAGGATCATGAGTTGGCCTGTGCCACAATCTGGGCATTGGCCTATGATTCGCTCTTCCATTCTCGCCCTTTTGATGGCGGCGCTCAGGGCCTCCCCTATCACTGTTTCCCTTGTTTTGAACCTCTCAAGCGTAGGCTTTAGTCGGTCCACTGCCTCCACTAGTACGTTTACCCTTTTTGCTTCATTGTTTTGGATTTGTTCCATTTTTTCCTCGAGGTCCCTAGTGAGCTCTACAGAAACCACGGTTGGACAATACTTTCCAAGGGTTTCAGCCACATCAAAACCTAGGCTAGTGACGAAAATCCTTTTCTCGGCAATGTAGCCCCTACTGTAAAGCGTTTCCACAATGTCTGCCCGAGTTGCCTTCGTCCCGATTCCCCTCTCTTCCATTTTCTTGACTAGGCTGCTGGGGTTATAGCGGGGAGGAGGATTAGTGAACTTGTCCTCTCGTATGACCCGCTTTAATCGAATTGTTTCCCCTTCCTTTATTGGGGGCAGTAGCACTTCCTCGGTTTTTGCATAGGGTTCGTAAAAACGTAACCATCCTGCTTCCAGAACCTGCCTTCCCCTCAAGTAGAAAAGATGACCATTCACTTGTATGCTAACCCTCATGCTTTGCTTGACAGCCGGATCGCCGAAAACAGCCATGAACCGTCTGACCACCAAATCAAAAATCTTTCTCTCAGGCTCGCTTAGAGCTCTCTCAGGCAAGTTGCCAGTAGGATACACCGCTGGATGCGCCGGATCAGTCTTTTTTCCTTCGAGGGGTTTCAATTCGGTTTTCTTAAGGAGCCCCAAAGCCAAGTCCTTGTAGTTTCGGTCTTTACTCAAAGCAGTGAGTATGGCCTTGTAATTTATGACGGGGGGCAATTTCTGGGATGAAGTCCTCGGATAGGAGATGAGGGCCTCTAGGTATAGGCGTTCAGCGATGTTTAGGGTTCCCCTAGGGGTGTATCCGAACAAACGATAGGCTTCGGCTTGCAGGGAGCCCACGTCAAAGGGGAACGGGGGCATTTGCCGAAACTTTTTCATCTCGATCTTCTTTATTTCTGCAGTTTTTCCCTCACACGCCCTTAGGACAGCGTCTGCCTCCGCCTTCCTTTCAATTTTTTCCCTTTCATATCCCGCCTCATATATGGAACCCTTGATTTCTGCTTCCGCTTTTATGCTCCAATAGGGCGTCGGCACAAAACATTGAATCGCTTTTTCCCTTTCAACCAAAAACTTTAATGTGGGACCCTGTACCCTTCCGGTACTTAGAGTTGCATACCTTCCGCTCCATCGTTTAGCCGCCAAAGTTAACGCCCTCGAAAGGTTTACGCCGTAGAGCCAATCCACTTCATGCCTTGTTTTTCCAGCCTCTATTAGGCCGAAGTCAAGATGGGGCAGAAGCTCATCGTAAGCCTTTTCCAGTTCACTTTTCATTAGCGTTGAAAACTTCATTCTTTTGGCGATGTTCTCCTTGCCTTTGCATGCATACTTAAGGATAGAATAGCCAATTAGGCTCCCTTCAAGGTCATAGTCGCAGGCATTTATGAACTCCTCTGCGCCGACTGCAAGCTCTGAAATGACCTCGATCCAAGCGCGAATGTTTTTTGAGCCCCTCTCCGCCAAATATCGTGGAACCCACTTAAAACTGAAAACGGGATAGTAGTTTCTTTTTCCTCTTTCGTGAATCACGGTGTATAGGTGCCCTAGGGCTGGAACCACCACAAGCCTTTTGTCGCGAAGGACATGAAAGTAGGGCACTTCCTTCTCCTTGACTTCTTCGGGTTTTCCTTCCTTATCGAGGGCTTGGGCTATTCTTCGAGCGGCTTCAGGCTTCTCCGTGATGATCAAAGCATACTTTTCCATGGGGGCACCTTTCCCTTAAGCATAGAAAGAAACTATAAATAGTTTGTGAATTTGTGTATTGTAAATTTCCTTAAAGCGAGCAGAAAAGGTATATAAGTTGCGTATCTAAGTTACTTTATAAACCCTTTGTGCCGTGGGGTTATGCCTCAACAAGTGGTCTGCGACGAGTGCGGCGAAATTCTTTACAAAGGAATTGAACTAAAGCCTCCCGATGAGATAATTCAGATACATAACGGCAGATGCCCAAAGTGCGGGAAAAAGCTATCTTATATTCCAATTAAAGTAGACGTGAAACCAAACGTATAATCCGCCAATTTAAGTTCAGCTGCTACCTTAGAGGTCTTCTTTTCCGCTGTTGCCTTTCCCTGAACTTAATCCTCTTTCGCTCAGCCTGTTTCAACTCCTTCAATGCATCGTCAACACTTCAATGACAGGGCCGCCTTGATAACCGCAGTTAGAGCACTTGTACAATCCTCCGTGACTAACAGCTTTTCCAATCCCACCAAGCACCAAATGAATCCTGCGGTTACGACACTTGAAAAGATAAATGAAAAGCGTTGCATTAAGTGAAACAAAAGGTTCATTAGATTGTTCAAGGTTTAAAGGAAACAACACATAATGCGTGCAAGTCTATGAAAGATGCCCTAATAAACGCTTAAAAGGAGAAAACTTGCATGTTCCCAAAAGCCACCGATTACCACAAGCTAGATAAACCTAAGGTTCCTAATGGGTTAGGCGTAGTGTTTGTACTTGGCAGCGTCGTTTACCTGTTTATACTTACTACATATTTTCATTCTTTAGATAACTCTATATGGGTCGACGCCTTAACCCTCGCCGGATGCATTCTGTTCGGAGGTTTTCTTGGCTTACTCGATGACTGGATTGATTTAAAATGGCGATACAAGGCCTTCACCCCCATTCTCGCATGCCTGCCCTTAATAGCCCTCAGGGAAGGAGAAACCATGATGGCCACCTACATTTTCGGCAAAATTGACTTCGGAATCTTCTTTTACATTGTAATTATTCCAGCAATTCTCGCCGTGACCACAAACACCGTCAATCAGTTAGGAGGACTAAACGGCCTAGAAACCATTTGCCCACTAATAGTGATAGTAGGGTTGGCTTTAGTTTCACTCACAGAGCAGGGAATCCTACTATACACTCCGATACTCATTTGTCTCATTTTGGCTTTGTTCAACTATAGGGGAAAAATCTTCGTCGGCAATACTGGAACTTATGCCCTTGGAATAACCATGGCGTCCTATGCGATAATAGCAAACATTGAACAAACGCTTCTAGTTGCTATTCTACCATACATTTTCAATTCCTCACTCATACTACTGAACCACATTTTCTTCCGTAGAAACGCCCAAATAATCTTACAAGGAAACAAGCTGTTTTCCCGCTACAGACGCAGTCTGCCAACCCTCATCGCCCATAACAGGCCCCTGTCTGAAGCTCGAATAGTCCAAATTATTTTCTTAATCTTCTTATGTTCCACAGTTCTGTCGGTTTTGGTATTTTATGCTCCGCAGCTCAGTCAGTTGCAGTGGGGATAGCATGGTAAAAAGAATTATGATAACGGGCGCTGGAGGGCCTGCGGGCATAAATTTCACCATGTCACTGAAAATTACGCCAGAAAAGATGTTTTTAGTCGGCACAGAAGGCGATAAATACCATGTCCATCTCGCTCAAACAGAAAAAACCTATCTGGTTCCAAGAGCCACTGAAACACATTACCTAGACAAGCTAAACGAAGTTATTGAGAAGGAAAAGATCGAGTTTGTTCATCCTCAACCCGATGTTGAGGTTTTAGTGATTGGAGAGAACAGAAATAAACTCAGAGCAGAAACCTTCCTTCCGTCGCAAAGAGCCATAAGGATATGCCAAGACAAGTTTCGGTCGACACAAGTTTGGAAAAGGAAGGGGATACCAACTGCTAAGGCCATCGAATTGAAGAGCGAAAAGGACATTAACAGGGCTTTCAACGAACTAGGGAATCCGATCTGGATTAGGGCAAAGCATGGCGCCGGGGGAAGGGGAAGCACTCCCGCCTCTAGCCGAGAAACCGCTTTAGCATGGATCAAATACTGGAAATCTCGAGGCAAAAACTGGGAATTCATAGCCCAAGAGTTCTTAGGCGGGAGAAACTTCGGTTTTCACAGCCTGTTCAGAAACGGCGAACTCGTAACATCAATGGCGAGGGAAAGACTCAAGTACATTTATCCACAACTTGCACCCTCCGAAATCACTGGAACACCCTCTGTCCAGCGAACCATCCATGACGACAAAATAAATAAAATTGGGGCAGAAGCGGTTTTCGCCATCGACCCAAAATACAATGGAATTGCCTGCGTAGACCTCAAGGAGAACGTGGACGGAACACCTTGTGCAACAGAAATCAACGCTGGCAGAATGTTCACCACCTCATATTTTTTCAGCTATGCCGGAGCCAAGTTATACATTGAGCTTAATATGCCGGTGGACTGGTTCGCCAACATACCATATCTTTACGTGAGATTAGCATACAAAGAGACTATTCCAAAGATCCCCAAGTACAACATTTTGCCACCAAACCTATATTGGGTCAGACACATGGATGCTCCCGCCAGACTGATTCGAAAAGACCAAGTTTTAGGAAAAATGTACAGATAATTAGTGTAGTTGCTTTAATTAACTACTTTAAGGGTTTTATTAGTAGGTGGATGCTCTTATGCTTAAAGACTTTTGGGTTCCTTATAATTATAGAATAATCATAAATGAAGCGACAAAAAGAACTGAAAAAGCTTTTAATATCCTTGACGTTGGATGCGGAGGTGGGGGTACTCTACGCTTTTTCCACACTGTTTTTCAAGAAGCAGAGTTAATTATTGGCGTGGATATATTAAAGATAACACCACCCGAAAAAATTGGCGGATTACCATTAGAATTCATTTTAGCCGACGCTCACCTACTTCCCTTTCAAGATTCGATTTTCGACTTCGTTTTTCTCAAGGACCTGCTACATCATGTCGATGAACCAATTAAAGTTTTGAGAGAGATCAAAAGAGTGTGCAGAACGAAGCTAGTTATTGTGGAGATCAACCGACAAAATCCCGTTGCGATATTAGCCGAAAGAATACATACCAGTGAACGGAGGCATTTTACGTTAAACCAATTGAGAACGCTTGTTAAGAGGTCAGGGCTATTTGTGAATTATTTTAAGCAAATCTGTGTATACCCCTTTGATTTCGTTGTTGCGGAATCAAAAAGTCCTATTATACTTCTCTGGAATGCTTTAATAAGCAAATTGGTAAGCAGGCGCTACCCCGTGCTTTTACTGAAAGCATTTTCATGCCTACTTTTGATTCTTATAAGGATACCCTCGTACAATATTTTATACGCAGTTCCATAAACAAAAATTGATCCTTCTACAGCACTTTCTCCACCCGAGTAGAAGCTTTTAGAAATCAAGTAATCATTATTAATCGAAAACACATTTAGTCATTTACACGGAGAATTAAAGGAATGAAGGTTTGGATTGATGCCTGCACAGGAAAGCACGTTAGATACGCTTGTGCCATTGCTAACCGGCTCCGAAAACTGAGCCACCAACCCATCTTAACTACGAGAAAACATCCCGACGCCCTTGCGTTGGCTGACATGCTCGGCGAAGAATTTGCGGTGGTTGGAGAATATGATCCTTCTTCACTTTTTACGAGACTGCAGGAAAGCATTAAGCGTGAAATGTTGTTCTGCCAAATGTTTAAGCAAGACGCCCCAGACCTCGCAATTTCACATCAATCCATTGAAATGTGTCGCGTTGCCTTTGGACTAGGCATCCCAATTATTTCTACTGCTGATGCCCCCCACGCTGAGGCTGCTAACAAGCTAACGTTGCAGTTGATCAATGTTCTGATTGCTTCCAGAGCAATTCCAAAGCGTCATTATAGAAGTTATGGGGTTAAGAGGATTCTTCAGTTTGATGGTGTTGACGAGGTGGCTTGGATTAAGGATTACAAACCAAAATTGATGCTCGAAGAATATAAAAAACCTTTGATTGTAGTTAGGCAAACGGAAACCAAGGCATCTTATGCATACGGAGAAAGAGATGTAACTGAGGATATGGCACGAAAACTCACCCCACTGGGGCAAGTGATTTTCCTCCCTCGATATGACAAGCGTTCAAGAAAAGGATTAGTTGTTCCTCAAAAATTTGTCGACACCGTTAGTCTCACTGCAAAAGCGGACCTCGTAGTAAGCGTAGGAGGAACCATAGCGAGGGAGGCAGCCCTCCAGGGGACCCCAAGCATAGTAGTTCCAATGTTTATGAAACCAAAACTTTACTACACCAATAATTATCTTTCAAAGCTTGGATTTCCCTTGTTTACGGTTGATTTATCCGAAACCTTGAAGTACTCAAGAAAGTACGTTGGCTTAAAACGGGACGTAAAGGATCTGCTTGATAAGCTTGAAAACCCCATCGACACGATTGAAAAAATCGTTGAAGGAGGTGAATACGATTAAAGTTTTGGTGGTTGGATATAAAGGCAAAGTGGGTTCAGCGTTGTACGAACTGCTTCGGGGAAAAAGCGATTTTCAAGTTTATGGAATAGACATTGACGAATCTACAGACTTGAAAGAAGTCGATGTGATGCACATCTGTTATGAGTGCAAAGATGAGCAGGAATTCGCGGAAACCACCATTGAATACATAAGAAAGTTTAATCCAGCCCTAACTATCATCAACTCCACCGTGATTCCAATGGTGACAGAGAAGATATTCCAAGAAACAGGTAAACCTATTGCCCACAGTCCCGTCCGTGGAATGTACCCTTACATGAAACATGACCTACTTCACTATATTAAGTTCATTGGAGCATTAAACCAAAAAGCGGGCAAGGCAACAAAAGAACACTTTGAAGCCCTCGGAATGAAAACCTACATTTGCGACAGCCCAAAGGAAACGGAATTCGCCAAACTTTTCGCCACAACCTATTACGCTCTCATGATAGCGTGGCATCAAGAGATGTGGCGTGTCTGTAAAAAATTTGGAGTTAAGTATGATCAAGTGATGGATTTCATTAGAACGGAAGAAGACAAACCCGTTTTGTTTCCGGGGGTTATCGGAGGACACTGCTTAATCCCAAATATTAACTTGCTTTTGAAGGTATACGACTCAAAGTTTTTGGAGGCAATTTTGAAATCAAATCAAAAAATGAAAAGGGAGGTCGGCGGGGAAGGAAAACAACCGAGGGGCACCATTAGAAAGGACAAATGGAAGTTCAATTAGTCTGATGTCAGCTGATGTAGGTGATGCGTTCTTCCTCCTCCTTACGCATCTCTCGGGCGTATGTCCTCCTTTCCTCCTCGATCTTCTGCATCTTTTCAGCGATTTCCTTAGACCTTTCTATTTCCTTATCCAGCCCACTCAAATCAAACTCAACACCCAGTGTTTTCTGTAAAACGTCAAGGACGCTCTTCGCTGCACTTGGGTCCGGCAAGTATCCTCGGGTCTCCCCTAAAAGGCAAAGCGCTTCAATGTTCTTAAATTTGGCTAAGCCCAGAAGCAGCCCGGCTGTCCCAACAATGGGATTTCCCGCAGGACTAACCATTGCGCCTGCCCGCGACGCCTTACCCAGAAGCTCTGGGCTAGTTGAAACTACCATGACCCTTGGCGCTTCTTTCTCTGCCCTTCGGTATCCCCCCATGGTAAAAATCGTTTTTACGGCGTGTTCCTCAGCAAAATCGAGTATGCGGCCGGAAACTTCATATTGGCCTTCGATGGTTTGAGCTTGGTGGTCCCCGATTAAGACTATAATATCGTTTTCTCCTGCTTCGTTTTTCCAAAAATAGAATTCTCCGCGAAGGAGCCTGACGCTTCCTCTTTTATTTACAACAACGTAATATGGGAAGTGAGGGGAGTACAATTCTGCGAATTTTTTGGCTTTTAACTGTTTTATGAGATAGCGTGCAGCAATTTTTCCAACCATCCCTAATCCGGGAAGGCCCTCTATTAAGACTGGATTCTTCAGCTTAACCTTCGTCTTTTCCTTTATGGTTGTATCCTTCATTTTTGTTCAGACCTTTTCATGGCTTGTCGGTATTTTACGTATTTGTCGTGGGGCGAAAACTTAGCTGGGTGAGGAACGCGTACGTTACCTCCGCAATAGAGGCATTTCTCCAAATTCAGCGTATATTTCTTGCATTTTTCACACTTTCTAAGCAGCCAAACCATTTCGTATCGCCATAAACGGAGGTAGTTTCCTCTCCCAGCAAAGTCTAATATAAAAGCATTAGTCGGAATATAAACATATAGCGCTGGAGAATCGGCGTCGAAAAGGCTCTGTGCTGTAAACGCTGGACTGTGGCGAAGTGTTTCATTTCTCCCTCTCGAAGGTGCCTCTTCCCCCAGCCTTGGTTATATGTTCTAGAGCGGTTTCTGTAGCCCTTTGGAGCACCTTCTCCGCTTCTTTGTAGTTCTCCGCCGAAACCTCGATGCGGTACCTAGGCGCCGCAACCACCCAAACATTAACTCCTATCCCTTGAGGTTTTTTAACCTGTTGAGCGCTCAACAGGGCCTCCCGAATGAGGATTGCGCCATTCGGCTTTGTGCACTGCATCTCTAGCGTACCCCTTATCTTTACCATGGACATTTTGATCTTTTCCTTCGCGATTTCTGCGAGTGCTGCGGCCATGTTTTTGGGTACGCCTAATTCTAAAAGAACGCCCGATCCCTCTTTCGCGGTTTTTTCTAATCCTTCGTATAGTCCAAACTCTTTTTCGATGATGGCTCCGGCTTTTTCATAAATTTCCTCAAAGGGCACATTTAATCTTTCAGAAACACTTCGAAGCAAGCTTTCTGCTTTCTTATCCCTTTTCCAATAAAGAAGCTTTTCTCTTTTCTCACGTTTTGAAACTCTTCTTAGGGAGAGATCTACCTGTCCCTTTTCTGTGTTAACCCTTAGAACTTTCAGCACAACTTTTTGGCCTTCACGCACAAAATCGCGAATGTTCCTAATCCATGTTGAAGAAATCTCAGATATGTGAAGTAAGCCCTCTATTCCGTATTCATCTAGCGAAACATAGGCACCATAATAAGTTATCCTCCTAACCGTGGCGACAACAAGGTCCCCTGCCTGCGGCCACTCCCTTTTCACAAGCTCCAAATTTCCCTCACCATCACTTCAAAAAGGGACGATTTCTCCCTTTACCTTTGCTTTTCCTCCAGATGGCTCGGCGAGCGTAGCCCCGCAAACGTTGCAGTGAATAATGCTCGTGGCGTGGCTGAAGACGATCTGCTCGTTTCCGCAGTCTGAGCACTTCACCCGAAGGAAAACGCTTCTGGGTCTAGGTATTAGGCCCTCCCACTCACTCATTTTCTTCACACCTATTCAATGGTTAATTTCCTTAGGCGAATGCCATTTTTATGTTTCGTATAGCCACAAACCTTACACTTAAGCTTTAACGTTTGTTTCTTAGTTGTTTTTGCAAATTTTCTTTGACGAGGAAATTTTTGCCCCCCATACCCCCTTTTTTCACGTTCATGTCGTCGTGCGCCAATAGCCAACGCCCGTTGTTTCCCAGCCTTGTAGAGGGTCACCGAGTGTTCACTGTGTTTTTTGCACTTGGGGCAGTATGTAGTAATGGTTTTGGGCACCCTCATTTTGGTTCCACCTCTACGGCGGCACCTTGATTAATAAGGATTCTGGCGTTTTCAGCCGGCAAGGTTGCTATGTCCTCCGCTTTGAAGGGCCCGTAGGGTTTCATGTCTGACCCGATTATAGCCGGAACCGCCTGAAGGAACCGCACCAATATGTGTTTGGGCTTCTCCCTTTTTTCGACGGTTGATAGTCGCCCTCTAAGTAGGTCCTTCAGGAAGGCTTCATAAGACTCGGTTAAAGGCAGAATCCCTCCATGTAGCCTTTCTTCTTCGTCGGTCAAGGTTTCCCTGGGCACAATTTTTCCGGCCATGGTTTTCCTCAAGACCTTCTCACGGCGGAGTCGAACAATCTCCCTTATCATTATTTTAACGTTGGTGAGTTCAAGTCGCATCAGCCTGGCCTTGGTTGTTTTTTCATCGAGCATCCGGCTTTCTTCCCTTATTTTCTTCATGTACTCCGCCAGTCTGGCGTAGAAATCCCCTGCGAGTTCCTGAATTTCTAGGTTTTCCTTTTCCTTTTTCCATGCCTCATAGAGCTCGTTGTACACTTCATTGTTCCTCCTCTAATTTCACTAGTCCTTTGCACAGGAGAAGGAGGGCTGCTGCGGTCGGCAGCTCGACCTTCTGGTTTTTGTAGGGGCCATAGAGTTCGTCTCCCAGCCTGAATTTGGGAGCTTCGGATACGAGGAGGGTTACGCTGCCCTTTTCAAAGGCTATGGCCCTCTTAAAGGGATCGAATTGTTCTATGCCAGTGAGGGGCACCTCGGTCTTCTTTAGGCCGGTTTTTCCGTGCAGTGTGTTGTTAAGCCTTATTAGGCGGTGGATGTCTGTGGTTACCACAGTATCAATTTTTGCTGACTGTTTTTCAACACCTTTTTGTGCCAATTTTTTCCAGTTCTCAGCGCCTACGCCCTTTATGGCTCCCCAAGGACCCTTTTTCCTCCAACTCCCTAGGAGTGCCTCTCTGTTTTTGATTACAGTTTCGGCGACCTTCCTACTCAGCCCAATTTTTTCGAGTTCCTCCTGAGAGGAGTTGAGGAGGAGGTCGTAGGTTCCCTTTGCGATCCGGCCCTTCCATCCGGGGT
>Ga0315312_1000980_pt1 | contig 25518 bp, 34 predicted proteins | sample TDP7_MG_FD_203629 | JGI IMG/M metagenome (GOLD analysis project Ga0315312, IMG submission 203629) | Freshwater sediment microbial communities from Lake Towuti, South Sulawesi, Indonesia - TDP7 | ecosystem: Environmental > Aquatic > Freshwater > Lake > Sediment | place: Indonesia: South Sulawesi... | reverse complement strand
GCCAGGTAGGGGCCTCTGGTCCATTCCTGGTGGGCTCGTGGAATTGGGCGAAACGGTTCGGGAGGCAGCTAAAAGGGAAGTAGAGGAGGAGACAGGGATCGCCGTGGAGATAGGCGAACTCATAGGTGTGTTCGACAACATCGTCCAAGACGAAGCGGGAAAGGTGAAATTTCACTATGTCCTAGTGGACTTCCTTGCATCGTCTATCTCGACGAATCCCGTGATCCATCCCTCATCTGAGGTGTCGGAAGCGCAATGGTTCGCGCCCGATAAATTGGAGGGATTGCCCTTGACAAAAACCGCCCAGAGACTTCTAAGAGAGGTCAGCTTGCTCCCGTAGTCAGGTAATAGGTCTAGAAGGGCAGTCAAAATTAGGAGAAAAGGAACTTACTTCAGGCATGAGACCCATTCTACGATTCTCAGTAGAGTAGGGCAGTATATTCCTCTAGTTTTTCAGTAAGGGGGTTGACGCGTAGTTGCATCGCTTCCAGCGTTATGACTCCCAACAGAACCCTATCAATGTGTCTACTCACCAGAACCGGCATTATTCTTCTCTTACCGTCAATCTCCAAGAGGGCATGCGCCAGATCGAGTTCATCGTAACCTTTGGCTGTCGAAACCTTCACCTTCTCGCCGACGAATACGAGGTTAAGCTGTTTGGCGACGGTTTCTGGAATGACGGTAAACGTAGATCCAGTGTCCACTAATGCTCTCGCTTTGACAATTCTCTTTTTCTCATGGCTACCAATCCCAATGTCGACTTCTACGTGACCCACAGTCTCCAAATTAGGAAATCCCGTTTATAAATATTACAATGGAGAAGGTTGATGTCCGGTTTCCTAGGTCTTAAGGTCTTGCGCGATCATGAGAACCTGCGCCAATGACATTGCTCTGGTATCTGGACTATGGCGGTTAGATGTAGTGCAAACCTTGCTCTTTTGCGGTTCGCTCTAGGTGACTTATTGCCAGTCTGGCGATTATGCCTAAAGCGGCGAGCTGAATGAGCAGTGTAATCCACTCATACTCGACAGGCATAATCGCCTTTGTTCCCATTACATAGTATCTTAGGAGGTCCATGCCGAAGGTTTGGGGAAGACATTGGCCGACTATTTGCAGCGGTGTGGGAAGAAGCTGGACTGGAATAAACATGCCTGTTAACATTTGGAAGGCAAAGTTGAAGAAGCCGAAGATGGCTGTTACCTGCCTATACCGCAGCGTTAAAGAGGCAAAGATGGCGCCTAGTTGAGCTAAGGCAGCTACTGAAAGCATTGTTGCCATCAACCCTAGGATGACACCTGTTACAGTTAATGTCGCGCTAGTAAGCCATAAGCCGATACAGAACATGGGGATAAAGAACAAGGCTTCTTGAACTGCTGAAGCTGCAATGTTGCTTACAATATACCAGTAACGTGAGAATGGGCAGCTAAAGGTGTAATCAATCTGTCCTGTGCTGAGTTCGCCTTGGAACATGCCTGAAGCTCCCCACAAAGATATGCCCTGCCAACTTTGGAAGCTGACACCTAAGACGAAGAATGCTACATAGTTCGTGGAACCAACGGTCTCACCGAGCAGAGAAGCATTAAATGCAAACGAGAAGAGAAGCATGCCGAACCCGAAGAGGGCGCTCGTCAGGATCTCAAATAGAAAGTTTGCCTTGTAACGCGTCAATGTGAGGAGGTTACGCCAAACCGCCATGTAGAAAAGCTTCAGGGGGTTAGCCATTCTTATTCGCCTCGTCCTCTTTAACGAATAAGGCATAAGCATCCTCAAGCGACGGCTCAACCATTCTCACAGGGGCTTTTGTATTAGCATTGTTCAGCACCGCCAAGACTTCGCTGAGAGCGCTAAAGGCGTCGTCGCAGTAGAGCCTGATGTTACCCTCGTGAGTTAAGGTGCTGACGCCTGGGATTTTCATTAGCGCCGATTCCACGGTCTTGCCCAAGTCGGAGACGCCGATCTCCACGATCTCTTTAACCGTGACACGTCTTTTAAAGTCGCTGGGGGTTCCTATGAATCGTAGCTGACCGTGGTTGATGAATGCAATCCTGTCGCAGAATTCTTCAGCTTCTTTCATGTTGTGGGTTGTTAGACATATAGTGATCACGTTTTCTTTGGCATACGCCTTCAGAAAGTCTCTGACTTGCTGACTTGTTAAGGGGTCCAAGCTTTTGGAAGGTTCATCCAAGAAGCATACTTCAGGGCCGTGCATGATCGCCCTCATCACGATAACGAGTTGTTTTTCACCGCCAGACAGGGCGATAAAGTGCTTACCGAGTCTGTCGCTGAATCCGATCGCTGATGCCATATATTCAATTCTTTCTCTAGCAGTTTGCACAGACATATCTCTCAAGGCATGAGCAAAGTACAGGAGGTTCTCCCTCACCGTGAGCCTAAAATAAGCCGACCGTTCAGAATCTTGACCAGCATAACCAATTATACGACGCACCTTATGCTCCTCATTATCAACATCGTACCCACCGACTTCCGCATGACCTCTGGTCGGCTTTAAGAGAGTGGCAAGAATCTTTACCAAGGTGGTTTTTCCAGCGCCGTTCGGTCCCAAGAGCCCGAAGACTTCGCCTTCGGCAACCTCAAAGCTAGCGTTGTCTAAGGCTCTTACTAACTTCTGACTTTTATACTCCTTAACCAAGCCACCGCAAGTTATCGCAGGCAATTCCCTAAGCAACCTCTAACTTATGTGAATCGGCAAACGCGACCAAACATCGAATTCTTTTCTAATAGATATGTTGAGGTGGTCGGTGGCCATTATAATCACCTTTTTCCTCTTGATGCTTCAGGAAGTCTTTCAGCGTGTTCTATTCTGATTATAGTGTTATTCATCGCAATCCCTCTGCGTATGAGACTGATAGCGGTTATTGTTTGCGGAACGTTATTACGTAGAAGGTGTTGTTCATTATCCACCAATGTTTTGGTTCTCTTGCATTTTTAGGAACCTTGTCAAGTGGTGGTTTACATTTAAATAGACGATTCTGGCTGATCACCCATTGACCGAATTCCGTTTTCTCCTGAGTAGGTGACAGACCCTCGTCAGAGACCAGTACGATTCCATTAGGCTTACAAATTCTCAACATCTCCGAGAAGGCGCGAGGTATATCGGAAAACGTGTTTATGCCACCAGTATGAATCACTGCATCGAAATAATCATCAGGGAATGGATATCCCTTGTTAACGTCCGCGTGGACTAACACTGAGTTGAGGCCTTTTGCTCTAAGTTTTCTTCTTGCAACCTTTAGCATGCCCCGTGAAAGTTCAATGCCATATAGGAATACTTTCCCCATTTTGCTTGGGTACACTTTTTTCATGGCCATGAAGTTGGCAGCTGTTCCAATGCTGATGTCCACGATTCTGGATCCTTCTTCAATCGGTACCATAGCCATTAGTTGTTCCCGTTCTTTCGTCATGTCAGTCTTCAAAAATACGTCATAAATCCTAATTTTTTCGTCATATTCTTCAGCATGCTCATCATATTGGCGTATCCATTTTATATCCTCTTCCGAAACCTCATCCATATTGACTAAGGATGGCAGGCCTTCAGAAACGTTCCATTCGTGACCGCAAGCACATAAAAGTTTACCCTCAATTAGTTCATCGCCATCCCATTTTTCTTCCCGCTTAATGCTAAGTTCCTCCCCATCAATAGGACATCTAAGAGCATGCAACCCAAACTTTCTCATTTTCATATCACTAACCTATATCATTTTTCTTACTTTACACAGCTATACGGGTTTTCTCATCTTCATGCTAACTCGGACGACTTCTTGACCGTAAAGCATTTGGTAAGAGACTCTTAACGGGATTATTCATTAATACGCGCCTCAACGATGCCTCTAAGTAATTCTTTCGGGTGGGTTTGCCAGCTTTGCCGATGGATGAACTGAGACATTTGTGCGATATTGAATTTCTCCCTTGATCTCGCATCCCTCCTCTATAATAACTTCCCCAGCTGTTACGTTATCGCAAATCACATTTTCAAGGTAGGCCTTTTCTTTGGCCGCTATATCTGTTGTGACCAGTCTTCCAATGCGGCGTTTCCTGCCAAAGATCGTAAAACCGAATAAGACTATGCCTCCAGTCTCTCTGCCCCTTCTCACTTCTACATAATCAGCCATTATTCCGCCTTCGACGCGAGACTGTGATTGACTAAGCTCGGCTTTGAAGATGCCAGCAGTCAACTTTCCTCCGACGTTAAAAGATCCATGAATTTCAACTTGATTTTTTGCTTTCAGATCCTCCAAAACCTCAACTGAACCAGAAACTAATAACGAGTCCTCTAGCTCAGCTCTTCCGCCGATGGAACAAGATCCTGAAAAATGCATAGCTGCCCCTATCATGTTTCCACCAGCCCTAAAACTTCCAGACGCTGACAGCGACTTAGCTTCAACGGTTCCCGCAATCTTGGCTGAGCCTGAAAAATGCATCACATCTGCCTTGGCGTCACCTTCAATGGAGATGCTTCCAGATCCACTTATCCTAGATACCTCGATGCCTCCTGGCAAGTGGCCGCTTCCACTAACCCTTATTTCCTCCGGCGAGATGGAGCCTGAACCAGATACGCTTATCTCACCTAAACCGGGCTGATGAACCCTGCCAGATCCGCTAATGTGAACGGTGGGGATAGCGCTCTCTCGCAGCTTCCTTTCATACTCCTCCATCTTTTTCTCTCCCTGTGACACGAGGTAACCCTCCCTTCGCGTTTACTCCAATCCTCCAGCCGCCTTAAGCAGTTCCCTCACTTCAATCAAGATCTGCTTCATTTCCTTGAGGCGCTTCTCAGTTTCCTTCATCACATCTTCATCCGACCAACTTAAGTATCGAAGCTCCCCTTCAGACATTTTCATCCAACTCCTTCACTCAGCCGTAGCCTTCAATATGTCCCGAATCTCTTTGAGAACGGCGTTGATATCGTCCAACTGCTCCAAAGTGGCACGCTGATGGGCTCTCATCATATCCAATCTCTTCCTATCCGCGGCGCTTGTGTCTGGACCCGAGTGACCCAATGGCCCTGTTACAATCCCGAAGAAACCCAAGATTGCTGCACACAGTATTGCAATGAAGCCGATGACCCCAGCAGCTATGAAGTTGAAGCCATAATAGACAGAAGAGTATACACAGATTGCTGGGACCCCGAATCCCATGGCCACAACCGATAACGCTATTAGAGTGGCGTTTCTAACCATCCTCCCCTTCACTCCTTTTTTGAAGAACGGTCTGCCTTATGCTTTCAGGCGTCAGGACTAGATGGAAATTCGACGGCGCGTAGTATTTTATTGATGGCATTCCTTCCACCTTTCTTTCCTCCTTCACTTCCTTAACCAAACCAAGTTTCTTCAGTCCGCTCAAGTGGAGGTGGGCGAGCGGGTAGGGCAGATTCAGCTCTTTAGATAAGCCGTAGAGATGCCTGGGCTCTTCACTGAGCAAGGCGATCATTCTGAACCTCGTGGGGTTCGCCAATGCCTTCAAGATCTTCATCATCTCCATTTCGTTAAGCCCGCTCAAAGGTCAACTCCCCAGACGGACGTGCGAGTATATCATAAGTTTATGATATATAAGCTTTTCCTTACATAATACTTCCCCACAGGATAGACAATTCGGCAATATCAACACAGCCTCGCCGAAGAAAAAACACGGTCTGATATTCCGGGAGTGAACGCTGCAAACTGCAATTACCTACTCTAGGAAAAGTGGTCAGTCTAATGGTCAAAAACGATCTGTCTATTCCTCAATTGCTTTTTTGATCTCTTCCACTTCTTTCACAAGATCGTCCAGTTTTGATTTTATATTTTTGAGCTCGCTCAAAAGTTGCATTTCCGGTTTCCTTTCTACTTTCAACCCAAAAGCAACCCCAAACATTATGATAAACGCTGCGAAAACAAGTAACCCAACGGATATGCTGTTCCATACATTTACACCCCCGACCCAAATGTAGACTACAGATATCACGGTTACAGCAATCCAAGAGCTCGCGATAATTACCGCTCTAATATCCACTGATCTTGCCTCCTCCCATCCCTTTCTTGAGAAGTTCAGAAGAGATATGAATGTCGAAGTCTTGAAGCTTGTAATATCGGAGAGCTCTTGCTTCACCCTCAACTAAGACCACTCGACTCTTAACTATCCCCCCGCTTTCAAGCTTCTTTAGATGTATTTTCGCTAGAGCTCTATTTATCTCCAATCTATTCGCAACCTCACTCAAGTACATCTCTCCACCTTCCCTTGCCAATAGAATCAGTATCTCCAGCCTCAACGGATGCCCTAATGCTTTCAATTTCTTCGCTATGTCCTTCAATTCTGACATACATAATCGGACCACAATGTTACATGTAATCAAAATGTTACCTATAAACCTTACCCGGCTCAATCAGACAAACCTTTTTATCTTCTCCACGCTACTTGCTGATTGAAGCCTCATGGTGGAACGAAGCAAAGATTGGATGAAGCAAGCCGAAAGAGATGTTGAGAATGCGAAATATGAGATGCGAGGAGGCTTCTACGAGTGGGCATGCTTTCTAAGCCAGCAAGCAGCCGAAAAAGCTTTGAAGGCCGTGTATCAAAAGCTCAGCGGCGAGGCTTTCGGTCACAGCATTTCGGGGCTTCTCTCAAACTTGCCGGAAAGTTACAGGGCGGAAGAAAGATTGAGGAGCAAAGCCATGGAGTTGGATAAGGCTTACATACCTACGAGATACCCGAATGCTGTTCCTGAGGGTGCGCCGTTTGAGGTATACTCTGTTGAAGAAGCCGGGAGGTTGATCTCATACGCGGAAGAGATTGTCAAGTTCTGTGAAGGTATACTATCCAAAATTGGATAAGGAAAAGGTTGTCTCGCTCCTTAAGGAAAAGGCAAGGGATCTGTCAAAGGAGCTCCCGATAAAACTAATGACGCTCTTCGGATCTTACGCCACTGGCAGATATACGGCCGCCAGCGACGTTGATGTACTTGCAGTTGTTTCCGGACTCAATAAGGGGGAACTCTATAGCAGAATCTACCAGGAGTTAGACATCAACAATCTCCAGCTTCATCTCTATACCGTGGAAGAGTACGAGAAGCTGAAGAGCACGGGGTCATCTTTCGTTAGAGAAGCTGAGCAAAAGGGCATCGCAATATTCAGAGATACCTAGATTTTCCCGTGTCAGGCAGAACCGCATCACGAACTCTGTTGACTATACTCAAACCTTTGGGGAGTTTGGGACTCGACTATAATCTTGACCTAGCAACGCGGCTTCATAGAAATGCCCAAACATGCGACTGGGGGCGTGCTCATCGGGGTTGCCTATATTTGCCGTACTTCTTGAAAGCCTTGTACATGGCTTCGACGTTCTCAAGTGGAACATCGATGTTGATCTCGCCTCTGCAAATAAGACCTCCATGGTTGTCGTGGCTGAACAACTCTATAACATTCTTGACGTAGACTTCTACTTCTTTGGGGCTTCCTCTTGGCAGGATATGTTGGCGGTCTATGTCGCTGGAGACGCATATCTTGTCACGGACAGCTTCAGCGAGGTCTTCGAGCCTGAAGCATGAGAACTGGGGGTTCAGCACATCGACGCCTATTTCAGCCAAGTCTGGGATCACGTCCATGATGTATCCGTCGCTGTGGAAGTATACGTATGCTCCGTGATCATGCACGAACCTGAACATCTCACTGTAACGGGGTTTGAAGAACTCCCTCCAGAAGCTCGGCTTCGCCATAAGCCTGTCCTGAGTTCCCCAGTCATCACCGAAGCTGACGGCGTCGGGCTTCGCCTCCAACACGAAACCTATCGACTTGAGGCAGTAATCAAGAAGCCTATTAGCAAACTCATAGAGCTTCTTCGGTTTCGTCACGAAGTCGACGAGAAGGTTCTTGAAGCCTCTCAGCCACTGCATCCTCTCGAAGAAGTTACCTGGATTGAAGCCCAGAATCACGAAGTATCCTTCGTTTCTGAGGGTTGAGACCTTCGTTTTCAGGTTGTTCAGGTCTTGGATGCAGTAGCTGGACGTAGACTCCTGCAATGGCGGAAACGCGTAATCATCTAGGTCATCCCAGCTCTTAATGGGGTAATCGTAAACCTGCCCATGAATCCCGTCAATGTTCGAAGTCCATACGGTTCCCCATTCGTCCTTGTTGATGCCCGCCTTGTAATCCGCTGGAAGGTCCTCATGTTTGGGTATCTCAAACTCCGAAGGACCGAAATCTTGTGGGTACCTGGCAAATATTGCGTTTAGCTTCTCGCCGTACCTAATCAGTGCACCCGGCAATGGCGAATGCATTATGGGCGCTCTATCAGGTTTGCCGAACATTACGGCGGCGAAAACTCTTTCATAGCTTTTCAAAGCAAACTACCTGGATTCAATCATATCGGGCATGCTTCTCCATCAAGTCTGTGACCATCCTTACGCGTCTGATGTCCCCGTCTGGCGGAACTTGGTCGGCAACACCCATTATGAACTTATGTCCTTCGAGGTGGTTCTTTATGATGTCCAAAGCCATCTGCTGAAGCAATTTCTTGGGATATAGATAACTGAAGTAGACTCCTGGAAGACCTCCCCATAAGATTATGTTCGGTCCAGCAATCTCGCGTAGCTCTTCAACAGGAACATCTCCCACAGGCGCCGGAGTGACGGACTGAGCACAGTCCACACCGGTCTCCTCCATGAGAGGCAGAACCCCCCTCAACGTTCCATCAATATGGACGAAGATTATCTTCTTGGCAGCATGAAGTTGTTCGACTCGTCTCTTATAGTACGGCGTATGATACCTTTTGAACAATGAAGGCGAGATCACTTCGCTTGTGATGTTCTCTCCGAAGTAAACGCCTGGCGCTGGCGATTCGCAGACAGCCTCATAGATCGGGTCGTCCGCTTCCGACATCACCTGGGCCGTCTCCTCTAACTCCTCTGGTTCGCGCATCATAAGCCTCACTGTGTTCACGACGCCAGCCCAAATAACGATCATTCGCTGGAATGGAGTGCGAGGTGGAAGGGAGCTGATGAATCCCAACCCCTCCCAATTCTTCAGCCGATCGTGTTGAAGCGAGTAATCCGGCTTGAACTCCTGATTCTCATATATGTATTGGAGAACCTTAAGATCCTGTTTTGTCTCAACCGGATACTTTAGATAGGGTGAACTGACTGATTTTGGGACGAACTTTCTTACAGCGACGATCTCGCCCACTGGAGTCCTGTATCCCTCTTCGTAGATGATTATGTTGTCTCTAAGTTTCTCCATGGAATTGACGCATTTGACATTGTAGTAGGTTAGCTCGCCGGGCAGGTTGTATAATTCCTCGTGACTTCCACAACCCAAATCACGGTAAAGCTGCATCTGTCCCCTTTCACCAAGGTATTTGCTGGGCAACTCGTTTCGGTACACCTGTGCTCTATACCAGTATGTCAAGTCGGCGAACCAAGGCATGACGTCAGGTTCCTTACCCGAGAAGACAGCTAACAATCTTTCCTGCAAATTCATGGTGACCAGTTTGTTTCCCTAGATTCTTAAGTCTTTTAAGGATTTCTTGTCGACAGAGGGTACTTACCAAACTTCCTTTGTCAGGTGAGCCTTAGCTGGCTCGTAAACTTGCATATTGGTAGCGGGTTCTCTGGTTATCGCCCCGATAACGTTGCTGTCAACTGAATGTTCACGGAAAGGAGCGCGGACAGAGTCCTCATTCCATAGAACCTTGAGTAACCTGTCATGATTGTGTTTCGCTTTGAATCTCCATATTCACGGCGGTGTTCAAAGGAAAATTGAGAGGCTCGAGAAGCTTATTAAACTTGAAGTTATTGAAATCTCACTAGAGACCTCCATGAGATGCCTAACCCTGAGAAACGCTTTTGTTGTTACGCGTAAGGGCGTCTTGAAGTCGGATCTCCTAATCAAAGACGGACGCATAAGTCGTGTTGATGTTGGTCTCTCTGAGGGACAGATTTTGGATTGTAATGGCTGCTACATACTGCCGGGTTTCCGAGACCAACACATTCACGACATCGAAGGTTTTATGAAATACAGGGATGATCCCGATAGACTGTCAAAGGTTTCGAAGTCTTTGGCGTCTCACGGCGTAACCGGATTCGCGATCGCGACCTCAGCGGCGCCCCCCGAAGACATCACGTACTACGGAAAAACCGTGAGCGACTATATGAAATCCGGAAGAAATGGGATAGACGGGGCTAGAGTTGAAGGTGTTAACGTTGAAGGTACGTTCATCCGTAAAGAATGTGCTGGAGCTCAACCTTACGAGTACATCGTGCCTCCGAATAAACCCGAAGCCAGAAGAATTCTCGACGCTCTTATGGGTACGGGTGCGGTTAAGCTTGTAAATATCATCCCAGACTTTGGGACGGATTTGATAGAGCACGCCGTTTCCAGAGGCTTACTAGTGGGTTGCGGCCACTGTCTAGCCACAGCCAGTCAACTCTCTGACGCCTTCAAATCTGGGTTGAGGTACATCGTACACCTAACAAACGGCGCCATGGGCAATTCCTTCAAGCCGTTCCATGGAGGCGGAACCTATGAAGGAGCCCTCACGCTTCCTCTCTTTGTAGAGCTGATCATAGATGGCTATCACGTAGACTTGAGATATGTCTCGGATATAGTCTGGAGGCGAGTACAGCAGGGGAGAAGCCACGAGATAATAGCGGTGACAGACGCAATCTTTCCCGTTTCTGAAGAGAGTCCCAGAGAAGAATTCAGAATGTACTCAACCCTTTGCGCCAATAGTGAAGACGGAGGTGTATTCATCGTCAAAGGACGCATCGACGAGTACGGAAATATGCTTTCGGTTCCCCCGAATACTCTCTGCTCGAGTAAGTTAACTATGGAGAAAGCCTTCGAGAACGTGCTAAACATGCTGACGGTTGATTTTCAGGGCTTCATGATAGATCGCAAAGCCCTCCCCCTCGAAACAGCGATGCAGTACGCATCTATGTTGACATCGAGCAACCAATCTTTACTGATGGGACTGAACGACAAGACAGGAAGCATAGAGCCAGGGAAACTTGCGGACGTGACCGTCCTAAGAGTTGAAGGCGAACAAGGCAGATACAAAGTGAAAGTCGAAAGGACAATGGTCGCCGGCGAACTCTTCAACTTCTCATAGATTCTAGGTTCTACAAGACTCTGTACAGCCAAAGCACAGGTGTCAAGCATAGGCAACTCTCTTAACGGCAGGACCGTTAGCTTCCACATCAGACTGAGATATAAAATGGTACAAGACTTGTATTCTCAGGTCTGCACTCTACGTTTAGATTCAAATGGGATACGTTAGGGTTAGGGGTATCATCGGGGGTCCAACGGGAAGCATCACCAGGGAGGTCTATTTTCTAGCTGATACTGGAGTCTTTCATACAACTATAACGCCCGATTTGGCTAAAGAATTGGATATAAAGCCAATTGCCAAGACTACACTTTTGTTGGCAGATAAGCGTAAAGTTGAAGCTGGTACAGCCCTAGCTTACATCAAGATTCTCGATAGAGAAGCAGTTCTTCAAGTTGCCATTTTAGAGGTGCCTGAACCCCTGCTTGGCGTAACCGCGTTGGAGGGTTTAGGCATCAAGGTTGATCCCAACACTGGCGAGATTGAATATTCAAGACCATATGGCGTTGCAATCCTCAAGAACTAGCCTGCAAATGAAAGCATGGCAAAAAGAACTGAATTCTTGGGAAGTTCTCTTTTTAGGTTCGCATAATACGCGGTACGAATCCTCTGAGTCTCTGCAGGGATATCAGTCTCTCCCTTGTCTCCGAGTTTAGCGTTTCTTATGGCTTCCTCTAAGACTTGAATCGATCCGTCCATGGCTTTTCTGTCTGTCGGATAGTTAAAGCCACTGGGATGGAAGCAGACCTTAAGCCACAGACCCTGTTTCTTAGTGCTGTGTTTACTCCTATTGGTTTGGTTATCAATCCTCAAGTTGTTAGTGTCTCTCTCAACAGTCAACAAGTAAACGTAGAAGAACAGAGACAAGAAAGAGACAGATACGACACCCCTACCTTAAATCAAGAAAAACCAAGTGAGGAACTTGATGAAAACAGACTAATTGAACAAATAGGAGCATGGGGAAAGACAAAATATTGGGAGTTAAAGGGTAAAAAGAAGAAAAACAGCTTTCTGATAAGGTTGTCAGTTGGTTCTTAGCCTATGTTACTAATCTTTTTGTTGCGACCACGGCCAAAGAAGCACTATGGATTGTTAGTTTCCAGATCTCAAAATTGCGTTTTAGGATTTTGACCAGATATTTAGGGTCAACATTATGAGGACTTGCAGGCGGAATACTCTCGAATAGGAAGAACAGTCCATGTTGTTTCAATACTCGTGCAACTTCTTCAATATATCGTTCCTTCTCAGGTATGAATTCCATTGTATGCCCATCATAGACTGCATCAAAGGACTCATCATCATAAGGAAGATTGGTTATATCTCCTACTTTCAAATCTACTTTATCTGTCAGTCCTTCAGACTTAACCCAATTTTTCGCCTTCTCTATTGCTGGTGAAGCGATATCAATACCATATGTTTTGAAGCCTTGTTTACCCAAATATACGGAGTTTCTCCCTTCTCCACATCCAGCATCAAGAATGATGGCATCGCTCATATCTTTTTCTTTAAGATACTTTGATAACCAAACAACGAACTCGTCAGGTTTCTCACCATGAAGAAATTTTGTCTCTTTATCATATTCATCGAGATAACACTTTTTCCATGTATAACCTTCAGGATGTGACAAGTTATTTTCCCATCAATATTGTGGATTTTCTGTTAAAAAATTTGCTCTCTATCCATATACCGCTTTGGCGAGTTTATGGAAAAAATCAGAATCTCTCATCGCATCTTCCCAATAACGGTCACTTATTCCCATATAAGTTTCGCCGCACTCCCACTCATCACCAAATTCTCTTTCGTTTTCTTCGTTGAATGCTATCCAGTCTCCAATATCCTTGACTTCCCATATGGCAAGAGTGTCATACTTTTCGAGACCAATTGCATGATAAAAACGCACACCTTGAATTTTATCTTCCCATCTCTTATGAAACTGTCTAAATCTTTTAATAGCTTCAGCGGTTTGCTCAGGGGAAAGTCCTAAGTATTTTCTTGAATGTCTTTTTAGTTGGATGATTCCTATTCTCCCCTCTTTTGTAGTCATTTGAAATACCTCTCTTATACTCTCCAAAAATACAGTCAACTTATCTGTTATATAAAATTATTTTGACCAACTTTTCGAGGCTGTAGGGAATCCAGCTAATTCGTACATTTCTCCTATGCCTCCTCGAAAGAATACTTTAGATAATTTCATACACTATTCGAAAAGCAACCTTAGGAAGTCTACCTTTCCAAGGTGCTTATAGTCGTTCGAATACACTTCAAAGACACCTATCTTAATCATAACAGCGACGTTAATCCCGTCGTTAAAGTCGATACTGTAAAGGCGCATGTTATTCGCCCCAACAAGAAGATCGGCTTCGTCAAACCCTACCACTTCGAGGGCTTTGAAGGACAGAATCTTTTCAAGAGTAGGCTTAATATCACCCTGCCTACCCATAGCTTCTAACACCCATGCAACCTCACACAAAACCAGCGTCGAGGTTACGGATTCCTCACCTTGCTCTATACGCTCAAGAATGCGCCTAGCGTTTTCACCGAATCGAGGATGGCATGTAGCGCTATAGATGAATACATTTGTGTCCACAAACCGCTTCATTTCAACTCCTCGACCATTCTTCCCCTGACATGTGCTCTAGCCACTTCCTTCGGCTCTTCGATAGGATGCTCCACCTTCACACTGCCATGCAAGGCTTCTGTCGGCCTCTCGTAAGTCATGACCGGGAGAAGAACTATTTGCCCTCTATAGTCTCTAACAATCAGCTTCGAGCCCTCTTTCACACCGTATTTATCCCGAAGATCCTTAGGAAGAACTATGCGACCATACTTCCCGATCTCGACGGACAAATTTATCACCGACAAATAATCAAAAAAAAGACAAATAAAAGGCTTTTTGTCAAACCATCAAGAGATAAGTTTGCAGCAAAACCTTTCCTTAGCTTTTGCTCAGGTTGGGCGTTTTGGCAGTTTTCACGGAAAATATTGGACCTATTGATACCTTTTCAATCGTATAACCTATTTTTCTGAATACCTTTACAGAAATACTCGTTAGCTTTTTCTCCTTTTCGTATTTAAGAAACTGGTTAGGTTCTCTCTGTAAGGAACATTCGCTAACCAATATGCCTCTCGAATCCCTCAAAAATGGGTTCTCATATCAGTGCGAAACGTATTGGAGTATGCTTTCTTTTGAATGCTCTTTGCTTTTCATGGTAATGTTGGAGGTCATACTGTAATGCATTAGCGATATCTTGTTCTTAAGTTCATTCTCTTCCCCCCGAATTCACGTAGCCTCCTAATGGCATTAATTCGTTCTTTCTCGCCCACTTTGGCTTGCTTCACGGCGTTTCCTAAAATTTCAATTATTTCATCATAGGCTCCTCTGTCGACCGGAAACGGAACGCCGTCCTTACCCCCTAGGCAGAAGCTGTATTTGAGTGGGTCCTTCCAGCTTGGTTTCTCGCCATATATGAGATCAGAGATCAATGCGAGTCCTCTCACGGTAGATGGTCCTATGCCTCGGATCTTAAGGAGTTCCTCGTAGTCTCTCGGCTGGAACTCGTAGGCTTTTCTCAACGCTTTCCAATTTATCGCAACCGGCATCGATAAGAAATCTGCCACATAGCCTTTCGCTCCCTTTTCCGAATCCTGCGGTATCCATTCTTGAAGCGACCTTTGATAAGCTGGACGAATAGATACGTGCATCTTGGCTACCTTCTTGGGTTCCTCCTTGGCGAGGTCAACGGATGTTCTTCGGGCTCCCTCACTCGATCTAGACGTCATATCCAGCGTGATCTCTCTCCTACGGTCGCCTACAATTGCATTGTGAGGTTCAACAACAAACTCCTTTACCTTTTCAGAGAGCCAATGATACCGCCTAGCAGTCTTATCCTTGACGCTCATGCCTTGCTGTATTACAGCCCACTTCCCGTCTTCAGCTATGAAGAACGCATGATGATACAAGGGATAACCAGCTTGGATCGCGGTGTTGTCGACCTTGGCGCTCATCTTGCTAGCATACTGCAGATCCGAGATCTTATTCGTTGACAGGTCGAGAGCTTCCCCAACCTTCATTATCTCGTTAGGCGTCTGCATAGAGGCTTTGCCCTTGCCCCCACAGACTGCAAGCCCAAGATCCTCTAGGTTAGAGGCGCTCTTCAGAACCCCTGTCACAACAGTAGTGACCCCTGAGGAGTGCCAATCGTACCCAAGGACGCAGCCCAAGGCTTGGAACCAATATGGGTCTGAAATCCTTCTGAGAAAGACATCACGCCCATACTCGTCGACGATGACGGCGATTATGCCCTTTGCCAATTTGATCATCCGCTCAACCAGCCAGGGAGGAGCCTTCCCGTAATGAAGTGGAAGCTCAGCAAAACCTGTCCTCTTCAAAGTACCGCGGTCCTATGACTTGCTCTAAAGAATTACAGAGATGAAATAGGGTTAAAAACGTTTAGATTGGGATTTTCTTCCCGGTGAAACCATGCTTGAACCTGCCCAATTCAGACTCAACTTCTCGGAGTTGCGACGTTGTGAATATTGGTCCGTCTCTGCATACTCGGTACTTGCCTATGACACAACTTCCGCAGATTCCGATGGCACAACGCATAATGCGTTCCAGACTCGCTTGGAGCGGCACATCGTACCTTTCCGTCAAAGAATAGACTTTTCGGATCATTCTTTCAGGGCCACATGCATAGACCGTGTCAAACTTGTCAGAAGCCAAGACTTTTCCCAACTCGCCTGTTACGAACCCCTTCGCCCCGAAGCTTCCATCATTGGTTGTAACAATTACTCTCATCTGATTTCGAAAGGTCTTTTCCAGCCTGTCCAGAAAGATGAGTTCACTGTGCGTTCTGGCTCCACTGAGAACGGTTATGCCGAGATGTTCTTTAATGGCTTCTTCGACCAACGGCATCAAGGGAGCAATTCCGATTCCTCCGCCCACTACGATCGCTTTCTTGCCAACAATCCTGAAATGGTTGCCGAAGGGTCCTCTGATTCCGATCAAGTCGCCGGTGTTTCTTCGATTCAACGCCACGGTTGCTTCACCGACCTCTGACACAGTTACCGATGAGAGTTCGTCTGATGCAGCTATAGATGATAAGCTGAGCGGAATCTCATCAATGCCCGGAACCCAGACCATAAGGAACTGTCCTGCATTAGCCTTAGAGCAGTACTCATCCCTGAAGAAGATGGACTTAGCTGTAGGACTCTCTTGCTTGATCCCTTTTATCTCGATGACTCTCATTTTGTTAGCTTTGATGAGAGAGTCCGACAATGTCCTTTACACTCCTGAATCCTTTTCTTTCAAGGTAGGACTCAATTCCTTCCTTTATCGATTTGAAGATGCTCAGATTCTCATACGCTATGCCGGTTCCGATCTGGACGGCCGACGCTCCCGCAAGCATGAACTCAACTGCGTCGTGCCAAGTAATGACCCCGCCGCACCCAATAATGGGAATATCCACAGCCTTGTAAATCTCGTATACGCATCTAACCGCTATCGGTCTGATCCCAGCCCCAGAGAGTCCTCCTATCTTGTTTGCGAGTATTGGCCGCGCTGTCTCGATATCGATGGACATGGCTCTAACCGTATTTATCGCTGTTATCGCGTCGGCACCAGCCTCAACCACAGCCCGAGATATCTCGGTTATGTTTGAGACAAGTGAAGATAACTTGACAAAAGTGGGAACATCTACTTTGTGTTTAACCTCCCCCACCGTATCCGCAGCTATCGCTGCATCTTGGCATATCTCTGTCCCAGTTCCTCGTACATGTGGGCATGAGAGGTTCAGCTCCACTGCATGGGCGCCGGCTGATACAGCGATCGATGCTACTTCAGCATATTCTCGGGGTGAGAAGCCATAGATACTCACGATGAGTGGAACTCCCAGAGCCTTTGTTTCGCTTATTACTTCCTTAAAGCCGAGTATCCCCGGATTGGGCAACCCTATAGCATTGATCAAACCGCATTCAACTTGGACGACAGCTGGATTTTTATAGCCCTTCCGTGGTTTTAACCCCACCGATTTGGTTACGACAGCTCCTGCACCAGCTTGAGCCACTTCCTTTAATGTAGCTGAGGTTAACCCCAGGACTCCTGAAGCCAACATTGTCGGGTTGTGAAGCTTCAATCCGGCAACTTCCACTTCGAGCCGATTTGAACTGGGCATCAGGATCACGTCATGTCCCTTTAGAACTCAGCATCTTTATATTTATACGTTTAAAACACATAGGATAACTGGAAATCTGGCAGTTAAGCGGGACGGCGTTCAAGGGAGGCAATCTGTTGAAGGCAAGTGTAGTTGAAAGTTTTATGGGTGTTCTCGGTTTTGGAGAGAACGAAGAACTTGTCGATGTGGTTCTGTTTCCGAAAGATGCCCCAAAGATAGCGGAGAGATTGGAAAATATCGAGAACGGGAAGATCATCGATGAACTGGTCACATTGTTAGAGAGAATGAGAAACAGTGGCTATACCTACTTCATCTTCGAAAAATCCGAGATTGCCCACAATGTCCATGAAAGGCTAGGGTTAGATGTGGAAGTTGAGAAACCTTCAAAGGCGGGTGAGCTCCTCCGGAGAGATCTAACCAGACTTGCCCTTGAAGTGGGTTTTGCCAAGAAGCGGGAGGAAGTTGGAGAGTGGATGCGTTCAGTCTCGATTGAGCTGACTAAGGTTAAAGTTAGAAAAGCGACTGAGAAGAGAGATCTCCTAGTTGTTCAGACAATCCAAGCGATGGACGATCTGGATAAGACGGTGAATCTCTTCATAAATCGAATCCGAGAGTGGTACGGGCTTCACTTTCCTGAACTAAACAATTTGGTGGAGAAGCATGAAACGTATGCCCGACTAGTAAAAGATCTCGGTGGCAAGCATAACTTCACTGCAGAAAACCTGATAGAAAAGGGTCTGCCCAGAAACAAAGCCGAGGAAATAGCCGAAGTTGCCGAAAGATCGATGGGAGCTGAAGCCTTCGACAAAGATATAAAGCAGATGCAAGAAATGTGCGAGCACACGCTGCAACTTTATGCTGCAAGAGCCTCACTTGAAAAGTACGTAGCTGAATTGATGGATGAGGTGGCTCCGAATTTCAGCACTTTGACTGGTCCAGCTCTGGGAGCTAGACTCATTGCTCTGGCGGGCGGACTGACTAACTTGGCTAAGATGCCATCGAGCACAATACAGGTTCTGGGTGCCGAGAAGGCTCTTTTTAGGTCGCTCAAGACGGGCGCTCGCCCACCGAAGCACGGGGTGATCTTCCAGCATACGTATATCCACGAATCAAAATGGTCACAGAGAGGTAGAATGGCCCGGGCATTAGCTGGGAAATTGGCTATAGCTGCCCGAATTGACGCCTTCAGCGGAAGGTATGTAGGCGACATGCTGAAAGGGGACCTTGAGAAGAGGGTTCAAGAGATAAAGGAGATGCCTCTGAAGCCTAAACCTAAGCCGATGAAGCCTCTAAAGAAACAGAAGAAAAAGAGGGGAGAAAGAAAGCGTGAGCGTTAAGGCTGAACCCCATTCAGACTTTCAAGGGGTGTTCATACTTACTCTCGAAGATGGCTCACATAAGCTTGCAACCAGAAATCTGGTACCTACGAAAGTTGTTTACGGTGAACGCTTAATCAAATATGAGGGCGCAGAATATAGGCTTTGGGACCCTTATAGAAGCAAGCTCGCCGCGGCGATTCTAAGGGGATTGAGGGTTATTCCGATTCGTCCTGACCATAAGGTTCTTTATTTGGGCGCGGCTTCAGGGACAACCGCAAGCCACGTTTCGGATATGGTGGGTGAGAAGGGTCACGTCTACTGTGTAGAATTGGCGCCTCGATCTATACGTGAACTCGTAAGCAATGTCTGTGAGTTTCGTATGAATATGTCGCCTATATTGGCAGATGCGAGGCTTCCCGAGAGATACTTACATCTGGTTGAGAAGGTTGACGATATATATTGCGATGTAGCTCAGCCGGAACAAGCGAAGATACTTGCGGATAATGCCGAACTCTTCCTCAAAGAAGATGGGTGGATCATGCTAGCCATAAAGGCCCGAAGCATAGATGTCACAATGGAACCCCCTGAGGTATACAAAAAGGAGGTCAGCACGTTGAAGAGACGCGGATTCGAAATATCGGAGGTTCTCTACCTTGAACCCTATGATAAAGACCACGCGATGGTGGTTGCTCAGTATCGGGCTTGAGGCTTATGGGGTTCTGCTTGTGTGTGCGGAATTGTTTTAGGCCCCTCTATTTGGACACAAATATATCTTGTTAAGGGCTTCGGGTGGTTGGGTGAGATTTTGTGTTTTTTAGTTTTGGATGCTTTTTCTTTTTGGAGTTTCTTGAATTTTTGTGGTGGTTTTTCTTCTTTGGTTGATTGGGTTTGTTCTTGTTCTGGCTCTGATTAGGTTATAGAGTGTTAGGGGTCTGCTATCTCGACGTTTTCCTCTTCCAATCTATTGTTGCTTTCATGTATTGTAGTAAGTCGCGACCTAGTAAGATTATGTTTACAGCGGTTGTCACTTCGATTCGCTTTTATGAGGGTTGCAAGGTCATACAAAGGAGTTTAAGTGAATTTGTAAGAGATGATCGATCTAACATTGGAAATGAGCGAAAATGCCTTTAATAATGGTGAGAATTCCTAAGAGGGTTGCGAAGCAATGGGTATTAAGGCACGAAAGGGACGGCCTTGACGAATACAAGATCTCTATCTTCTTGAAATTTCACTACGAGTTGCGGCATTATGAAAGGACGCCTGAGCACCTACTCTTATTCACTATGCACTTCCAGAAACGTGGAGGACAGCCCATGAAGGCTAACCTATGGGTAAGGGAAATGAAAATTAATGACTTGGTGGAGCTAATCTTAATAAGGGGACATGCAGAGCGATTATGAGGGAGTAAGCCATGCAAAAGGTCGTTGAGACAAAGATAGAGATAAATGAGAAAGTGACGGCGGGCGAAAAGCTTCCAGAGACCATGATCCTATACACAGTGGACGCAGACCACCTAATGATAACGGCTAAACCCATACAGACTTTGGAAGAGAGCGCCCTCACGAAAACGCTTGTTAAGGTAGTTAGTCAACAAGATAAACATGTAGTCATGCTCCCGCCGAAGATATACAACTTCTATCACCTTAATGAAAACGACTATACCATTATGGCGTCTGATAAAGACCCGACAACTATTATAATAGCAATCTAACACCACAACTGATGTAATTAAAAAGTTGGCATTTCTTAAACTTTATGCGTTCGATCATTTGACTATTTATCTTATCGTAAGTGACATGTGAAGATCTCTATTTGGAGCTAAATAGGTTTCGTTGGGGTTTGGATTGTTGGTTGGGTTGAAGAGGATAAAGTTTGCGGAAGTGAACCAGAAATTAAGCATTATTAGTCGCGTGGTTGTTCATCCGAAATATCGCACTATTGGTTTAGGCGCCACACTTATCAGAGACACGTTGCCTTTAGCAAGCACAGATTATGTGGAAATGCCAGCTGATATGGCGAAGTATAATCCCTTCGCAGAGAAAGCTGGAATGAGGAAAATAATGGAGCAGCCTCCACAGGACGACGCGTTAAAGATCGCTATGATTTTGGAGAAGCGAGGATTCAACATTCAGCTCTTAAGAAGCGAAAAATATAATTTAAAAAAGCTCCAGAGTTTGAAACCGGATGATGTAGAGCTTATCCGTGAAGCCTTCAGCAAATACAATCGTCCCCGGTTCATGAAGTATTTTTTTCGCTCATCAACCATTCGGTAAAAGACAGGAATACACGTTAAAGATACTTCATGTGAGCCTGGAAGCTCTTGCAAACTTAATTAAAATTTGCGGTTTCTTGTTGCAGACTAAAGTTTACCTTTTCTGGGAAAAACCAGAATAAAAAAGAGAAAGAAGAGTCATGATTACATCAGTTTAAATGAACTCATCCATTTCCTTTTTTGGGTAAAGCAAGCTTTAAGAATAATATTCAAAGAATATGGGAGTAGCAATGTAATTAAAGAGAAAGGAGGAATTAGCGATTATTTTTTTGGGTGGGGAGCCTCTAAGACCTTTGGGATACCAACCACAATAGAGATGGCGAATAGGTTTGGTGAAAGACTAGAGGGTCCGGAGAAGGATCTATTTAATCTAATAGCGAATAAACTTAAGAACTATAGAAACTTTGACGTAGAGGCCTTGATTACAGTATTAGAACGTATAGGGAATATCGATAGATTCATTGAGGAGTTGAATAATCCATCTTTACATTATTTCCTAGATAACTTAGCATATGGTTGGCATGAAACTGTCAAATACATAAGATGGCAAGCCGATCAAGCTAAGAAAGCATCTGAGAACTTATTGGGAAACCTCAAAGGGTTCATCCGAGATGTCTGTGTTCAAGAGATTGATGAAGAAAAATTCTCGATTTTTGATGAGTTCTTCTCCAAAATATTGGAGAAACAGGGGATCGATTTTAAGGTTAAGCTCAAAAAAAGAGGGCCAAAGAGTGCATACCTTGAGGCATTCACAACAAATTACGATATGATCGTGGAAAATTATTGCCGATCACGAGATCTGTTTTATGAAAACGGAGAAATGAGGGATCGTACGGTAGACATAAGTTCACGTAACACGGCACTCTACGGTGGTGCTGCAGAGTGCTTTAAGATATTCAAACTTCATGGCTCCATAAACTGGGGTGAAGTTAAAAAGGGAGAAATAAGGGCTAGGGATGTACCAGTGAAACCTGGTGAACGTACGATTTATGGGGAGAGAATTACAAAGGAGATGGTCATCTATCCGGCGAGAGAGTTCTACACGTTCAGAGAGCCCTTTTATGATATGTTCAATTATATGAGAGATACATTAGTGACTAGTGATGAATGTTACGTAGTGGGCTATTCATTTAGAGACCCTGACATAAAGGGCTTATTTTTGGACGCTCTAGAAAAGAACGATAAACTACAATTCTGTTTCATAGACCCTAACGTTGATGAAATTGTTAATGAAAAGCTAGGAAGAATAAAAGACCGAATCATCAAGATCGATAAGGAGTTTGGCTATGAGGCAATAGAGGGATTGAAAAGAGAAGGCATTTTTCTCTGAAAATTATAATCTAAGAAAACTCGAAAGTTTGAGTCAAGGTAGCCTCATGCTTATCCGGCAAGTATAGTCATCCGGGCGTTGGACATTGCCAAAAGATGGCTTCGGAAGACGAGTTGCCTCACTTTTTAAGTGAAGGATGGAGGGCTGTAATAGTGTCCTAGTGGGAAGGCTGTGGTGGAGAGGTAACTTTCTCCCTATGATCAGGCAATAATGGAAGTTAAAAGGGAACTTCGATCTACATAAATTCTGGGAACGTTTACAATCGTATTTTTTCTTTAATCCATGCTATTATGAAACCCAATATAGCAGTTGTAATTGAGCCGATGATTAATAGTAGTGTTAGTCTAGAAACAATAACCCAAGGATCGGTTGAATTGAGAGCCCAAGCAAGGTCTTTAATCTTTCCTACTGGCGTGACAACATTTTCGATAAACCGTACCAAGATAAAACTTAATGAGGGGAAAAGTCCTACAAGTAATATTAGCCCTATAAAAACCTTGTTTGTTAGGTCTTTATCCATCTCCTTATTGCCTGATGGCAGGTGTTAAAATTGGCATATTTAAACTTGTTCCTTAGACTCATGGACTATTATCCCCACGGACACCCTTTTACTAGGCATCTCCAATTCGTGTTTGGTGGAACCGCAGGATGGACGGTATTGTCCACAGGATTGTAATGATGAAACAAAACACACTCTCGTTTATAGGCTCTCATAGGCGATGTTTCGTAGGTAAACCAAAAATACCTGTATCCCTCTCCCTCTTGGATAGATTTGTTTAACCTTCCACGAATGTCACTGTCGGATCTTCCCACATAATGTACTGTTGTTCCATTTCTTGATAGCGCATACACTCCTATATAGCCTGCATCGACCACATAGATCTGATCAACAGAATAAGGACCTAACATGCCTGGAAGTTTCGTCGCCAAATCCTTGCCTTACCTCTTTTATTGTCTAATCGCCTTACGTTCAAGTCAGACAAACATTGTTTGGTGAGAACAGATGGCTTAGCCCAAACGTGTCCGCCCGCCTCTAAAATCCACATCTAAATCATTTAAACTTTTTGCGAACATGCAACAATAACCTTCGTGAACTGGAATTAGATATCCACTGTGATTTTTCACTTTCGCTTCTTTTTGACAACGAGATATCTCAACCTCTTTATATTGAGATTCTCTTACATTAATATAAAAAAGGGTAGTATAAGTTATTATCAAAGAATCTATGAAAAGGCTAACCTTAGACTTTTAGCCTAACCTCTTTTTTATCTTCCTTTAAACGGAAAAACCTCAAAAAATAAAAATCCGTTACCTCACTTCCTTGAGGCTCATGTCACCAAAAAAGTTGGGCTTAGCGCGCTCAGCTTAAATGTTAAAATTCATATTTACTACCAACGCATAGAGTAATTGAATTGAGATGTCTGAAGAAAAAACCTACACCACTGGAGAAGCAGCTAAGCTTATTGGAATCAGTTTTCGAACTATTAAGCGTTAGATTAATTCTGGCAAGATTTCAGCTCAAAAAACACCGAGTGGAAGATATCGTATACAAAAATCCGAAATCGATAGACTTAAAGAATTGATTACTAGTCAGCTGGAAGAGTTAGACAGGATCAGAAAAGAGGTTTTAGAGTTAGTCAAGAGGAAGAAAGTCGCATATTTGCGCGAATTGCAGGTTTGCTTGGAATATAACCATTTACATGAGGACACATATGAGGCACTTGATGTAGTTGTAGAAAAAGAGGAGCTGAAAACTAAAAGTTTCCAAGGTAATCGTTGGTATTATGGAGCCGATTTAGAATGGGAAGATGTTGAACCGATTGCTTTACAAAAGAAAGAACTGATTGATTATTACATGGATTATCCCAGAGATTTTAGGCAGGGAGACATTCTTTATGATGATTACTCTGAGTTTCTCGTTGAGAGGGCATTGATACACGCTGGCTATGTTGTGGTTTCTAAGAACGCTTATTATTTCAATGGGAATGCCTATCGACAAGCTGTTGGTCCCGGAAGACCGAGGGATGTTGATTTTATCGCTTATCTTCGCTCTAAAGATGTATATTTGGGTTTGCAAATTAAGAATAGATTGGAATATCCGAAAGTTCCTGATGTACATGAATTCTTAGACATTTGTCACACATTGCATTTGCGACCTGTGCTTATCACCCGGATTTCGCACCCAAGAGTTTACTCTTTGATTAACAATATGAATGGGAAAATAGTGATTTTTTTGCGGTATTTTTTGAAACCTGAGTTTCCACATGACAAGTTCAAAACCATAGCGGAAGATTTAGGAATTCCATTGGGTGTGTATCGGCGAGTTCCAGACTTCTCGGTTCAGAAGTTTGAGAATTTGAAAACAGAACTATGACATTTTCTTGGAGTAGAATAATTACTAAAATTAGTGGAATTCCATTTGCGCAGAGCATCCGAAATTCTATTTACAGTTTTTACGTTGAATGTTGTTTTTTTGTAATAATGTATCTGAGTTTTCATCTATTGCTTAAAAACTCCAGATAGAAACAGCTATAAGCTCTGCTCACCACGACAAACGTTGTGTAGGCATAAGCGAAGTTTATCAGTCATCTTCTCGCATCTCTTTAATCGTCTTAAACTTCGAGGCCTCTCTCTGGATATTCCTGAGCGCTAGGGGTCTCGCACGGTCAAGATACCCTCCCTCTCTCAACTCAGTCTCTTCAGGCGTATTGAAAATATCTAAGTGCCGATGATCTTGCATGTATAGCTCCACAGCGATCTCACGCATAAGTTCTCTTACCCGACGCCAGAAGGGGCTGGCTTCACTCGTTCCGGGAAAGCCTCTCTTCTAGAAATTTATGGTACTCCTTCATCACGTTTTCGGGTATGGGGTTTATTACCTCTACCTCCTTAACCTTGCCTGCCAGATCCTCGTCTAGACTATATATCCTAGCTATTTTGAGCGCTTTGGCCAGCTCGATTAGGTAGCCGTCCCAGGAGGAGATGCTGAGATCTGACGCTGCTTCTATGGCTTTCTCAGCAACGGCCTTCGGTATGTTCTCGTAGAAGGCGGGCGATTCGAGGGAGAGGGTTTCCAGGAGGGCTCTTGTGACTCGGTCCCTCCTAAGCCTTAGATACCTAGTCATGATCACGTAGGCTCCCAGATATGCGCTTAGGGGTACGATGTCATACCTCTTCAGTGTAAGAGCTTCTAGGAGGATCTGGGCCGCGTATCTGCGGGCTGGGTTTCTAAAGTGCGCCATGACAACTATTCCGACGTCAAATATCCCTTCTAAGCCCAATTTTACGGAGGGCGTATTCCCTGTCAATATACCTGTCCTCTCCTTCAAC
>Ga0315312_1000979_pt1 | contig 25535 bp, 27 predicted proteins | sample TDP7_MG_FD_203629 | JGI IMG/M metagenome (GOLD analysis project Ga0315312, IMG submission 203629) | Freshwater sediment microbial communities from Lake Towuti, South Sulawesi, Indonesia - TDP7 | ecosystem: Environmental > Aquatic > Freshwater > Lake > Sediment | place: Indonesia: South Sulawesi... | reverse complement strand
AAATAGGAGAATGGTGACAACAGATTTCAGATTCTCCTTCTTCAGTTTTATATGACATGACTAAGCAGTTGATAGTCATAGGTGTCATCATCGTCATTGTTGTGTTTGCTTCCCAAACAATCGTAGGACAGTTTTCTTCCTTACGCTTAATCGGCAGCACAGGAACGGTGACATTCATAGATGTCGGAGTTTACTGGGACGCCAACTGCAGCAGTCGTGTTGACTCTCTTGATTGGGGAAGCGTTGCGCCCGGTTCAAATGTAACCAAAACGGTTTTCATCCGTAATGAAGGAAATGAACCGTCCACTCTGTTTCTAAACACAACACACTGGAACCCATCAAACGCCTCAGACTACATAAAATTAAACTGGAATTGCAAGGAACACATACTTTATCCACAAGACCCCCCAACTGAAGTGACTTTAACGCTGTCCATTGCTCCAATCACAGAGGAAATAAAATACTTCAACTTCGACATAATCATCGGCGTTAACAAGGAGCCTTAATCTTTATTTATTGTGTACATGTGTGCAACGTTGATACGACAAGGTTTATTAAATATTAATATATATTATACCTAATGGTGTTCAAAATGAACGCCACTAAACACGAGGCGAAAATAGCCATCGCCACATTAATTCTTATTGGATGCGCCTTTTCTCTGTCAATGTTAACCCAAGTTATGTCGTCTATGCAGGCAAACATGAAAATTTCCAACCAAGGAGCTTTGAAGGCTGTTGGAGTCGGGGTTTACTGGGATTCAGGCTTAACAAACAAGGTTTCTTCAATTGATTGGGGCATTCTGGAACCAGGCTCAAATGTGAACCAAACGGTTTACATTAGAAATGAAGGAAACGCCGCAGCTACGCTATCTTTGACCACATCAAATTGGAATCCATCGAACGCCTCAAATTATTTAACCTTGACTTGGAACTATGGCGGTCAAACCCTTACCGTGAATGAAGCGGTCCAAGTGGAACTCACGTTGTCTGCATCATCAAGTGTAACAGGAATAACCAACTTCAGCTTCGACATAACAATAACAACAAGCGGATAAAAAAGGAATTTCTCATCCACATTATTTTCTTTAGATTATTGTTTTGATTTGCTTGACCTTTTTAGAGTCTTTGATGGTTATTATTTCTCTGTGTGTGGAAAAATTTTGTGGGGTTAGGGTTTCTTAACTGTTTGTGGTTTGGGTTTTGTTTTTGTTTTTGGTTGTGTTTTGGGTTCTGTTTGATTTGGTTTTTAGGTGGTTTTTTATGTTGTTTTGCGTGGTTTTAGGTGACTTTTAAGTGGTTTTTAGGTGATTTGCTTGTTTTGACGCGTTTATTTTTTTGTTGTGGTGTTAGTTTCACTTATCTCTGGGCTTGGTGTTTTTCCTTTTGTGAGTTAAGTCTAAATGTGAATTGCTTGTTGGTTTGAGTTGTGGGTTGCCTATGGTTGAACATGTTGAACTGGATGGTGTTGAGCGGTTTGGTTCTGAGGAGTTGTTGCTTATGGCGGCGGAGAATTTGAAAAAGAGCATTGACCATGCGGTTAGGCAGTTGGGTTCTAAGAGGGTGACGAGTGAGATGAAGTTGCGTTGGAGTCGTTCTTTGACTCGTCAGGTTGAGGCTTTGGTTAAGGTGGCTGAAGCTTTGAATAAGATTGGAAGCAAGTCGGCGGCGGATATGGATTTGGCGTCTTATTTGTCTGGTTTGGAGACGAGGGTTCCTAGAAGATTTGCAACACAGAAGTTTAGTAGAATTGTTAGAAGGACACGGGTCAGTTGGTCGCAATATGCCCTTCGAAAGGTTAAATGAGTTAAAGGAAAGGCTTCGCAAGGATCCTGTGGTTTTTGCTGAGGCGGTTTTGGGCTTTAAGCCGTTTTCTTATCAGGGTGAGTTGTTGCGTTGTCAAAGCAAGCGTATAGTTGCCTGTTGGGCTCGTCAGACGGGAAAAACATCGGCTATTGCGGTTAAGGTTATTCATTTTGCTTTTACAGGGGCGAACACGACTACGCTTATTGTTAGTCGTGGTCTTCGGCAGAGCATGATTATGTTTGGTGTGATTGAGCGTTTTGTTATGGCTCATCCTGTTTTGCGGAGGTCTGTGGTTAAGTCAACTCGCACATCAATTGAACTCAAGAATGGAAGTCAGATTATTGCTTTGCCTTGTGGTCCTGATGGAGCTTCGTTAAGAGGTTATACAGCGCATTTAGTTGTTATGGATGAAGCTGCTTTTATGCCTGAAGACGTTATTGCCAGCGTGATTTTTCCGATGTTGGCGACTACGAATGGCTCGGCTATTATGTTGAGCACGCCTTGGGGTCGAGATCACATTTTTTATCGTGGTTTCAAGAATCCGAATTATTGGAGCCAGCATGTAAGAGCTGAGGAATGCCCTCGTATTTCTAAAGAGTTTTTGGAAGAGCAGAGACAAGATATTGGCGATTTACGGTATAAGATGGAGTATGAGGCGGAATTTGTTGAGGATGAGAATAGCTTTTTCAAGCAAGATTTGATTCGTGAATGCGTTGAAGACTATGACCTATTTGATGAAGAACAGTTAAAGGCTGAGGACAAAATTGCGGGTAATTACTTTTTGGGAGCCGATTTCGGCAAGAGAGTTGACTACAGCGTAGTTGTGTTGCTGAAGGAAGAGGAAAACGAGCGTTTACGAGTGGTCTTTTTGAAACAGTTTGCTTTGGGTACGCCATACACTGAGGTTGTTGCTTTCATACAAAGACTGAATCAAAAGTTTGATGTTGTGAAAGGATTCGTAGATCAGAGCGCGGTTGGTGAAAGCCTCGTTGAGGAGATAAAAGAATTCGCGTCGCAAATTGATGGGATAACCTTCACAGCGAAGATTAAGCAGGACCTTATGACTTTGTTGCACACAAGGATGGAGCAGAAACGGCTGGTTCTTCCACTTGATCGAGTTCTTCTTTCACAAATTAATGAGCAGCAGTATAGATTTGGCAAGGTTAAACCAACTGAGAAGCCTGAAGAAAAGGGCGTAATGACCTTCTATCATCCGCCTGGAACGCACGACGACCAACTCTGGGCTTTAGCATTGGCTGTGTACGCAGCAAAGGAGAAGGAACCAGAACCATATTTATACGTGATTCGAAGATAAATGAATATTCTCTACCTTAGGAATCGATTGGTCGCTGGCGTACGGTTTTGCCAACAGAATAACCAATCGATTCGAACAAAAGTTAGCTTTTCTTTTGGTATTCTCTTATTATTGCGGCTGTGGCGAAGGTTGTGGTTAGGGCGAGTAGGCTTAGTGTGATTGGTGTGGTTCTTATGCCCCATGGTGTGTAGTTGAGGATGAGTCCAGTAATGGGGACCAGAGCTAAGCTCATTCCTATGCTTAGGGCGGCGCGTTCTATGTTGTCAAGTTCTCTTGTTGGAAATAATGCCTTTATTAAGCTGTAGCCCGGTAGCCATAAGACGAATATGGAGCCCAAAACGTATCGGATGTAGACCGTTGGGTAGGCGTCTTCTGGAACCGTGAACACTGTTAATGTCGTTGCGATTGTTAGTGAGATGGTGATCCAGTACCATGTTGCTTTTGATGAAAAAATGTACTCCCTCGGCATGGATGGTATTAGGGTTTCTTTTTCGCGGAAATGTATTTTTCCTTCGTTTTCTAGCCGTATTATGATTTTTGTGATTTCGTGTTCTGTTAGTGGATATTTTTGTTGTATGAGTTTTATCAGTTGATTTACTGTGTCTGGCTTTTCGTTTTTAACTAAATGGATGATGTGGTTGTTAAGGGATGAGTCGATTGTCTGTTTTTTGGTCAATTGGTTACTCTCGCTGATTGATTGGTTTTGATTTTCAAAAGAAAAAAGTTTTGCAGTTGCGATGGTTATTAGGTTTTAAGTTTTTTACGTTTTCTTAGCGCGCAATTTTTTTGGTATCATAAAGATGCCTAAGGCTGCGAAGAGAGATGTTATTATGCCTATTGTTCCTATGGATATTTCTGGTATTACATGTAAGTGTCCTTTTTGCGTACCTAGTTGTCCTGTTGCAAGCCATTCATACCCATCCCAGACCCTTTTGCCCTGAGCGTCAAACCAGTAGCGTCTGAAGTGCACCGTTGATGTTTCGCAAACTTTGGCATTCACGGGAACAGTCCAATCGACATCTATGTATCTAATTCCTGCAGCAGTTTCTTGCAGATAAACAGAGTCGAAAATGGTTGTCATAGATGACCCATCTGTAGCTTTCCAGCTGATTTTGACTCTCAATATTATGGGTAGTGGTACGCCGTCGTATTGTGTAACGTTCCAAATTCTAATGTAATAAGTTAAGCCTGTGAGTACGTCGTACGTTGTCATGGATGCCTCCAAGTTAATAGTTTTGGGGGCTTCAACCGTGCGTGCAGGGTCAACATACACGTATAAGATTGCGCTGCCCACGGGCGCGTATGGACATATTGGTGGTGGTTCTTCATCTTCACAGAAGGCACCAGAAACTGCAATGCTAAATACTGTGACCATTAAAAGAATGCTCAGCAATGCTTTTTTCATTCTGATCGCTTACCATTTATGTTTTCTGAACGGCAAGATATAAACCAGTATGGAAATTTTTCCTGAATGTTCTAGAGAAATAAACGAGCACTTTTAGGGTGTGGCGATGAAATTGATTACTCTTATTGCGATTGTTATTAGGAACAGTATTCCCACGATTAATGCTGCCTTTTTTAGTTTTTTCTTGTTTATTAGGAGGTTTGTTTGTCCGTAGTATGGCGAGATCAGTTCTGCTGTTATTAGTAGTATTATGGCTGTTACTGCTAGCCAGAGGTTTATGTCCCAAAAGTTTAGGGGAAACTGCATTTTAATCCTCTATTATACTGAATTGGATTTTTGTTGTTTTTCCATCTTTGCTTTGTTCTTCTTTTTCTATTGTTATTGGTTTTCCTGTTGCTTTTGCCAAGGCGCAAGCTATGGCACTACAAAGCGGACAGCCTATTGATTCGTGTGTTTTTTGGAGTTTTCTTGTTTCTTGGCAGATTTCATTGAATACGTGGTTTGTGATCTCTATCGTTACTGTTTTGTTTTCTGTTTTGATTTCTGTGTTTTCGGCTATTTCCATGTCTTCGATTAATAGTTTTGGGAGATTCTCTTGTATGTAGTTTAAGTCTGTTCTGGTGAAAGAGGTTCCAAGTTCCTTTTCGAATAATTTTGATATAGTCAGTCCTGGCGGCGTCAGGAAGATACCGTTCGGGTTTTTTGAGTATAGTTTTTCTTCGTCTACTTCTTCCGGTTTTGGTAAGGGTTGTTCGGTTTTTGAGGGGATAAATACTAGGCTTGATTCGAAATTTTTTAAGTATTTTGGTGGCAAGTAGACTCCTTTGCTTTTGTAGCCAAGTTCCTTCAATATCTTTTCCAAGTTTACAAGTAATGGCAACGTTGTATTATCAAGCAAAGTTTCTTTGACGTATTTCTCAGGGCGTATGTAGAATAATATAGAACCCCAGAAAACAAGGCCCAAACCTATGAAGGCGAGGATTGAGGAAGCGTAGTTGATTGAAAAAGCAAGGGCTATCACCCCAACGAGGAATAAGACGAAACAAATTAATTTTGTCGAGTTCATGGGCGTTCCCAATGTTCGATGATTAAATTCTGTCAAAAGATTATGTTATCTTCTGTAGGATTAAATCTTTTAAGACGCTATTTGTGTTTTTCTATATTTTGCGTTGGCTCGTCGTATTGGTCGGTTATGTGTTTTTACCATGTCAATTTTTTCTGCTCTCAAGAGTTTTTGTAAGAATTTTCCTTTATCTACTTCTTTGGGTTTTGGTAAAGGTTTAGACCACTTTGCATCATTAAAGACCACTAATTTTGGACCTTAAAATGGCGCGTGGACTTTTCAGCGTTTAAAAAATAACGCCTCATGGATTTGATAATCTGTCTGTGTGTTAAAAGTAAGTGAAATTGTGATAACTGATAGCCTTAAAAAAGGATGGCACGTATACTAGCGATAGGTCTGCACTCTACCGATACAAGTGTGATATATCTATATCGTAGGTGTTTTAGTATTTTTGAAGATATTTCTAGACTTTTCTTTTCGCTCTTAAGTATTTGAGTCCAAAGCCAGCAAAGCATGCGCCTAGTATTCCGAGAATGCCAAATGATATCTCTGGTATGACATTGTACATTCCGACAGCGAACTTGCATTCATAGTTGGTTGTCCTTACTGTCCAACGGCCAAGCATACTTGTTGCATTAGTCACCAATCCAGAATCAAAGTTTGCAGTGTTAGATATCCATTCATTGTTTATATTGCCATTAGGGTCGTACACTCGGATTCTGTATGGGGTACTTGAGTCGTATGCTTGGATTCTTAATTTGTCGCCAATGTTGAATACGTCGCAGAGGTTTCCGTTTTCGTCATATACCCATACGTATGGGTTTGCTAGCACTGTAGACACAAGCATAGCGTAACTTGCCAGCACTAGTGCAAAGAGCGTTAATGGTACTAATTTTTTCATGTTTTTCACCTTTCTCTGCCATTATTATACTGCGCACCTATTACTTTTAAAGACGTATGGAAAATAGATGAAAATCTTCTAGAGAAATTATTCATTTTTATTGATTTGGAAGTGCACTTGGCTTTTCCAGGCGAGGAGGGGTTCGTCTTTTTGGTTTGTTATTTCTTTTTTGATGAGTTCTGTTAACGTGGCTTGGTTTAGTTTTTCCAGGAGTTCTTCGTTTGTAATGGATTTCTGGGCAAGTTTCGTATACGTTGTGGCAATGTTGCTCAGACTCGGCGTTGTTTCTTGTTGTGTTTGGTAAACAGCTTCAATTATTTGTTGATCTTGTTTTGAAAGTTTTTGGTAGGCGTTTGCGTTGTTTTTCTTTTCTTTTCTTTTGTCGGCTACAGCGATAATAAGAATTGAGGCTAATGTTGCCGTGGATATGGCTGCTAAGATGCTTCCGTTCTTGGATATTAGCATGGTTATCTGTGCCCATGTTTTTATTGGCTCCCAATAGCTGGCGATTGCTATTGCGAATGTTGCAAGTTGGCTTTCTATTTCTGGCATATCTTCTGGGGTGTCGGGGAAGGCGATTAGGCTGATTTTTACGAATTTCTTTTGGGCTGTGTTGTTTATTGCGAATGTTGACGTTTCGAACCAGTATAGGACTATTTGTGTTTGATTGTATTTTTTGTATAGGAATGCGAAGTACCTTGCGATTATTGGCGGGTTTTGCAGTATTTGGATGTCTCTAAGGTCAAGTTGCGTGACTTCTGGTTGGTATCCGTGGATTTGTGGCTGTGATATTAGGCAGGATTCCCAGTGGTGTAGCGACAATCTTATTGATGATATTTCGACTGCGACATATATGGCTTCTTTTGTTCTGTCTAGAGGGATGTAGTCGTATAGTAGTGAGGCGTTTTGTTTTGCCAGCTTTTCGAAGTTTTTGTCGCGGTATATGAATTCTAGTGTATATCCTGGGATTTGTGGTAGTATTTGGGTGTTTCCCTGCTCGCCTGCCGGTGTTTGGATTATGATTGGTGCTGGGCCTTCTAGTAGGGCGACTACTGGCGCTTGTATTGACAGGAGAAGTATTACGGCAGCTGCTATTGCGACCATCTTTGCTATGTCACTTCTTCGAAGTTTCATTTTGGGGTATTTTACGAGCCTTCCACAGTTTGAGCAGAAGCTTTCTGTTGGATCACGTGGGTTTGGATTACAGTTTTCGCATGATGTTGACTTTGACGGTTTCGCGAATATTTGAGTTTTGAATATTTTTTCTGTTATTGTTAGGAGGAGGAGTGTGCCTAGGAATATTAGTGTCCATCCGCCCATTAGGTGGAATATTTGTAGGGCAGGTTGTTCGCCGTATTGGTAGCCTATTAGGAGGATGATTGTTATGCGGATTATGTTGAGTGAGTAGATTAGTGGTAAGCCTAACAGGAATATTGCTGTTTTTTTCCATGTTTTGTCTCGTGTTATGTAGGCTATGAAGGCTGCGAATATTAAGAATCCTATAAGGCTATATATGCCTGAGCAAGCGATGTCTACCGTGAATCCCATTGTTGTTTGGTCTTGTTTTGTTATGATTAGTGTGGGGTTTCCGTATTCGCTTGAGATTGTTGAGTGAATGCCAAGTGCGTTTACTATTGTGTTTGAGGCTTCTGAGCCTAAAACGGATAGTGTTGAGCCTAGGCTGTACAGGATTTCTGATGGCGGTGGCATCAGGAACATGAGAAATGTTATTGGAAAGGCCAGTTGCCTGAGTGTCTGTGGGTTGAATAGTATTAGTGTTAGTCCCGTTGCGAAGATTGGTAGTGTTAGGATGTGGTACTCCAGTGGTGTAAATGTGTATGATCCGCGCCAGTAGAGCATTATAGCTGTTGTACATAAGAGTATGCCAAGTAACGTTGCTAGGTGTTTTGTCTGTTTTGGCTGGTTTGCTATTTCGAATGGGATTACCACCCTAAGCATTTTTCTTTTGCGGTAGATTAGATATGCGAATAAGAGTGGTATGGCTAGTATGTAGCTTGTTGCCTCGTCTTGGAGGGCGTCGTTGAATATTATGTTTAGGTCTTGGAAATAAATGGCCATGATTGCGCCTAATACAGCGATAGGGGGGATGCTTAGTGCTGTTATGCTGTGTATAAGGTGAAGACGTGGGAGTTCCATTTTTTAGTCATCTCTTTTGTTGTAGAATAGACGGTGCGAAGGAATAGTGAGGTTGATGTGTATTTTTGTGGAACATTTAGACGACAAAGTTTATTAAATATTAATACTGAATATAAATTGGTCCTAATGACTAACCATCTTGGGGTTATTGGCTTAAGCGCGAGCCCCTCGCGTAAATATGTAAGGAGAGGCAAGTTTTGAAAAAAAGTACACACTTACTCTTTGCATTATCTGTTGTGCTTCTTTTATCAATTTGCCCACCCGTGCTTCCAATCTCTGAAACTTCCAGCGGCATCCGATCTTATGGAGTGATTCAACTGTCCGCCAGAACTCCCTTATTTAGAGGGTGGGGGGGAGTTCGTCTTAATGAAGTAACCCGATATACAGAACCGTTGACTGGAAACAAAAGGACTGAACCATTAAGCGAGGTTTTCCCTGGTGAAATAGCCTCAGATGTAGAGATGACTATGCGGCAACTAAAGGTGCGAGGTTACAACGCTATAAGAGCCTACTTTGAAGATCCGCGTCAGGAGCTGAACCATCGAAACTTAACTATACCATGGGAACGCTACTGGGTGTGGAACTCTGAATGGTTTGAAAAGTTTGTAGAGTTAGGGAGATACTACGATTTGTGGGTGATTTGTGACTATCATGGGTACGAACAACCCTATGAACATGAAGATGACTGGATAAGCCTTTGGCGAGATAATATAATTACCCCTTACAAGGATATCTACGAGAAACTTGTTTGGGAACCATGCAATGAACCTTTAATAACCAACGACACGTTAACTGAGAAAGAAAAAGTAGCGGAATTGGGACGCTTATACCAACGTTGGATAAACATGGACCGAGGATTAGGCGACACGCATTTTATAGTTGCTTCAGGAAAATGTTTTTGGAGTAGTCTTCCCAAGGAAGATTGGTATCCCATCTTAAATGATCCGTTGAACAAAACCTTTCTAAACTATCATTTTTACTATTTCAAAAGCTCTCACGAAGCTGAATGGAATGTTCCCGCAGCTCAAGCCTACGCTGATTTTTGGACGGATGTGGCGCTTAGAGTGCAACAGAAATATAACAAACCCTTTATGACAACTGAGACCGGAATAACTGAGGTGCCTTATGATGAGGTTGGTTTGGCATTTATGACACGGCTTATCGAAAATTTCCATAGAGAAGGAATGGGCTACCTCCTCTGGCATGCTGGAGACTGGGCTGGAGGACTTGTCTTATATGGTATGATGAATACATGGGGAAACGACATTCCGCTACCCCCAACTTAGCCTCTAACGCCTATAGTTCGTCGATCACCTTTATCAGTTTATCAATGTTTTTTCTTTTAACTTTTCAGACATTTCCTTAACTGCTATTATCCTGTGTGATTTTTCTGGCTTAAAAGCAACTAAGTTCAGCAAGCTGAAAGGAAATAAAAACCAAATGTTAAAATTAAGGGGCATCTTCTGGACGAGAGGTAACTTGTCCAAAGGTGAGAAAGGATGCATTCCCCATACTTTATATCCTCTCTTCCTAAAGTCTGCAGGGTCCCATCCTGACCTATGAATTTGATAAGTATTGTCTTCTTCGATTTTGTTGTAGGAACCTTCTGTATAACCAACGGGGGTTGTGACGATTACCTGCCTCAATGCGATCTTCTCAACATTATCAAGCAACTTCTCGCCCTCTCTTTTAGTCATATGCTCGATTAATTCACTACACAGCACAACATCAAAAGAGCCTTTTAAATTAAATGGCATCTGTTTGGCATCACAAATCAATAAATCATCATAAACGCCCAGCTCGACACACTCGCAAACATATGGCTTAAAGATATCAAAACCAACAACCTTGATCCTTGCGCGCGCATGTTGTCGTTTAATCACTAGAATGTTCCCCCCTCTGCCACATCCAACATCCAACAGCGTCTTTGTGTTTTTGTCAAGAATCTTTTCTATAATAGATCTTGGATTAAAAGGAATTGAAAGCCCAACCTTCCTGAGGAAAAGAGGTATTGGATTCTCGTATTTGATGTTACTTTTGCTCATTTTCGTATTTACATCTCACATAATTAGTTCTAATTTTTCATGGATGCAATTTTATTAAACAATCTTGTTGCGAGTACGGCGTAGTCCATGTTTTTCTCAGCGTATTCCCTCGCTCTGCGTCCAAGTTCAGTAACTAACGTCCTATCATTGTACATGTTTTCGAGGACATTCTTTAACTCTTTAAAATCTCTCACAACGTAACCGCATCCTGCCTCTTTTATTAGTCTGGAGGTTTCCAGTAAAGGAGTGGATATGATGGGTTTACCTGCCATCATATAATCACCAACTTTGGCGAGGGAGGTAAGAGAGTAATAAAAAGCGGTGTAAGGGATTATAACTACGTCAGATCGGACTAGCTGCTTGGTGAAATCTTTAAATCTGCATGCGCCTAGGTTTTTCACATTTTTAGATCGTATCCCAATCATATCATGCCCAGAGATGGTCAACTTAACATCCAACCCTCCATTTGATAGTTCATCGATCACCTTTACCAGTTTGTCAACGTTTTTTCTTTCGGTAGCTACGCCAGCATAAAAAGCGATGAAACTCTTTGATACGTCCTTCGGTTTGGCGTCCTTAATTCGTTGAAAGCCTTCTGAAAACGAGCCACAGGGTATTACAATTATATCTTCTGGTCTAATACTGTATCTTCTAATATAATAACTCTTCCAGCTTTCGGTGAGTAAGACTATTTTGTTATTCTTCAAGGCGAGCAACTCGAGGAAAAACCACAAAAATTTGACAAATACGCTTTTTGCGCCTTTGATTCCAAAGAATTTTTGATGTTCAATAGGCGGATCTATGTTGTCGAACACCACGATTATTTGTTTAGTGCATCCAAAAATGCGTAGTAATAATAAAAACAAAATGTACATCGGTAAATGCTCAATGCCAAGGAAGGAATGAGGATAGTTAACAATAACGACGGGAATTGTATGGTTCACCAAGCACTTTTTGACTGCGGTGTAAGACGCATGTAGAGGATTGATTCCAAACGTTTTGGCATCATTTTTGTCACCGGAGCTATCTATGCTTATCAAGACTTTTCTACCGAAGTCATACCAGAACACTAAAGCGCCTAAATTTAAGAAGATTTGGCTGAGGTTCTTGTAAAGTCCATAATGTCTATGAGTTATGCCTTCCTTCACGTCATCTAACCTCCACGTAAAACACCTCCCAAAGATGATCAGTGAAAGTGGAAACTTGTTCAGTATGTCTCCCTCCGAAAATGTTCAAGCATCATCACGAGTTTTTGTCTATTTTGGAGTAGTTCGAAAAGGGGGTTTAGGATGGTTTTTCTCGCTTCTGGATCTGCAAAGAATTTATGGAAGGTTAGTTTCAAAAATTCAGAAGGTTTTATGGGTGTCGGAAAATAATGAGATCTTTTCATTGTGTCCAAAAATGATACAAAAGAAGGAAACATGTTTGTTCTTTGCAATGCTTTTTCTAATGATTTAAAATTGATTTTAGAAAGCAATGAAACTACACAGAAGTAATCGAGAAGGGTTATTACCTGCTCCTTAAAGATTGCGTGCCCTACTAGAGTTATTAGTTCGTATTCTGGTTCTAGCACCGTTACTGGTTTTCCTTTTACCTTTGTTGTTGTGCACGATGACTTTAACTCGTCTTTGGGTATGTAAGTAAAGCCAGCTACATGTATTTTGGCGTACAAGTCGACGTAAAACTTTTCCCGATCTAGATAGAAGGAGCAACTGTAATTGCTCATAGGCATGCTACTATCCATCTTTGCGTGAAGTTTCTCTCTAACTACGTTGACCGCTTTGAGCAAACTCTGATGATCAAATATGAGGATGTCTATGTCTGGTGATAAATACGGAACAGGTCTTAAGGTCTTGAAAACACAGTATTTTATTCTCTCGTTTTCCATTAATTCTGCAATGTCTCCAATAGTTTTGTTTATCTTCTCGTAGCGATTAATCAAATTGCTTTTAAAGGACTGCAAGTTCTTTGGAAGCTTATTCATCCTTAGCAGAAGATAGAATAGTACCTTATTTATGCGAGCATGACTTATTAAATCGGTAAAGCTGACATTGAGGGGCAAAGACCCCTCAGATATTGCATAAATAAGCTGTTCGGTGATCTTTGTTTTGACAATAGAGTTATCAGCCACGAATTTTTGTTTTGTCCGCATTGAAACTGCGCCACACGAGCGAAACTTTCTTGAAGATTGATTATATGGAATGCTCGAAATCGTTAGGGAGGACAGGCTCAGCGCACTAGACCTGGCAAACTATTAGCGCGAGCTCATTACTATTTTTCTAGATTAATAGTTATTCACTCCGAACTATCAGGGTTTTAAGAGAAGCAGTATAACGTGACTTGCTGTAAAAGTAGCCGAAACCTGCTAACGAGCTTTTCACTTTTTCTTGAACCCCCACGTTTTCACACAATGTTTGTATGACAGAAGGTATCTCATAGACATTTTTCACCACAAGTTCCTTGAGCAGATCTAAGTCCTCAAGCACTGGTGGAGTGACTATAGGAATAGCTCCATGATATACAGCCTCAAGTATTGAAATTGGGGGGTTCATTGCCACATTTCCTTTCGGAACATACAGGAAAAAGTCAGCTTCTCGGTAAAGATTGCACTTCTCCTCCTCGCCCAAGTATTCATTCGCAACTTCGACTGTAAAACTTTCACTCATTGCTCTTCTCGTATTAGAAACCCCATCGGATCTAGTTACTATCTTTAGCCTCGCTTTCTTCCCATACTGTTCGCAGTATTCCTTCAAAGCTGTCGTGAGCGGAGCTAGTGGAACACGTTTAGGATTATATCTTCCGAGGTACAAGATTCTGAGAGGTCTTTCTAAGGAAATGTTCTGGATTCTTTTCTCAACTAATGATTCGATGTTAGTGAAGGATTTGCATCGACAAGAGTAGAAGGGTTCGATTTTCACGATTTTGTCCTTGTTGATCCTAAGCCTTTCTAACCTTTCCAGAAGCCTCCTTGAGGTGACTAGGTATTTATCAATCAAGTGCTGTGCAAGCAGAACGGTAACCTTCCATTTCAAGCTCGTCGTAGTACTCCACGTTATATCTTCAAGGTGATACACGTGGAAACATGTACTAGCCTTCATGTTTGTAAGCCTTGACTGGGCTATAGTCTTGAGTGGCGCATAGTAAAAGTGAATGTATCCACCCTCTGAAAGATGTCTGCTAGAAAGTTCCTGCTTGGAAAGTATTTCTACTGAATAGCCCATTTCTTCAAGAACCGAGATCATGGTGCGTAAATAGTACTCTTGACCCGAAGTAAACTCGTCCAATCTAGGTTTACTGCCAGTTACAATAATGAATCTGTTTCGAGCCAAGGTCTATCATCTCTAGAATTTTTCTAACGTTTTCCTCAACAGGTCTACATCCGTCGAGGATTCTCCAACCCATCATGTGAGCTAGTATACGGTATATAGGACGCCTGAACTCTACATAATTTCGATAGGGGATATCGTCCTTTCTGGAAATTGCGACCTCTTCATTTACGTCTAGAATTATTCCCAAGAAGTTTTCCCTTTTTAGGTGGTAGAGGAGAATTTTACCTACAAAATTCTTCAAGATATTTATCCGAGTCTGGAATATTACGTCCGCAATTATGTCTGGAACAAACCTGTCGAAAACAGTAACGGAATTCTTTTTCCGCATGGTTCGAATTTTGGCCAAAGAACATAGGACGTAATCGAGGGGATACAGGAATGCCCATAGGGTAGCTATAGCTCCGTTCCGGTGGTATTCCCTCAACACGAGATATCCATTCCTCTTCGTGTACCCTAGCGCCCGACAGAGAGCCAATAGGGGATAGGAGAAAAAAGCCGTCCATCTATACCATACGTAATTGGCCTCTAACCCCTTATTCTCAAGTGCTTTCACCAACGACGTTGCCAGAGTAGTCTTTCCAGAGCCATCTACACCTGAAAGAAATATTATTGGCTCTAAGTCAGTTTCAAACCTTCCTTTCTTTCCGACCAAGGCTTTTCCATCACCCTTCGCCCGGCTCAACCAGCAAAGCCCTTATATTTTTCTCATCGTTCACGTAAACGACATTCATTCTTTGTGACTGGTTAGCGTAGAACTCTTGGAAGATTTCAAGTAAGGGTCTGTCGAAAATGTACTTCGCCTCTATCGATCTTACTACCCCAGAGTCAATTATGAGAAAGGACTGGTTGATCACATTGCCTTGTGAAAGGTTGTCCAACGACACTGTGTCCATCACTACCCGAGTCTTGGGCCCATAAAGTTCCCTGTACAAATCTTTGTCAGGACTTGTCACTGAAGTGTAGAACAATTCGGGGCCGGAGTGTTGGTAAGTAAATTTATTCAGAAGGATTGACCTATTCGGAATCTGAACATAGGTGAAAGTGACATCCCATTTAACGTGAATCCCTACCAACATAAATAATATAGCAGCTATAATCATCACTTTGCCCAATTTCTCCAAATCCTTCTTTCGAAGGCTGGCAAGAATCGTTGCGATGTAGACAAGCACAACAATCATAGAAAGTTGAAACCATCTCCCCACCGCCCAACCACCAGAAAGCCCTACGGCTATGAGACCCACATGAAACAGCCAGCACCAAGTAATAAGGGACAAGAATTTGCTATTTTGAATTCTCCTTATCACTGAGAGAAGACCGCTTCTTCTCGACGGGGCACCCTCTCCACGGGAGGTTGCTTTAAAAAAAACCATGAAGGAAAGCCCAAGGGGTAAGATAAGTGAGAAGGTTAACACTAGAAAAAATTTCAAGTTTACAAGAAAAGAATATTCAGGTACTATCATGGCAGGAAACCTTTCGTAGGGATATTTCACAGCTGGGACATCTAGCCTCAATAAGTTGGTAAAACCACTAAACATCATTTCTAACCTGGTTGCCACAGTTCCCCCAAAAACGGGGTTTAAGGTGCCCCATATTAAAAGGTTGCACACCATTGCTAAGCGACCTGCCAATCCCTCAACTGGAAGTTTGGTCTGCGTGACGAATGCTCCAAAGTATAGAGCGAGGGAGGCTAAAAGTAAGCTTAAAGATAGGCTGAAGGACGCCCCGATGTGCGTGAAAGTTAAAGCCGTGGTGACGATGAAGAGCAAAATGAAGTATTGCCGTCTGCCAACTTTTGAAGTGGTCAACCGTAATAACAAGGGCCAAAATATGGCGTAGTAAGGAAATATCTGCCCATAATAATTCGTATAAATGACCTCAAAATCGAACGCTAGGAAAAAAACAGTAAGCGCCGAAGATAGGATAATGCCGAGTGGCTTTCTAAATAAGGAGTAGAGAATAAGCGCAGAGGAGGCTATTAAGAAGACGGGAGCGATGTATAGCACTATAATTCGGGCGTCTATCCCTGTAATAAGCTGGCTTATTGCCCATAGAATGGAGTGGTTAACCTCACCTACAGGCGGTGGATAGCTAGAATCTAACGCTGACTTTTTGCTAATCACGTGATAAACCTGCGCTTGATGAAAGGCTTCGAGCTGATAGGGCTGCGTAAATACAAGCCTCGGCAATTCAGCATAAACTGCTAGAAAGAGGATCAAAATAGCCGTGAGTTTTTCTTTTCCTCGCCAAGCAACATAAAAAAGAGCAATCAAACACGTTGGGAGGAAGATCCAATAAAATGGTGATAACGAGGAGACAAATTCTGGGATGCTGAGCGGTTTTTCATCAACGGGCCAAGAGTGGTACCATGAGACAACTAAACCGAGACCAGACAGAAAAGTTAATACTAGTTCTACGATCCTTGAAATAAGGCTATGGATTCTTGGCCCGGTCGAATTCAATAAGTAACTTCCCTCCAACTTGCACGCATTTATACTTTCAAATCTCGGAGGGCACGGCAACCTATTAGTACCTATCTAAACAACCCTAGTTCTAAGAACTTACAGTCTTGTCTAGCATACTTTTGAAGGCTTGCAAAACTCTCTTGTTATCAAACCCCTTTAGAAAGGCTTCCCTATTTTTGACTCCTAAATTCAGTGCAGCTTGTTTATCTAAGTTATATACATATTCTATAAGTTCGGCTAAACGTTCATGATTTCCAGCTTGAAATAAGAAAGCGCCCTTACAGTCTTCAACTTGCTCTCGGATACCGCCAACTTCTGAAGCAATAACCATTCTACCCCTGAGAATCGCCTCGCTGACAACATAAGGTAGTGGTTCAGGACAGATAGAAGGAATAACTACGGCACGAATCTGTCTATAAAGTTTTTCAGAAAAACCGTAGTCAATTCTCTTGTAAGGTATAATTCCTAAACGACTAAGTGATTTACTTTTTTCAGGATCGGGAAAGTTTGTGGCGTGAACCCTGACTTGCTTGTAACGGTTGATGCGAGTTAGAGCGCGCAACAAGACATAGAATCCTTTAACGGTATCTGGCCCGCTGAAGTATCCGAAGTCGTCGCCTTGTACCGCTATATATGGAAGCTCTGGCAATGGATTGTATATTACATGGATTTTTTTACATAATGATGGCAACTTTTTTATTATGAGGTTTTTCTGTGCATTGGATACGCATATGATAACATCGCTTAATTTAATAAGCTTGTCTAATTGGCGTCCAAGAGTTGAATTTAAATATGTAGACGTTAAAGTCTGAGTGAAACTTCTGCCTTGCTCTCTTTCATAAGCGTAAATGCATTTTGGCTGACAGAGTAGGCTATGGTTGCACACTTCATTTTTTGAGGCATCATAAGTGGTGGCTAAAGGGCATATAAGAATATAGCCATGAAGATGTGTGACAACAGGCTTTCCATAAGCTTTTGCCAGCGGAATTGCTGAATACCAAAACCTCGGAACATACACCACATCAGCCCATTTCAACGTTTTCCTCATAAAACTTGCAAAAAGAACGTCAAGCCGTTGTAAAATTGAATATTTGCCGCTTTTCTTTCCATTGAACAATGGCAACCGGTAGACTGTCAAATTCCCCATTTTCGAGAAATTTGGCTCTCCAGCAAATCTGTTCGTAACCACAATAACATTAACTCCTGCTTCGTTCAGAAGTTTGGCATATAAATATGTCGCAAGGTCGCCGCCGCTTCCGTGGGGATAAAACAGCTCGCTCAGGAACAGTGTATTCATTTTTCTCACGCAAAATCTAGCAGCTTTCATATAGATTAACTAACTTTTCAACTACACCATCTCAACTTGGTAGCTTGATTCATGAATGTTAGTCGGGTTGTTGATGCCGAAGCAGTTTTCATCGTCAACCCGTTCTTTCTACTATCTACGTTTTTCCAACAACCCTTGATATAAATCGTACGTAGATAATGCTATCTTGCTCCACGTATATTTTTCTGCGGTTTCCCTGTTTGCGATTCTCATTTTGTTTCTCATTTCTTTATCTTTTAATAGTGAGAGACATTTTCTATATAACTCTCCAGGATCACTAGGTAGTACGAGAAAACCATTAACCCCATTTGTTATGATTTCAGGTATACCCCCCACACGTGTTGCCACAATGGGTAGTCCCGCGTACATAGCTTCTAAGACTACCAAGGGAAATGTTTCCATAACAGATGGTAAAACAAATAGGTCGCATGAAAGGTAGCAATCAATCAGGGCAGGAACATCCAGTGACAAACTAATTTTAACAACCTTTTCTAGCCTGTTCTTTTTGACAATGCCTACTATTTTTTCAATGTACTTGTAATCATCAGGTTTTCCAACAAAATACGCCTCTATATTAAGACGATCCTTAAGCTTGTTCAATACGGATAAGAGTAATTCGTAGTTTTTGTTCTGGGCGAACCTAGCGACACACAATATTTTCAATTTATCGTTTCCTTCGACAAATCGTCGCTTCTTCTCAAATTTCCTAGGATCTATTCCGTTCGGGATAACTGTGATTCGATCTTTTCGTATACCTAAGTGCCGAAGCAACTTCAGGTCAATTCTAGAAAGAGCAATTATGTGATCCATATCCTTCAGCGAGTCAATGAAAAACGGATACATCAAGCGATTAGTACCTTGCTCTAATATTCTCGCCGATTCATGTAACGCATGCGTAGTTACGATTTTTATCTTCTTTTCTAGAGTTTTTTGTAACAACCATCTGCTAAGTAAACGGTGAAGACCCTGGAAATGAACTATATCAAAGTCAGAAAAACTCACATTTTTGATCAACTTCACTGAAAAACTCTTAACGATGGGCAATTCCGTAAATGGGTATCTTGAAACACAAATTCCATCAACTATTTCCTCTTTTGGCAATTCAGAAGACAAGTTAAATCCATAATTTTTGCTGTCATTAAAGGATGGAATCCAATTAAATGTAAAGACCTCAACATCACAATACAGCATTAATTCCTTTGTTAAACAGTAGGTTGCCATTTCTGTACCACCATAATAGGGAAGAAAGAAGGGTGTATACATGGCCACTTGGACATTCTGGTTTTTCAAAATCTTCTCTCTCCCTAGGCGAAATGGCTTAGTTAGTCGTTCTTATCGATTAATTGTCTAAGAAAAACCAAGTATTTTCAATGTCTTTGTCTTCTAACTTCTTGAAACCAACTAATTAATCTCTCTATTCCCTGCTCCAACCTATATTTTGGGGTAAACCCGATTTTTCTCAATTTTGCGACATCCGCCACTAGAGACTTTATATCCCCTTTCCATGACATACCAGTATACTTAACGTTGGGTGTAACACCAAGAATCTTCGTTATACGCGTTACAACTTCCTTTACAGATGTTGGAATACCTGTTCCCAAATTGAGAGTTTCGCCGTAACACTCTTCATTAGCACTGAGCAATATCAATCCCTCTACAGCGTCTTTCACGTAGATAAAATCCCTTTTTTGATTGCCTGAACCCAGCATTGTTAAAGTATGAGGATTTTCCTCAAGCTTCAGCAAGGTATCATACATTAGATATTTTCTCTGCCTTGGACCGTATACGTTAAATAAACGAACAATAATCACTGGCAGGTCATAAATACTATTATACAATCGGCAATATGTCTCAGCAGCCGATTTTGATGCACCATATGGAGATGTGGGATTTAGTGGCGTAGTTTCTTTTATTGGGTTTTTAAGAGTCTTGCCATATACGGCCGCGGTTGAGACGAAGACAATTCTAGAACGGGTCTCTTTGGCAGCTTCAAGTACATTTAAAGTTCCTCTTACAGAGACATCTAGATCCTCAAGGGGTTTTCTCATCGAAAATTTGACTACATGCCCAGGTCCGTTTTGCTCAGTATTAGGAATGAATTCAGCCAAATGGAAAATTATGTTAGATTTCTGAGTTAATTTTTGGACTAATGCAAAATCTCTAACATCACCTCTAACGAAACTAAGACTTTCTGAGTTAAATTGTAGATTTTGGAGTACGCCTGAGGAAAGATTGTCAAGAACCATAACATCACAATCCAGATCCAATAACTGCTCAACCAAGCAAGAGCCTATGAATCCTGCCCCACCAGTTACTAAAATTTTCTTACCCTCTAGGAAACTGCTAAAACTCATATCTAAAACCTCTTGTGGAAGTGTTCAAACTATTATGGATGTGCGTGCACATCTTCATGAAGAAAGGGCAAACTTTCGGCAATTTTCTAGAAGGATCAGTTGAAAAAACCGAACCATCATACTTCTTGGGCAGTCTCTATATAGGTGGGCTGCCAAACTCCGGTCCGATCGCCACGCAAATAGTCGATTAGGCCAAGCAAAATTCCCTTCATCCAAAAATTTCCCTTCTTCCCTAAAACTAATAGCAATGGACAAGCGATTGGTAAAAGAACATAAAACAGTTTTACAAGATGGGGTGGTTGAGTATAAGCTAAAGCTTGGTACATACCAGCGACTGTTCTCCTCTTGTATACCTCCTCTTTTCCAGCAGTTTTAGTCCTTTCTGTCTCAATATAGCATTCTTCACAAAAAACAGCCTTGTGTTTAAACTCCAAAACCTTAAACAGTATATAACTATCCTCTGCCTTACAAGGTCTAATCGGAAGAATCATCGTCAGCACATCATGTCTTATTAATATCAATTCGCCACTGGCAGCTATTGGAAGTCTTCTTCTTATGAGATCAAGAATAACATAAAACAGCTTTTGTGGGCCTTCCTTGACAGAAACCTTTGCGAAGACTAAAGCAACTTTCTTAGAATCAAAATGCTGCAATGCGGCTCGAAAATTACTAATTTTTGTATCCACATCATTCAACGCTACAACATCAACATTTTTTGGAACAAACCTTGCACCAAAATTTATGGCGTCATACTTACCCCTAGGCTCACGATAAACAACATTAGGATGATTCAGTCGCTTACCACAAACAATCAAGTAAGGCACCCCTAAACCCTTCAACTCTTCAACCTTCTCATCAACATATTCCTCATCTCTAGCCAATACCAAAAAGAAAAGCTTCATAACTTTAGCAGCCCTGCCATAACCTTATTCAAGGAACCAACATCAGAAATATACTTAACCGGCTATAATCCGCATCAATAAACACCACAAAACGCATATCCTAAGATACCTAGTTTCTATTCGTTTGCCTCATTATGCGTTTTTCCATCCGTTTCAACAGAACCGATATAGTAGCAACAGCCAAGCCCTGAGAAGCCAAAACCAGCAACACAAGACCGGTGAAAGCAAACTCACTATGCCAAACTCCATACAAAATCGCTTCTGATACCACCCAAAATAGTAGGAGTGCCGCAGGAATGCTAGCTAAAGCCACAAGACCTGAAAACAACAAAGCCGGATTATAGGCATAAGCCAAACCAAAAACCGTACGAATAATCTGAAACCCATGTCTCAAACTGCTAAGCTTCTGACAACCCACACGTTTCCTATAAGCTATGGGGACCTCAGTTACCCTATCATTCATAGCAGTCTGAGTAGCAATCTCCACCTCCACATCAAAGCCCTTAGTATTCAACTCAAGCTGACGAGCCGCTTCTGTCCTAAGCAAATACATCCCAGAACAAACATCACTCAGTTTGGTCCCCATAAGCACGTTGAACGTCTTCGTAATCAGCCAGTTCCCAAAACGATTCAAACGCGGAATATTTCTTCTTCCATTAACACGTGCACCAATAATCTGATCATATTTTTCCACATGAGCCAAAAAACTCTCAATATCCTTCGGGTCATAGGTGCAATCTCCATCCATTACGAGCATGTAAGGCGTCTTCACATTCTCAATAGCTGTCTCAATAGCTCCACATTTACCCTTACTATGCTGAAAAACAACAAATCCACCATTTGATTCAGCAACCTTCGCTGTTGCATCTGTAGAGTATCCGTCCACTACAAGGATATTATGATAACCGCTTCGCTTCAACTCGTATATAATCTGCCCAATCCCCTCTTCCTCGTTTAAAGTGGGAATCACGATAGTAACATCATCTTTGTTCACAGACACTTAGACCATCTCCAAAATTTAAAAATCAAAATACTCAAATGAAAATCGAGAAATCGCCAACAATACTTTGCAAGAAGGCATTGGGACTCACTCAGGCTTAAACATACGTAAATCTCGGTTTTCCATCATGTTAGACCATTAATGATCGCAATTATAAACAACAATGTAACAATTCATGAGTTTCTAGAGAAAAATACTATGTTGCCTATTGAAATTAGAAGGTTCTAAAATAGTTCTTATTTTTCTAGATTGCAAAAGTTCACGACAACTCAATCTGACAGCTTCCTCACTGCCAAGCGAAGGTTTCCAACCCAAGTTCACCAATCTATCAGAAGAAAGCAGCATGGTCTTGACATCTCCTTTCCATCCGCGACCACCGTCAACTCCCCCAGTTAGCCTAAATTCAACCTTCTGCAACCCCATTTCTTCAGTAACTATCTCAGCAATGCGCTTAACATCGACTTGATCTAAAGAACCAACGTTAAAAACCTCAACATCCCTCCCACAATCAACAAAACTTTTCAATGCAATGAAAACCGCATCCACAAAATCCTTAACATGCAAATACGACTTCGTCTGGTTTCCATCACCCAAAACCACTAACTCTTTAGGGTTCTCACGAAGCTTTCGAACGAAATCCGCAATTACGCCGTGAGCCGACCTTCCCCCTATAATATTAGCCAGACGAAAGATAACAGCCCGCAAACCAAACATATGACAATACGAGCTAATCAAAGCCTCACAGCCCAGCTTTGAGGCGCCATAAACCGAGATCGGCAAAAGAGGACCATAATCTTCAGAAGTAGGAAACTCCGCTGGCTCACCATAAATAGTTGAGGAAGAAAAGAAAACAATCACCTTAGCAGTCTTACTTTCCCGCATAGCCTCCAAAACATTAAACGTCACCAACAAATTCTCACGAAAATGAACAGAAGGATCAACCTCACCAACCCTAACCTCAGGATTAGCAGCCAAGTGAAAAACAACCTCAACACCATCCACACTCTTCTGAGCAACAGCCAAATCCTTCAAATCGCCACGAACAAACTCAAAACGAGAATTACCCAACCAAGACTTAATGTTCCTTAAACTACCACTACTAAGATTGTCAACAACTCTAACGAAACATCCCATATCCATCAATCGGTCCACTAAATGAGAACCAAGGAAACCCGCCCCACCTGTCACAAGAGCATTTGGAAATTTCATGTTAATACCACAACTACTTCGTCGTCAAGTTTCGCCAAGGTCACAAACGCTTTCCAAAAGCACACTAGCCAGTCATGTTCAGCCATATTCCAACGAAACGATTGTGAAATTTAAAACTCTGCAATGTCACATCGTAAAGCCAAAGTTCAAGAAATAATTGATAGTAAAATCCTTTATACTCTGAATCCCATACTGCAGAAGAGTTGACAACAAAAACCACATCATTAATTGATAAGCGATCTATTAACATGTAGTCATCGTTGCGCGAAACTTCCAAAATCCGAAAGGTTAAGGGAGCCTCCCAAGTTCCACCATCAGCAACAAAGGCCTGATACTCATAAAGCGGCGGCAATGGACTTGGCTCAGAAGCGGTGGCGTTAGGAAGAGGTTGAGTTTGATTACGAAACTTCACATAAACCAAATAATACGATGAAACACCCATATGATTGCCCACACCGACAAAAACACTATAGGATTCATTAACACGAACATTGAAAGGATAATCCTCAGCCATATGATTCGGACCCAAAACCCAAAACTCAGAAAAACGCTCCATTCCCGTCGGAAAAGGCACAATCAAGCCAAGCGTGGGCGCCGCTACAATCAACATTGTAACCAAGCTACCTGCCGCAAAGACCGTGCGATACTCTTCAAGATTCATTAGACTTGATCTCCGGCTTCATCTCCAAAACCCGCTCATAATAACGCTTCTTGAAAAAACGCCAACCCCAAAAACTACCAAGGCCAACTGCAACCACACCGACCAACGAACCAGCCAAGGTTAACCAAAAACTCGTAGCCCTAAGCCCATAAGTCTCAACACGCAATTCGTCAGCTTCATTCTTCACGTTCTCACCAATGTCAGAACAAAGACTAGCTGAACGAACCACTTCATCAAAGTCTCCCAGCCTATATGCAACCTTTGCCTTCGCCAAAAGTTCTCCTGCATCATCCAATTGAAACAGCAAATCCGAAACATTCGCTCCTGCTTCCTCTGCTCTTAAAACAGCTTGATACGCTGAATCCACAATTCCCTCAGCACTGGTCAAAACCGAAGAAGCCTCACTTTCACTAACCTGGGCAATAGTCACAGACACATAAAATTGAGAAGCAAAAACCAGAAGCATCATTAAAACAAAAGAAAATTTTCGAACAGACATGCCATTCACGGCTTACCTTTTAATTCTCTATTCCTATTCGAACGATTCAAATTGTTGTCAACCTTGCTTGCATTGAAACTCATTTTTTCTAACACCGTCTTCTCATTGTTGACATGGTTAAGGTGCTCTTCTAAACTCTTGCAACGTTTGGAATATTCTTCATGTCGACTGAGGAATTCCTTGCCCTTAGCCGTTAGCACGTAACAATCTCCGTTCTCAAAACTAACCAGACCAGAATCCAAAACCTCGCCCAAATACCGACAAAGCAACCTATAGCTCAAGTTAGCCTGATACATAATCTGGGTCTTCTTAGCCCGCCTACTCGCAATTATCAAAATGTCTGCAATAATCTGTAACCTATCCCTATAATTACCCATTTAGAACACCTCATAAAGGCATTTCGTAAACATAATTCTTGGAATAGAGAGAACCACAGATAGCAATTCATTGGAATAAGATTTCTATCTTCTAATGTGGAGCCAGCCTCTTCCGCCCTTCTTCAACTGTTGATTTGCCTTTTTAACCGGCTCTATTGGGGTGTTTAGTCTACGCCTCACCAAACGCTGTTGTTTGCTCAAAACATTGCGCATAAACTTTCCCAATCCGCCAACTGTTGGATTCGGAGGAAGCACATTATTGATGTCGTTGGAGCCAGCTGATAGGTGTTGTTGTAGTATTTCGTAAAAGTCTGGTGCTTTAAACTTTCTCGTAGCCATGATCACTGTTCCTCGTTCTACAAACAATTTTGAATAGTCTTTGTCTGAGATTCCTTCAGCTCTCACTTTGTCGTCTATGCGTTCGCGCCACAAAGTTTTCCACTGTTTTTTCAGTTCTTCAACGAATTTTCTTTTTTCTTCGAAAGTTGCCACTAAATAATCCCTCCATGGCAGGAGCGGATGAGAATCTGCTTCAGTTGCGCCTTTATCTTCACATGTTAACTCCTTTCTCGTGTCTCGTTTAGGAACGTCCTCATCAATGATCGTATGGCTTCGCTTCTGCTGGAGAAATGTGACCTAAGTTTTATGTCGAAGGCTTCCACGAGTTTTTTAGGTGCCTTAAATTCGACCAATAGTATTTCTTCCTTTAAGATTTCTTCTTTCG
>Ga0315312_1000978_pt1 | contig 25539 bp, 17 predicted proteins | sample TDP7_MG_FD_203629 | JGI IMG/M metagenome (GOLD analysis project Ga0315312, IMG submission 203629) | Freshwater sediment microbial communities from Lake Towuti, South Sulawesi, Indonesia - TDP7 | ecosystem: Environmental > Aquatic > Freshwater > Lake > Sediment | place: Indonesia: South Sulawesi... | reverse complement strand
GGGCTTTACAACCCTTATTTCAAGATTGACTGATGAGAACAAGAAGAGCGGCATACGCGCGTTCAAACGGGTTACTAAGTATGCGGTTTTCTACATTGAGTGATAAAAATATAAATTTTCGTTTTAGCTTAGATTAAAATATGAGTGTAGAAAAGCTGAGATGTTTTATTCCTGTCGGTGGTCAGGCTAAAAGATTAAGACCGCTGACGCATGACGTATCAAAGCCTTGTGTCAGGTTCTTAAATAGGGCGTTAATCGAGTTCTCGATGGCGACGCTGGCTGAACAGGGTGTAAGGAACTTCATTTTCGGAGAGTATGGTTATACCAACTATACGAACCTTTTCGATCAGTACGGAGAAGGGGTCGGGTTCTCAGCAAAGTATAAGATCGAGCCGAGGGTGCACATCAAACATCAACCAAACCTAGATGACTTGGGCAGCGCCGATTCTTATAGGCTAAACATGGAATATTATGATGTCCGTGATCCAGTCCTTGTTGTACAGGGAGACAATCTCTTCGACATCGATCTAGATGCCTTTATCAAAAAACATGATGAAAAGGGAGCATTGATGACCATCGCCCTAACAAGGGTGGAAAAGGTGGAAGAATACGGCATAGCCGAGTTAGATAAAGATCTGAGGATTAAGAAGTTTGTCGAAAAGCCTCCCACGGAGAAGGCACCGAGTAATCTTGCCAACGCAGGCATCTACCTCCTTTCACCAGAAGTCAGAAACATAGTTGAAAGTGAGGAAGTAAAGAAGATGATGGAAGAGAGGAGAAGGCTCGATTTCGGCTTTGACATCATTCCCTACCTGGTGGACAAGGGATTTCCGGTTTATGGCTATGAGCTGAAAGTATGGTACGATGTGGGGAATCCGGAAAGATATCTAAAGGCCATGTGTGACGTTCTCCATGGAAAGTTGGACATAAGGGTCCAGGAAGAAAGAATTCTACCGGGGAGAAACGTTTGGGTTCAGGGCTACAGCGAGGAATCTATTAAGAGACGGGAAGAGATCATTGAGAAATATAAGGCAAATAAGTTATCCATAGAGGGCGCCGCTCTGATTGGTAGGCATACGAGAATAGGCGACTATTCCAGGATTTCAGATTCAAACGTTGACAACTTTTGCATCCTCGGTGAACATGTAAACGTAGAAAGATCAGCGATTATGGACGCTGCAAAGATTGGAGACTACGCTCACATATCAGACAGCATCCTAGGCAGGAAAGTTATCGTAGAATCAACTAGTGAAAACCCTACGTGCATTGAATCAACTTCGGTGATAGGCAACGCTGTCCACATCAGGAAGGGCTGTAGGCTCATAAGAACCAGGGTCAACCCCGGTTTAACGATTCCACCAGACATGACATACATCGATAAGTTCCTGCAGAACTATGAAGATGTCGTTCAATTAGCAACTTAACAAAGATTTTGCTGCTAGCCTCTCGGAAAGAGGGGTTTCAAGTTCGTTGCAGATTCGATCAGCTGGTCCTGTTCGGTTTTTGAGAGTTTCCTGTACCTTTCGGCTGCGTCGAGAATTTTTGGAATGAGGCGCACATCGCCTGCTGATGCGACGGTGGTTACACCTTGGGATAGGGCAAACCAGAGGCAGCGGTCGATATTGGCCTGCGTGTCGAAGGGTTCGTACCAGGTGTGGTAAGTGCGTTCCTTGGTGGGCCATGGCTGCTTGGCGAAGGCCTTCATAACTATGGTGCCCACATCCTTCTGCTCCGCAAGTTTGAGGAGGGGCTCATAGTCGTTCTCTGGAACGCGGTGTCTTCGGAGGACAAAGTTTAAGGGAAAAAGCACCGTGTCCAGGTCAAACCTCTTCAAGGCTTCCATGTGAGTCGGAGGTCGGTGGCTCGTGATCCCTATGTACTTGACTATGCCCTTGTCCCGGGCTTCCAGCATCGCCTCTAAGGCTCCGTCTGGACCAAAGGCCGTATCAAGCTCCTTCAAGTCGTCCAACCCGTGAAACTGATAGAGGTCAAAGTAGTCAGCTCCTAATCGCTCCAGGGATCGGTTGAACTCTTCGGCGGCCTCCTTCTTTGTTCTCTTTCCAGTTTTGCACGCAAGGAATATGTCGTCTCTATGCTCCTTCATCCAGGGGCGGAGCCTCAACTCAGCCTCCCCATAAGTGGGCGCCACGTCGAAGTGATTAACGCCATGCGAGAGGGCCAACCCAATTGCGGCGTCTGCCTCCTCTTGGGATACCTTTCCGAGGGCTGCACAGCCGAAGGTGATAACGGTGCTCGTGTGTCCCGTCCGTCCAAGCCTCCTCTTTTCCATACTAACCGCCACACTCACTAACAGGCTTGAGGCGCCCTAAAAACGTTTGTGGTCGATTCACATGCTTTAAGAAAATACACACTACATTGACTCACATAGGCTCGTCGTAGGGCCTCGGCCAACTTGGCACGGGCATTCTCTTAGTTCGCAGATAAGGGTAGGCCTTAAGCACTTTCTCGTAGGCTCGCAGGCGCAGGGGCGGAAAGACATCTGGATCTATTCTTATATCTATGACGGTTGGTTTCTGGGAGTCGAGGGCGTTCTTCAGGGCTTCCTTGACTTCTCCAGGCCTTTCAGCGATTTCTCCTCGGCAGTGGCATGCCTCAGCCAGCTTCACGAAGTCTGGGTTGTAACAGGAGGTGGCGATGTACCTCTCCGGCTCCCTTCCAGACCGCGCCATCTTCTGCCCCTGCTTTATCATTCCGAGGTTTCCGTCGTTTAGGATACACCACACAACGGGGACGCCGTAGGCCGCCGCGGTGGTGATCTCCTTGCTTAACATCTGGAAGCCTCCATCCCCCAAGACATCGATAACGGCCCTGTCGGGGCAAGCCAGCTTCGACCCAATGGAGGCCGCTACACTAAAGCCCATATGAGTGTGTCCACCATCGACAAGGAAAGTCCTGGGAGGGCCAATGGACTGGATGTAACGTTCAGTCCAAGCCAGGTTGTTTCCACAGTCGGTCCAGATTATGGCGTCTTTGGGCGCAACCTCCCTTATCTCTCTACAAGCCCGTTGGGGTATCAGGGGAACGGCGTCTGAGAACATCTCAGGCTCCCTGAAATACTTCAAATCGTCCTTGAGCCTCAGGGTCTCCTTAATGCTCGCTTTCCTACGTTCTTCAAGTTCCTTCAGCTGAAGAGACGATAGCTTGACCATTTTCACCTTGACAAGGTCAATGAGGTCCTGAAGGACCGCCTTGGCATCCCCCCAAATGCCCAAGGTCACGGGATAGTTTCGGCCGATCTCGCCAGGGTCTATGTCAACCTGTATTATGTTCCTTCCCCCAAAGTTAAGGACCCAGGTGTCAGTGGTGCATTGGTGGAACATGCATCCAACGGCCAGGAGGAAATCGGTCTTTTCAGTCCTCAGGACCCTATTGGCTGTGTCTTGACCATCTCTGCCCGCGACACCTAGGGCCAACGGATGATCCTCTGGGAATGCGCTCTTGCCCATGAGGGTGGTTGCCACAGGGGTAGAGAGCAGTTCAGCCAACTCGATCAGCTCAAGAGACGCCTGCGAACCGAGGACCCCGCCACCCGCGAGGATGGCAGGGCTATGGGCCTGAATCAGCATCTCGGCGGCCTTCTCCACCAGTTCCCGGTCTCCCCTTATCCGACCCAATGAACGATACTCGTTGGGCTTCCATATCCTCTCGACCTTGACCTCTTCCCTGAATACGTCCATGGGGATATCGATGTGGGCTGGTCCTTTCCGACCCGTAAGCATCAGTCGGAAGGCCCTTCTGATAGCCTCCTCCGCCCGCTCGGGGTGGAAGAGCAGGACGCTCCATTTTGCGACCTCACTGAAGATCCCTATATGAGAAAGGGACCTGGGTCCCCATCCGCAGGAATCTTGGATTCCACTCCTTCCAAACTGTTCCCGCGCCACATTACTTGTGATGGCAAGAACGGGCACAGAATTCTGATAGGCCACATGGAGGCCTGCTGCGAGGTTCATACCTCCCGGACCCACGGTTCCGCCACACGCCGCGACCCGATGACTAGCCATGTAGTATCCACTTGCCATGAAGCCCGCGCCCTGCTCATGCTTCGTCAAGATTGTTTTGATGCCAGGAGCCATGTCGTAAAGGGCGTCAAAGAAGGGACCAATGTGCCCTCCAGGAACCCCAAAAAAGTATTCCACACCCTCTCCTTGCATGTACTCCAAAATGATCCTTCCAACCTCCATATTCCATACCTCCACCCATACACTATCCTCTAATAGAGTGAGCCTTTATGAATTATTCTATTCGAATAAGATTAAGTGTTCTCACGGATTTTCTGGGCTTCCGTTTGGAACAGGTCTCTCGATAATTCGGTTCTGACGGGCTTTGTCTTCTAAAACTCCAAACCCTTGCCATTTCGAGTGATAGTTTAAACCTATTCGTTAATGCCCTTGGTAAAATTAAGGGATATCCGCATAGAGGTTACTATTTAAATATTTTTATCATTTAATTTTACCTAATAATTGGGTATTACCATCCCCAAGACACAAACAACACCGAAATCACTTACAGCAACCCAAAAACAACCCCGACAGACCCTTATGGAGGGCCTAGAACCCGTTGCACACAAACCCAACAACAAACACGAAAAGTAAGCCAAGAAAGAATGCTCAAACTGGGTGGATAGATGTTGACAGTATCTTGTTCCGTATATAGGGCAGTCACTTGGGTTACTAATGGGGTTTCCAAGCTTCTCATTCTCTTTCACCTTTGCTTCGTCGTAGATTGCTCGGTAAAACGGCGTGTGGTGCTTGATGAAACTATCGGCGATTTTCCATGTTAACGTTCGCATCCGCTTGTTGAAGCCGAGTTTTTCGCCTTTCCGCCGCTTGACGGCTTCTCCATGTTCTACATGTAATCCGCAGTATTTCCAGAAGCTGCTTGCGTGATCGCTTTGTAACAGATTCCGCGATGGTGTAGGGTGCTATCTCCAAGCCATTGTAGCCCAGAGCAGCCACATGTTCAAAGATCCTTTCTAGGCTCCAATCTTTGATAAACTTGTTACAGATAGAGAACTTGATCACGCTCTGCTCACCACTGCTCTGCCTTCAATCTATGTCAACACTAGTATATATCTCGCGAGTAATGCTGGGGCTTCTTCAGTATCGAGGAAGCGGAAGCTTAACAGGCTTGCCTTGAAGAGCCGATTGGTAGACCGCTGTTACTAACTCAACGGCTTTGAGCGCACTTTCCCCTGCAACGATTGGGTCACGATCCTCTATTATCGAATCGATGAAGTCTCTACACTGCCAAGCGTGAGGTCCACCCGGCGCAGTCGACAGAGTATCCTTTTTCAGTGTCTCCCCAGATATCGTCTCGGTTGGCTGTCCCTCAATCTTCACCGTGAGCTGGTCGCCAACAAGCGATATCATTCCCTTGGCTCCGTAGACGGATATGCGTCTCTCTTGCATCTCCCTTGGCGCACAGGTCGTGCATATTAAGTAGCCCAAGGCCCGGTTCTTGAATCTGATGAGCGCTGTGCAGAAGTCTTCAGCTTGTATGTTATGCCCGACAGTGTCATATTGTCCGTAAACAGTGTCGGCGTCACCCATCATCCAGTAAAGCTGGTCAACTGTATGTATACCTTGGTTAGCTAGTGACCCCCCGCCCTCGCCGAACCATGTTCCCTTCCACATCTCCACTTCCTTGTTAACATGATAGTATTCTTGGTCGCCTCGCCACCACTTGACCACGCCCTCTATCAAGTATATCTTCCCGAGCTTACCTTCCTCAATGGTCTCCTTCATCCTGATATGCTTCGGGTTAAGTCTGCTCTGAAAGATCCCCGCCAACTTAACACGTTTTTCTTTGCAGATCTTGATCAGTCGGTCACCGATTGTCAGATCAGTAGCTATTGGTTTCTCGATCAAAACGTGTTTCCCATGTAACGCAGCATATATGCCCATCACAGCATGCTCAAAGCTAGGTGAGGCAATAGCCACAGCATCTATCTCCGGATCTTCAAGCATCTCGGGATAGCTCAGATATCCCTTTACTTTGAACTTGTCTGTTCCCCTTTTCAAAGCCTCAGGTCTGAAATCGCAGAGGGCAACAAGTCTAGCTTCCTCATAATCATAGAAGGCTTGGGCATGATTCATACCCATGCCTAAGCCTACAACGCCAACCCCAACACGTTTCATAAATCATCGCCACCGCTACTTATGAGTCGAATTCTTTTTGCTAGGATTTATTCTTAACGGTATCGGTCTGGTTCTCGACAAGTCTAACGGGTTTGTTGCCTTGGTTTCCTGTTTGAGCAAATCTTATATGTTTGTGTGACGGCGAGTAAGCTGTAAGCACTATTCTGTGAGGAGTGTGAGGTATCATGAGTCGAGATGTGCCAGGTTCTACTGTGCAAGTCCGCCGCGGCGTTCAAGGCGATGTTGCCTACTATGATGAGTTCCCCAAGGAACACAAACTCGTAGTAGATATTCATCATCATTACGGCGGAAGACAGGCTGAGAAGGAGAACTTTGTTGACGTCCTCCTGAGAAACATGGATGTAGCCGGAGTACACAAGGTGTGTCTATTCTCATCGTCACCAGAAAGATACAGCGAAAAGGAAGACAAAGATTGGAAGAGGGTCTTCAAGGACTATTCTGACAGGATCATCGGCTTTGGCTCAATAAGACCGGGTAGGCTACCACAAAACAAGCTCGAAATAATTGATGAGTACTATTCGAAGGGTTTCAAAGGGTTAAAGTTCATAACTCCGACTAAGAGATATGACCACGATGACTTTCTCTGTTACTATGAGAAAGCTGAAGGATATGGTATGCCTACGCTATTTCACACAGGGGTTGTTGCTCGAGGATCGGTTGCAGAGAGACAAGACGTGAGCTCTGCCCATATGCGTCCTGTGTATCTGGATAGAATCGCAAGGTGGTGTCCTAAGCTTAAGATAGTCGCTGCCCACATGGGTGAACCATGGTATGGAGAAGCCTACAACACTTCTCAAAAGAACCCTCTACTCTGGCTGGACATATCTGGGAAGGGAATCTGGCTTAAGGCAAAAGCCATTAGAGAACATCTTTGGATAAGACTTAGGCCTGAGAAGCTTGTCTTCGGGCTTGACGAACCATCATCCCAATATGCGAGGATCATCCACTTCTGGGAGACTTTCTTCTACGAGATTGGACTTGACCAAAAACAAAGGGACATGATATTCGGCGAAAACGCTGCTCAGATCCTAGATATCCATTAGCGCCTCTCTAAACCATCGCAGCAGCATAACTAGGGCAGTTCAGTCTCTTCCTGACGCTATCTTCGAGGTAGCTTTCCGTATTGCAGACCGGTCTCTGTCAGTTGAACGTAGTTTTTCAAAGCTCTCTGCGGAAGAGGATACCAAGAAGGTGAAGCTGAGGTGCTTAGAATTAAGCCCTCCGGTCCCCCCTCGTAGATAGCCTGCCGAACAGCCCTATCAACCTGCTCCGTTGATCCGCTGAGTATGTCGCTGATTTGGATGTTACCAATGAAGCATACTTTGTCCCCTATCTTCCTCTTCGCCTCACTTAGCGGTGTATCGCCCATTGGAGGCGGCTCAACTGGATGGATAGCATCTGTACCCATCTCCGCAAACATCTCCAGTATTGCGTTGATGCTCCCATGGCAATGGAAGTATACAATGCCATCGTACTCATGTATCAGTTTGAAAATCTTTGAGTGATATTTGACCACGAAGTCTCTGAAGTAACTCGGGTTGAAAAGAGGCGGGGCAACAATCTCTCCCCCTACTTGGAAGACCTCTCTGGCTCCAGCTTCAAGGAGTTGAACTGTGTAATCGTAACATCGCTCAAACATGATATCCACGAGGTTCACCATGGTCTCTCTATCAGTCATCATTCGCTTAACGAAATCCTGAAACTTGAAAAGGCCCGAAAATCCTATGGGTGTCGGGACTCCGGTCATGAGAACTCCGGCTTCACCAATCTTCTCTTTCTCTTTATAGAAAGGCGATATATCCAGTTTCTTTACAGGCTCATAGGGGATGGATAAGTATGCCTCTAAGTCTTTGTCCGTCTCTATGAGATGCTTGACGCAACGATACGCTTTCTCAGATACGCTCTTACGCCTCTTGTGGATTTCGCTTAAAGTTCCCTTAGGCGTCTCGATGACACGTCTTCTATATTCGTGGTCTCCTTCCACGTATTTGTCTGTCCTTGACTTTACACCCCTAGACGTAGAACGAAACGCGTCTTCGCCCGTTCTCTTGGGCGACCAGCTGTGCCAGATGTCAAGCTTTTTCCGCGCGAGATCCATGAGGGGGTCATAACTCGGGTCAAGAGGGACTCCTTCCGAACCTACAAGAGCTAGATCACCGTATGGATCAACGCCTCTGAGACCTATGGGAATCCTATCTGTCTCCTCCAACCGTAGAGCTGCCAACATCCTTTCCCTTGAAGTCATAGTGTCCGTAGGCAGAACCTTTCCTTCTCTCAGACTCCAACCTCCTATCCTTCGTTGTTGTAAGCATCTTTGTTTATATCTTTTTTCCCACTAACGTAACTAGCAATAGGTCTAAAAGGTGGAAAACAGAAAAAGTTAAGGAATTTCGGTGGATGTGCTATACAGGTCGCATGCGCACAAGGAATTCAGGTACACACCTTGAGAAGAAAACGTACATCCCTGATATTACCGTTGAGGTCCCGTATCCCAAGCAGTAGGTCGCACCGAAGGGCAATGCATATGTCTCAAACTTTCTTACTCCGCCGACCTTCAGGAATACGTATTTTATGACCAAAGCAGCCACCATATTTGGCCAGTGGTATGCAAGCACGAAGCCCGCTGGATTTATTATGAACCATGGGAATCTCGCTCTCAAGAAGGCGCATACGAAAACAACAGCGGTGCCGCTTATCGTGTATGAAAGGTAGTCGTAAGCCCGTGGGGTCGGTGTACCGTAGGTATAGCTCCACCACTCAGCTGCAGCTGTTCTCGCGTCTCCGAAGCCTGTGAGATTCATCTTGTTATATCCGCCCATGGTATGTACCCACCAGAGATAGAAAGGATACCCGAAGACAGCTACAAGAACCATGGTTAAGATGGAGACAATTAGAACGCCCTTGGAGGAGGTGTTCATCTCTTTAGCTATTTTGTAGTTTCCGAGTTGGAACATCATGCTGTACCCAGCCATCCTGTGCATACCTGGACCAAGGCTCATATACATCATCATGCTATTTGTGGCAGCTGGATCCGGCGGTCGACCCCAATGACCTGTAACTTGTCCAGCGCCGTAGGCGTACCCCGCCCAGTCTCTCACATTTGAGATTCCGCCGTTGGATGGGTTTAAGGCGTGAACCTTTGTCCATCCGTAGTTGAATATTATGAAGACCAAGACACTGAAAACTGAAACTTCTATCGGCATTCCTCCAGCGGTCCAAAGGGCCACCACTACGATGAAGCATATAAGTCCGCCAATGACAACGGTTCTATAGGATACCCCATCTTCGTCTTTAGGCAGATCCTTACCTTGGCCAAAAGCAACTTTGAAGGTATCAATGAAATGTTTTCTGTATTGCCATAATACGTATACTCCGAAACCGGTGGGCATCCCGACCAAAGTCCAGTAATTCCACTTGAATCCTACTGTGCTCGCATACTGGTTGCTGCCAAAATCCCCCGCCGGACCCTCTGTAACCAAAGGCGTATACGGTAAAAGACCTGTAGTCGCCACGATCGGGTTGTAGATGAAGTTCATGAGCAACGTCCAGAGTCCACATGATATAAGCCAGTCCAATGGGCAGAAAATCCCTAACGCGATTTCGGCAGGGGTCAGACGTATGTACATGTTTGCTCCAGGCAGAAACTTGTAGGTATTCGGTGTAAGGTTCCACACCCAATCAGTTATGTAGGGTATTGGCGGAATAGGTAGGAAGCCCGCAGCCGTTGCTGGGAAGGAACTGAGGAATCCTGCAGCGAAACCTATCCATATCATCTTTGTGCTAGTTAAACCCAAGTTGAACAGAGGCGTTTTGCCGTCTGATTTCTCGCCGAAGTAAGACTTCATGGTCAATATCGATGGCTGTGCCAAAACATAAGGTAATTCCTCCACATCTATGTAGGGTTTCCTTATAAGGAAGCCCCAAAAGTAGCTTCCGCAGTACAATGCCGCAGCGAGTACAGCAAAATAAGTCATAGATGGTAGCCATGCGGCCCAGTCTACGGGACCGCCATTGAAGAAGTTTTTGAGAACATTGGTACTAGTTGGAGACCAGAAAGAAGGAATTGTCCCTTGGATCTTGCTTGAATAGGGTGTTGTATACGCAGAGTAGATGAAACCTCCCCATTGCGCACTCGGCAATCGGTGGATTGGCCAATAGCCAACCCCTGTTGCAGTCCAGTACATTCCTGAAACCATCCAGAAGGCTGTTGTCATAAGAGTAAATTCCTGAGGGGTCAGCCTGAATTTGGGAGAAATCTTCTCGAGAAGCCCTAGAAGAATCAGATTGACTATTGTCGGAAATGGGAATATGATCGGCCAGATGCTAGGATTACCCCAGGTTTGTATCCACATGACCAGAACGAAAGACAACGGGACAGTAATCAGCACTATGAGAAACAGTCTCAGCGTCAATCCTGTTGGTACAACTTTTTCAGTTTTTTCCATAACTTTTATGACCTCCGAATTTTCTAATTACCATCTGATCTTAACACAAGCCTTATATAAGATTTGTGGTAATATCTGAACCAATCTGGCTAAGTTGATTTGCAGGAAAGGAACGCAGCAGATGGCGCTTGACAAAGCCAATAGGTGGAAATATGTTGTTTCCCCACTCATTGTACTGTCCTTAGTCTTTGCAGTTTTCCCATTACAGACCTCGGGCGCGTTTCAGGCACCAGAAGTAACGCTTACCTTAGACTTCAAGGGGATTCTGGGTAGTCTGAATTATACGAGAATACACAAGCACGTCGAGTCCCTCTCAAGTCTAGGCTCAAGGTCGACAGGCTATGATGGATGTCGAGAAGCTTCTGAGTATATCCAGAATGCTTTCGTGAGCTATGGATTGAGTGTGCAAAGGCAAGCGTATCCCCTCTCAGTGCCCAAGGACAATAATACCGCAGTTGTTGTGCCTTCACAAGGAAAAGTTATTGAGGCATATGCCTTGTGGCCGAATTCTGTCCAGACCTCTAGGACGCCAGAACCAGTGGAAGGACAGTTGATCTGTGGAGGCCACGGGGAGTTGCAAGAGTTTAACGGCAAAGTTGTCAGCGGCTCCATTGTACTTATGGAGTTTAACAGTGAAGACAACTGGCTCGAGGCAGCAAAGCTTGGAGCAAAAGCCGTTATCTTCACATTTCCGCCAGAATCATCATATGATGAGGCAAGAAGCAAGTTTCTTATTACACCAATACATTTCCCCAGAGTGCTTGTTTCAAAGGAAGACAGTGTCCTCCTCAGAGGAATAGCTGACAAGGGCTTAAAAGTAAGTGTCAAGGTAGACATGAGATACGAGACTGTTGAAGCTGAGAACATCATAGGGGTGGTGGAAGGTACAAATAAGGACCTCCGTAACAACTTGATAGTTGTGGCAGCCCACTATGACACATGGTCCGTCGTGCCGAAACTAGCTCCTGGAGCAGACGAGGCAACATCAGCTGCTTCTCTATTGGAACTTGCAAAATACTTTGCCCGAAACCCGCCAGAGAGGAGCATAATGTTCGTGGCTCTTTCTGGCCACTGGAATGCTTTGGCTGGGCCGAGAGAGTTTGTGGAGAAATACTTTTTCGATGAAAAGGTTCTGACCGGAGAGAGGAAGATATGGGCGTTCATGTCCCTAGACTTCTCTACGGTTTCAACAGAGATGGCCCTTCTCTACGCGGGAAGCTTCTACGAGTACACGGGACAGGATGCTACACCAATTCAGGCTAGGTGGACCCGTTGGTTCACTCCCAGAGTATACAGCCAGGTGTTGCCCAGCCTTAAAGCCCAAACTGGTCGTACATATTCCGTTGAGGACGGGTTCTATGCTGGTTTGAGGGGGTGGTGGGCATCCGTCTACGGACCCTACATGCTAGACAGCGAACCGTTTGCCGTAGCCCACGGATTAGGCTTCACCCTTAGAACAACATCTCACCGATTACATTGGGGTCATCCTCTTAGCGACACAAGGTATGTAAACCTAGATAACCTTAAACCGCAACTCGAAGTTGGCGCATCCATAGTTTACGACCTAGCTACTAATGGTGTTAACATGGCCTGGTCCGACATATCTCCCGCGAGAACTCTCTTCGCTGCTGGAGGGGCGGATCTGGCTGGCTATATAACTCTTAAGGGACAGGTTTTGACATTCAACATTTCAGAGGGCTGGTATTCCCCCGTTCCAGATGCTATTGTGGTCGTCAAAAGAATGGACAATCCCGACTCAAGTTACCCCTTCATCAGAATCATTAGCAAGGCAGGAGAAGATGGAAACTTTAGCATAAATGGCTGGGGAGGCATGTTCTCCATATCTAAGAGGGGCAAATCCGTCACTACGCATATCGACGCATACAAGATGAGCGATGAAACAGGCCTGATAGAGTATGCACCGGACTTGGGTCAATATGGAGCAATGCAGCTTAGTTTCACCTTCACACCTCAAATCCATCCCTCCTATGTCTCAACTGTTGTTTTCAAGTCAAGTTCGATTGTCCTCTTTGACCTAGTCAACCCCATTGAACTGCGCCCCGAGACATTTCTAGACCCACGTTTCCAGAGTCAACTTCAAACCCCCTGGTTTTCCGTCCAGTCACTTCTCATGTGCTACGACTTCGACACAATGAGCGAATTCAGAAGTTGGGGGCGTCTCTCTTTAGGCTTTGAAGACGTTGCCATGCTATTTGTTCCTCCCAACAGCCGCGCACTGATAATGTACAGGCTATCTCGAGACCTCTACATGGCAGGCATCTTAGTCGACGCTGACAACGAGAACCCTGAAGGCAACGGCATCGATGTACCCCGAAATCAGGAGCTTCACATATCAGCCACCAGCTACTGCTTTGCTTCTGACATGTTAAGTATCACAAAAAGTAGGTATAGCAAACTAAAAGCTGGGTTTGTCGGGAGCTACGAGGCCGAAATGAGTCTTCAGGAGGCCGAGAGCAGGCTAAGTAATGCGAGGGCATCCCTAGACAAGTTGGACTATGACACAGCCTATTCAGATATCCTGCTGGCGTGGGCTTGGACCATAAAGGCCTACGGCGACACTATGACCAGAATTAATGACACACTATATGTGAACGCTATTTTCCTGTCATCCCTTATGGTATTCAGTCTATTTGTTGAACGCCTTCTTTTCAGTACAACGGGGAAGAAGAGGCTGGTCGCTATCCTACTCATATACATAGTGTTTCTAGGCATGTATATGTCCTTGAGCCCAGCTCCAAGAGTAGCGGCAAACTTTATGATGAGCCCCCTGAGCATCGGCATCTTGATGTTGTTCATATTTGTGACATCGATATTCTTCAATAAGGTAATGCTGATTGCCAAGGAGGAGAGGCTAAGTCAGATGGGCAAGCATTACATGGAGCGAGGTTTTGTGTCCTTAGCCTTCCTGTCTTTCGGCATATCCACCCAACAGATGCGAAGGAGAAAACTCAGAACTGTTCTGGTCCTGATCACTGTTGCGACAATAATGACATCTATGGTTGCCTTAACATCCACTGTGACTTATGCGAGACCCTCCCTAGTTAAGGCTACACCTTTCTATCCAGCTTACAAGGGCATGCTTCTACAGTTTGGCACCTTCGACACAGCCCCCGGCAACATAGGTGACCCTTACTTCTTAGAGCATCTCAGAGGGATTGTTGGGTATGAACCTTCACCTAGAGTTTGGTTCTACCCCGAGTCAAGAGCTGGGATGGAAGTAGGTACAGAGATAAAAGCGCTAGATGAAAAGTATCAGGTAAGGGCTATACTTGGATTGTCAAAGAATGAGGTGCTAAACTATCTGATCGCTCTCAGAAATGGGTCCTGGCTTTGGAGCGACGATGCCCCCATAGCCGTAATCTCAAGCGATGCCTCTGAGAAACTAAAGATCTCTGTAGGGCAATCCGTTGAGGTTGAGGGTTATAACCTAACGGTAGTAGGAATAATAGATGCTGTGAGGGCTAACAGCCTACTAGACTTGACTGGTTTTCCATCTACCCCTGTAGACCCAAACATGGTCAACGCCCTGCTTGTTGGCGTTGTTCCTGAGGAGCAGCATAATCCTCTCACCTACGGCGATGTGTTAATAGTGCCATACAAGCTAGCTCTCAGAATGGGAGGTTATCTGGCGAGCGTATCTTTCCGAGCGGAAAATGCCTCTTCTCTCATAGGGGTTACGAACGAGCTAGCCATACTGTACCGAGGATTAGCCATGCACGTCTGTGACGGAGAGAATGTTTGGACCGTTGGGCCATTAGTGACCTTGGGGTTTCAAGGCTTAGGTCCCATACTCGTGATTTTCTGCATAGGAGGGCTGGTCATAGCGAATACTATCCTAGGCACCATCTATGAGAGAATAAGGGAAATAAGGACCTTCAGTTCGCTCGGGCTGTCACCCAAAGGGGTTAGCCTCATGTTTATGCTGGAGTCCTTGGTATACGCCCTAATTGCGATAGTGTTGGGCTATATCATGGGAATATCGCTAAACGTGTCCCTTGTCGGAACAAAAATGCTACCACCAGATTTCTTTGTAAACTCCTCATCCTTGACGACAATTTTGGCTATAGGCATAACTGTCTTATTCGCTCTTGTTCCCTCTCTTTACCCAGCGCTACTGGTCTCTAAACTTGTGGTTCCATCCCTTGAAAGGAAATGGAGGATCCCATCCAAGCCGAAGGGGGATTCATGGGAGATAATTCTGCCCTTCTTGGTCAACAGAGAAGAGGCAAAAGCTACGTTGAGATATTTGGATGAGTTTCTCCAATCCCACACAGCGGAAACTCCTGACCCATACATAGTGAGGGAAGTGAAACTTGACTTGCAGGGAAGGAGTATCATCTCAAAAGTTGCTTTACAGCCTTTCGATGCGGGAGTGGCTCAAGAGGTCACAATACAACCCTTCTTCACTACTGATGAGAGCCGCTTCAGAGTTGTTCTAAACATTAAAAGGCTATCCGGCTCACCAGATGTATGGACTGCCATGAACCCAACTTTCATAGACAATGTGAGAAAGCAGTTCTTGATCTGGAAGTCATTAAGTCCCAAAGAGAAAGAGAGATACTACGGGTGACTCACGTGATGGAGAAAGAAGGCTACGAGGAAGGGGAAACTCTAAAGTCTGGTTTGACATGGAAGTCCACCTTGGCTTTGTTCTTTGTTGCCCTTACCATACTTCCTGTGAACACGTATCTAACCCTTATCTCAGGAGCGACAATAGCAGGAGCAGCGGTCTACATTGCCGTGATACTCTTCACTGAAGTATCCATACTGGTAGGCGCTCCTATGAGAAAACAAGAGATATACATCATTTTCGTAATGGCAAGCACCGCTACGGCATATCCAGCACTATTCCTCAACTCAGTATACCGGTGCTACTATGCACGGTCAAGCATAGCTTGGTCCTTTATCGATGCTTTTTCAGGAAAACCCTTACCCGAAGTTATTCCGTCATGGTGGACACCTACCTACAGTTCGCCCGTTTTCACTCTTCGGACATTTCTGCATCCAGATTGGGCCCTTCCATTCATACTTTACCTGCTCCAATACGGGGTGCTATCCATAATAATGACGATCGCTCTGACCATGATATGCTCAATTATGTATATTGAAGTCGAGAAACTACCCTTCCCGATGGCTAATGTCAACGCCATGATGGTCTCAACACTAACAGAAAGGAGGGTTGAGGGGCTCAAGATCCTTACCTTGACAACTATAGCTACAATACCCTACGCTCTCATAGCCTACGCCGTTCCTGCGATTACAGGTGGCCTTTTTGGAGCTCCAATAGAGTTCATCCCGATACCATGGGTGGATCTAACTGGAGGAGTCTATGGCATGGAAAATTTTATGCCGGGAGCCCTTCTCGGCATTGCCACTGATCCTATCACTTTTTCTTTAGGCTTTCTGCTACCCTTGAACTTGCAGGTTTCCATGTTGATTGGTTCTCTCGCCACTTGGACCTTCGGCAACTGGTTCACCCTAACCTACCTAAAAAACATGTTTCCCGAATGGGCTAGTGAATGGAGATCAGGTATGGGAATCTCCCTTATCTGGCAAAGGTCTTACCTTAGGGTATGGGCGTTCCCTGAAGTGGGTATGATAGCTGGTTTAGCTATATTCTCAATAGCCTCACAATACAAGGTCATAGCCAGAGCCTTAGGCACGCTTGCGAGAAGCAGAGGTATTAGGGAAAGGGGATATCTGCCGCTTCCTATTCTGCTAGCCATGTACATAGGCGCCAGTCTATGCTCAGTACTAATCTTCCAAATGCTGGTTCCTGATTTTCCCGTATGGATCTCCATACTTTACTCAACTGGTCTTAGTTTTCTATTGGGCTTAGTCACAACAAGAGTTAGAGGTGAAACAGGTCTAACAATCAACGTGCCCTATGCATGGTATACCGCAATGGGTCTAACGAACTATAACAAGATCGACGCGTGGCTTGGCTTCAACCCCCTCATAGCAGGAGTAGGGACGACACCCATCTGGGTTGAAGGAATAAAAACGGCTCATCTGACTGAAACTAAGCCTTTCGATTTCTTCAAAGCCTACTTTATAACCTTTACCATATTTGAGTGCTTCGGCTTCATCTACGCGTCTTTCTTCTGGGCTTTAGCCCCCCTGCCGTCCTCCTTCTACAGATGGACCCTAATTCAATGGCCTATACAGGCCATAAACCAGAGCATGTGGGCTACGCGGACCATTCTGGTGAAAACTGATATTATAGCCTACTCCATAGGAGGGGTCATCGCTCTAGGAGTCGTTGAACAGCTTCTACGGAAGTTTGCTGGCATGTCTTTCAGCATAGTCGGGCTAGTAACAGGGGTCACTCAGCTACCGCCACACGCCATAACGCTTCTACTAGGAGGAATAACTGCAAAGTTTGTTCTAGAGAGGCTCTTCGGAGCGGAAAAATGGCGTGAACATCGAAGGGTCGTAGTGGCGGGGATAGCCACAGGGATGAGCATAGTAGTAGGGATCTCAGCGGCCATTGTCATAATGGCCAAATCAGTTTGGATTCTACCTTACTGACCTCATAGTGGATCTGGAAACCGTGACCGTCTGGCGTGAATATTCACGTTATGTTTTGCGTAGCATCTTTTGAAGGTTCTTCATACAGATTCGAGAGGACTCCTCTTCCAAGGTGGAGAATTCTGCCCCCCAGGTCTCCTCATTGCTTCCTCTGAGAGCTGTGTCTTCAGTCTCCAATATGTCTCCAAGGAGAGGTATCCCATGTTCCATCTTTTTTCAGCGCCTTCAACTGACCGAGATAATCAACATCTCCCCCTCCAAAGAGAGTGCACATTTAAGTAAGAAGTAGGATTACATAGTCCCGCGGGCTGAGGCTATGCTTGGAGAAGTCGCTGCCCTTCTTGGAGCCCTTTGCTTTGCAATATCCAGTGTGCTGATTCGGAGGGCGTTGGACCGTGTTGGGCCTTGGTGGGTTAATCTGGTGCGAACCTTATCTGCTTCGGTTTTTCTTTTGCCCTTAACGGTTCTTTGGCGATGGGGAGAGTTAGTCACCTTCCGTGGATTAAGCGCTCTTTATGTTTTTCTCGGCGTCTTCTTCTCCCTCCTCATTGGTGACCTCCTCTATTTCATGGGCCTTCGGGATGTGGGAGTGGCAAGGGCTATGCCCCTATCAAATACTTACTCCCTCTTTTCCATGGTTTTTGCCGCTCTTTTTCTGGGGGAGCCTGTTACGGTTTTTCTGGTAGTTGGAGTAATGTTAGTGTTTGTTGGAGTGCAAATTATCGTTTTTGAGCCGCCAAGCGCCTTTAATGTGTCTTATAAGAAAAGGGGCTTATTAATGTCTCTTATCGCTGCAGTTTTTTGGGCCATAGGCTCCATCTTCTTCAGGACGGCCTTAACTCAAGAAGATTATGTGGCGACCGCCGTCCTCCGAATGTGGATCTTATCTCTACTGCTCCTAACGGGAACCTTTATTCGGGGAGGGTATGGAGCCTTACACAGCGCGGGCCGCAACACCCTTCTGCGGGTGGCGGTCGCGGGGGTCATCAGCCACGGAGTTGGAAGCATCCTTTACATGATGAGCTTAAGCCTCCTAGGAGCTGCTAGAGGTGTCCCCTTAATCTCTGTAGCCCCCCTTTTCGGTCTTCTTCTTGCCTTTTCCACGTTAAAAGAGAAAGTGACTGCCAGAATTTGGGCCGGTAGCCTATTAACAGTCATCGGAATTGCCACCATCACCTTATCCTAATGTTACAGCATAAGAGTAATTAGGAAATCGAAATGATTACTTTCCAGGTGTTAAGGATTTGAAGTCTAGGGAGCGTTTCCTCCGGGCAGTTCATTTTGAGGAAGTTGATAGGGTGCCCCACGCTGTGCAGTTTTGGCCTGAAACCGTGGATAAATGGTACCGTGAAGGCAGCTTGAAATCGAATTTTAGGGTGAAGGATTATAGGCCCTACGGGGCCCTGCCCATTGGGGCCCTGGACTACGACGTCATCTGCGAAATTTATGAGTTGGATATGCGGCCCCCTTGGAACTCCAACAGTCCCTTTTATAGCCTTGACTTCAGCCCCATGTTCCCTCAGGAGGTATTGGAAGAGGGAGAAACCTGGATCATTGTCAGAGATGAGTGGGGAATTAAAAAGAAGGTTAAGCGAGATGGAGAATCGGTTCCCCAATTCTTAGAATTTCCCGTGAAGACAAGGGAGGACTTTGAATCAATTAAGGCTAGATTCGACCCTGAGGACCCAAGGCGTTTTCCTGAGGACTGGGAGCGGAAAGTTCGAAGGGCCTTGGAGGAGGAGACCGCGCCCATAGGTTGGGGCTTCCCCGGCTTCTTCGGCTTCGCCAGGTGGCTGATGGGAACCCAACGCCTCTTAATCGCCCTCATTAGGGAACCCAACTTTATCCGAAAAATGTTTGATTTTTGGGCAGACTTTGTCTTGAGCCTAGCCAAGGGGGCCCTTGAAGCCCAGGTCGATTACCTGGGAATCTGGGAGGATTTGGCCTACAGAAACGGCCCCATGATTTCTCCCAAAATCTTTAGGGACCTCTTTGTGCCCTACTATAGGAAGGTAACCGGCGCCTTCCGGAAGAAGGGAGTGGACGTGGCCATCGTGGACTCAGACGGCGACATTAACCCCCTAATTCCCCTTTGGCTGGAGGGCGGGGTGAATGGCTTCCTCCCCCTGGAGGTTCAAGCAGGCATGGACGCGGTTTCCCTGCGGGAAATATACGGGGACAAAATCGTTTTAATGGGTAACATTAGCCTCTGGGCCCTGAGGAGGGGACCCAAGGCCATAGACGAAGAAGTCTCCAAGAAGTTCTCCAGCCTCCTGCCTGGAGGAGGCTACATTGCATCCACGGACCATCATATACCGCCGGATGTCCCTTACGAGAGCTTCATGCACTATCTTAGACGGGTTCAGAAGTGGGGGCGATACTCCGCTAGATGAGATGACGGTGGGCGTGTTGTTTACTTATTAATGAGGCGATGGTAGAGGTCTATTCTTCGGTCTTCCCTCAAATCGTTGTATTCGGTGATTCTCTTATTCTCTGCAGTTGTCGGATCGATTTGGACAACCTTCACTTCCTCGGTCTTCTTTCCACTTTTTGCAAGGATCTTCATTTCGGGGCTGAGAATCTGGCTCCTGCCCGTGAATTTAACTCCCCTTTCAACCCCGGTTCTGTTGGCTGTTATGATGAAGACTCGATTTTGAACGGCGGCTCCGAGGAGAGACTTTTGGCAATAGGGCAAAACTAGGTTGGCTGGGTGACATATTATGTGGGCTCCCTCCAGGGCGAGGATGCGCGTGACCTCTGGAAAGAACCAATCGAAACAGATCATCATCCCAACCTTCGCCTTTAATATACCGTGAACCTTGAAGGAAGTGTCTCCCCTTGAGAACCATAGCTTCTCCCTGTGGAAAAGATGGGCCTTTCTATAGGTGGCGATGAACCCCTTCGGGCCGACAAGCACCGCCGAGTTGAAATACCTTCCATCTTCCTTCTCGCAAAGTCCGGCAACAATGGAAACGTTCCCTTTCTCTGCAAATTTGATGAGGGCCTCTGTTGTACCGCCCTCTGGAATTTCCTCAGCGAGGTTTTCCACCTCATCCCTTGACCTAAAAACATAGCCCGTGTTGCAGAGTTCAGGAAGAACAAGGAGGTCAGCTTCTTGTTTAACTCCCAAATCTAACAACCTTAGTATTGTTTCAATGTTTCTCTCCTTTTCTCCGAAGATCGATTCAAACTGGACATAACCAACTTTCATGCAACCGCACCCACCCTTTCACATGTATCGTATAGGCTAAAGTAAAAAATATATTAAAGTCCACCTTTTTCTGTTTTCCAACATTAAGAAGGAACGTGGAGCCATTGCCCGGATTTATCGGTAGAATCGCCCGTGTGAATTTATCCAAGAGTAAGGTAAAGGAGGAAACCGTAGAATCGGAAGTTTTTAGAAAACATTTGGGTGGAAGGGGTTTAGCTGGCAAAATCCTGCTGGAAGAACTGGACCTAAAGGTTGACCCCTTGGAGCCGGGTAACAAACTCCTGTTTTTAACTGGACCCCTCACGGGCACCGCCTTCCCTGGAAGCGGGAAACATCAGGTTTTGGCCAAGTCCCCCCTTACGGGCATATGGGGCGAATCAACTTCCGGAGGATTCTGGGGTCCCGAACTCAAGTTCGCGGGTTATGACGGTCTCATAATTGAGGGACGGGCGTCAAACTCCGTTTACCTATGGATTAAGGACCAGAAAATTGAGATTAGGGACGGCACTAAGCTTTGGGGCAGAAACGTTGTGGAGGCAACCAAGCAGATTCTGGAGGAGACGGACAGCCGCGCCAGGGTTGCCTGCATCGGTCCCGCCGGAGAGAACCTCGTCAGATACGCCTCTATAATCCATGATATGAACCATGCCGCGGGGAGGACGGGCATGGGTGCCGTCATGGGCTCCAAGAACCTTAAGGCCGTGGCGGTGAAGGGCAGCAAAAGGGTGGAAATCGCGGACCAAGGAAGGTTTAATCAGCTTTTGCAGGAGGCCCGTGAGGTGCTTAAGAAAAGCAGCACCACAAGCCAATATCATAAGTATGGAACCAGCGGCGGTTTAACCTCTCTCCAAGCCTTGGGCATTTTGCCAACCAAATATTTCCAAACAGGCGTGTTCGACGGAAGCGAACTGCTTTCTGGCGAAGCTATGGCTGAAACCATTTTGAAGGGTACAACGACATGCATGGCTTGTCCCATAGCCTGCATAAGGGCTGTCAGCGTGGACTCAGGACCCTATAAGGGGGTGACTGTGGAGACGGGGGGACCCCAGTACGAGACCATCGCAGCCTTCGGCTCCCTCTGTCTAAACTCTAACTTGGAAGCCATCGCTAAAGCCCACCAGTTGTGCAACCAATATGGTTTAGACACCATCTCCGCGGGGAGCGCCATAGCCTTCGCCATGGAATGTTACGAGAGGAAATTGCTCACAAGGGAGGAAACAGACGGCATAGAGATGAAATGGGGAAACGTGGATGCCATTTTGACAATGATAGAGAAGATAAGTAAAAGGGAAGGCTTCGGCAACCTATTAGCAGAGGGCCTATTGAGGGCGTCCAGAAAAATTGGTGGCACCGCCCAGGAAATAGCCCTCCACGTTAAGGGCGTAGAGGTCCCCATCCACGAGCCCCGGGGAAAGAAGGGCGTAGGCCTATTCTACGCAATTTCTTGCCGCGGCGCCTGCCACCTCCAGGCGTCCCATGACACCGCGTTCGGAGGGGATAAGGGGATTCCTGAAATCAGCCTTAGGGGCCAAATTGACAGGTTCGCCATTGAAGGAAAGGGAAGTTTCATAAAGAAAACGGAGGATTTGATGGCTATTTGCAATAGCGCAGTCATTTGCAGATTCCCCACCGTTGCATTAAACCCGCAGGAAAACATATCCGTGACTTTAATAGCCCAGATGCTCTCCGCGGCCACAGGCTGGGACCTAACCACCGAAGAGCTCATGAAAATTGGCGAAAGGGCGGTAAACCTCACAAGGATATTCAATGTGAAACTGGGCATAAGCCGAAGGGACGACACCCTCCCAGCAAGATTTAGTGAAGAAATGCCTGAAGGAGCCAGCGAGGGACAAAGAATCTCAAAGGCAGACCTGGACAAGATGCTTGACGAATATTACAGGGAAAGAAAATGGGATGATAATGGGATACCGACCAAGGAGAAACTCAGGGAACTGGGCATCAGCCAACTGGCAGGAAACTTAACAAAGTAAAAGCAAGTTCTTCATCAGCCCCATAATAGGCACTAATCGGGGCAAGGGCGTAAAAATATGAGGAGTATTGTTTTTAGAGTGAAAATCTCGCCTAAAAACAGCGTTTCCAGGCGGAGGCAGAATCTTTTATAAATTGATGATTTCAAATCAGTAACGGTGGTTTGGTTAATGGAGAAGCCGGAAGAGCGGGTCTTGGGGCTTCATATGGAGACCTTGGTTGTGGGCACCCACTGCGATACGCTCCAGAGTCTTTTTCCTAACGGACGACCAGATAAAGGCAATTACTGAAAAGGCGACGGTGGAAAGGCTCGTGGATCACATGGGCCATATCGTTAAATTAGTGGGCGTGGACCACATGGGCCTTGGCTCCGACTTCGACGGCACCGCCAAGGTTCCTGAAGGCCTGGAGGACGTAACCCGAATGCCGAACATCACTAAGGTACTCGTAGCCCGAGGATACCCAGAGAAAGATATAAAGAAAATCCTGGAAGAAAACCACCTCCGCATCTTCAAGGAAATCCTACATTAATCAACCCCAAAAGAAGGAGCCCGTGCTATGTGACGATATCGGTTTAAAATCATGATTTTGTATGAGATACTGAAATAAAACTTGATTTATACAAATATTTCAGGGGACTTTTTTATGGTTGGGAGCAGGAGAACATATTGCTTGAGGCTATCGGACAGCCTGTCATGAAGCTCACGGTCGGCTGTAACGAATCTTGCATCGTTCAATACGGCGAGGCTTAAGTAAGCGGCATCATAGGTGGTTATAGCCTCACTCTTGGATATTGTGAATGTCTCAGTCCAGATTTCTCTACTCATTTCTACGGTGATCGCCATATCCCTCAATGCCATAATTGCTGCTGCTAACTCCTCGACGCTCATCTCTACCATAGTATGGTATCTGAGGGCGTTGGCGACCTCGAACAGAATCAGCGAGGGAGATATAATGTCTACTCTGCCTTCTTCATAGCTCCGTTTAAGCTGCCTCGCTGAACCGAAATACTCCTCTGGTACAAACCACTTCACGACAACTGAGGCGTCTACGACGTAGCGCAGTATCTGCGGTCCCTCCAATCTCTTATCGTCTTAGAGCTGTCATACTTGACCACTCCATATTTAGCCCTTAACCTCTCAAAGATGGAATCTACTTGTTGGCCAGCCTCTATAATGGCCTCCTTATTCTTCTTCATCCTCGCCATTTCCATGGCTACCCGTTCCTCAATAGCTCTTCGAACGACTTCAGACCAATTGATGTCTGAGAGAGACCTCATCTTTTCCCTTAGTTCATCGGAAATCCTTACCGTAATGTTGGTCATGAGACATCCCGTAATGACATGCACAGACGAGGCTTATATCATTTACTGAGTGCATGTGTTTCAGGGCTCTTGGGGCTTCTCGTAGAACCATTGGATGGGGATTATCTTTAGCTTCAGGGAGATTAACTTCGCCTTCTCATCATAGACATAATAAGTTAACAGGGCTGCTTCTCTCACGAAGGTGACGCTTGTATAAGCGTAGGTGTACCTGTCGTCGGTTTCTATGTTCCTAAAGTTTTCCCATTTTTCGCCTTCGTCCTTGGAGATGGCTGCTGTGAGGGGGATGCGCCTCGGACCAAGTGTATTGTTCCATATCATGAGGAGGTCGCCCGTGGTGGGAATCCTCTTTATGGTGGCTGGGGCGCGGGGAGAAACCAGACCCATGGATTCAGGCTCGGTCCAGGTTAAGCCTCCATCCCGGGAGTAGGCCTTATACACATAACCCAGGTTGGTCCGTAGTATCATAAGGACCCTGCCATCCTTCAGCTCTACTAGGCCGGGTTCCTCCGCCGTGGCGTTGGGCAAGGAAACCTCTGTTCTTCCCTGGATGTAGGTCCTTAAGGCGTGGGGGTTGAACCATGTGCGGCCGTTGTCGTCTGAGTAGAGGCAGAAGGATGTCAAATTGGATATGATCCAAACGTTGGGTGTGTAGGCTACGGGAGCCAGTAGCCTGCCATTGGAAAGTTGGATCACCCGACTATTGTTTATGGTATAATACCCAGGGAAAAACTTGGCCATGGACACAGCCTCTTCCCAGCTTTTTCCCTCGTCAAAGGACTTCCTCATGTAGGGTCTACAGTCGGCTTCCGAGTCCTTCCGGAGGTAAAAGAGGGCAATTTCCCCAGACTGGAGCCTTAGGAGGTTCCCCTCCATGACATTCTCCACGCCTACATTCTCCTGAATAGTGAAGGGAGGGCTCCAACTCCTTCCCCTATCAGAGGAGATTTTTCCAGAGATTCTGGCCGGCGCCATGTCATGCCCCGAATAATAGTAGAAATCAGTATAAGCCAAGAGAAGGCTTCCATCCCTTAACTCAATAATATCGGCCTCTGTGTTTCTGGGGTTCTCCCTCGTCGCAGGACAAACCATAATCTCGTAAATTCTGCCCAATTTAACCACCGATAAGCAGTTAGTTACAGCAAATTAAAACTTTCCTACCCCCCTTTAGAAGGGTGTAGCACAATGCTTAAAAGATGAGAGTTAGGTTTTAGGCTTAAGGAAGGAAGTAAATGAAAGAGGGATGGAAAAGTTTTCATTAACAAAACAAATTACCAAAAATATAAATAAATCTGGCTTGTCTATAGTTTGAGTCTATGAATCTAGGGTTATCAACATTCTTCTTCGTCAACGAGAAGCTTGGGACGCAGCATCTCTCCCTTGTCAAGGAAGCGGGCATCGAGAAGATTGAAGTAATGCACCACCCTTCACATTTTAAATATGATGATGTCGAACAGGTCAGCTTTGTGGCAAAAGAGGCAAAGAATTTAGGTATAAAGATCGTGTCTATACATGCCCCAGGGGAATGGATGGGCGGGGAAAGATGGGACCTCTCTTGTCCAAGCAATCAATGGGCGATATATGAAGCTAAGAAAGTCATAGACACCCTTGAACTTTTGGGAGGCTCCATCTTGGTGATTCACCTCAAGGTGGAAAGGTTGAACGATGACGAGCAACGGCTTGTGAGTCTTCACCATAATATAGCTGAAATCGTAGAATATTGTGAGAAGAAAAATATTATTCTAGGTGTGGAAAACGTGACACCTGAAGCATTAAGCTTTGTCAGCAGGTTCAACACCAGAAACATAGGGATCGTTTTAGACACTCATCACACCGTATCCT
>Ga0315312_1000977_pt1 | contig 25585 bp, 26 predicted proteins | sample TDP7_MG_FD_203629 | JGI IMG/M metagenome (GOLD analysis project Ga0315312, IMG submission 203629) | Freshwater sediment microbial communities from Lake Towuti, South Sulawesi, Indonesia - TDP7 | ecosystem: Environmental > Aquatic > Freshwater > Lake > Sediment | place: Indonesia: South Sulawesi... | reverse complement strand
CTGCCGCGAGTGCTGGGCGAAAAGAAGACCGCAAAGAAGATCATTCAGAAGATACTGAGCATGCTTGCTTGTGACTGAAAGGACCACCTAGCGTTGCACGCCTGTATTTTCAACCGAAAAGAGCCCTGATCTATTTCTCGATTTTTTTCCGTTTTTCTTGACTTAAGACTTAACTATCTTTCTGCCTTTCTTGCCAGAGGGGGGCCAACCTTGAGCATCTAAGACCGCTAAGGAACCGAGCGGTCTAGGTTGAACTTCTTCGTCCATTCTTCCGCGACCTCGTATAAGGCATTTCTGACTTTCCTCACTTGATCCCACGTAAGACCATAGACTGAGAGTTTTACATGCTTGGTCAGTCCCCTCTGTAGTCCAACTATACCTTTCTTGATCATTTCCTCCGCTAGGAAGAACCCTCTATTCTTGTGGTGTTTCGAAATCTCCCAAAAGATTGGCGTCTCAAAGTGAAGCAAGTGATGGCGGTGAGGGTGTTCACCGATTAGCCTAATGCCGCCTATCCTCTCGATCTCCTGAAGAAGCCACCTTGCTTTCGACAATTCATTCGTCCACGTGTTCACTCGCCGGAACACGTACTCGAAAGAGTACATCGCGGAAATGACCGGGATTCCTCCGACGCTGCAGCCGAAGATATTTGTGATCTTGTTCCTCCAAGCTCTTCCGGTTCCTTCAGTCACAATCTTCGAATTTCTGAAGGCTCTCTCGCTCCATTTACCTCTCGTCACTAGGAAGCCTAACGGGCCGAGAGAAGCCATCGACTTGTGAGCTGATACCGTGAGAAAGTCCGCATGAAAGTCACGCATGTCCACAGGCATTACACCTCCTGTATAAGCGGCGTTCACCATGTAAGGCACATTATACTGCTGAGCAATCTCACCTACCTCCGCGGCAGGGTTCAGGTTTCCGTGATTGGGCTCAGCATGAGTGACAACGACAAGTCCCGGCAACCTTCCTGTCTCCTTCCTCACTTCCTCGATCCTCTGCTGGTAACCTTCAGCCTTGACCTTGTACTCTGGGTGTCCACCATGCGGCGGCTCAACAACTCTTAGGCCAGCGACCTCAGCAGCTATGACTGTCGTGTAGTGGCAAAGGGGGTCCACAATGGCGACCTTCGAGTATCCTGTTGAGCTTTGACTCTCAGCAAAGTCGCTGATCGTTTTCATGACTGTGAATTGGGCGGCTCGGCATCCGAACGTGTGTTCAGCCTTGTCTCCACCGTAGAACTCAGCTATGTCGCTGAGGAAATCTGCCACGGGGGGCTTGGATATGATGTCTGACCTACCTTTGAGGCAATTGAAGCAAAGGGGATAACCGAATCTGTTCCACCCTTCCTTGAAAAGTCTTTCCTGCACCTCTTGAGGCACCAAGCCTCCTGTCATGATTGGGTGGATTATGATGAAGTCCTTGTACTCATTAGCGATGCGACCATATCTTTCAGCACTTTCAGCCCTGACCATTCTGTCTACCCTTCCTCACTAGGGTCAAATACTAGCGATCAACTGAAGCCGGGAGAGGGAGTTGAACCCTCGTAAAACGGTCTGCAGCCGCTTGCCTAAGCCGCTCGGCCATCCCGGCAATAAACTCCCGAAGAAGATGTGGAGAATCAACTGCTCATGCAGTGACTCGAAAGCAGAAGCAACAAAGGGAAGAACGCCGTGAACACTTCGCACTATAGGACAGGAAGCATTAGTCGAAGGCTGAATGGGCTTGTCGACAAACGCCATCCCTCATTGTTGCCACCGCATTGCATTGCAGTGCGGATGTTAATAAGCCTTGTGCCTCTCAGATGTCTGCCCAGCGGACCTAGCTATTGCCTTCTTCTGCGTTTCTTACGAGAATGAATGTGGTTGCGACGGCAAAGATGATTTGAAGAGCGGCTTCCTGAACGTGTTTTGGCCCATTTCCCAAGCCTGCTGGACTGGCTTTGCTAGTGAGGGGCAAACTTAAAATAACTCTTTCAAGGTCCGAAATCGGATTCCGACAAGTCTTTCAGCACGGTCGCAAAACTCCCCTTCTTTTTTTGGTTTTTCCGGTCTTTTGCTTTTGCTATTCAGAGCACTCCTTCCTTGTTCCTAAGCTATGCAGTTGCACGCTATTCTTTCAAACTGCAGACCCAAAGTCTTCAGGAAGCGAAAGTAACTTAAAACAGTGCAGGGATAAGTTAAAATAACTCTACTAGCTGATGTTTAACCGTTTCCAACACAAATGAAGGAATAGATAGAGCTTGGAGGATGAAGAATGAGCAAAGCAGAAAAGCCACACTTGAACCTAGTGATCATCGGGCATGTAGACCACGGAAAGTCCACTACGATGGGACACCTTCTCTATTTGGCCGGAGTGATCGACGAAAGGACCATCAAGGCTTACGAAGAGGAAGCCGCCAAGATGGGCAAAGTAGCTTTCAAGTTCGCTTGGATCCTCGACTCCTTGAAAGAAGAGAGGGAAAGAGGGCTCACGATCGACCTCCGATTCCTTAAGTTCGAGACGCCGCACTACTTCTTCACGATCATCGACGCCCCCGGGCATAGAGACTTCGTGAAGAACATGATCACTGGCGCCAGCCAAGCCGATGCAGCTGTGCTCTTCGTCTCTGCCAAGAAAGGCGAGTTCGAGGCAGGGATTGGGCCAGGAGGACAGACAAGGGAGCACGCGTTTCTGGCGTTCACACTAGGCGTGAGGCAACTCACCGTAGCCGTCAACAAGATGGACGATCCGTCGGTCAACTGGAGCCAAGAACGATATGAAGAGGTTAAGAACGAAATCACCCGAATGCTAAGGTTGGTTGGCTACAACACAGCCAAGATTGCCTTCGTGGCAACGTCCGGGTGGACCGGAGACAATCTTTTCAAATCAAGCCCTAACATGCCGTGGTACAAAGGACCAACACTGTACAGCGCTTTGGACACTTTCGAGATGCCTCCGAAACCTACCGAGAAAGCTCTACGTGTCCCCGTACAGGACGTTTACACGATCACTGGCGTCGGAACAGTGCCAGTAGGCAGGGTTGAAACTGGCGTACTGAAGGAAGGCGACATCGTAGTGTTCATGCCTTCGGGCGTTCAGGGCGAAGTCAAATCCATGGAGACCCACCATGTGCGAATACCCAGAGCTGAACCAGGTGACAACATTGGCTTCAACGTCAGAGGAGTAGCAAAAACCGACATAAGAAGAGGCGATGTGTGCGGTCACCCAAGTAGCTCCCCAACAGTGGCGAAGGAGTTCATCGGCCAGATCGTTGTTATACACCACCCAACAGCTGTTGCCGAAGGATATACACCGGTTCTTCACGCTCACACTGCCCAAGTGGCATGCAGGTTTACAGAGTTAATCAGAAAGATTGACCCCCGATCAGGACAGACCATTGAAGAGAAACCAGCGTTCCTCAAGACTGGTGACAGTGCCCTAGTGAGGTTCGAGCCCCTACGTCCCATTCCAATCGAAGCCTACACTGAATTCCCAGAACTCGGAAGGTTCGCAGTTCGAGACATGGGGACAACAATCGCTGCAGGCGTAGTCAGAGAGATCACAAAGAAGCAGTGACATGGTCCGAGGCTCTGAGAAGCAACATTCTCCTTTTTTCTCGACAGTTCACTTGATAGAAGACGAGGATACGCTTTGAGCGAAAGGAAAGTTGAGATAGTCTATTTCTACTCAGACCTGTACGAGAACGAGAGGAAACTCTCAAAGCTAACTAGGAAACTCACTCAGAAGAATAAGGACATACAGATTCGGCTGGTCAATGTCGACGACCCCCACAACGAGGAACTGACCGGACTATACGACGTAAACACCGTTCCGCTTATAATCTTCTTGACCCCTAAAGGCGAGATCGCCGCAAGAAGATACCTGCCATTATCAGCGGAGGATGTTGTGCACGAGATCGCTGATCAGGTCAACAAGGGGGCGCTACCCGACCAAGTAGCAGAGGAAGTCCGCGCAAAGATTCTGCAAGCCTTCAGCTCGGTTACGAAGCGGAATGAACTGACTGAACTCATCGCTGAACAGATCGAGAACGATCTCAGGGAAACAAGCTCAGAAACTGATCTTCGCGAGATGGTGAACTCCCATATCAGCGCAGTAAATCACACAATCAACGATCTCCAGGAGCTGAGGAAGGCCCTGCAGATGTTCTCAAAGAAACAGAACGACTTCCTCGTCTGAACCTTAGCGGAGCGCATCCCCGACGTTCTTCTGAAGGAGACCCTCGTTGAAAAGACCTACTTCATTAGTAATTCAGCTAATGTAGGAGATCTTCTCCTCTTCCATTCTCCTTCTTCTCTTTTCAAGAATTCGCCTATGCTCTTCGACTTTTTGCATCCTTTCCTCTATCTGCTCTGACTTGTGGATTTCCTTGTCCATGCCCGAAAGGTCAACCTCAAAACTAAGCATTCTCATAAGCACCTTCAGGAAGCTCTTTGCCGCACGTGGATCAGGAAGGTAACCCGGAGTCTCCGCCAAGAAGCAGATGGCATCCACATTTCTGAACTTCGCCAACCCTATAAGGAGCCCCGCTGTTCCGACTATTGGGCTTCCTGGGGGGCTGCTTTCAGCTCCTGCTTCCATTGCTCTGCTTAGCAGTCCTTGGCTTGTTGCCGACGCGTAGACTTTTGGTTCCTGAGTTGCCTCCTTGCGGTATCCCCCGACCGTGATGACCAGTCTTACGTTGTTCTTGTCAGCATAGTCAAGAACTGCATCTGCAACTTCGTACTGGCCAGCAATCGTTTGGGCTTGGCTGTCGCCAGTCAAAAGTATGAGGTCGCTTCCTCCTTTGTCGTTCTTCCAACAATGGAATTCCGATCTAAGAAGCCTGATACTTCCCTTACTGCTGACCAGTACGTAATAGGCATAGTGTGGTGAGTAGAGCTCCGCAATCTTCTGGGCTTTCAACTGTCTTATGAGGTATTCAGTCGCGATCTTCCCGACTAAACCTAGCCCGGGAAGCCCTTCAATCAAGACAGGTGTTCTTAGCTCGACTCTTTCCTTTTCTACTATTGCTGTCTCCTTCATGTCCTAAGGCTCCTCATCAAACCCTTGTACTTGGCATACTTGTCGTCAGGCGAGAACTTCGCTGGATGCGGAATGTGCACCTTGCCCCCACAGTAGGGGCACCTATCCCTGAGCGTGTATCTCCTGCAATCAGCACATTTTCTCATGAGCCAAACCATGGAAGCTATCCTCTTTCGAGGACTCCTTCTCCTCCGGACTTGGTTATGCTTTCAATCGCCAATTCCGTTGCCCTCTTCATCACTGCATTGGCTTCCTTGTAGTCGCTTGCCTTAACCTCTATTCGATATTTGGGTGGAGACACAACATATATCTTCACTTCTCCTCCCCCGGGAACTTTTGTCCCTTTAGCCTTGAGAAGAGCTTCCCTTATCCGGAGAACCCCGTCTGCATTTGCGCAGCTAAGCCTAACGTTCTCCTTGACCTTCACCATTGGGATTCTGATCTTGTCTTTCGCAATCTCAGCGAGGATCTCAGCTAGCTCTCCAGGCAAGCCCAGCTTCAAGAGGACTGCAACGCCTTCTCTTGCGGCTCTTTCCAAGCCTTCATACGCTTCTCCATACGCTTCTTCCAATGGGACCCATACTTTCTCGCGCATTTCGCCCGCGGACACTCCTACCCTTTGGGACGCACTTCTAAGCAGACTTTCGGCCTTCCTGCTTCGCTTCCAGAGAAGCATTCTGTCTTTTCTCTCACTTCTTGCCACTCTTCTCAAGGAAAGGTCTATATGCTTCCTTTCGGGGTCCACCCTTAGCACTTTCAGTACGACTTTCTCGCCTTCTCGAACGTAATCGCGGATGTTTTTGACCCAACTTGACGAGACCTCTGATATGTGTAAGAAACCCTCTTTTCCGTACTCATCTAGCATGACGTAGACGCCGTGGCTTGTTATTCTCCCGGCAGTCGTTACTACGAGTTCTCCTATCTCAGGCCACTCGTCATTTCCCAACAGAGACATGGCTTGCTCCTACTCCAAGACTCTCACGACTTCGCCTTTGATCTTCGCCTTTCCTCCAGTCGACTCGGCAAGGGTGGCGCCACAGATATTGCAGTGAACTATAGTTGCCACATGACTGAAGACAGACTGTTCATTCCCGCAGTCTGGGCATTTGACTTGGAGGAAGACGCTTCTGGGCTTGGGTATGATCTTCTCCCACTCGCTCAATCAACCGATCTCCTATTGTCCTACTGGACTTCCATTCTCTTCAGCCGGATCCCCTTCCTCTGTAGCGTGAACCCGCACTGTTTGCATTTAAGCTTAAGAGATTGCTTCTTTGTTGTCTTTGCCTTTCTCTTCAGCATGGGGTATTTTTGCCCGCCATATCCCTTTTTTTCACGCTCGTGGCGGCGCGCTCCTTTCGCTAAGGCTCTTCTTCTGCCCTCCTTATACAAGGAAACAGCGTGTGAGGTGTGTGTCCTGCATCGTGGGCAGTAGGTTGCTATCTCCTTGGGAACGTTCATTGCAGCCACTCTGCATGGTCCGACTGGTACAGATGACCTAAATGGAATAGTATTTAAACATTTTGAGACGAAGAGCTCGACAGGTTCCCCTACTCTCTTGGCAAGATGTAGATGACCCCGCCAGGCTCTTCTTCTCTCCTATAGGCAACCGGCGGAAGCTCCCTTGCGCGCGTTGCCGGGGCTAGTCTGGCACCAATGTAACCCGCGATAACTGCTGTTACCGGACTGGCTGCGTATGCCAAGACATCGACCAGGCTCGGCACATAGTCACCGTAGATCTCGGCAAGCGGGATTCTCTGGGCGTAAAGGGATCCCAAAATGATGCCCCCCGTTATTGCATCTGCGAAAAGGTACACGGCCAACGCGACCCCAACAGCCTCGTCTAGTCTTCTCACACGGGATATGTACACTGAGATCAAGGAAGAGGCAAAAGCAGGAAGGAAATAGAGGTCTATGCCGGGTGAAAGTGACTCCATCATCACTGTAAGAAATGCACCGATCACGCCAGCTTGTATGATCCTCAGCATGGCACCAGCTGAAGGCACTGGGACCTCGATCTTCCTCCTGACCGGAGCCCCGCAACTAGGGCAGTAAACCGCACCGTCAGGTAGAGGGAAGCCGCAATGGCTACATTGAGGCATTCAGATCACCAATAACCGTGTTTGGTTGCAGTAAAGATTGGACTGGTCTCTTAAAAACGCATTGCTGACAGTCTTCCTGGCATGATATTTTGGTCGCTTCACCTGATTCACACATAGCGAAGAAGCGAGTTCCTACTTTTTCGTCTCCGAAAGATTAAAGTGCATGTGAACAGAAATTAGTAACGTTCTCGTTTTGACCGACTAAGTGAGGCAAAGAGGGGACAATGAGAAAAGAACCTAGGGGATCACGGGGGTTGTGAGTTGTCCGCTGTTCAAGACTACATGATATACCAGATTATCTCGAAGAATAACGGCAAAGCTACCAAGAAGGAGATTCTTGACGCGCTCGCAAAGAACGAGGAAGCGAAAAGACTCGTCGAAGAAAAGCTTTTGATGATGGAACGTTTCGGGTTGATTTCGATCGAGGGAGATGTTGTAACGCTGAAAAAGAGGTAGGCCGTCTTTAGGCTGTTTGCAGTGAGAGTTGTTCGCGGACATCTTGTTCTGAGAGAGACAGACCGCGTAACCGATGGCGATGGGGTTGAAGTGGGGCATGCCTCTACATTTATCTAGCTCCCTCTGTCTTTAGTATGAGCCCAAGCGCTTTAGAGAAGGAAACGGGAATCTAGGATGTCGAAGAAGTCAGGTCCGCCCCGTCAGCCCGAGATCAATATAGGCACAATAGGTCATGTTGACCACGGGAAGACGACACTGGTTGAGTCGCTTACTGGAGTGTGGGCTTCCAGACACAGCGAGGAACTGAAGAGAGGCATCACGATAAAGCTGGGGTACGCCGACGCTGCAGTATACAGGTGCCCGACGTGCGAGAGTCCACACTTCTATTCGACTCAGGAGACTTGTCCCAGATGCGGTTCCCAAGGGGAGTTTGTTCGGGCGGTGAGTTTTGTAGATGCGCCCGGTCACGAAGCTCTGATGGCGACCATGCTTTCTGGCGCTGCTGTCATGGATGGAGTTATTCTCGTTATTGCTGCTGATGAGCCCTGCCCTCAACCTCAGACACGTGAACATCTTGCCGCGATCCAGGTCATCGGCATCGAAAAGATCATTATCGCCCAGAACAAGATTGATCTTGTCAACAAGAAGCGCGCCCTAGACAGCTACAAGGAGATCAGGAACTTCGCGGCGGGAACTGCCGCTGAGAAGGCGCCCGTAATCCCGCTTTCGGCTCAAAGCCGCGTGAACGTTGACCTTTTGCTTCACGCATTGGAGACGCATATCCCAACACCCGTTAGGGATCCAGCCAAGCCGCCAAGGATGCATGTGGTTCGGTCGTTCGACGTGAACAAGCCTGGAACACCAGTCGAAGACTTGGTTGGAGGAGTGATTGGCGGCACGATATCCCAAGGAACGTTCAGGGTCGGTGATAAAGTGGAGACGCGTCCTGGCCTCGCGGGACTCACCGGAAAGTCATCCTCTTACCAACCGTTGTTAACTGAAGTTGTTAGCCTCCACGCTGGTGGACAACGTGTTAAGGAGGCTTTTTGCGGCGGCTTGGTCGGGGTCGGCACTCTTCTGGACCCCTCTTTAACGAAGGCTGATGGGTTGATTGGGAATCTAGTGGGTAAGCCAGGAACTCTTCCTCCAACAAGGTTCAGGATGACCTTGGACTTTCACCTCCTCGAGCGAGCTGTTGGGACAAAGGAGCTTCTTGAAGTCAGGAACGTGAGCGTCGGCGAAGTCTTACTGTTGGACGTTGGAACGGCGCCTACGGTCGGTAAGGTTTCCAACATAAAGGGCGAAACTGCTGACCTTGAGCTCACGCGACCAGTATGCGCGGAAGAGTCTGAAAGGGTCGCAGTAAGTCGGAAAATGGCAGGCAGATGGCGACTCATTGGGTTCGGAACAGTAATATAGGTCGGATACAAGTTTTTTATTTCTGGATGCTAAATCTCAAGACTAAGCCTCGGGGTGTTCTCGTTGAACCACAAGGAGCGTTTTCTGAATACTTTGCACTTCAAGGATGTTGATCGTGTTCCAGACTATGAGTTTGGCTTCTGGACTGAGACGATTGACCGGTGGCACAAGGAGGGACTTCCGCTTGACAAGCGGAACATCAGAGATATCGAGCTCTACCTTGGACTTGAAGGCTGGGACTGCGGCGAATGGTTGCCCATCAGGACTGGCTTATGGCCACCGCTACCTGAGAGGGTAGTCAGGGAGGAAGGCGACCGGGCTGTCATTGACGACGGCATGGGCGGCATTTACGTACGTCCGGTGAGTACTTCTTCTCCACCTCATTACATTCGTTACCCCCTTAGGAGCAGAGATGACTGGGAGAAGTTGCGACCCTTCTTTGACCCTGATACGCCTGGCCGGTTCCCACTGAACTGGGATCAGATGGTTGAGGACTATAAGGACCGTGACTATTCTTTGGCCATAAGCGTTGGGAGCCTTTACGGTTGGCTCCGGAACTGGATAGGTGTGGAGGCGATCTCAGTAGCTTTCTACCGTGACCCAGACTGGGTGACGGACATGATGGATACTCTCGTCAATCTTTGGATCAAGATTATTCCTAAGGCTTTGCGGGGGGTCAATGTAGACATGGCGACATGGTGGGAGGACATGTGTTATATGCGTGGGCCTCTCTTGTCCGTTCGTCACTTCGAGGAGTTCATGGTTCCAAGGTACAAGAAGGTCACCGATGTTCTGAGAGAGTACGGCGTCGCCATCAACGTCTTGGATTGCGATGGCGATGTAGCCATGCTTGTTCCGGGCTGGCTGAAGGGCGGAATAAACGGGATGTTTCCCGTTGAGGCAAGGTGCAACGACATGTACAAACTCAGGGAAAAACATGGAATGGAGGTCCTGCTGATCGGGAACGTCAACAAGCTGGCGGTAGCTGCTGGTGAGAAAGCCATTGATAAAGAGCTTAAGAGGCTCGCACCCATGCTTGAGCAAGGTGGCTTCATACCATTGCTCGATCACAGGTGCCCGCCTGAAGTCTCGTACGCAACCTACAAGTACTACCTTAGAAAGAAGCGCGAGTTGATAGGCAGAACCGACGCGAAGCTGCCGGACTAGGCGGTCTTCATAGTTTCCTTCTTTCAAGGCTATTGGACAGGCTTTCCATCAAGTGAAATCCTTTAATCCCAAAACACCGAATAGATAGACTCGGTCTTGAACAGCCGATCCGTCAAATCCATGAGTTGAAAGTGTTGGACCGCGTTAGAGTTATAGCTCCTTGCAGTTCAGCCAACCTAGGTTCGGGCTTCGACGTTTTCGGCTTAGCACTCGAAGCGTTTTATGACACTTTGACAGCGGAGCTAACAGACAACGACATAAAGGTCGAGGTCTCTGGGCTGGGCGCCGAGAAGATACCCACTGATCCGTCGAGAAACACAGCTGGTCTGGTCGCGAAAAACCTGCTGGCTGGACGTGGCTTGGGGGTCAACATTGGGCTCGAGAAGGGTATACCATCGAGGATGGGGCTTGGCAGCAGCGGAGCGTCTGCGGCAGCATGCGCCGTGGCTCTCAATCACTTACTTGGCCTTGGTCTAGTGCGCGATGAGCTCGTACGACTTGCTGCGTTAGGTGAAGTTGCAGCTGCAGGCGCAAGTCATGCGGACAATGTGGCTGCTTCCGTTCTCGGCGGGTTCACGATCGTCCGAGCTCATGAGGAATGGTTTAAGGTTGTTCGTCTGGATCCTCCACCAAATCTGGAGGTGGCTCTGGCCATGCCTTCAGTCGAGACCCCTCAGAACAAGACCGCGAAGAGTAGGGCGATTCTGCCGAAATCTGTCGCTTTCAACGATGCTGTCACGAACGTGAAGAATGCAGCCTTGGTGGTCGCTGGGTTCCACCTCGGGGACATTGACATGATCGGACGCGGGATGACCGATGCGCTAGTTGAGCCAGCGAGGATGAGGCTTATCCCAAACTACCTGGAGACTAAAAAGGCGGCTTACGCCGCTGGCGCCTCTGGAGTGGCCATTAGCGGGGCGGGTCCAGCCGTCATTGCTGTTGTAGATGCTGACAAAGTTTCTGCCGGAACTGTAGCTAGTGCCATGAAAAACGCTTTCTTGGAGGGCGGAATTCGATGCGAAGGTCTATGTTCGAGACCTTCAGTCAAGGGAACAGTCAAGATCTTGTGACGCCTCTAGTGGGGGCAGGGAAGATGAAGACAAATGGGAAACCAGTCATCGGGGTGACAATGGGCGACCCGGCTGGCATAGGTCCAGAGATAGCCATTAAGGCACTTCTGAGCCGAAGGGTTTGGGGTGTCTGTAAACCTGTTCTGATCGGTGACCTTGGGGTTCTCGAGAAGACTGCGGAACGACTGAAGCCTAGGGCATCGTTCAAGGCTGTTTCTTCGCCAAGGGATGCCTTTGGAAAAGCCGGGTTAATCGAACTAGTCGATCTGAAGAACGTTGATGTCGATGCCTTAGAAGTCGGCAGAGTTTCGTTTATGGCTGGTAGGGCTTCGATCAGGTATATTGAGAAGGTTGTTGAGTTCGCATTGTGTGGTGAAGTCGATGCTGTGGCGACAGGTCCAATTAACAAGCAGGCGATACAGTTGGCTGGAAGCCGACACATCGGGCACACTGAGATGTTGGCTGCGTTGTGCGGTGTTGAGAATCCTTTGACCATGTTCTGGGTTAGGGGTGCGCGCATCTTCTTCTTGACAAGGCATCTCTCGTTGACAGAGGCTGTCCGAGCCGTGAAGAAAGACTTCATTGTCGGTACCGTTAACAGGATCGTGGTGGAACTTCAACGAATAGGCATAGAAGAACCGTTGGTTGCGGTTGCGGCTCTAAACCCTCACGCCAGTGACGAAGGACTTGTGGGCGACGAAGAAGGAAAAGAGATCATTCCAGCCATTAAGGAGCTAGAGGCTAAAGGCCTGCGTGTGGTTGGTCCCGTTCCAGCCGACACTGTCTTCCATAAAGCCCTAGAGGGGGGCTATGATGCGGTTCTTTCCCTATATCACGATCAGGGGCACATTGCGGCGAAGACGTTCGATTTCTTCGGAACGGTCTCTGTCACATTAGGTCTCCCGTTCATAAGGACCTCTGTAGACCATGGAACAGCCTACGATATCGCAGGAAAGGGCGTAGCCAATCCAAGAAGCCTCGAGATCGCTGTGAAAGTTGCGACTGAGATGGCGACAAGGTATGGGGAAGCATTGTGACCACTTGCAGTCAGCGTGGTTGCCGCATGGCTAAAGTGATCGTGGACTCGAACTTTCTATTCATACCTTTTCAGTTCCGGGTCGATGTTTTCGAGCAGCTAAACTCCCTGCTCGGGAAATGTGAACCGGTTGTTCTTTCGACGACACTCAATGAGCTGGAGTCTCTGACACTGAGAGGATCTGAAAGGATCCGCAGGCTGGCTTCAGCAGCGTTAGAGCTTGCTGACAGGTGCAGAATGGCTGAGGCGGAAAGAGAGCTAGGAGAGAGCTCCGACGATGTCATTCTCAGAATGGCCCAGGAGTGGAAGTGCATCGTGGCAACCAACGACTCGAAACTAAGAAGAAGACTTAGAGGATTAGGCATACCTACAGTCTTTCTTAGACAGATGTCCCGGCTGGACATTGAAGGATACGTTCCGTAGTAGGCATGTTCTGGTGATCTGCCGGACCGTCTCTGTTCTAGTTGAACTAATTGCCTATGACAAAGTTGTCTCTGTCAGTGAACGGTTCCGTCTCAGTGGCAACGTCTCAAGACATCCTTCCACCGTAACACTAGCTGTGATCCAACGGCAAATACTGTGAAAAAGGGCCCTTAGCTAGAGATATCTCTAGTGTTTCTGTTGGCTATATATGCTTCGGCTATGTAACCGCAGATGTGAAGGGTCTGCCCATTTGCAGGGAGGACGACCAAACGCAGAAATCTAGCTCAGAGTAAAGAGCTAAAAGATGGGAAGAAAGAGCCAAACACTGTTAGTCTGCACCAATTTCCGTATCCCATAGGCGGCATCATTATCTCTGGGCCACATAAACCAGTTCAGACTCAAACTCAAAGCATTGGACGGCCCAGTCTTTCTCCTGGGCCAGCTTGTTGAACATAGTCCCGTAGTATTCGCGCATGCCCTTGTCTCGTCTTCCGAGGCTTCTAGTCGGAAATGAGACCACCAGAAAATCAGCACGAGTACATTCCAGAACCCTGAGGCCAGCTGACCGTTCGATCTGCTCAAGGCACGGCATGGTGTTCAGTATGAATGCTAGGTCCGCCTTCGTCTCCGGCGGGTTCTGCACGACATCCCTAGTTTCAGCACAGCCCTCGACATTGACGAGGTTCATGTAACCGTTCAGGAAGCTCGCTAAGTCTTCATAAATGTCGAAGGCATAGTACTTCACCCTCCTACTAAGGGGCATCCAAGGAATCGCCAGCGGATGGAAACCGCATGCAATATCCAAGATAGAATCAACACGCGACAAGCTTGAAAAGACGCTTGCATAGAACTCTTCCAGGTCCTCTAGACGCTCTCTCGTAGAGTGGTGGTAACCCATTACTTTGCGGCAGGTTTCCAGAAACAGAGCTTCGTCACCCGTCATTCTTGCCCTCCTCAACTCTTCCAGCCAAGCATCATAGTCCGGCCTAATCAGAAAGTAGGCTCCGGCGATCTGGTGAAGCTTGTTCTTGGTAGCTTTAACAGCTTCCTTCAAACTTCTTCGCTTACAGAGCTCGCGCTTGCCAGTATTTCGAACGAAATCCACGCAAACGTTTCGGTACTTCGAGGTCTCCAAGACCTGTCTTACTAGAAGCTCGAGCTGCCCTGTCTTTCCATCCACCGCAGCATCTCTCATGGTCGTTCCCTTCTGAGCCTTTCCATCAACCGGGTCATGAACCGGAGGTTATGATTCGAGGCAAGTCGGTAGTACAATGCGTCTTTGACTCTGAACAAGTGATGCAGATAGGCTAGCGAGTAGTTCGTGCATGTCAGACAGTCACAGCCAGGTTGGAGGGGCTCCTGTTTCCTTGTGTGCCTTTCGTCCTGAACATAAAGGTACGAGAACACTAGGCCTTCTTTCGCTTCAGAAACATACAGTCTGCCTTGCCGCGCATCCCTCGTCGGCATCGAACTGTCAAACAGGTCGTAGCCCAACCTTGCACACTGAACAACGTTTCCTGGCTGTCCAACCCCAAGCGCTATCATCGGAAACCTAGCTGGAACAAGATCCCGCGTCAGCTTGAGCATGTCAACCAGCAAATCCCCTTTACCGTCAAGAGGGTAGCCTCCGTAGCCAAAACCGTCAAATCCTGTCGCAAGAAGCGCCTCTGCACATTCCCTCCGCAGCTCGCGGCTCCCTCCGCCTTGGATGACAGCAATAAGCAATGGTCTTGGACCTAGTTTTTTGTTCCTCTGTCTCACGATCTGGTCGAACTCTGCTTTGCACCTTCTAGCCCAGCTAAGCGTTCTGGCAACAGACTCTTGCTGCTTCTGGTAAGGGTCGTCGACATGTGTACAGTCGTCAAGGCAGATGGCGATGTCCGTACCGTACCTTAGCTGCAACCGTAAGCTCTTTTCTGGCGTGAGAAGCACCTTATGTGATGAACCACCGGGACGGAACAGTATGCCCTTGTTCGTGATACTTCCGAGCTTGGGGTTCCGCCTAATTAGGGAGTAAGCCTGGAACCCACCTGAATCCGTGATGATGGGACCGTGCCAACCGGAAAACCCGTGGAGTCCGCCAAGTGCTTCGATGACTGAAGAGCCGGGACGCTGCATCAGATGGAACACATTCATAACGATGGCCTGAACCCCACACCTTGCGAGGTCATCCGCCCCGATGGAACGAACAAAGCCAAAAGTCGCGTCAGGCAGGAATGAGGGAAACGAAAGCTCACCGTTAGGAACCACAAGATCGTGTTCATCGCTCAATCGGTCAGCCTTCACCGCCTCTTCGTGGACTTTCTGAGAAGTTTTCCTTCGTTGGATGCTTGCTCTTCAGGTGCACACCTGGAATCTGCTCCATAGCTCTCAAGAGGGGGTATCCAACAAGGCAAGTCGCAACGAACTCTCCGACGCCAATGCTCAGAACGCTTAGTTCATATGGCACGCCATAAAAACTGGCAACATAGGCGCTGACGCCAAAAGAGTTCACTACAACCGGGTAGACGCATGCCATTAGTCTTCTTTGGAAATGGAGCTTCCAAGATAGCAAGGCAGCAGCAAAAGTCAGCAGTGGACCGAAAATAACGTCAGGAAGCCCCACGGGGCTGAAGAGGTTGGCGACAACAACACCAAAGGTCAGGCCAATTACCGCCGGAAGACCGAAAACGTAGGGCAACGGCGCCAAAGCCTCGCTTATCCTGACCTGAACCCAAGAGTAGCTGAACTGTCCCAGCATAACGGTCGCAACAGCGTATGTGGCAGCCAGAACTCCAACAAGGGAGGCTTGCTGAAGGCCTAACCGAGCACTCACTCTGTGCACCTCTCTCTCTAATAAGCCTAGACCTGTAATAATCCTTTGCGGCAAGTCCACAAGAGTTCCTATCTGAGGTTCTACAGAGATGGGCCACGAGTTCCATCAGGGCTTCTCCTAACTCGTGTTTCAAGGCGACTTCTCTAATTTTTCGATATCGCTTTTTCTTGAAAGTCTTAGGCAAAGCTATAGTTGTGCCTCTTGGCTTTCCACCTTTCCTGAAGCGTGCAACAGTTCTTACCGGGTGGTTGCGACAACGGATTTTAGGCACATCAACAAACCTCATTTTTGATTCTCCGTTTATCTTTTGAATCAGTCTTTTGGCCTTCAAGACTTCTCTTCTCTCCTCCTCTTTCGATAAGCCTTCATGTAGGCCTTCATGTAAGCTCTGTTTTTCTCTCAGCTCTTGAAGGGCAACCGCTAAGCCCTGTCAAACCTTGTGCAGAATAGCTTATGTTTCTATCTGGGCTTCAACTGTTCAAGGAAAAATTCAACAATCGCCAGAATCTCCAACTCCTTAGCAGCCAATATCTCTTTCTCAGAGAGATGGATCACTGAGCGTAAGTCACATCCAACAAAGGGAGTTGAAAGAGAGCATGCCCAAGAACTACCAAGCTATTGCGAGAGTTTTCCCCTAATACAAGATACCCCTAGGTTTTTTTGCTGAAGAATCTAAACCAAGATCTCTCCCTGGAGCATAGGGCCTCCTCTATTCGACAGAGATCTTGGTTACAACTGGGAAATGGCTGACTTAGAAAAACTTCTAAATGAATAGGCGTTTGTGCACAAAAAGCCTAGCTTTCAGAGAATCACACTAACAACCGAATGAATAATCCTATCAGTGACTGGCTTTGCGACAGTTGCCCAAAGAGTTGGAGGGTCCGTTCTGATGAACTTGTGGGCCCTACTCCTTCGAAATCATAACTTCTGTGGCTTTAACAACGGCTATGGCTCTGTCGCCCTTCCTTATGCCGAGAGACTCAACAGCCTCTCTGGTTATGAAGGCTGTGACAATGCAAGGAGCACGAATCCTCAATCTTACGATCGCTGAGACCTTGTCCTTCTCGACAGAAACGACTTCGCCCTCCATTCGGTTTCTCGCACTTATCTTCATAGATAACCCCTCCCAACTTAACTCGTCAAGACCTATCTGGTCGAAAACAATTCTGTGCCTCACGTATGCCTCGATAAGTGTCCTCCCTGCCTTGGTCAATTCAGCCCCGCCGCCTCCCAAGCTTCCACCCTTCCGTGTCTTTAGCACGGACTGCCCCAAGCGTTCTTCAGTTCTTTTGATGACCCCCCACGCATGTCTGTATGACATGCGTAGAGCTTTGGCAGCTCCGCTTAGGGTCCCTGTTCGCTGGATCTCTTCTAGGAGTTCAAGGGTGCCCCTCCCGAACACGTAACCTTCTTCTGTTTCGAGCCAAAGCTTATAGGTTGGCTTGAGTGTTGTTGGAGGCTTCGGGCGGATATCTTTGGTCTGGCCTTCCTTCTTCACTGCATCCTACTCCTCGACCTAGACTACGCGGACTGATGACGCTTTGAACGCCAAGCAGACATGCGACCCTATGTTCAACTGCATTTCTTTGAACGATTTCTTGGTTATCTGCACGACGAATTCCTTTCCAGCGTTCACTCTTAACTTCACGGTGGAACCGAAATCCGTGACCTCGGTTACTTCGCCCGCGAACATATTTCTTGCGCTGGAGACTATCTTCTCCTTTGATAGGATTATGTCTTCGGGTCTGACGAAGACTGTCACCCTTCCTGTCTTCTGCATTGTAGCTTCTATCTTCACTCCATTCTCTAGATCTATCAAGGAAACACCATCTTCGGAGACCATTGATGAACCAGAGAACACATTTTCCAGTCTCGCGAAGCCTGAAAGATGGTCGGAGGGGGCTCTGAAGATCTCCTGAGGCGGTCCTGTCTGTGCTATTCTCCCATTTGTGAGCAATGCAGCTCTGTTGGTCAGGTTTTCCGCTTGAAGCATGTTATGTGTTGCTATGATAACCGTTGCTCCTCGCTCTCTGTTGACACGTGAGATTGTTTCCTCGATGATCGAGACGTTTCTCGGATCAAGATTTGCCGTGGGCTCGTCCAAAGCCAGAACGTCGGTGTTCAAAGCTAAAGCTCTTGCGAGAGAAACTCTCTGCTGTTCGCCGCCAGAGAGATTCTTTGCCAACCTTTGCTCGTAGCCCTGCAGCTTAACCATCTCCAATGCCTCCTTTGCCTTGCTATCGACTTCGGCTTTTGGGAGTCCCCTAAGCTTAAGACCATACGACACATTTTTCCAAACGGTAGTATTGAACAAGGCTGTTCTCTGGAAGACCATCGTGCTTTCCCTTCTGATGTCGCCAAGGCTGTCCTCGCTGACCTTCCTGCCTTTGAAGTGTATTTCTCCGGTCGTTGGAACATCAATGCCTGCTATTATCCTCAGGAGGGTTGTCTTTCCGGACCCGTTCGGTCCCACTATAGTGAAGATTTCGCCTTTGAGTACCTTCAGGGTCACACTATCTAGCGCGGTCACTTCGCCGAATCTTTTGGTGACGTTCCTGAGCTCAATCAACCAGAGGAATCCCTCGTTTCTGAACGAAGTGAACCATGGCGTTCAGTGCGAATGCAATGACCAGCAGCACTGCTGTCAATCCTATTCCCAAGGCAAGCTCGCCTTTAGTGGTTTCAAGTGCGATAGAGGTCGTTAGGACTCTTGTGACGCTTCGGATGTTCCCCCCAACCATGAAGGCAACGCCTAGTTCAGCTATAGCCCTGTTGAAACACGCGATTATGGCCAAGAGTAACCCATTTACCGACTCTCTTAACACCGCAATGGAGGCTTGGGTCTCTGAAGCGCCCAAGGTTCTTGCCAAATCCCTTATCTCTGGATCTACAGACTCGAGAGTGCCAGTCACAAGACTGACCATTATCGGGGTGACCAAGGCTGCCTGCCCAACAGCCATGGCCATGGGAGTATACAGGAGATGCAGAAATCCTAGGGGTCCTGATCTCGACCACAAGAGGTAAAGGACCAAACCCAAGCTTACAGCAGGCATACCCATCAGTGAGTTGAAGAATCCTTTTATGACCGACCGTCCGCGAAACCTTTTCAAGCCTAGAAAGACGCCGATAGGAATGCCGAACACGGCTGCAAGGAGTGTGGCGGAGCCTGAGACGATCAAAGCCCTGAGTGAGATCTCGATGATCTCAGTCTCTACACCCATGTTTAGTCTCCCCACTAAGGCATAGTCATGAATACCGTGCTTTTATCCATAAAGCTCTTTGTGGCCGTTTTGATATTGCTTGGGACATTCTTCACCTTCAATGTATGCTTCCTCCTTTATCCAGCCTACCAAAGTCGCGTTGGTGTTTTCTCTCAACAGCTCAGCCGCAGGGTAGAAGAGCTTCCGCGGGTATGTGCCCTGCCCGAACCCGCCGATTACCTCTTGACCTTCTTCAGAGATAAGAAACTTCGTGAACACTACGGCTGCGTCGAAGTTAGCTTCTGGGTTGTATGTTGTGTTGACTGTTATGGCACTGTAGACATTGAGCAGCTCCTTTCCCGCCTCCACAATAACGGCGAGACTGATAAGCTTGTCCGCGTAATATTTCAAGTACGTTCCCATGTCAGCCAAGGTGTAAGCCATCTTCTCATTCGCAATCTGAAGAGCCTTGCCCATGCTTGCTCCAGCATCTACGAACCAGCCTTCATTCCTGAGGCTACTCCAGTTCAAGCCCGAAGCGGCCCACAACTCTTTCTCTTTGATATGGGTTCCGGAGCCATCTCCTCGGCTAACCCAGAAAGCCTCGCCCCTTCTCCCTGCTTGAGCGACCCTCTTTAGGGCCTCAGTGGTGCCTAAGCCCTTTATCATCGCGGGATCAGTTTCAGGTCCGACAATTGTGAAGAAGTTGTAGGCTATGATCTTTCTGCAGACCCCGTAACCGCTCTGGAGGAAGGTACGTTCTTCCGGAGGCGCATGCACCAAGACCATATCTGCGTCGCCTCTCTGAGCGTACTTGATGGCTATGCCGCTTCCCGCCGAGATGAAGTAAATGTCAATTGGGTACTTGGCTTCAAACCGGTCTTCAATGATGTCAAGTAAGCCTGTATCGTAGAGGCTCGTTGTCGTTGAGACAACGAGCCTTGTCCTTGTTCTTGTGAAAGGACCGACCCCTAAATAGCAAGTGGCCACAAGGGTCGAAACGCTTGCGGCCAGGATCAAAGTGACGAACCAGATCACCGGTCTCTTAAGTTCCGTCAGGTTACCCATTATGCTCAAACGAGCATATCGGCCCCCCCGCTAATTAAGCTTTCTGGGAGAAGCACAACAGCTATGCACGAAACAAAGTAGCAGTGAAGGCTGGCAACCCAAACGGTCGAGGATAGAACTGATTCGTACCATCAAAGCATGACGAAAGTCTTATGGCCTGAGACCCAGAATAGAGTCATGAATACGCGAGAGTGGTTCTTGTCATGAAGAAGCTCAAGATAGGATTGATAGGATGCGGTGGAATTGCTGGGGTTCACGCCGAAAGGCTGAAGACCATTGATAATGTACTAATGGTCGCTTTTTCGGACATCGTCAAGGAAAAGGCGGAGAACTACTCGAAGAAGTACGGTGGCAAGCCCTACGCTGATTGGCGTGAGATGCTACGGAAGGAGAGCTTGGACATCGTCTACATTGCCATTCCCCCCTTTGCTCACGAAGACGAGGTCATTGTGGCTGCGGAGAAGGGAATCAATATCTTCATCGAGAAACCTATCGCTCTCCACATGGACCTAGCCAGAACCATGGTGAAAGCTGTCGAGAAGAACAGAGTCAAGAGCCAAGTGGGATACTGTCAAAGATTCAGCTATGCCATAGAGGAAGCCAAACGCTTGTTCGAAAGCGGTGAAGCTGGAGAACCAGGCTTAGCCTTAGGGTGGTACTGGTGCCACTTCCTTGGCGGAGCATGGTGGAGAGACAAGAACAGAAGCGGAGGCCAATTGGTCGAGCAATCCACACATCTCTTCGACGCTCTCAGATACCTGTGCGGAGACTTGGATGTCGTTTACGGGCAGATGAACAAAAAGTTCTGGACCGACGTTCCCGACCTGACGATTGAGGACGTAAGCTGCTCAACTTTCAGGTTCAGATCAGGAACAGTCGGTGCCATAGCCGCGACTACTTGGGGAGTGCCCTCCCAATGGTGGTGCCGCTGGTTGATTGCGACAAAGAACTACACTATGCAGTCTGATAATGCCAGCTCGCTAACGCTTCACTCGACAATGGCTCCTCTCAAGATGACCACAGTCTCAGAGGAAAGAGACGTCTTCCTACTCGAGGCTAGGAACCTAGTCCAAGGGGTTCTAGAGGACAAGGAGACAAGGGTCCCTATCGGAGAGGGCGCGAAGAGCCTCGAGTTCACCTTAGCTGTCAGAACATCGATGGAAACTGGCATGCCCGTGAAGCTGCCCTTACCATAAGAGGTGACGATTCATGAAGAAGGGTGTGAACGCTTGGATTTTCCCGCAAGACTTCACCATCGGCAAGGTTCTGGAGGTCTCAAGCGCGATCGGATATGATGGGGTCGAGCTGAACGTTGATGAAAAAATCCTAGGAACGCCAAAGAACGATAGGGAAGCCATAGCGGACAAGGCGAAGTCACTTGGTCTAGAGTTGCCGAGCGTGTGTTCGGGGATATTCTGGATGTTCAACCTCGCCAGCCCGGATGAGGCGGTCAGACAGAAGGGGATTGAGGTGATGAAGAAGGGATGCGAGTTCGCTGCTGATATCGGCGCTTCAGTCTTCCTTGTTGTCCCAGCAGTAGCCGTGCCAGAAGTTACATACAAGGAGATGTGGGCCCTTGCCCAGAGAAGCATATTGGAAGCCGCGCCGACCGCCATGGAATGCGGTGTCTTTCTTGGCATCGAGAACGTGTGGAACAGGTTTCTTTACAGTCCCCTCGAGTTCCGAAGGTTCATCGAGGAAATCAATCATCCGAACGTGAAAGCCTACTTCGATGTCGGCAACATCCATCAGATCGGCTTCCCACAGCAATGGATTCGCCACCTCTCAGATTTGATCGTGTGCGTTCATGTCAAGGACTTCCAACGGTCAACACTACAGTTCAGGCCTCTACTCCAAGGAGACGTCCCGTGGACAGAAGTCATCAAGGCTCTCCATGACGTAGGCTACGACGGGTTCTTGAACGTCGAAGTATCATCTTACCCTGGCCATCCCTTAAAGTCGGCGATGGACAGCAGAACCGCATTGGACATCATCCTCGGCATGAGCTTACCTTCTGGGGTCCACTAAGATGAGCGCAAAGATTTTTCCAGAATTCAGGCTCGCATTGGGTCAAATGCTCGTTGAAGGAGGCAAGATGGAGGAGAACTTGGCACGAGCAGAAGGTATGATCAGAATAGCCTCCCGAACAGGTTGCAGGGTCATAGTTCTTCCTGAATGCTTAGACACCGGTTGGACTGACCCTAGCGCCCGCGAACTCGCTAGAGAAGTCCCTGGAGAGACATCGGACAGGCTGTGCCAAGCCTCCAAAAACTTCGGTATCATGACAGTTGCTGGAGTGACCGAGCTCGACAAGGGCCGGATTTACAACTCAGCTATCCTCGTCGACGAGGTTGGAAGAATCCTTCTCAAACACAGAAAGATCAATGAGTTGACGATAGCCCACGACCTTTACAGCATAGGGAACATCCTCTCCATCGCCGAGACGAGGCTGGGAACTATAGGCGTAAACATCTGCGCCGACAATTTTTCCAGCTCCCTTGCGATCGGTCATGTCTTGGCGAGAATGGGCACGCACCTCATCTTCTCGCCTTGTGCTTGGGCAGTGAAAGCCGACCACGACAATACGCGAGAACCGTATGGCGGAGAGTGGAGGCAATCTTACACTGAACTATGCAGACTGTATGGCATCACCATGGTCGGTGTCAGCAATGTCGGATGGATTACAGAGGGACCGTGGAAAGGGATGAAAGTTATAGGATGTTCCCTAGCAGTAGGACCCGAAGGCCAAGTGCTTGCCCAAGGACCATATGGTGAGAAAGCTGAATCGCTCATCACCGTCACAGTTCAGGCGAGACCAAGGGAAGTCAAGGGAACGGGATACAGCCGATACTTGCAGGAAAGAGGTTACGTGGGCCCCTGAGCTCACCAAGCTCTACGTCGATTCTCCTCCTTGAGCGACGGAGACTGGGAAAAGTGCGCACCTTCCTGGGGTCCGTTTGCTTGTCGAAGGCGATCATTGTTACATGGACAGAGTTGTCCGCCACCAAATCCACTTTCCTTTTGAGGTTGCGTGCTGGGAGATGCCCTTTGCTTTGCTCTGCAGGCCTATACTTTCTGGCTTGGATGACAAGGATGAACGGTGAATCACGCAGAATTTCCTTGGCGTCGCTGACCCTAGCATGTCATGAAGTCGCCAGATTTCGCTCAGCGAATAGGCTTTCTGGGGAGTCGTCAGTTGTCGAAGATATCCTTGTATAGAGTTAATAGTCTCCTTGCCATTGCTATTTCCAGGGACCTTTCTTGAGCAGGGAAAGAAGGAGACAGTCGGAGGGGATGCCGCCCACTTTCAGGGAGCAATACTTCTCGCCATTTGGCGGTCCTGAACCTGAGACGCTTCATCCCGACCTTTACCAAAGACTAATCGACGACGGAACAGACGTAATCATCCGAAAGTTGAAGACATACAACGAACAACGCAAGAAACTCAGAGGCAAAGTGCGCGAGAAGATCGATGTCAATAGCCTCACTCGCGACGAAGAAGCCGCAAACACTCGTGTCGTAGCCTCAGACGCCGGGAACAACGGCGTCGATCTCAGGTCGGCATTCATCCCCCTTTATGCTTCAGCGTCTCTTGTGGCCGAAGGATGGAGAATCGTCGACGAACCTATCTTCAGAGCTGGCAGAGCCGACGTTTGGCCGGACGAATTCAGAGCTCAAGACCGAGAATCCCTATTGGCGTCTGAGATTCAGGTCAGAATAACAGAGGAGGCGGTGGAAAGGTGGGAGCCGAAACTTGTGATCTTTGACGGCACGCTGATCATGCACTTCTGGCTCCTGCCCATGGAAGCGTCTACGGAGGACTTCCATGAAGACTACCTCTCTGCCTTGAGGCGAATAGTCGGCCTCTTAAATACGTGCTATATGAAGGACATACCCATCGTCGGCTTCGTGAAGAGAACAAGGGTCAATCATGTATGCAAACGGTTAGGCATGCCCAGGATGAGAGACACGGCGGTCATGGATCTGATTCTCCGATTGGGCGAGTACACAATCCCCCAACGTGAAACAGAGCAAATGACTGGTCGAGTGATAAACGAATACAGAACGAAGGCTGAAGAGTTCGGTATACCGAGCGACTATATCCCAAAGATCACGAACTTCTACTCTTCGTACATCAGAACGGGGTTGACGACTCCTTTTCGTTTGGAGATTCCCGAGTACTGTCTTGACCGTCTTAGTGAGATTGGAACAATCCTGTTCACAACTTCAGAAGAAGAAAACGGCATACCTTTCTCTATCAACGAAGCCGACCGTCTCACGAAAGTGACGACAAGTCTCTCAAACATCCGCACCTTGATGATCTACTCGAAGGCGATGGACCTCATCAAGGACGGCGAGATGGAACTCCAAGATCTCACCATGCTAGCCCTTCAACATGGCGAACCATGGGCTATAAACGACGCCCAATACTTACCCAACCGTCCATGAGAGGGGATTGAGGAAATGCCTGATTCAGACCTTACACCTGTGGGCTATGCCCTTTCTGGCTGTACGCACGACTATCTTTCCTTCGTCGTGATGGAGAGCGCTCGAGTTAGGGTCAACTACTTCTACTTCATCGATCATCCAACGAATCCTAGCACTCGTGTCCTCGTCAGAACTTTCAGAACCCAGCCCTACAATCCTGAGATGATCACGGGTAGAACGGGTCCCATAGCCGGGAAGAAGGGAAGACGAGCTGAATATGGTAAGCGGCTGGAGTACACAATCGCCTTCGCAGAAGTTCTAGGGTACTATGACGAGAAACGTCGATGGAGGATGCTTGAGGTTGCCCCTTCACCCTGGGACTATGTCTACGAGCCGACTGAGGAAGCACTGCGCAGCTTCTTCATCCCGAAAACCACAAACGCAGATGCCCTCATGCTTGAGATAGGCAAGGTGCGTGGCACGAACATACCCGTCTACGTGGATCTGAACTCGGTTGCGAAGGGACACATGTTCGTTGCCGGTATGACGAGGTCCGGCAAGTCAAGTTTCATCATAAACATGGTGGCGAAAGCATCTCGTCTGAAGCCGAGGCCACACTTCGTCATCTTCGATATTCGAGGCGAGTATGCTGGACTCGTAAAGTATGGTGCTAGAATGCGTCCTTACGGAAACTTCACGCCTAGCATAAAGGAACCGGAACTCATCGTCAGCAAACTTGAGTTGAAGTCAAAGGAGAAAGATGCTGTCCTAGGAGCCATTCGAGCCTTACTGTCAGAGGGGTCGGAACTGACCCGCAAGAACATACTCAACAAAACTCAGATTATTATGGCGAGAGGAGGAATCTACAAGAGCCCTGCCGCTCAGCAGAAGGCTATCGATACGATAGAGTGGGCGTTAGAGAGCAAGGGCGCATTTGTCGACCGCGAGATGAAACCATTGGACACGATCGAAGAGATAATGCAAACCTTCACATTGATTGTGGACTTCTCGGTTGACATGGATGTCGAGGCCCAGCAACGAACAGCTGAGTACATCCTCAACCAAGTACGGGAACACGCCATGCAAAGGAAGGATTATGGAGACTTCGCGTGCATCCTAGCCATCGAGGAATCCCAGTACTTCGCACCTGAGAAAGGGTTAGAGATGAGAGAGTCAAGCGCCCAATCAAAGGTTAAGGCCTCGATGATAGAAACTTCAAGCCAGGCCGGAGGATACAATGTCGGCTTGATCCTCATGACCCAGAGACCAGCATACGTACTCAAGAGCTGCATATCCCAATGTAACTCCGTCGCCTGCTTCAGACTGAAGAGCGGAAACGACCAGGATGCCATTCTTCAGTATACGGAGTATGGATCTGAAAG
>Ga0315312_1000976_pt1 | contig 25640 bp, 23 predicted proteins | sample TDP7_MG_FD_203629 | JGI IMG/M metagenome (GOLD analysis project Ga0315312, IMG submission 203629) | Freshwater sediment microbial communities from Lake Towuti, South Sulawesi, Indonesia - TDP7 | ecosystem: Environmental > Aquatic > Freshwater > Lake > Sediment | place: Indonesia: South Sulawesi... | reverse complement strand
TCTAGGTCTGAAACCTTCAAGAACGTATTTGAATAATTCACTTCTTTGATGCCGAAGAACCTTGATTTCTTCAGCGTGACAAATTCTATCTTGGTGTTCCCGAGTTTTACCGGTCTCTTCTGTTTTAGCACTGCAACGGTTGTAGTGAACGGCAATTGCTCTGCTATGCCGTGGATATGGGCTGCACTCTGGTATGCGACATAGTATTCCTTGTTTTTCATCAATTCGTTCACCACAATCAAAGGGTCGGCCACAAAGCTCTTTCTCCCATATAAAACGTCGGCGGGTATAATCGCGTATTTGCCTCTTCCTATTCGGTAGGCGGCTTCCTGTTTGGCCAAGCTTGAGAGGATGTTTTTCGCCCACTGCTTTGATATTGAAATAGCGGTAGCTAGGTCGTCGGCTTTTGCGACAGTGAGACCCCTCCTGATCAGTGCGAAGTATGCCCTCTGCTCAGTCGGACTCATCCTTAAAGGCGAAGGCTTGTTTGGTCCGTACTCTTTGGCAATTTCTTCAGGTATTCCCAAGTCAGCGAACGTACGGATATCTATTCCAAGCTTCCTCAAAGTTTCCTTTATGGATGGATCTGCGCTTCTGCAGACAAGCACCAGCTTGGCTCCAGGATTGGCCTTCATCAGAGCAGCCTTGTATTCGACTGCTTCCCCTATATTGAGCCTGTTGCAGTCTGTAGCCTTGACTTCTATGTAGTACTCCCTGCCGTTTGCGTCCTTGGCGTATATGTCAATTTCTCTTCTTCCCGCGATTCGTTTGTGATGGCTAACTAACTTCAAGTCCGGAAGTAGGCGGAAGAGATTTTGTGCTACATAGTCCTCAAGCGCCCTTCCTTCCATTGTCTTTTCCAACGCGAGTCACTTCATAGTATCATTATACACAATGCATTAATGCACAAGTGCATTGCGCATATAAAAACTTTAAAGTTCGGTGGCTGACACTGACAGTATCATCGCAGCCACGCAAAAGGACCTTTGTGCAATACACCCTTCAAGACGTAACACAAGGAGCAGTACGAATAGCTCTAAGGTGGTCTTCCTAATGCGTGACCCTTCATGCCTACCATGCTTACTATATCCCCAACCTTCACGTTGGTCGACAGCTCTGAGCCATCAATCAGCCTACCATAGGCTTCCGCTTCAAAACTGAACTTGAAGACTATACTCGAGCCTGGGATTATGACCGCGCCTAGGTCTTTCTGAACCTTGATATATTCTTGAGGAATAATCTCCAGAGCCTCAGGCTCAGATAAGAAGTGAAGTTCTACGCTAACATCCTCTGTAACTTCTTTTTCAAATGTGAATGGATTTGAGGTAGGTCTAAAGGGTTGAGAAAGCCTTCCAACCGAGAACAGTCTCTAGAAAGATCTTGCGTAAGGTTGCTGAAGCGGCTTCAAAGGCAGGTGACATACGGGTAGGCTTCAGCATCATACTCACAGCTGGCTATCTGGCTGAAAGGGATGGGAGAGGGAAGATTGGGCTTGATGACTTGGAGACGGCTGCGAAGGCAGCTGAGATTATCCTGTGACAGGGTGGCGCAGGGACACACACCCCCACCCCTCTTTTTCTCTTGTTCTATGGGGGAGGGGGGTAGGAGTCTGAGGATTATTTCAAGGCGCTAACATAATATCTTTCAATTCTCGGATAGACTGATTGAAACATGGAAGAATACGGATGATTTCAAGGTGATTGATCTGGTTGGGTATATGTGATGTCTGCGGCGAAATCTATTAACCGAGGGGCTCGCATACTACAATGGGAAGGAAAACGGGGCGTATGTATGGCAAGACGATCTCTGGAATTTTCGTCGGTCGTTAGCAGAGAAGGGAAATGGTATGTTGCGCACTGTCCGGAGCTTGAGATTACCAGTCAAGGGAAGAGCGTCGAATTGGCTTTGGAGAATCTCAGAGAGGCCATCGAGCTATACCTCCAAGATGAAGACGCCAAGGTTCCTGAAGTCAATTATCGACCGATTGTAACCGTTGTCAAAGTTGTGCGGGCTTGAGTAAGCTTCCAGTCATCTCGGGTCGCGAAATGGTTAGAGTTCTCAGCCGGATCGGATTCGCGATTGTTGGTCGTAAAGGAAGCCATGTCAGGCTGAAGAGGCAGCGCGGCAAGGAGATATTAATTGTCATAGTTCCAATGCATCATGAACTTGCTAAGGGAACGCTCAGGTCAATCCTAAGACAGGCAAACCTTACAGTCGAGGACCTACTGCGACTCTTGTAGATAATCACTATCTTGAGTGCTCTCATGACGACTGTTGGAATGAGGAGCCGACTGTTGGTCTGATATGCCCCTTAAGTACTTGCCCCAGTTAAGTTGTTTGTGAAGTTAACAGAAGGGTTCGGAGCATGGGGTCTTTGACTCTGTAAACCTTTTCTTCTTCATCTATCAACGTGCCGGCCTTTAGACTCTCTAGGATATTATAGACTGTTGCATCATTGACCGGTGAGCCTCTTCCGATCTCAAACGCTCCTTTTACTTCACTCCAACGAGCGGAGGTTGCTGCTGCTTTGAGAGCAGCTAGATAGCCAACTTTTTCCCTTCCCTCTAGAAAATGCTCGAGTTCGTCTCTCACTATCTTGATGCCTTCGGAAACCGTTTCCTCCAGGGCTTTCTCATGAGGTAGTTTTCTGACCGCATCAAAAATCATTTCCATTGAACGTCTAGAAGTATCTTTAAGCGTTTCAAGGTATAAATCAATTATTGGAAATGCGTACAGATCAAGTGGAGAGAAATGAAGGTATTTCTCGCGCCCGGTTTCTATAAGAACATTAAGAGAAGCGTAATAGACGGTGTGAATGTTAAGGAACTGGACATTCGGGATTCTTCGCTCAGGGAAAGAATCCTTGGACGTTATGATGCTCGCGTCGTTAAGCTATGGGCTTTGAAGGGCTCGCTTCGTGACCGCTGGACATCTCTTGATGAAGGTGACTATGTGCTGTTTTATCATGCGGGTAAGCTGATTTACGCTGGCAAGGTGGGTTTCAAGTATCCTTTTGCCGATGAGCTTGAGCAGGTGGAGAGCGGTAGTCGTCTGGCTGAGAGTGTTTGGGGGAGAGATGTCGACAGTAAGACATGGCCCTATCTATTCTTTCTAGAAGAAGTTAGGGAAATTGACCTTCCTTTATCGAAACTTAACGATTTGGCTGGATACAGGATGAAGGCTGTGGTTGGATTCATGAAAGTGCGAGAGGGAAAAGCGTTGAGAGTTATCGAGTATCTGCCGAAGGCCTATGTTAAGCCTTCTGTTGTAGCGAAGCCCAAACCGCCATTGTTGATTCAGCATGACAGGATGGTCGACGCTATCTATGCTCTCGGCGAGTTGATCGGATATAAACCTGAGAAGAAGTGGAGGCATGAGAGATACGAGTTTGACGCTGTTTGGCATAAACCGCCCAGAATTGGACCTAAATACGTGTTTGAAGTACATCTGAAGGGAAGTCTAGAAGCAGCCTTGTTAAGGCTTAAGCATGCTCATGACCTATGGGAGTCCCAGATATTCCTGATCTCAACGGAAGATCAGCTCAAAGAAGCTCAAACCAAGTTTCTAGGCGAACTTCACGAAATTAGGGACAAAGTAACTCTTCTAGATGTCAAGAGCGCCGAAGAGTTCTACGATTTCAAAGGCAAATATGAGTGGCTTGAAAGAAAGTTTGGGCTTAGACCCACATAAATCGCTGAATGTGCAGCCAGAAGCTGTGAAGACTCTAGGTTGAGAGCAGATGAGTTATAGTGGTCCGACTGACCCTGCCCATAGAGAAACGTCGTGAATTCAAGGAGACAGCTAGACGCGAAGGGCGCTCAGCCGGCCAGATTGTTATTGACTTCATCGGAAACTATGTGCGGGTTCATGAACCGAGGAATCCTCAGTAACCGATTGACAGATCTTTAGAGAACTCTGGGAACGTGGTTGAGAAACCCTGTCTGGAGAAACCTGTCCCAGACTACGATCACATGATCGATCTTGAACTCATGGAACTCTATAACTCACCTAGATTCCATAGGGTCCTTCCTCAAGGGGACCGCGTTGTCTTCCGCTACATTCTAAACAAGCGTGGATTAAAGGTGGAGCAAGCGCTTTGAATAGATTATCGACGCAATCTGGTCACGGTCATTTGCATCCTTAGTTCTTCCGCAGTCTTCTTGAAGTAGATACCCGCCTTTTCGCTGATCTGCGGTGATCTTTCTATCGCTATCGCAGTCATGAGATCCGTGACTTTGACTATAGAGCCAACGCACAAGTCAAGAGCTAGCGGATCGAAAGCGAATGTTGGAGGCAGTTCCAGTTCAAAGTGAGTGATAGATGGGTGCGTGAACTCTGACAAATGGTCATACAGTTCCCTAAGTTTCTGTTTCTCCATTTCGCTGAATCCTTCCATCTCCTCTATCAGATTGCTTCCGAAGGACCTTCTCTGCTTGCGCATTTGTTCAAGCCCCTCAAGAACCAGATTATATCGGTTACCAGCCTGTAGATCCTTGAATTTCGTTTCAAGCGCATAGCTCTGGACAAGTAGCTCGAACATGAATCGTAGAGTCCTCATGGCATCGAGGTACGAGCCGCACATAGTCGAAATGATCGCTTGCTGAAACTCCTTATGGAGAAACATTATCCATCTTATGTCTAGGATACTAGGCGCAGTATCGCTCAACTGCAGTATGGTGTCGATCCAATAGTTGTAGCACTCGACCAAATCATCGAATCTCTCAGACTTGGTAATTGTTTCAAATCCCACGCTCCTAAGTTCACTCAACATAGAACCCAACAGCTTCCTTTGTCTTCTAGTTTTCGCCCATTTCTTGAACACAACAAGCAACTATCTCTCTTCCCTAGACCATTTTCGGACTCTTGACAAACATATTGATAATCGTCATAGCATTCTTAATTGTGGTGAAGATTGTGGTTACTGAAACGTACTTCACAGAAAATATTGAAGGGCTCTACTCTAGATTTCAGAGCAACAGACCAGAATATGTAGGGAAGAATTATCGAGACTTGATCTTTACTGGTAAGATAACTTACAAAGGCTTCACCAAGATCCATAATTTCAAGGCTCAAATACCGCTACCTCTCCCAAGTTGCGATTGTGTCTTCATGGATTTGGCTAACGCGCTTAGTAGGCCTACGACTGAAGAAAAACTTCTTGCACTCGGAGAACTTGAAGGTTTTCGACTCCCTATGGCTTCAGCATTGCTGCACTTTTCTAATCCGAGTAGTTACGCAATAATTGATGAAAATGTCGTCAAAGGAATGAAGCAGATTGGATGGGCTACGCGAAGAACCATGGAAATCAACAACGGGACCATAATGTTCTACACCAACTATCTTCATGAAATTCAGCGTATAACTAGTAATAGGATCAAAGATGTCGCAAACAAGTACGACGTCACACCCATGAGGCTGGTCGAGGCTTCTTTATACGCGTTAGGAAAAGGATGGGTACAATGATCTACACTTGTTTTTCGTTAGTGGACAGATTTTATACATGTCGCAGAATACCCTACGGATGGATGAAGATCGCACGAGCGAATCGTGGAAGATCCTTCAGCGCAAAGCCGATGCTTGCATGAAATGTAGGCTAAAAGGGATTTTCGAGATCAGTTCTGTTAACTCTGTGGGTGATTAATCTACCTGTTAACCATCGGGTGATGTCGATAGGATAAGTGTGGGCTTTTACTATAATGAGAAAAAGATTAAGTGCAAATGCGTAGATTAAGAATTTGGTGATCAAGCAATGGGAGAATTGTATGCCGAGTTGTGGATAAAAATCGAGAAAGAACTTTCAATGAATGAAAAAAAGGTTTTGGATAAATGGCAACAACTCATCAAATCCTTCCGAGACAAAGGCATCGATGTGAATGATGACACTTCAAGTTTTGTGGATCCTGATAAAGTTCCCAAGAATGAAATATGGATTGGATTGGGTTCTGGCGAGAAAACGGAAGAACCAAACTATGATGCAATGTACGAATTATTCGGAAAGTTCGTGCAGTTCTTGTACGAAGAAATCCTTTATAACGGGCCTCTAAACATTAAATTGGAACGCACTGGAGCATCTGGTTAACGCATAATTAGGCAGGGCTTTATCTCTTATCGGTCAAACGGTTATGACGATTTGTAAGACTAGTTGCGTTTTGAATTAGGGTCATCCACTTGTTTTCACCCTTGACAGTTATGCCACAAGCTTCGGCAGGCGTTTTACCTTCGAGCCCTTCATGCTCTCTTATGAAGTTGTGAAAGATTTGATACCCTGCAAGTATCGGTGTATCAGTCTTCTTTAATCCTCTCATCACTTTCTCCCTATCTCTTACTTCGCCGTTGAATCTTTCCATGAACCGGGTGAGCCGCTATTCATTCAGTTCGCGCGGCCAGGAACGATCCTTCCCAGTTTTCCTTTGTCTCGCCTTATATTCCTCGACTATTACGATTCTTTTTTCTGTTTCTGACCAAAGGTCTTTAGGGAATATTTTCTTTTCATCTAGGAATTTGTGGAAATCGATCCATTTTTGGTCTTCATTTGAGAAATTGACTTCGTGCCCCTTCTTCTGCATACAAAGCTTTAGGATGGTGTTTCTCTCGGATCTGAAGGGAATTCCTCTGGTTTGAGATGCGCATTCTTTAAAATCATCAGTTCCTTTTGCCTTCGTGGTGACACTTTCTATTTTAGTAAACTTTTTTCCTTTGACTCGATACTTCCCTGGGACTAGGCTTGGGAATTCTGATGGTTCTAACCGACGCCATTTCGCTTGCCTATCGCCCATAAACGCCCTCCCTCTCATAAGACCTTAGCATCCAAAGATTTTAGCGTGGTTCTCGAGTTCACGCATCAATTTACCGGTATATTCACGCTCTTCCTTTGGTGGCGCAGAATCGCTAATTCTTGTCGCTACAGGCCTAGGCTGGAGAAGTCTTTGATTCTTCTCTGTTTCCATTCCCAGTAGGCTTGAACTAAGAACTGTATCGCGAAAGGCGAATCTCTGAGGATGAGTGGTATAGGGGATGGAAAACTCAAAAGCACCCGTGTCATATTCGTGAATTTGAACAGACCTACTCTTAGGGAAGCATGAGGATCGCATGAGCGAATTGTGGGAGATCCTTCAGCGTGAAGCTGATGCTTGCACGAAATGTGCGCTTAAAGGGATTTCGGAGATCAACTGCCCTCGCAAGACAATTGGAATTCCGACGCAAATTCATCATCCGTCCTGCTTATTCGTGTCATGGAATAGTCATTGAGGAGGAAGGCGCCATATTTCCTCGCCCATAAAGCCTTTCAGTCCTTTAAGAATGCTGAACGCCACGGTCGAATTAGTCGACCTTGCTAGGAACCGAGGAGAATAGGATTGACTGATCTCGGCTAGTTCCCTTTCGAGCCCCGCATAGTTACAGTTTGAGTCATAATGTTCAAAGATTCTCCTAAACAAAAACAATAGTTTCTTCTCATCAACTGCCCCATCTTTCTCGATGTCGAAAAAATACCCGGATTCCTTTTCGATATTCTTGTAGTAGTGGTTCGTCTTTCGAGGCAGTGCGTTCAGTCTGCTCATCAAGGCTGAAACCGGCGACTCGCCTCTTTGCGTGCTTGAGAGTTTCGCATCCTTCTCCACTATGCCGAACTTCTTCAGGCAAACAAGAGTCTTCTCGAAGACCTGGGTGAGAACAGCCTTGTTGACCTCGTTGCTAAGGCGAATGGCTGATGACTCAGATGTGCTTCCCATCAGAATTAGAGACAGGCTTGCCAACTTCTCGCGCCATTGAAGTTCAGTCCGATTTGCAGTTGTAAACTTCCGATCTGACAACTCCAGAAAATTCAGAAACTGTTCTTCAAGACTTGTGCCATACTTCAACTTAATGCATTGAGCTATGCCCTTGAAAGTCAAAGCATACTTCTCCGAGTCTGCCGACGCAACTCGTTGTATTATTCCTTCCTCCAGTAGAGGATTAACAAATTCTGGGTCGACCCACGTTGCACTGTCAGAAAACACTTTGGACATATTGTTTCGGTTCATGCTGTAGATTTCGAAAAGGAGGTTTGAAGGAGGCTCTTCTCCCTTCATCCGTCCAAGCTGCTCCAGAGAGCCAACTAGACCCTCAAGCAGTCTTATCTTCTCCTCCTTGAGGCTTGTTTCGGTCAGAGCTAGCTCCACCCTACTATCTCAACGCTTTTGGAGGATGGGTCCTGTGTAGGTCTAACCAGAACAGCTAGCAAAAGCGAACCCTCGCTGAATTTTTCCCTTAGCTTGTCCTTCACTTTCTCTAGGTTTTCCGGGTCCAGATCAGCGATCTCATCGATTAGCACTATCTTCTTCTTGTCCTGACCCATCTCCTTGAAGCTTCCTGTAAGTGTGGCGATTTTGCTCTGCCCTTGCGAAAGCCTTTCGATAGGTATCTGCCTATCTTCCTTCGTAGTGAACGTTTCTTTTTCTATGTCAAAGAACTTGATATCATGAAATCTGTTGTCATACGGTACAGGCTCAAATTGCTTCCCCAGAAACTCGCCGATCGCCCTAACGAATTTCTCATAATCAGCCAGTCCAAAGCCCAGTCCCTTAGGTGCAAAACTTTCTCGTTTTTCTTTCTCTACAAGAATCTCAGACCAGTGGTACAAACGCTCTCTTAGTTTTGTTATCATGTCGTTCAGTCCTTTCAAGTTCTTCTCCTTGCCTTCATACTTCGGTTTTGCAGATGCGTTCTCACGAAGAATTTCAAGTTTATGTTGGCACATGCTCTTCAGGTTCTCTTCAGTTCGCACCTGTACTTCCAATTCCTGTGATTCAGTTCCGACAGCCTTAGAATCTCCTTTGACCGAACGAAGTTGATCCCACTCAGATAGCATCTTTGTCGTGTCTTGGTGAAGGACATCCTGCAAGGCAATGTATTTCTTTTCGGCTTCTACGAAAGCCTTCTCTATATCTTCGACACTCTTCAGGTCTTTAAGGTCTCGCGACAAATCATTGATTTTCTGCTGAATTTTGTCACGATCTTTTGCTTTTTCTTGTCTCTGACTAAGATATTGGTTGAGTGCAGTGAGCAAACCAAAGACCCTGTCGAACCGGATAGTCATCTTTATCTTGCAAAGCTCGCTAAGCGCCTGGCGCACAGGTTTATCGATCAGAGGCACAACTTCGTCTCCTGGATGATGTTGCAATAGCTCGATCATTTCGTCCACGATCGCCATCTTTATCAGGCTATCTTTCTTTGATCTTCGCACCTCTGCCATGGCCTCATTGAATTCTGTATAGTCATCCCTCAACAACTTGTCGCTATGAGCGGTGACCCCATACTGCGCTAGTGAATCACACGTCTGGACAATTCGGGCACGAATGTCGTTGAGTTCAGTCTCTTGCGCGGAAAGCTTCAGTCTTTCCCTGTAGATCTTCTGAATGATTTCAGCATCTTTCTTACCCTTCAGTTGCTCATGCTTGCCTTTGAGGCTCTTGTATTCAGACTCGATTTTTTCTTGGTTATTGAGTAACTCAAGGTTCTTTTTGATCTCGTCTCTAGACTCGATCTTCTTCAGTTTCTCTCGTAGTTCATCAAGCTTTTCTTTGTCTATCTTGATCGTTTTTTGGTGAACTTGAATCTCATTGAGCAAACGCTGCTCGTCCTTCTTGAAGTTGCGGAACTCATCAATCCTAAAGGCATGCTTGTTGAGGGCCTCTCCCAAGGTTTTCAGTCGGTTCTCCCCTAAATCCATGAAGTATCTGGTGAGCTTTCCCTTGTTCGCCGTAATTACTTTCCCGGGGTCGTCTTCTGTGAGAAATACTACATCAAATTCTTTTGCAAGTGTTTCCGGACCTATCGGTTTTGAATTCAAGTAGATTTTTTGGTTCTGACCTTTTCCTCTTTCAAGTCTCAAATCGACTGGAGCAGGTTTATTGCGGCAGATTCGAAAGTCATATTCAAGAGTTTCATTCTCCTGTAGGGCTTGGAGTTTGCGTCGCAACACCTGCTTAGTTTCCAACTCTTTCTCGCGATCGAGGTAACCTAAGGCTAGTGCCAGGATGTTCAGCAGAGTTGTCTTTCCTGTGCCGTTTCTACCATAGATCCCGATCAGGTTTGCGTCTATTTTTGACTCTACACCTTCTGGAGGAAATGTGAATGGTTTATCTCCTGGTTTATGGTACCCTGGCTCCAAGTAGCTCATCTTAAACTCGAACAACTCGCTTCTACTCCAGTAGACGTTCTATCCTTTTGTCGATGTTCAGTTCATCATCCCAGACTGTCTCTAGAATTTTCAATTCCCTCTCCGAGACCAACTTATCGAGGAGTTCCTTGGCGTATAGTTTCGTCTTCAAGATTTCACCCCCATTAAGGGCATAGGAAACTTGACCAATCTTACCTGTGGCAACGCGACACTAGACATTGCCGCGTAACCGTCGTTAAGCGAGGACAGCTCAAAAGAGTCACTCTTGATGTCGAACTTTCTGCCTACGTTCTCCAGAGTCCTGAAGAATATTCGCGTATTGACAATCGAGGTTAATCCCTGGGGCAAGTCTTGAGGATTCTGGGAAGCAAAGATAACCCCAATCTTTTCGGATCGCCCCATTCTTGCGATTGCATTCAACTGCTCCAAGGCTTGGACTGAAGCACCAGATCCGTAGAAGTGGTGTACTTCGTCTATTACTATGAGGATCGGCAGATCTCGATACTGGCCTTTAACGGCTTTTGATTCGTAGATCTTTGACAGCAAGTGGGATAGCAGAACAGCTCCGAATATGATTGTGTCCTTGTTAGACAGATCTATGACTGAGAGTTTACCCGGAACCATAATGTGATCTTCACGTATGGCCAAACATTCACCTTCTTGACTGTCGAAGAAATCAATCGCACTCTCTAAGGATCTTAGGATCGCGGCGTAAGTAGAAGGATGTAAAGGAGTTTCGCTCTCTTCACCTGTCTGGGAAATTGTCGGGAAATAATACTGGTGCTCTGTCGCTCTCGACCTAAACCAGGAGATGAAGTTGCGGAAATTGCTTGTCTGTTCTGGGAACGTCTCTTTCCAGTATCTGAATATGTTTGGCAGTGCTTCTGCGGCTCTATCTGTAATGTTCTGTAGGACACCGAGGAGAGAGTTCGGCTCAAGATCTCGCGTCCTCAGAGTTATTAATCTAATACTTTCACGAGTGACGCCTTCCTTATGCCTCTGTTTGGAGAAGGGAATATAGATGCTGAACTCGCCCATCTTATTCTTGTTGAGTCCAAGGGCTTTCCACTCTTCATATGTAGATTCCCTTAACCGCTTCTTCTCCTCGATCGTAGTGGGTTGATCCATCGTCAACAGGTCAATAGACTTGACATTGATCGCAAGCACAGCTCCCTTTTCATGCTCCAGAAACCGCTCGATCAAATACTTCATCGCAACGGTCTTTCCGGAACCGGTTTGACCGCAAATCATAGTTTGCAGATAAAGAGAGTCGAAGGGTATCCGCACGTATATCAAACGACCTGAATCGTCTCTGAGAGGTGAGTTGGAGTTGGCAAAACTCGTGGCCAGGAAAACCGGGTATCCCTCCTTTGAGGAGGAGATAGGAGAGGTGAAAACCTCGTCTATCTCTTCTTGAGTAGTTCTTCTTGCAGTTTCGTTTGGCTTAACGAAACTAAACATGCCGTCTGATCTTAAAGGATACTGTTTGATCTCTCTTGCCCACACGATATTCTTGCATTCTTGATCCTGCGTCATCAAGGAGAGACCTGAATCAACTACTAGTGGCGACGGTTCGAAAAGCGACGTCTGATATGACTGTTCAACTAGCAGTATGTGTTTCACATTCTTGTTGTCAGTGACGGTCAGGCAGGATCCTATTGGTAGCATGCCGTCGACATCTTTGGAGGACACGAGCCTTATCATGTCTTCTTTTGTTCCACTAACTATCCACATACTCTCACCCAAAACGAACCTGATTGACTGTGGGATGAAATCCCATTCTGCCTAGCAGAACTGGAATGTTCAAGATTCGTAAACCCTCTCGCGCATATTTCTCTGCTACGGCTACTGGCCGGACCTGGGGATTGAAATAGTCCCCTTGAGCCACGTAGAAGTAGGCTATCAAGTTCATGAGCAATGGGAGAAGGGAATGATATTTCTCATATGTTGAGAAGTGCATTTCAACTCTCTCTGGAAAACCGGGTAGCGCCTTCACGTAGGTGAAGGCCTTAGAGTTTCTTCTGTTGTACCGATCTGTGTATTTGAAAAAAGGAGAACGACTGCTTTCTTTCAGTCGGTGAGTTGCCCAGTGAAAGTCGCTGTTGAAATCGCCGGAAAGCTTAGGGCTATTTCCAATTACCAGTCTGCTATCCGAGTTCTTCACAAAATACAATGGTATACAATCCTTTTTTCTTAGCGCTTCATCCATTCCGACGATATACGTTGAAGCGTTTCCGCCGACTAATGGCCCGTCGATTAGGATTATGGAATTGGGCTCCGTACTCTCCAGTATGGATTCCGTCTTGATCTTAGTCAATATCATGTTACGCTCTTCAGCCAAATTCTCTGTAAATCGAATCTCTTCATCATGTCCATCCTTGAACTTCTTCATGGATGTCAAGAAGTATGGAAGAACTGTCAAGTTGAATGCATACTTTTCTTCTATCTTCACAACTGAAGAGCTACAGAACAGCAGGTCTCCTTCAAGCGATTTGTAGTTCTGAGTACTTTCGTCGTATGCGTATATGTTCCAGTTATCCGTCAAACAGTTATCTTCCGGATAGATGGGATAATTGGAATCGAGGTCTTCCAGGCAGCTCATTGTAGGACTTAGATAGTATTCCTCTATTCTCACTGGTGCATCTGAAGGCTCGAATGACACAGACTTTGTTGCTTTCTTGCCTATGTTTTCCAGTCTGATTCCTACGCGACTAAGATCCACCTTGTTAAGCACTGGAAACAATCCCCCCACTCAGCGTTGTGTCACTCCAGCCGGGCAGAAAGTATATCTCTAGTACAGAAAAGTTGTATTCCGAAATTTAAGGGTATCCAGTCATCTCAAAAAAGGCTTAGGGATATTAGATGGATTCGAGAAAAATCTCTTTCGCAAAAGCTAAATTGTATCGATCAGAAGAAATAGGCTCTGATAGTCGATATATGGAAAAATAATCGCTGCTTTGATTGGGAATAAAAAAGGAAGTCGAGCAAGCTTGTACACCTGAAAATGAGGAAAAGAGGATGCCAACATTGCGCGGTATGTCTCTAGTGCCATCATCATCGCGGAAAAGAAAGATGAAATATCCAGAAATATGTTCTGGTCAATTGCCCAGTAGCTGGAAACAACCCATAGCTTCTCGATGGGGGCATAGCCTCCACAGCATATGCTCAAGGACTGGTTCTTTTCCCCCCAACCTGGCTCACTATTTCATTTCCATGTATTCTGAACCAAGCGATAAGGTTCTTGATTTATACTCAGGCAAGGGAACAGCCCCCCTCGAAGCCTGTATGATGGGGCGTATTGGAATCGGAAATGACTTGTGCCCTGATGCCTACGTGTTGACCTATGCAAAAACCACGGTCCCAGAAAAGGAGGCATTTCTTAATTACCTAAGACAAATCGAACATAGACTCGACAAGCCAAGCATCTCGGAAATTGATGAGAATGTCAAAATATACTTTTCTAGAGACACACTACGCCAAATTGTAGCCGTGCAGGAGATTGCAAATGAAGATTCATCGGAAGAAGTCTATAACCGAGATAGAACAAAATACGATAATTCGATGTTCTTGAAGGCATTGATGCTTGGAATACTTCATGGTAGAACAGGATATTCACTTTCTTTGCCTTGCCCTCATTCATTTGCGATGGCGCCGAATTATGTAAGAAGAAAGATTAAAAGAGCCCCAGCCAAATATGCCCGCCCAAAACGGGATGTAATAAAGTGCCTCAGATTGAAAATAGAACGCGTATTCAAAGATCCTATTCCTGCATGGTTTAAGAAAGGGAAGGCGTATCAGTGTGATGCAGCTTCTTTGGAATTGAATGAACGCGTCGATCTGATAATCACGTCTCCTCCTTATCTTGATGCGCACACTTACGCTTGGGACAATTGGCTTAGGCTATGGTTTCTTGGATATGATTATAGAAAAGTTGGACGCTTACTCATTGAAACTGGTTCAGAGAACAAGTATCTAGATCATATGGAAAAAAGTTTGAGGAGAATGCATGAATTGCTAAAGGATAACGCAAGATGCTTCATAGTTGTAGGAGACGTGAACGGACATACTCCAATAGCATACCTCTTAGCCGATCTTATCGAAGAAAACCCTGACATAGGTTTCAGAGTGCGAAGAATAATAAGAGATGATATTGAGCACAGTCGCAAATATTTGTATGGGGATAATAATCGTAGCGGAATCAGTACTGATCGTATTTTGGAGCTGTGTAAGGGAACAGCGCAAGAGCAAAACAAGCAAATATTCTGGTAATGCTTCGTCGACCTAGGATCGGTGAGTCATTAATCTTCGATCTAAAACCCAAAACTAAAAGGAGAATAATGATTGACAAAGCCTACTTGAAGCTTGGTTGCGGACATTACGATCCAAAACTGAACAATTCAAGAGTGTATTCAAATTGAAAGCCAGGTTACAAATCATTGACCAAGCGTCTTATGAGATTTGATTGGCTCTCACGACATCAAAGAAAAGTGACGATGCAAATCCTCAAATTAGATACATCAACTGCCTCCTGTCAACCTGAGCGTTTCGCACCTGCTAACTCGTTGCTAGCGTCTAGTTGAAAAGTGGATTCAAAAGAATATTAATTGAAGATTTAAGAACTTGGTCGAAATGATCAAGTCTGAGCCAACGGTCAAGCAGGTGCTCGATATAAGTAAGATTACTCATTATTTGCGGAAACACGTTAGAAACGAAAGAGTCTCAGAAATTTTCTAGACAAAAGGCATCCGGGAAACTTGGCTAACGATCGCTATAAAAAGAATAAGGGAAGCTAGAAGACTAGATTTGAAGGTTCAAAACCATTCTTAGCCTCTCTTACGACTCTGACCTCACCAGATACAAGCAACAGTCGAATTGACCGAAATGAAACTTTGGGCGGTGTGCTGAGGAAACCATGGCGGGATAGTAGCGCCTTCAAGCTCATCCGAAATCGATGGATTGATTGAATTCGTACTTGAATTTACCTGATTTGAAATCTCGCCATTTGTTATCCAACCCGCCAAACATATCTTTATGATGATCCATCAAAAACTTCTCATCAATTTTGGCATATTTCTGGAACGATCCATAAACAAGTCCCGCCCGAAGCGCACTAATAAGGTCCCGCGGATTCATATCTGTTCTATGAGCTGCATACCGAATCACCTTTTCGTCAAACGGATGAAACTCATCTCCATCGTATCCTTCAGGCCGGAAAGCTCTCAAATAATACTTGACCATTTTTACCAAATCCTCCTCGTCATATTTCGGGAGGTCAACTGAACATTTTTCGATTCGCGTAAATGTCTCGAATTCGGGAGCAGAATGCCTTAGAATCCCTTCAGCTATTGGATGAATAGTGACAACGAGTGTCGTAGACTCTCCTATCGCCCTGTGGAGAAGATTCAAATCTTCCGAAAGGCTGGCTTGTTCAGATGCTGTGCGATGACATCGCACATATATTTCAAATTGATCAACAAAGACTGTAAACCTTGGCTCGTCGATTGCATAAAACAAATTCAAAAACGCCCCAAAAAGGTCCGCATGACTTTGAACTGGTATTCTTCTTCGAATGTTGGAGTATACATAAGTTAACTCATATTCTTTCGCCGAAAGTAACTGGAGCATTGCGTAGATCGCACTCGACCCGAGCTTCTCAGTTTTTGCAGCAAGGATGTTCTGAATTTTCGTAGAAGAAATAGGATCTAGCTTTTCACGCAACGCCTTTAGTTTCTCTTCCTTCACTATTGAATCAAGAATCCTTGATAGAAGGTCTCTTATTTTGGGGTCCGGAGTTGCTGTGGACCAGAGCAAGTTTTTGCCTTGATCGCGTAAATCCCAATAAGCAGCTGCCAACAACGCTGATTTTCCATTTCCCAGAACTTCACTTTCAGTTCGCAAGAAAATCATCGGAAACGACTCTGAAAGTATCAACTGCTTCATCTTCTCCAGCGGTCTTTCTGCAATCTCTTTGCAGAAGAGGCGTCCATTAGCCCGTATGTCCACGCTGTCTATATTTATAGCAGGGATAGCTAGAAACGGAATATTCGTGAGTCCATATTGTTTCCAGTCAATCAAGCTAAAGATCTCCTGCTCAGGCGAATGTAAAGGGCAAGCCTGTCTGAAGAAACTTGTGGCAACGTAGTAATCTTTAATGCATAGTTTCTCTTTCTGATGCGAATCGAACCGAAACTTAGCCTTATTGCAATTCTTTCTTTGATATATTTCTGCGCCTCTCTAAGTAGTTCACTGAATTGATGATCACTTATCCTTAAATCCTTGCAAAGGTCATCACGAACAGACAACAGATCTGCCTCTACATCAAAGCGGCTTCTTGTGAACCTCATATAAGAACTGACAAGAGCGTCGACAAATGAATCCATCGAAATCTTCCTTTGATACAGGATCTTGAAAGACCCTAATGAAAAAGAATATTGCCACTCATGATCACTGTCCTCGTCTTCTACTATGGCGATTGTGGGGTAGAGGTACTCATTTCCATCTGAATCGATATACCAATTGACTGCTTCAAGCTCATAGAACAAATCTCTAATAGTGTAAAAAGATGCTACGTCAGTACGCACCCCTTGCTCCCAAAGCAGTGATCGCAGGCTCTTTCTCCGATGCGCGAAGGCTCTAGGGATCTTTATCGATCCCCGAGTGTTCAGCAGCCAAAGAGAACACCAGTAGGCAGAATATTTAGACTTTAGTATTGCTTCAATCAAGATTAAGTTAGCCGCGTTCTGATTCGAGACCTGCCCAAGCTTGCGAGCAAGGGGGAGCAGGTGCACCCTGCCTTTTTCAATACGGAATACGCCGATGTTCTTAAGAAACACCAACGTATCTGGCAACGTAACCCACAAGCGTTTTGTGGCTAAAATGGCCCGACCCATCGGCGTGTAGAATACGTCCTGATCATGTTTGCGAATGAGTTCAAGGCGCCGTTGTCTGCCAATAAGAATATATTCTCTAAAACTATCTTTAGAGAATTCTTTCTCAGCATTTTCTAAAGCATACCTTACTGAGTTATGTAGGTCTGTAAGGTATCTAACCTTTCGGACTGATCCCCAGCTTTTCAAGCAATTATGCAAAGTGGGTTCCCCAAATTTTCCTAAAATCACGGAAAGATGATTGAACAGCGCGAATTCTTTTGTCGGATGCGAAAAGTGATCTCTTGATCTTGAATGCCTTTTTATCAAGAAGGGTTATTTTGACCTCATCGCCACGAGAGTTTAAAACATCTTTGAACACGTTCAAGATCGGTCTATCAGAGAATGAATATCCAATCACTATAACATTGCCAACCTTCTTCATCTTCTCTTTGAGGAGGTATAGCAAGTCAAAATATGGTTCTTGGGAAGGATCTTTTTCATATCCATGTATCATGACTCGATCAACAACCTTCCAATCCCTTCCGTATGCGTCGCCCACTTTAAGCCCTATTCCTGACTCAACGACCCTTCTCTCTTTAGTTGGCTTATTTTCAATTATCCCAAGCGTTACTGACCCATGAAGCTTGTAGAATCTAAGAGGGCCCTGACTGTAGTAAAGTTGTGGTGCGAATCTACAGGTGCCATCAGCTGTCCGTTCATAACCAGTAAATACGTTGATACCACGAGCAAAAGCAAACTGCTCAATTACGTTGTCATAATTAGTGGTAAATATATCAACGCCGGCTGACCCATCCTCAAACTGGTTTTCTATTCGAAAGTGTCTTTCCAAATATGCAAAGAATCTCGAGTAGTGGCTGTTTATCATCTCAATTCTATGATACTCAGTAATGAGACACTTTTGAGCGATAAACTCTTGTATGTCCTTGACAATTGCTTTGGCCCCTGGATTGTAACCTAACCTATGAGACGCACGACCATAAAGAAAGTCAGCAACAAATGGGCTAGAATTGACGAGAGCTTCTTTTGGATTAGCTTGCCCACGGACAAAAGAGAGAATGTTTTCAATGTTAGGGACAAATCCTAATCGCCTAAGGCTCTTTACGATGTGGCTGATCTTTTTTGCATAGCGTGGATAAGTTACAATAAACTTGCGAGTCATCTGTCGAATAGCCGGGATCCTGAATTCGGTAGAAGCACCCGCTCCTAGGAAAATCAGAAAATCATCCAAGCTTGAGTCTTTCCCCTTGAAGCTCGTCCTTCCAAGGCTTTATGCTACCTATACTTTTTTTCTTCTTTTCCTCGACTCGGTTGGTAGTTTCTGTTGTTTCACCTTTCTCTGTAGGAACGTTCCCCGCCTTGTGGCATCTTCCCTTTGTTTAATCTCTGCAAAATATTGCTGCTTTTGAGGTTTAAACTGCCGACTAGTCCCGTATGTACACAAACCTTGAAATTTTCTGGCGATACAATAAAGACGTGAGAAACCATACTAAGATCTTTACCTTCTATCTAATCATGATGTACGCGCGGAAAGTAAATTTTACTGTATCATTCATTTCCTACGGAAGCGGTAGACTCAGAACTCAAAAAGGAAAGACGGGACCGATCTTCGCGAGTTACAGGAACTGAGCTGACTACGGACCTCCATTCGAGGCGAAGAGCTTCACCTCGATCTCCTCTTCCTAAGACTTCATTAGAGGTCATGCTTGGACTGAAGATGAATTGCGAGAAGAACTCCAACTTTTAGATTGAATTGGTTTGCAAGAAGGCTTCTATCTGGTTAGGGATTATTGTTCATGTTGAGAAGTTCGCCCATCTGTTTAGGTAGTCCCGCCAGTCTTCCTCGCTGATCCTATCGATATGTTCTATTATCTCGCTGAGTTCAAGGAGGGTTTATCGGAAGACTTGATTGAAAAATGAGGTATGTCCAAATCTTGCATTTCTACCATAATTGATCTTAAACGAGGGATTCAGGAGGCAGAGAAATAGATAGAGTGGGTCTTGCATTTCTACCATAATTGATCTTAAACCCCGACTATACTAATAAGTTGAAGTGCATGCTTATTTTTTTCTACGCTACCGTTGTTTTGTACGCTAAAACCGCCTAGTCAAACGGCGAATGCCCTTCGAAATTAACCTTTTCTGCTCTTGCAGGCTTTGATTTAATCGTGTCAGGCCATTTTTCTATTGGTAATACGGTTTGTATGACGAAGGGTCACCTTTCGTTAGGGTTGCTATCAAGTGTCGGGTTTATTTCTTGATGTTCGTTATAAATATATGAATCTCTGATTCTGGAGAGATAAGGGCTGACTAGTAGTTCGGGGGTTAGGACAGAACTCAGCCTAAAGGATCTATTGCTTAATGAGCTCCGTACTCGTGGCGTTAACGTCGAAGACGTTGAGCTGTCGTATACGATTCCTGGCGGGAGACTTCAGCCTGACGCCATCTTCAAGGACAATGTGCAGTACTATCTGGAATTGGAGGTAGGGAAGGCAACTAAAATATTCGATGGTTTGAAGCAGGCCGGCAAATATGTACGTAACCTCCCGTGCGTAGGCGCATTTGTCGTCCTTCTTCCGGAGGAATTGCGCACTCCTATGCCCCGTAAAGTGCTCGAAGAGCTAGCTCAGACAACCAAATGCGAAGCAGTCGCGCTCTACAAGGACCAGCGAATTATTTCACCATTTGAAGGAAAGCTGGCGAACCTTGCCGACTGGATAGCACAAGAGATTCTGACTCCTCCAGAGCGCCGTACCTTTGACACGGGCCATCTTATACGGATTCTACGCAAGGCAGTAGACTACATATCCATCGGAACGTCACAACTTAGGATGGAAGAACTAGAGGATGTCTTCGGTGGCAGGTCGATATTTGACAACATCCTCCAGTATGAGGAGCAGAAATACCCCATAGAAGAACTCAGAAAGGCAGTGACTTACCTACTGCTGAACCAGATTATCTTCTACACGATTCTGTCCAATGAGCAACCAGACAGGTACAAGCCGATAGATGAGACCGCGCTCAGAAGACCAGGCGACCTTATGCTCTATTTTGGAAAAGTGCTGGAGGTAGACTACAAGCCTATTTTTGGCTTCGATGTTTTGCAGAAATTCCCACAAGGTTATCTGGATAACCTGAAAGATGCGATCTTAGCTGTCAAAGAGTTACATCCAGAAAAAATTCGTTATGATCTTTTAGGCAAAATCTTCCACGACCTCATCCCCTTCGAAATTAGAAAGTCCGTTGCAGCGTTTTATACGAACAACGAGGGGGCTGAACTACTGGCTAACCTGAGCGTCGAGAAGTCAGACGATTCCGTAATGGATCTGGCATGCGGTAGCGGAACGTTGCTTGTTGCGGCATATCATAGAAAACGCGCGTTGCTTGAGGCTCAGGGTATGAAGTTCGGTCCTAAAGATCATGAGAAATTCGTGAAGGAAGACTTAACGGGGATCGACGTTATGCCATTTGCCGCTCATCTGGCGGTTGTACATCTTTCTCTCCAAGGGCCACTCTATACTACAGAGAAAGTAAGAATTGCTGTCTGGGATTCGACGCATCCAACCATTAGACCGGGTAACATCATACCATCTATATCGCGTGAGCTTAGGGCCGCATACAAGTCCCCAAAGCTAGAAGGATTCTTCAACTCGGAAGGTGTCACTATCCCGACAGATCAGACGGCGTATATGGAGAAAGGTGTTGTAACAGCAGACAGAGTAGGAGGAGATGCAATAAGGCTTGATCGCGTCAATGTTGTCATAATGAACCCTCCCTTCACTCGACAGGAGAGACTGCCTGCAGAATACAAATTGGCTCTCCGAGAAAGGTTTCTGGAATACAAAAAATATCTCCACGGACAAATGGGTCTCTGGGGATACTTCATTCTTCTCGCTGACAGGTTCGTAAAGAATGACGGGCGCATAGCATTGATATTGCCGGGGCGTATCCTCAGATCAAGGAGTGCCCTCAAAGTCAGAGAATTCCTGGCAGCTAATTATCACGTCCAAAACATAATCTCATCGACACGTCGCTGGGCATTTTCTGAGTCTGCCTATTACAAGGATTTCCTGCTCATAGCTCGTAAGAAAGACAAGGCCCAATACACGGCGAATGACCATGATGAGGAAACCAAAATCACATTGATTCACGAGATGCCAGAGTCGCCTTCAGATGCACAGAGACTAGCGGATATTATCAGACAGGTTCACCATGATAAATCTTCGGCAGAGCTATCTACAGTTGTTGTCGACACTAAGGAACTGACCAAGAACTTAAGGAACTGGTACATATTCATCTCGGCTTTCAATTCAAAGACACCCAAGATTTGGAGCGCCTTACTCTCTTCCTGTGGAAACCTACTTTCGGAAACCGAGTATTATTTGCAAAGGAGACGTTCAAGCGTGATACGAGGAGTGGAGACAAAGAAAGAATTTGGTATTCCTTTCTTCGCAACTTTCATTATCAAGAACGAAAGTCAGGCATTGAAGAAGTATGACAACTGGATAGTCGAGAATGAGACCGGCAGAACTCTCAGCATTAAGAACAGGACAACAGGCACAATGGTTGAGGTACCTAAGTCAGCTTTCTCTCTTGCGGTTAGGAGAGCATCTGGGCAGACAGTCTACGATCTTTCGAAGAGACTAGACTATCTGGTAACCAAACACTTCGACAACTTACCACAGATCCTTGCTCCGTACGAGAGCGCGACCTTCATACGAAAGTTAGGCAAGTGGGAAACTTACTTAGATTCAAGAAAAGCGAACCTCTTGGTATCTCGTAGATTTGACTTAGCTTCTCCCGGAACGGCTTTTCTAGCCTTCTTCTCGGAAACACCGACCACGGGCCAGAACCTCTGGAGCATTAGGAGGTTGCCAATAGATGAAGCAAAGATTCAGACTCTATGGTTCAACTCTACGATGAACCTACTCCAAGTATACTTAAACAGAACGGAGTCGAGAGCCTCTTGGATGGAAATCAATGAGTACAGTCTATGTGAAGGTTACATGGTCGACACAAACAAGCTCAGAGTTGCTAACCGAAGCAAACTCCTACAACTCTTCGACAAGTACAAGCAGGTCCAATTTCCCAGCATAATGAAACAACTTCAGACACGCTATCCTCCAAGACTCGAAATCGATAGAACGCTCTTGATCGTTCTAGGGGCTAACGACCAGTTTATAGACGAATTTGAGAGATCGGCATACGACCTTCTTGCTGCAGAGATCCACAAGCTCAGTATGATGATCTAGCAGCTCAATTCGAGGCAATGCTGATTTATTCTCGCCATGGCGCGAGCGTAGCGAGCATATCGCTAGAGGAAGAGGTGTTGTTAACGTGAGGAGTGGTTTCGTGTGCGCACCAAAAGGACCACACAGATTCCGCTGAATCCTTTTATGTTTACAGCCAGCAAACTAAAGACTACGCAAGTAAGAAGCTAAAGAAGCTAGTTTAGGGTTTGGTTGACCGTGTTTTACTCTTGGAGATTATGGCTTTGTCTTGGTCCAGACCATACCACTTTACATCGTAGCCCAAGGCTTCAAGCACTTGGTTAGGTGCTCCTATGCCTATGTCTTGCATGAGCTCTGTCACTTTCGAGAGGCTTGCTTCGCCAAGTTGGTTGAGTCTCCTGTCGATATCGTCTAGCTTTTTCTCAGAGACTAGGACGTCGCCGATCAGCCTATATCCTTTCACTGGAACTGTCTGAAGCCTACGTCTGAGGGCCTCCTTCGATGTCTGAAGCTTTTCCTTCAACTCTTCCAAGGAAGCTACATCGCCGTGCAGCCTCAATTCAACATTTGCCAAAGATTCCACCTGCTTCGCTATGGTTTCCTCCTCCATGGCATTCAAGTAGTCGATGATGGGCTTGACTGGGACCTCTCTCTCATAGAATATGACTTCCATCCTCAACTCCTTGAGTCTTGAGCAACTCAATGTCTTGTCAACAGCTATGATCATGTTCCTAGCATCGATTTGTTTGAGCTTCTGAATCTTCCTGGTCAAGTAGTCCTCAGTCCAGAAGCCGACAACCTCCAAGTAGGCTCTCATGTCGTCCTTCTCGAAGCTGAAGTCAGGGATCATTATATGGCTTCCAGCGACGAATGGTTCAGGCTCCCTCCTCAACCTCCAACCAGTTCCAAGAGCTTCGAAGCTTCTCGAAAACCTCTCCTCCACAGAGCTGTCGAATACGCTTATCTGCTGAGGCGGAAGGCTCGAAGATTCGATCACATTACCGATATCACCACTATCTAGTTCCAGTTGAAGTATGCGAGGTGAGTGCCTCTCGCCAGCAACTATGCTTGCTTTCAACCTCCACTCTCCAGCCTCAACTATTGTGGGAAGAAGCTTCGCCAATGACGTGCCGTATCGCTCAGTCAGCTTGAAAAGCGCCATCGGCCCGTCAACCGTCACCTTGAACAACCCATCCTCCTTTTCTACCGTGTACATTAAGCCTAGAAACTTGATCCGCCTGAAGATCTGCTTGTAGTTTCCTCCAGCCCAGAAATCCATCATGGTGGCTTTGAACAAAATTGTCTGGGTCAAGCTCATGTTGTATTGTTTAAGCAGGTCCTCAGCTCCGATAGGGCTGAACTCTTTCAATATGAGTTCTTGATCTAGGTCGCTCCACAATGATGCTTCAAGCTGTTGAAGGCTAATGCTCAACATAGAAGCGACCCTTGATAGAACAGTCTTCTTCATCTCTTCCGTCGCTACGAGAGCGTGTTTATTCGCTTCCGCGAAGACCAGTCTCCTAGCTTCTCCAGGGTCAATCTGGCTTTCAGCCTTGAAGCTGCATCTCCGGTCGAGGAGGGTTGAGAGGCCACGTATCAACCTGTAATCATAGCCCAAAACTTCGAATCGTTCCAGAACTTCGAATAGTTCTCCTTTCCTTCTTCCAACATGCTCTTGGAAAGCTTCAATCAGCTCAGATGCTAGACTCACGTGGCGATCATCGATTGGAACGTACACCGGCCTAATCTTGCCTGCTCTAGATCTAGCTATCAGAAGGTTGAATGGAAGCATCTTCCCTCCACTTCCTCTTACGCCTCCAACTCATTCGGGTCTCAGCTGTCTCACGTGAAACGATCTCAACGAGCTTCGCCCTCTTACCTTCCCTCTTCCTCAGAACCCGCCCTAGACGCTGTATGAACTCCCTTGAGCTTCCTGTGCCACTGAGTATGATCGCTCGAGTTGCGTCTGGAACATCAACACCTTCATCCAGAACCTTTGATGTCACAATGAGCCTGTACTTCCCGTCTCGAAAGCTGTCGAGGACCTCGGTCCGCTCATCTTTCGGCGTCATATGCGTAATGCATGGGATGAGGAAGTCTCTGGCGATTCTATGCACAAGCTTGTTATGCTGAGTGAAGATGATAGTCGAATCAGATGGGTTCTCCAGTAGAATCTTCTTGAGGGCTTCAAGCTTCGACTGAGAGTTCAAGGCTATGTCGATTGCTCTGTTCCTCGCAAGAAGCGCTTCTCTCGCAGCTGGATCTCTACCCGTCCTCATTATGAAGCGAGTAAAGTCGGTCGGAGTCCTCAGCACCAGCCCGCGACTTCCCAAGTAATCTCTGAAGACCTTGTGCTGACTCTCATACTCAGCCTCCTCCTCCCTAGTCAAATCAACATAGACTCTTTCGAGATCGTACTCTGAAAGATGGCGTCCAGCAAGCTCTTGAACAGCAAGCTCGTAAACCTTCCCTCCAACCAAGCGAGGCAGCTCCATGTGGAGACCATCCTCCCTCTCGTAGGTCGCTGTTAAACCCATCCTGCAGGGTGAGGCGAACATCTCAGCTATATGCCGGAAGCCCATTGAAGGAAGATGATGAACCTCATCGAAGACGATTAATGCAAATCTGTTGCCAAGCTCCTCAACCCGCAGGTAAGCAGAGTCATAGGTGGAGACTGTCAGCGGCTTCAATATATTCTCGCCTCCACCGTATGTTCCAACCTCAACCTCAAACTCCTTCGAGAGGACACGCCGCCACTGCTCCACCAGATCCAGCGTTGGAACTATCACTACCGTCGGAACGTTAAGCCTCGAGATAGCTCCCACAGCGATAACTGTCTTACCGGATCCAGTGGGCAACACGATCACACCACGCCTCCCAGCATTCAGCCATGCATTCAAAGCTTCCTCCTGGTAACTCCTCATTCTCACCTTGCACCGCAGATGTGGGCACGGAAGCAGATCAAGCGCTTCATCTGTACATTGAATTCCACTCCGATTCAGATAGTCGATGATTTCCCTGTAGTACAGTCCCATCGCTCTATAGGCGCCTGACCGAGAATCCCAACTTGAATTAGGCACATGAACATCACCTCTAATCAGAACCGTCCCCTTATCATAGCTGATCTTCGCGAACAAGACCCACCGTATCCGCTAGGGCTTGAACATCAAGAAGGTTAGTAGTGAAAACGTGGATAAAGGAGTTCCTTGAAAAACCGCTGACAGATCAACTCTCCTCCTCATCGAGCTCATTACCCGTTCTCTTCCACATGTCGGACTATGAGACGGTAGACGGCCTTTCAACCCCGATCGAGATCAGCAGGTTGAATGATCCTGACCTGACCGACTCCTTGAGAGAGTACAC
>Ga0315312_1000975_pt1 | contig 25651 bp, 21 predicted proteins | sample TDP7_MG_FD_203629 | JGI IMG/M metagenome (GOLD analysis project Ga0315312, IMG submission 203629) | Freshwater sediment microbial communities from Lake Towuti, South Sulawesi, Indonesia - TDP7 | ecosystem: Environmental > Aquatic > Freshwater > Lake > Sediment | place: Indonesia: South Sulawesi... | reverse complement strand
TTGGCCACGGCCAGCTCGCAGTCGTTGTGCGCGTGAATGCCCAGCGGAACGCGGATCTCCCGCCGCATCACACCCACGGCCTCTCGGATCTCCTCCGGCAGAGCTCCTCCGTTCGTGTCACACAGGCAGATCCAGTCGGCCCCCTCGTCGGCCGCCGCGCGCAGGCATTCCAGAGCATACTCCCGGTTGTGTCTGAATCCGTCGAAGAAGTGCTCCGCATCGAAGCACACTTCCAGGCCATGCCCCTTCACATACCGCACAGAGTCGTGGATCATCTTCAGGTTCTCTTTCAGATCCACGCGCAGGGCCGCGGTCACATGCAGGTCCCAGGTCTTGGCCACCAGCGCAGCTGTCCCCGCGCCCAGCGCGACCATGTTGCGCAGCCCTGGATCATCCTTCGCGGCCAGGCCGGCCCGCCGCGTCATGCCGAAGACCACCAGCCGCGCATGTTCGAGCGATTCCTCGCGCATCCGCGCGAAGAACTCCATGTCAGTGCGATTGCTGGGGTCGGAGAAGCCGCCCTCGAGGTAGTCCACGCCCAGCTCATCCAGCTTGCGGGCGATCTTCACCTTGTCGTCCACCGAAAAGGCGATGCCCTCTGTCTGCGCGCCATCTCTGAGTGTGGTGTCATAGAGCAGGAGGTCACTCACCAGCATCCTCCTCGTCCGCGAACGACTCAGCCCCCGGCCTGCCACCCACAAGGTCAAGGCCGTCCCGCGGAAGTATCGCCTGAGATTCTACGCTCACGGGCGGGATCGTGTCAAACTTGGGTTCGCCAGAATTCGCAGCAGCCCGCCTGAGGCGGGCCCGCTACAGGAAAGGCTCCGGGTCCACAGGGTGACCGTCGCGGCGCACCTCGAAGTGCAGGTGAGGCCCCGTGGAGAGACCAGTGCTGCCCACATACCCGATGATCTCCCCGGCCTCCACCGCTTGCCCCACGCCCGCCGCGATCCCCGAGCAATGCGCATAGAGTGTGGCGAACCTCCCATTGTGGTCAACGATCACGCAGTTCCCATACCCGCCCCACCGGCCCGCGTGCACCACTTTCCCCCCGGCCGCGGCGCGGATCGGTGTCCCCGATGCGGCCGGGAGGTCAATTCCGGTGTGCATCTTGCGCACCCGGTAGATAGGGTGTGTGCGGTAGCCAAACCCGGAAACGATCCGGCCTGCGACCGGCCACCGCAGCTGTCCGGTCCATTGCTGAGGCAGCCCCGTCTTCGGCCCGCCGGCTCGCTGGAGCCGCTGGAGCATGGCCTCCACTTCGCGGGAGTCCTCCTCCAGCTCGGCCAGTGCCCTTTCCCAGGCCGCTCGGTCCCGCAGCAGTCTTCGCTTCTCGCGCGCTGTCGCCTCGCGTTCGCTCTCGATGTGTCGCTGCTCGCCTGCCACCTGCTCCTGGAGGCCGGCCAGGTCCCGAGCCCGTGCCTCCAACGCGGCCCGCTGGGCGTCGGCCCTCGTCCGTGCCTCCTCGAACTCATCCAACAGCTCCGCGTCGCGACTAATGACCTGGTTCAGCAGGTAGAGACGGTTCGCGAAATCGGCGAAGCTGGTGGATTCCAGGAGCACCTCTATGGGCCTTGTCTCCGCTCGCTGGTAGATGGCCACCAGGCGCTCAGCCACGCTGTCCTGATGGCTCGCCAATCTCGCTTCCACGGCCTCGCATTCGCGGGATGCCTGATGGAGATCGGCCTGAGCTTGGCTCGCGCGCAGCGAGACTTGGTGGAGTCGCTCTTCCGCGCGGTCGAGCCTGGTGTCAATGGTGGCCAGCTCGCGGGTCACCCGGCGCTGACGCTGCTTCACTCCCCGCAGCTTCTGTTGCACCTCTGCCCGGTCTTGCTGCAGGGCATGCAGACGGTCGGCGAGCAAGCTGAGATCTTCGGTCCCGCCCCAGTGCGCGCCAAGGCCAGCGCCCGCCACTCCCACCCCGAAACCCAGAGAGGCAAGCAGGATCAGCCGGGCCCGCTGCCCGCAGGAGAATCGCATTCTTACACTTCACCCCCAGAATAAATCAACAACAGCAACCGCCAGCGGCCGGACTCAAGGCCGCCTTCGCTGCCATCATACTGTCTGCTTACTAATGCCATAGCCCAGGGTAGTTGTCACATACTCCCGGCTCGCTGGTGCTCCTGCACGACCATTCCCTTCGTTGCTCCAGGCAGGGATTCCCTAGCACAGCGCCGAAGTCCGCCTGAGGCGGACCAAGGCAGGAGATACCGATGCCGGCACCAGGCACGCCTCCAGTCCCAGAGATCGAGGGGCAACGCCGCGAGACCGAGATCGCGGTCGCGGTGTTCCGAACCATATTCCTGCTCATCGTGCTCTTCTCCCCCCAATTCCTGCACGCTCACGGGCGGCGCGGCACGCTCTTGGTGGCCGCGGTGATCGTAGCCGCCTGCTATAACCTGGCCCTCTTCATACTCCACTTCCGCGGCCTTCCCTTCCCGCGCCCCATCATCGTCATGGGAGACGTGATCCTCATCACTCTCTGGATCTACCTCTCCGGGGCAGGCGGGGAGCGCTTCTTCGTCCTCTACTATGCCGTGGTGATAGTCGCGGGGCTGTGGTTCAGAGTCGGCGTCGCCGTGGCCACCGCGCTCTTCTCCTCTGCCCTCTATGTCTATGTGATGCTGTTCGCCCCGCAGCCAGCGGGGCTGGAGCGCATCTCTATAGCGAGCGTCGCGCTGCAGATCGTCCTCTTGGTGGTGACCGCTAGCGCGGTGAGCACGGCCGCCGAGTTCCAGCAGCGAGAGCGCCAGGAGCTCGCCGCCTCCCGCGCCTTGCTCCGCCAGCACTGGCAGCGTATTCGCATCGCCCAGCACGTGGATGAAATGCTGCGCCCGAAACGCCTCCCCGACACGCCGGGACTGGATATGGCCGTCCTCTATCGTCCCGCCGCCCATCCTGTCTTGGGCGACTACTACATGGTCATCCCTCTCGCGCCGCGGCGCTGGGGCATCTCCATCGTTGACGTATGCGCAAAATACGAGATCGCCTCCCGCTACCTGCCTGGCTTCCATTGGGCCCTGCGCCTCGCCGCACGGCGAGAGTCCGCCTCTGGCGGACCCGCCAGCCTCTTGCGCGAAGTCAATCACGTGGTCGCAGCCGAACTCGACCCCGACGCCTTCATCGCCATGTCCTACACCGTGCTCGATCTCGATCAGGGCCATCTCGTGCACGCCAGCGCGGGGCTCGAGCCCGCAGTGCTGGCCCCCGCCTCAGGAGGCCAGCCCATCACGCTCTTCAGCGGCGGCATCGTGCTTGGCGTCCTGCCAGAGCCCACCTATGAGGAGCAGACTCTGCCTCTCCATACCGGTGACATGCTGGTCCTGTTCACCGACGGGATCACCGAGGTCACCGACCGGCAGAACCGCTTCCTCGGGCGCGAAGGCCTCCTCGAGCAGATTCAAGCCCATGCCCAGGCTCCCACCGCGGAACTGGTGGCCCAGCGCGTCTTCGACTATGTCACCGAGTACGCCGCAGGCGGCCGCCGCCGGGACGACCTGACGCTCATGATCGTGAGAGTGACCGCAACCGATCTCGGCAGAGCTGCGCAGGGTGAGACCGCGTGAGCAAAGCCTCCAGCCGCAGATGACTGCCCCAGGATTGCGAATCCCCTCCCCCCACGAACCCCTGATCACAAAAAACCCTTCACAACCATCTCCCCTCATGCTAGACTCTCCCTTGCTGCTCCTCCTCACTGAGCACAGCTGTAGGGCGGGGTCTCCGCGCCCCGCCGCCAGACACACGAGTGGCACGGGAGGCCAGATATGGCATCGGTTCTCTATACGCTAGAGAGGGAATCCGGGGAGCCTGCCAAGCCGAATGGGCCTCGCTGCCCTCTGCTATACCCTGAAGCGGTATCCGGAGGCGAAAGCCGCCCCCCAACGAAGTCCTGAAGACCCACTTCGCCGAGTTGGGTGCCTCCAGCGGCGATCCCGTCCCGGAACTCACGCCGGTAGATATTCAACCGCGCGAACTGCCTCTCATGGATGAAAAAGAGGCGGCGAGCTAATACATCATCTGCTCACGGTAGACTTCGAGAGCATATCTAAAATCGGCGTACGATACGTTGGTTGAGATGGAGTGATCCGACCCGAAGACGAAGCGGGCGTTTCTCTCTTTCATGCCCTTCATAAATCGCGTAACTTCGCGTCGAATTAAATCGCGGTCTCCCGACTCCAGAACCCGGGCATCGAGTCCGCCGAAGAAAATTAGTTTCTCCCCGTATTTCTCGGCAAACTTGAAGATGTCGCAGCCGGCCTTCACTTCCATTGGATTTAGTCCATCGAAGCCGACATCCACGATAAGGGGAAGCGCCTCTGTAACGTCACCACAGGAATGCAATACCACTGGAAGGTCGTATGAGTGGAAGAAGTCAATCAACTCTTTATAATAGGGGAAGATCAACTCCTCAAGTAGCTTGGGCGAGCAAAAGAGGCCATTCCGGTACCCCAGGTCTTCACCGATCCAGATGCCGTCCGGTTTCGCGCCCTCTTCGATCAAGACTCGATAGTGCATTTTGAAGAAATCTGTATAGACGCGGTTGAAGTCATGGATCCAATTGGGATCGAGGACCAAGCTCTCGTACATACAGGTATCGCCCATACTTGTTCGCATGGTCTCCCAGTGAAAGATGTGGATGTAAAAAGTCCACAATCCCTGTTCTCGTCGTTTCTTGAAATCATCTCTCGCTTTCTCCAGATTTAACCGCTCTCTGTCTAATGTGAGCAGAAGGGGGCGATAATCTCGTTCCCAAATTTCACGGCTCGTCATCAGGAAGTCTATGTGCTCAGGGGTACCGGACTTATCTTTCCAGTACTTGAGCGCGGCGCCCGCGCCATTGCGGGTGATTTTCCATTCGTCAGTTTCCTGGAGTACTTCGGAGTATCCACGCTTCGGCAGGATGTCCCACCAGTCGCCTATGCTAGCAAGATCGAAGCCAAAGTGATCTACTGGATCAACAGGCTTGCCCTCCTCGTCCACCGGGTACCCTTCGTTTACCCATTTACGTAAAGTGTCATTCCAAGGTGAATCCGATAATCCCACTCGTTCCGCCGGCTTTTTCCGCAGCAAGTTGTCTATCACTTCACAAGGGGTTTGCATTTGAGTCGCCTCCCAATTGTATTACCGATAAGCTGAAAGATTTCGAGTATGTCCCAACCGTGGGGTAAGGCTTCGCCCTTGAGGGCTCAGGCCCGAGGGGTTGGGCGGACTCTCTCGCGTATGTTAGGCCGCAACGCGCTCCTCGTCAACAGAAATCAGCGATTTCTCGCTGGCTAACCGGTCTTCGTCGAGGGCGGCTTTCAGCATCCACAGGTCCCCATGACCGATGACCCTGCGGAACCTCTTTTCGGTCTCGAGTACGGCCCCCGCGGCCCCCCGCAGTGATCACCTGGTGGCCGCCAAAGTCCTTTCCGTCCAAGTAGATCACCAGCAGATCCACGTCATCAAAGCACCGCTCGCACAACTCCCGCAGCGCCTCCGCACTCGCCTCCTGAAGTTGCCGGCTCACCGCCGAGCACAACAACATGGACCTGCAGTGGAACCCAGACGCCAAGCAAGTGACCCTCTCCTCCGACACCGGCAGCGACCGCCTCTCTTGTCAAGCAGACAGCCATTGCTGCCCGCGGCCAATTTCAACTGACCCAATTGTCCCAAATGTCCGAATGGGCCGGAATACGACCATTCGCCCACCTGGTCACACTTGGACATACTCCGGCCGACCGGCCGACGTCTCCTGGACCCCTTCACGCGCCTCCATAGCCGCGGTCATGTCCAGTCAATCCACCGACTGGCCGCAAATTGGCTTTTGTCCCACTCCCACAGGAGTGTAACTGTACCCGGCCAACGCGGCGAAACTGGCAAGGCCCGCGCGCCGGGAGCCGGCCCCGCCGGTGGTCCCGCGGCCTCCCCCAAGCGGATTTGCCTAGCCCGCGGCGCCGTGCTAGAATGCTCCTCGCTTGTTGCCTCGCGGGCAAGGACTGATCGTGGATCGCTCGGACAAGGTCTTCATCATCCTGGTGCTCGGGGCGCTGCTCGCCGCCGGCGTCCTCGCGTCGGAAAGAGCACGCATCGAGCAAGCCAATCGCACCGTCGAGATCGTGCTCGATGCAGACGACGCGCGGCAGTTGGCCTCCGCAGCCGGAATGCCTCCCACCGAGCTGCTCCGTCAGCTGCGCGACGCGGGCGCTAGCGCGCTGGCGGTGCGCGAGATAACGATCGGTGAGCTACTGGAGTCGGGCCGGCTCCTCGCCGCGGCCGCCCCAGGCCAGACGCGCCTCCTCATCCCCGATGCCGAGCTTGCCGTCCTGCTACAGCCCGCGCTCAGAGCCCGCCTCCCTCATCTCCGATCTCAGATCACGGAGTCGCCCTTCACTCTCCTCCTGAACCTCAATCTCGAGCACCTGGCTCAGGTCCCCGTGATCCTCCGGCCAGAAGACCTCCGCGCCGCCCGGGGAACTGGCCTGCGGGTGGTCGCCCGACTCCTCAACTTCCCCGCGGCCTCTCCTCAGGCCATCGAGGCCGCGGTGGCCGAGGCGGAGGCGACCGGGGCCCGGCTCGTCGTCTTCGACAGAGAGGAAGTGCTCGGCTACGATGGGCTCCTGGCCGAGACCGCTCAGGCTTTCCGCCAACATGGCCTGCTGTATGGCTTCGTCGAGATGGCAGGCCAGAGAGGTGATGAGGCCCTGGCGAGGCTGCTCGCTTCCCGGGTGGTGTCTGTCCACAGCATCAGCGATTTCGATATGCTCACTATGCTCCCCGAGGTAGCTGTTCCCCGGTTCGTCAGGGCGGTCCGGGAGCGCAATGTGCGTGCTTGCTATGTGCGTCTGCTGCTGCGGCCGCAGCGAGATCCTACGGCCGCCAATCGCGCTTACGTGAGGGCCATCGCACAGGCCCTCCGCGGGCAGGGATTCAAGATCGGCCCGCCCGTTCCCTTCCAGGGCCGGGAGGGCTGGCCGCCCAAGTGGCTTCGCTTGCTGGTGGCCTTGGGCCTGCCGGCCGCGGCGGTGCTGCTCCTCCGCAGGCTTATACCCCTCACCCCAGGCCGGGTGTGGGTGCTCTTTCTGGTCCTCGCAGCTTTTGGCCTCCTGCTGGGGCTGGTGCGCCCGGGTCTGGTGGTCCCCCTGGGAGGCCTGCTGGCGGCCTGCGTCTTCCCCACCCTGGGACTGCTCAGCGTGCTCCAGGCGGCCCGGGGCACCGGACTCCGACCCGCCCATCGACCCGGCTCGGGGTGGGGCGAGGCTGAGCTGAGTCGAAGCCCCGCCACCGGCGAGCTGGTGGGCCTTGCGCTGGGCGGGCTGGTGGCCGCCTCGGCCATCTCGGTCGCGGGCGGGATGCTGATCGTAGGGCTCTATTCGCGCCCAGGGTATCTTGCCGGCGGTGAGTATTTCACAGGGGTGAAGCTCTCTTATCTCACGCCCCTTGTCTTGGTGCTTGCAGCGGTCATCGCAGACCTGCCAGGACGAACCGAGCCATTGGCAGTCTGGTGGACCGGGCTGCGCCTGCGGTTGGGGCAGTTCTTCAGCCGGCCCATACTGGTCATCGAAGCGCTGATCGTGCTGGCCGCCCTGGGGGCCGTTAGCTTCGCGCTCATGCGCTCCGGCAACCAAGCTCTGGTGGCTCCCTCCCAGGCAGAAATCAAGCTGCGCAGTCTCCTGGAATCGCTCCTGGTGGTGCGTCCGCGCACCAAGGAATTCCTGGTGGGGCATCCCGCGCTCATGCTGGCCCTGGCGCTGTCTCTGCGGGGGAGGCGCGTCTGGCTTCCTCTGCTAGCTCTCCTGGCAGGCATTGGCCAGGTCTCCCTGGTCAACACTTTCTGCCATCTGCACACCCCTCTCTACATCAGTTTCCTGCGCGCCGGCCATGGGCTGTGGACCGGGGCACTCATGGGCGTGGTGGTGATCTTGGTCTGGCGCCTGCTTTTCGACCGACCGCCCCCTGCTACTCTGCGAAGTAGCGACACTTCGCTACGTAGCACGAGTCAGCCCAGCCCATGACCCGACCCTCCAGCGTGCTGGTGTCCGGCTACTACGGGTGCGGCAACGCCGGAGATGAGGCCGTCCTGGCGGGCCTGGTGGAGGGTTTCCGCAGATCAGATCCCGCGGTGGAGCTCACCGTCCTGTCGGGCGACCCTCGGGCTACCGAGTCAGAGCACGGAGTGCGCGCCGTCCCGCGGGGGCTGGGAAGCGCCTGGCGCCATGCGCGCGCCAGCGACCTTCTCATCAGCGGCGGCGGAGGTCTGCTTCAGGACACCACTAGCTGGCGGTCTCCACTCTACTACCTCGGAGTGATTAAGCTCGCCCAAGCCGCAGGCATTCCCGTGGCCTGCCTGGGCCAGGGCATCGGCCCGCTGCGTCGCAGGTTCGTGCGATTCCTGGCGCGGCGCGTGCTTTCCAGGGTTCAGCTTATCACCGTCCGCGATCGGCGTTCCTCCGAGGCCCTGCGTGAGCTCGGCCTGGCGCGCCATGTGGAGATCACCGCTGACCTCGCCTTTCTCCTGCCGAGCCCCTCAAGGGAAGAAAGCGATCAGGCCTGGCAGAAGGCGGGGCTGCTGCCAGACGAGCGCCCGGTCGCCGTGATAGCGTTGCGGCAGCCCGCCCCTGGCCGGCCGGGCTGCCCATCCAAGGCTCCGGCAGAGGCCATCGGAGGTGCCTGCGGGCAGCTCGGGTTGCGGATGGTGCTGCTTCCTATGCACCCCGAGCGGGATTCCGGGTTCACAACGCAGGTCGCCCGGTCCTTGCCCTCAGGGGCGGAGTTTGTCTTCGGCGGAATGCCGGCGCGTGAACTCCTGGCCCTGATAGGCAAATGTCATCTCGTGATCGCCATGCGGCTGCACACCCTCATCTTCGCTGCCATCTGCGGGGTGCCGCCGGTGGCCATTTCATATGACCCAAAGGTGGATGCGCTCATGGAGCAGCTCGGCCTGCGATCATGCACCTCGACGGCGGACTTCGACCCCAAAGCCCTCTCAAGGGCCATCCATGAGGCCTGGCGGGCGCGAGGAGAGTTCTCCGTGCTCCTGCCTCCCCGCGCCGAAAAGCTGCGCCAGGCGGCCCGGCGCAATATCCAGCTCACCTTGGACCTCCTCGGCAGGCGCGCCTGAGCCGCCGGGAAAGAGCAGAGAGCCCTAAGATCTTCGCGAAATTCTCTGCGGAGAGAGAACTCTTGAGCGCAGTTCCGCGTCTAAACTTTGCGGTTTCACGCAAGTGGTTCCTGGAGGCGAGAGAGGGAGAGGGGCGGAGAAATCGCGGGGCACTCCGCTAACTGGACCTGGCGACCGGGCCTCGTGCCCCTCTCCCCTTTCGCGCCGATTCTCCACACTGTCTCCCCTACGAGGCTTCCCGCGGTGTGTTAGGAGTTACCCGTTCATCGTAACTGTTCTCCGCGCAGTGGCGAGGGTTGAGGCAGAGGAAACTGGGCGGGGGCTTGCGAAGGGGGGCGGCTAGGAGATCAGGCCCTGGAAGGAGACTCCGGCGAGCACTCCGCCGAGGCTGGCGATGAGCAAGGTGGTGCTGATGGCGGAGCGTCCGCCTCCGGCGGATAGCCCCGCATGGCTTTGTGGCGGATCTTGGCACCCCGCCCAATCGCATTCTCGCAGGCATTATTGGTGGAGGGGACGGCGTAGTCGCGTTTCGCCCGGCGGCCGAGATTGTCGCGCAAGGGCTTGTGTTTCTTCTGATAACAGGTGAGCCGGTGCCAGTTCTCCAAGATGTCCAAGGTCAGCATCCGCATCCCATAAGCCGGGCTCTGACGTTCTCCCTTGCGGGGTGGCGGCGCCTTGGCGAAGCGCCGATGCAGCCAGCGAAGCGTCCTGCGGGCCACCGGGTCGAGCCGCTTCAGCGCTTCTCGCATCAGTTCCTTTTCCTTCTCATAGCCCTGGATCTTCTTGGGCCGACGCGCCACCGCCTTTCTCCAGTGCGAGAGGCAGAGTTGATGCTCCACCCCCGCCGCCTCCGCTGCCGGCTTGTAGGACTCCAGCTCATCCGTCACCACCACTTCGCAGCCCAAGGCCTGCACGTTGTTCCAGATGGCTGCCTTCACCACCCCACAGCCCAACGCCCCCAAGAACAAGCTCGCTTTATCATAGCTCAACCCCAAGACATACAGTCCGCCTCAGGCGGATTCTGGCACTGGGTCTGGGGAGTGAAGGGCTGCACTCCCGCCGGATAGATCCGCCAACTATGCCCACACTGGGAACAGCGAAAGCGCACCAGCTCCACTTCCTCTGCTCGCGGGTCAATGACCCTACGCCGACAGCGTCCGTTGATCCGCAGCCGCCCAAAGCCACAGCGAGGACAGCAGGCCGGCCTTCCTGGGACCACTTCCTCCGTGCGTGGAAACCGAATCTCCCGGTCCACCTGTGGTGAGCCTTGCCGAACCATAGACCGCCCCTCCTGAGCTGCCTATGAATGCCTCCTCCCGCATGCTCTTTGTAACACCGGCGGAGGAACAGTTACCGCGGTAGAGGGTGTTGACGAGAGGCCGCGGCTGTGCTATAGCTCATATGAGCCATGGGTCCTCCACTGCGTAACTACGGCCCCTGGGATCTGACCGTCCTCTGCTTCCTGCGGGAGGCGCCGATGCACCCGTATGAACTGCGGTGCCTCGTCCAGGAGCGGCATAAGGACGAGGTGCTCATCCTCAAGCGCGGCTCGCTCTATCACGCCACCGACGGACTCCACCAGTTGCACTTCATTGCGGCCATGAAGACCACGCGCGCGGGGCACCGCCTGGAGCGAACCGTCTATCGGATCACCGCCGCCGGCCGGCGAGAGCTGACCCGCCGGCTGCGTGAGCTGATCGCGCTGCCGCAGCGAGAGATCCCGGTGTTCACGGCCGCGGTGAGCTACCTGCTTTACCTCTCACCCGAGGACACCATCGCCCAACTGGAGACGCGGGCGCGGCTGCTGGAGCAGCACGTCACGCGTCTCGCGGACGTGCTGGCGGTGATGACCCCGCGCATCGGGCGCATCAACCTGATCGAGGCCGAGCACGCCCGCGCACTGCTCCAGGCCGAGCTGGCCTGGGTGCGCGCACTGGTGGATGACGTGCGTGCGGGACGGCTGGTATGGGATCCGGAAGCTCTCCTCGCGCAGGTGCGCGCCGCATGATCTCTGCCAAAGGAGTTGCCGAAGTGGAAGCAGTAGTCGCGGCCTGCTTCTGCCTTTCTGTGCTGGCGTGTCTGCCGGCCCCCGCGGACTCGTCATCCGCTCCGCCATCCCCCGCTGAGAACGAGGCCCTCACTATGCCCGGCTCTCCGCTCGGCATAGTCTGGTCCTTCCTCTATGGTTACCAGGGCGTGCCGGCCGCGACCTACCTGCCTGAGCTTCGCGGGCTGGGCGCGGGGTTCACAAAGGTCTACTTCCCCTGGAACCAGCTCGAGCCAGAGAAGGGCCGCTACGACTGGAGTGCGGTGGACGCCTTCGTCAGTCAGCTCCACTCGCCCGAGGAGGGATTGATCACCCTCTTCTCCACCTCCCAGTGGGCCACTCGGACGCCGGCTGTCGTGCTGCCGCCTTCGCCCGCGAAGGACCCCGACGACTATCGCCGCTTCGTCTACGACCTGGTGAAGCACTGCCGGGACCGAGTCCGCTACTGGCAGAACGAGATCGAACCCAACAGCCCAGTCTTCTGGTCGGGCACCAAAGAGGAGTTTGTCGCCGAGCTCAAGCTCTTCTACCAAGCGGTGAAGGCGGCCGACCCTTCCGCGGTCGTGGTGGCGGGCGGCTACGACGGCCTGTTCAGCCCACCGGGGATGCCACCGCACCCCAACCAGCAGGCGGGGCTGGACTTCTTCGACTACGTGCTCAAGGAAGGGCGAGACGCGTTCGACGTCTTCGACCTGCACCTGTATCTCGACCCTTACACGATCCCCGGTCGCGTCGCGTACATACGGGAGAGGATGCGCGCGCTCGGGTACCAGAGGCCAATCATCTGCACCGAGTACGGCGGGCCGAACTTCTTCGAGTTCGAGGCCAATCAGCAGTACCTGCCGCTGATAACGTCTTGGTTACAGGCCGTCGCGGCCGGCGACACGAAGGGCCTGCCCGCGAAGCCCATCGCTGACCTCTACGCGAAGATGAGCACCCTCCCGCCGCAGACGCAGATGTTCATGCTCGGCTGCTCGCCGGAGCTGGAGGCGAAGTACCAGCGCATTCAGTCGCGCGGGCTCGTCATGCGCAACCTCCTGGCCTTCTCGGCGGGTGTGCAGAAGGCGCTCTACTTTAGTCTCCTGGATACCCATGGCGCGCGGGACGACATGATGACGCTCGTGTACGCGAAGATCGGCCTGCTCGGCGAGAGGAATGGTGCGTTGACGAAGCGCACGCCGACGGCCGACGCCTATCAGCGTATGGCAGCGGCCCTGCGCGGCCTGCGCGCGGTGAGACGCATCGATGTCCCCGGCCGGCCGGACATCTTCCTCTTCGAAGTGGATCGCGGGGCGCGGGGGCCGCTCCACGTGCTCTGGCAGAGGCGGGACGCGTTCTCCGGCGAGGAGGCCCCGGCCGTGCCGTTCGAGTGGCCCTGGACCGCGAAAGGCGCACATGCAGTGGATGCGCTGGGGAAGGCAGTCCCGGTGCAGCTCAGGGAGCGACGCCTGCGCCTGCCTGTCTCGGTGACGCCGATCTACATCGAGCCCGGGCGTTAGGTGGCCGTTGGTGAGGGGCTGGCTCCGGGACTTCGCGTAGTGGGCGGCGACGCCCGGAACGCCTCCTTCGGCTCCGACGGCATGCCTGGGTAGGTCGTGCCCTGCCTGCTGCGGGCATAGCTCTTCACCAGGGCAAAGGCCGACATGTCCAGGTCGCATCTGGGGTCAGCAGCGTGCACGAGGACGGGCTCGACGAAGGTCATCCCAAACCCGGCACGGGGCCCTGGGCGCCGCAGCGTAGGTCCTGCTTGACCCGCGATAGTAGGCCGCGTCAGCCGATCAGTGCTTCTGCACCCTCGCCTCTGTCGGGGCCGAGGACGGGGGCTGAAGGTAACTGTTCTGGCTCCGGTGGGCAAGCAAGCGAACTGCCTCTGAGCAGCCCATACAAGCCCCTACGGGCCGGCCGATGCGGCGATAACACCGGAGCTAGAACATCTATCGTTCATCTCCGCGGTTGACACCTTGCTGGAGGCTTTGTTATACTCGCTCTGGTGTCGGCCTGCGGGGTGGTGCAACTGGCAGCACGCCTGACTCTGGATCAGGAAGTTCTAGGTTCGAGTCCTAGCCCCGCAGCCAGAGAGGAGTGAAGAGAGACAAGAGGAGGTAAGGTGATCTTCGTGCGCCGCGAGCGTCCCGACATGGCTGGCGGGTATCAGCTCACCTTTCTAAATCTCTCCTTTCTCTTCTGGTGGCCCCGTCGTCTAGCGGTCTAGGATACATGGTTCTCAGCCATGGGATCGCGGGTTCGAATCCCGCCGGGGCTATGTACGCTCTCAGCTTTGCCGGTCAGCCTCAGCAGTGCCTCGAGGTTGCCCCGCACCACCAGCTTCGCGCCAGGCCGCTTCCGGCCTGGTCTGGGGTCCTCGTGGACCTCGATGCTGGTCACCAGGCGTGATAGGACCCGTTTCAGCTCCTCCACCCGGCCGGCCTCCAGCATCGCTCGCAGGTTGGATACGATCTTCCGAACCGCCGTCGACAGCACGTCGATGCCATCCGGCGGCTTAGCCGCCTGCGCTCTGGCAAGCTCGCGACGCAGGTGGTCACGACGCGTCTCAGCCACCGCAACCTGCCTCTCAAGGTCCTCGACGAGCTTGCCCTTTGCGATCCACTGCACCAGGCGGCGGATCTCCTCCTCCACTTCTGCCAGCTGTGACCGAAGCTGCTGCTCTTCAGTCTTGTGTTCGGCCCGCTGGCGGCGCGCCTTGGCGAGACGCCTCCGCACCGCGGCTTCCAGTTGCGCCAGCACCCGTTCATCGCAGAACAGCGGCTCCAGCAGATCCAGTATGGCCTGCTCCGCCTCCGCTGCGTTGACAGTCGCCATGCAGTCGCACACAACCTTGCCGCGGTTCTGCCGGGTAGCGCAACCGTAGGTCCTGGAGCCGCGCAGCACGAAGCGCGATCCGCAGCGCCCGCAGATCAGGAGCCCGCTAAGCAGCCGGGGCACGCGCGGCACCGAGCCGCCGTGCGCAGCCTGTCGTGACCGATGTCGTTGCCGAGCCTTCACGGCGTCCCACAGATCTTGGGACACGATGCGAAGCCCCGGCACATCCTGGATCACCCATTCGTCCTCAGGCAACTCCCGACGCACCTGTTTGTCTTCCTGCTCGCCTCCCTGGGCGGTGTGCTCGCCGGCGTCCCCTTCCAGTCGCTGATCACATGAACCCCGACCCAGACCTATACCTCAAGCCAGCACCCCTACCGCCCAAACCCCCGCTTAGCGTTACCAGTTACGGTTCACGCGATGATCCCGGCACCCGGCTCTATGCGGAGCAGCAGTTCAAGGATGGGAAGATCCAGGTGCTCGTGGCGACCGAGGCAGCCGGCGAGGGCATCAACCTCCAGTGCTGCCACATTATGTTCAACTACGACATCCCGTGGAATCCGAACCGCCTCGAGCAGCGCATGGGGCGCATTCACCGCTACGGCCAGACGAAGGACTGTCTGATCTTCAACTTCGTGGCCGCCAATACCGTCGAGGGCAGGGTACTCGAAAGGCTCCTGGAGAAACTCCAGGAGATTCGTGATGCTCTCGATGACGATGCCGTGTTCAACGTGGTGGGCGAAATACTTCCGGCCGCCCACATCGAGCGCATACTTCGTGACTACTACGCCGGTCGGCTGGGGCCGGAGACCTCGAAGCCCGACTGCTCCGCGACGTGGAGCCGGACAGGTTCCGCGCGATCTGTCAGAACGCCCTCGAGGGGCTGGCCGTCAAGAACCTGAACCTGGTGATGTTGGTGGAGCGCCGTGCGCAGGCTCAGGAGCGGCGAATCGTGCCGGAAACGCTCGCTCGTTTTCTGGCAGACACAGCCCCCTACACTGGGATCACCCTGAGGCGCGTGTCGGCCCTTCCCCATACGTTCGAGCCCGGCCCAACTCCGGCACGACTTCGCAGGTTCGAGTCCGAGCCGGGTTGCAGGCTGCCCACACTGGCTCACCGCTACCCACGGTTCTCGACTGACCGCGGTGTTGCGGAAGAGCACAATCTCGAGTGGGTTACTCCTGGACACCCGCTCTTCGAGGCCCTACGTCGAAGCGTCGCCGAGGATGCCAGGCCAGTCTTCGGGGACGGCGCGTGCTTCTACTCGCTCGGCCACTCTGGACCGACTCGGCTCGACTTCTACCGAGCGCGTGTCGTGGACGGCCTTGACCATGTCATTCACGAGCGGCTATTCGCTGTTGAGGTGAAGGAGGATGCCGAACCTCGCCTATGCGAACCAGCCGTTCTAGGCAACATGCAGCCAGCCCAGCCGCCCAATCCACTGCCCTCGGTTGCCCACCTACCCGAGGCAGCAGACTTCCTGCACCAGCAGGCCCTTTCCGGCTTCCTCGAAGAGGTACGGGCCGAGCGGCTGGAAGAGGTGGAGCGCATTGCCCATCACGTCGAACTCTCGCTCACCGAACTGATCGCCCGCGAGGACGAGCGCATTGGCCGGTTTACCGAGGAGAGGGATCGCGGTGTGGAGGGAGCAGCAGGCAGCCTCGCGCTGGCAGAGCAGCGCCAGGCCGAGCTTATCGCACGACGTGATCGGCGCCGCGACGAACTGCAGCAACAGCGCTCACTTACACTCCAAGGCGTCGAGCGGATTGCCACTGCCCTGGTGCTGCCTCATCCTGAGCGCGACCGGCCGGACATCCGGAATATGCGACCCGACCCGGAGACTGAGGCGATCGCCATGCGGGTGGCGATGAAGTGCGAGCGCGCTGCCGGCCGTGCGGTTGCTGATGTCCACGAGAAGAACCTAGGCTACGACCTCACCAGCCTCGACACGCAGTCCGGAGAACTCCGGCTCATCGAGGTCAAGGGCATCGCGGCTTCCGAGGGTACAGTCGTCCTCACTCCAAACGAGAAGCGTGTGGCGGAGGACCGGCGTGACTGCTACTGGCTCTACGTCGTGACCGATTGCGGGACTGAGCCGCGCCTCCAGGATCCCATCCCAGACCCGGCGCGCCTAGGCTGGCACGAAGTGACAAAGGTAGATCACTACTACCTGTCGGTGAACGCGGTTACGCAGCCGATGGAGGTGCGGGAAGAGCCCGGACACTACGGAGCGAAACGATGACGCAGCCTGAAGATGTCCTTGCCATCATGACGGCACTGGAGTCGAAGGGCATCCAGGTCTGGCTCTTCGGTGGCTGGGCTATTGAGGCACAAGTGCCGCTGGCGAGCCGCTGTCACTGCGACATCGACCTCGTCGTCGCTTTACAGGACCTTGATCGCGCACGGGCAGTTATCGAGGGGCTGGGATACACCGGGCGCCCCGACCCGAATGACCCATGCGAGCACTTACGGTTCGGGAGGTGCAAGAACGGCACTCTCGTGCAGGTCGCATCTGTGCGAAGCGGCCGAAGCCACATCTGGCTGTCTGTTCCTTCTGGAGACATGTGGCTCGCCTGTCCGCTGGATGCGCTTCCGACTGAAGCCAAAGGCAGCCTTCTGGGGAAGGCAGTCAGATGTGTAACTGCTGAGGCGCTCCTCCAGTCTAAGCTTTCCTGGCAAGGAAACCGCGAAGGAGAACGCTCCGACATCCTTCACCTCAAGAGCATTCTGTCCGGGGCCGAAGTCCTCCAAGCAGAGGCCAATTGTGGGCCTCGCCTTCGGTGCGATTGTGATGCCGATTGCGGCTCCGACGTGGGGGCTGGATGATGATCCCGCGCGAGTGCAAGCGGCTGGCGGAGGTGGATTTCCCGATTGCGGCGGTGAGCCGGCATTCGGCGCGGGAGAAGTCCATCCGACATGGTCACCCCTCGACGCTCCATCTGTGGTGGGCGAGGCGGCCGCTCTCAGCATGCCGAGCGGTCTTGATAGGGCTAGTCCTGCCTGATCCCTGCGACGCGAATTGCCCGGATGACTTCAAGAGGGAGGCGAAGAAGGCGCTTCGGCCTGTGCCAGGGATCGCGGAGCCGAAGGATGACAAGGCACTTCGTAAGGCGCTTCTAGCCTTCATCGCTGACTTCGCCAATTGGGATCTGTCGGCGAGCCCGACCTATCTGACAGCCGCCCGCGCGCTTGTAAAGGCAGCACACGGCGACGAGCCGCCGCTGGTGGTTGATCCCTTCGCTGGAGGTGGCTCGATTCCGCTGGAGGCGCTACGGGTAGGCTGCGACACCTTCGCCAGCGACCTGAACCCTGTAGCCTGCCTCATCCTCAAGGTGCTGCTGGAGGATATTCCTCGCCACGGCGCACAGTTGGCCGACGAGCTTCGCCGCGTTGGTGCGGAGATCAAGGCGGTTGCCGAGAAAGAACTGGCGGAGTTCTATCCGCCCGACCCAGACGGAGCACGACCGATCGCCTATCTGTGGGCGCGGACAGTGCGCTGTGAGTCACCTAACTGCGGGGCCGAGATTCCGCTGGTGCGATCTTTCTCACTTTCCAGGAAGAAGAGCAGACCTCTGGCGCTGCGCTATACGGTGAAGCGGGCAACAGGCAAGCCCCCAAACCTCGAATTCGCCATTTTCAAGCCCAAGTCCGACAGCGAGGTGCCTCACGGCACAGTATCCCGTGCAAACGCAACCTGTCCGTGCTGCGGTATAGTCTTGCCCGCCGCGCGAGTTCGCGCGCAACTGTCGGCGCAGCATGGTGGGGCCGATGCGATCTGCAAGGCCAATGGGAATCGCATCGGGGGAGCGATGCTGCTGGCGGTAGTGACGATGAGGAACACCACGGCTGGTCGTGAGTTTCGGCTGCCGACGCTGCGCGACTACGCAGCCGTGTCGAGGGCCCAGAAGCATCTGAAGAGAATGCTCGACGGCTGGCAGGGAGGGAGGCGGAGCGGGCTCTGCCCAGTACCTGATGAGCCTCTGCCGTTGGAACGCGTGCATGGGAATTCGGGCTTTCGGGTCTCTCTCTACGGCATGTCGGAGTTTGGTGATCTCTTCTCGGCCCGACAGAAGATCACGAACGTCATTCTCCGCAACATAGTCATGCGGCTCCGAACCACGACCGAAGCCACTAAGGAAGTGCTGTGTCTAGCGCTCAGCCGCCGGGCTGACATAAGCAATGCTCCGTGCCCGTGGTCAAGTGGGGCGACTCAGGTGGTCCACCTCTTTGGGCGACAGGCCATACCGATGGCTTGCGACTATGGGGAGACCTCGCCTTTCGGGGAACAAGCCGGTGACTACCAGGTCACGCTCGGCACGATGATCCGCGTCGTTGACCGTCTTGCCTTAGACCAGCGCGGTGCTCAGGCACAGATCGCGGATGCGACTTTATGTCCCCTGCCTGACGAGTCATCCGACGTATGGTTTACAGATCCCCCTTACTATGATGCCGTTGCATACGCTGACTTGTCTGACTTCTTCTTCGTATGGTTGAAGCGGGCGCTCCCGCAACACGCCATCCTACGCGATCCGTTCGATCCTCGCAATCCATTGGCCCCGAAGCAACAGGAGATCATCCAAGACCTGGCAAGGCAGGTCGACGGCATCGCTAAGAACGGTAAGTTCTACGAGACTGCCATGCATGTCGCCTTTGCCGAGGGTCATAGGATCATACAAAAGGACGGCATAGGATCGGTCGTCTTTGCACACAAGACAACCGAAGGTTGGGAGGCTCTGCTGTCGGGCATGGTCCGAGGCGGTTGGACAGTGACAGCCTCGTGGCCCATAGCGACTGAGCGGCCGGGACGACTGCTCTCGCAGGAAACAGCGGCGCTCGCCACCAGTGTCCATTTACTCTGTCGGCCGCGCGCTGAAGACGCTCCGATCGGTGGCTGGGAGGACATCCTCCGCGAACTACCAGCTCGTATCGGCGACTGGATGGAGCGCCTGGCCAGCGAGCGCATCCGTGGTGCCGACCTCGTATTTTCCTGCATCGGCCCAGCGATGGAACTCTTCAGCCGCCACCCACGCGTCGAGACCGCTGAGGGTCGAGCCGTGGAACTGCCGGAGTTCCTGGAGAAGGTGTGGGAGGTCGTGGGCCGCACAGCACTGGAGCAAGTGCTCGGAACTGCCGAAGCCCGCGCCCGAAACAGCGCCGCCGGCGCGCTTGAAGAGGACGCTCGTCTGACCGCCCTCTTCCTGTGGACGCTCCAGAGCACCAACCATGACGAGCAGAAGAACGGCGGCGATGATGAAGAGCCCGAGGACGAAGGCGACGAGGAGGCAGAGCTCCCGACCCAACGCAAGCGCACGAAGGGGTATGCGCTGATCTACGATATCACCCGCCGCTTTGCCCAGCCGCTGGGGATTCACCTGGACGAATGGGAGGGGCGCGTTATCGAGACGAAAAAAGGCGTGGTCAGGCTGCTGCCGGTCTCCGAGCGCGCCCAGCAACTCTTCGGCAAGGATGGCGCAGCGGCTATGGCCGAGGCTTTCGTGCGCGGGCGCGTGCGCGATCCCCAACTCATGCTGTTCCCAGAAGACGAACGCGCCGCACCTCCCACAGTCCGCGGCCGTGCCGCCCGGCGAAGTCGCGCCAGGACGACCGAAGAGGAAGAGCCAGCGCGCCGCTGGGAACCGACTACCCTCGACAGAGTCCATGCCGCCATGCTTCTACAAGCAAGCGGACAGTCCGGTGCACTGCGAGCCTTGCTGGAAGACGAGCAGCGCCGCGGGCCAGACTTCTTCCGGCTGGCCAACGCGTTGTCGGCGCTCTACCCAAAGAACAGCGAAGAGAAGCGGCTGGTGGATGCCATGCTGCTAGCCGTCCCGAGGAGGTGAGAAATGGAGCCTTGGTACAAGGTAGCCCTTCCCCGTGCAGAGGTCCGAGAGGGCCGCTCGTTCAACCCGGACGAGTTCGCCATCGCCCTCGAACAGGTGGTGGCCGGAACGGCCCCCGAGGATTATCGGGACGCCAGGAAATTCTTCAGCCGCACCTACTTCACCCAGGCACTGCGCGAGCACTCTGGCATGGTGCTTCGCCGCCTCGCGGGAGAAACCGAAAACACCGCGCCTGTGCTGACCCTGATTACCCAGTTCGGCGGCGGCAAGACCCACACGCTGACGGCGCTCTACCACTTGGTGGTGCACCCGTCTCAGGCGTCTTCAGATCCCGGCGTGCAGCAATTGCTCCAGCATGCCCACCTGCGTGGACTGCCCTCGGCGAAGGTGGCCGTCTTCGTCGGAAATGCCTGGGACGCCCAGGCGGGCAGGGAGACGCCGTGGCTGGATGTTGCCCGGCAGTTGGCCGGCGATGCTGGCGTGAAGACTCTCGGCCTGCAGGCCCTGACCACACCTCCCGGCACAGAGTCCCTGGGACGTCTCTTTGAGGCTGCCGGAGGGCGCGTCCTCGTCCTATTTGACGAAGTGCTGAACTTCTTCAACCGCTACCGCGACCGAGCCGAGAGCTTCTACGCCTTTCTCCAGAATCTGACTGTCGCTATGACGGGCACGACCCACAGTGTAGCCGTGATCAGCCTGCCGCGCAGCCAGGTCGAGATGACAGACCAAGACGTGGAGTGGCAGACCAGGATCACGAAGGTCGTCAGGCGCGTTGCCAAAGACCTCATCTCGATGGACGAGAGCGAGATCAGCGAGGTTGTAAGGCGACGGCTGTTCGAAGACCTCGGCAAAGAGTCGACCCGGAGGGCGGTTGCGCGGGCCTATGCTGACTGGTGTTTCGAGCGGCGAGCCCAGCTGCCACCGGAGTGGACGGCGGTGGACTCGACCACGACTGAGAAGAAAGCCAAGGAATTGCTTGCAGCTCGCTTTGAGGCCTGCTATCCGTTCCACCCCGCCACTCTTACCGTCTTCCAGAGGAAATGGCAAGCCTTGCCGCAGTACCAACGAACGCGCGGCACTCTCGCCATGCTGGCACAGTGGATTTCGTGGGCCTACCGCGACGGCTTCCGAAGAGCGCGACGCGAAGCGCTGATCACCCTCGGATCAGCGCCACTGGAGGCACCAGAGTTTCGTGCCACAATCCTTGGCCAGCTCGGTGAGGAGCGACTGGAAGCAGCCATACTGGCCGACGTGGCCGGCGAGACCGCACGTGCGCGGGGGCTCGATGCGGACACGAAGGGCGCGCTCCGGGATATCCATCGGCGGGTCGGGGCGGCGATGCTGTTCGAGTCTTCTGGCGGCATGACCGACAGGTATGCGCATCTGCCCGAACTGCGCTTTGCCCTTGGTGAGCCGGAACTGGACACCACGACCATTGACAACGCCGCAGTCGCTCTCGAAGAGAAGGGCTTCTTCCTGCGAAAAGCAGGCACAGATGGTTTCCGGTTTGGGTTTCAGCCAACTCTGAAGAAGGTTGTCAGTGATCGGCGGGCATCGCTCGACGGCAGTCCGGGCGGCGAGGTGGACCAGGCCATCCGCAGTTTCGTGAAGGCAGAGTTTGAGCGAGGGGCATCGGTGCCGCTGCTGCCCTTCCCGGAGGACGGCTCGGAAATCCCTGACACACCAAGGCTGACCCTGGTCGCGCTTGACCCCGCAGTCGAATGGAGTGAGAAAGGCGATCTACGAGCGCAGTTGGCCTCGTGGACGCGAGAACGCGGGAAGTCGCCTCGACTTTATCCCGGCGCGCTGATATGGTGCGTCCGAAAGCCAGGACGCGGCCTGCGCGACAGGGTCGAGTTGTGCCTGGCGTGGAGACGGGTCGCGAAGGAGATCGCCGACAGAACGCTAGGCGGCGAGTTCGAATCAAGCGAGCGCTCGAGCGTCAAAGCGAGCCTGCGCGATGCCGAGGGCAACGTGAAAGACGAGGTCTGGGCGGACTAGCGGTTCGTCCTGTTGGCAGACCCACGCGAGGAGTCAGGGCTTCGCTTGATTGACCTGGGGGCCGGCCATGCGAGCGCGGCAGAGACGATGTCTGCCAGAACCCTGACGGCCCTGAAGTCCGAGGGCCTGCTGAACGAGTCGGTTGGCGCTGGCTACATCGAGCGCAACTGGCCGGAGGCGCTGAGGGAGTCCGGCGCATGGCCACTCCAGGGACTGCGGCAGAGCTTCGTCAACGGCGCGCTCACCCGCCTGCGCGACCCCGAGGAAACACTCCGCACCGGGATCGCTCAATTCGTCGCAAAGGGGGACTCCGGTGTCGCCTCTGGGCAACGACCCAACGGGACTTACGAACGGGTCTGGTTCAAGGAACCTGTGGGGTCAGAAGAGGTGGTGTTTGAGCCGCAGGTCTTCCTGCTCAGGCGGGAGCACGCAGCCGCGCTGAAGCAACCGGTCGTGCAGCTACCGACGGAGCCGGTAGGCGAGAAGGAGCGAGGTGGGGTCACAACCGTTACGCCAAGCGAGGGCGAGCGAGCAGTAGTGACAGGTGAGGAACCTGTAGCAGCCGCAACAAGCCGCATCCGACTGCGCGGGCCAATCCCTCCCGAACTATGGAACCGGTTCGGCACGCGGCTGCTTCCGAAACTGCGCAGCGGCGAGGGTCTTTCCTTGACCGTGGAGGCGCAGATGGAAGTGCCCACCGCCGACCTTGCCAACGTGCAGCGCGAAATCCGCCAGTCGTTGAGCGACTTGGGGCTGGCAGAAAGCGTCATTGTAGATGCTGGGTGAAGCGATACGCTTACACCGAGAGCCAAGCGCAAAGATGCCCCGTCCCGGTTCTGCGCGAAGACGCCACACTTGACATCCGCCCCCAGAACGAGGGCGCGCGATGCTTGGCGCACGGCTGGGCCAATACCGAGCTAGAGCCGTGACTTGACAGTCGTTCGGAAAAACCGGACAATTGTTCGGGAAATGCGAACGAGAAAGATGGAGAAACCGAAGAGTCTGGCTGATACCCTATGGCCGACGGCGCGGCGGGCGATATTGGGGCTGATGCTTGCTGACGCCAGCCGGGAATGGCACCTGCGGGAGATCGCCCGGCGCATGTCGCTCTCGCCGGCCACCGTGCATGATGAGGTGGGATCGCTCGTCGAGGCCGGCATCCTTGCCCGCCGGGTCGAGGCCCGACGTGCCTACTATCGTGCAAATACCGCCTGCCCCATCTACCCGGAGCTTCGTTCCATCGTCCTGAAAACGGTGGGGCTGGTGGAGGTGCTCCGCGGCGCGCTGGCGGATGTACCAGGCATCGAGGTGGCCTTCGTCTACGGTTCCCTGGCCAAGGGAGAGGAGTCCGCCCAGAGCGACGTGGACCTGATGATCATCGGGGACGTGACTCTGCGCACCCTTTCCAGCCGGTTGCGCCCTGCCCAAGAGGTCCTCGCTCGACCAGTGAATCCGACCACATACCCGGTTGACGAGTTCCGGGGCAAGCTGGCTGAGAACCATTACTTCGTGACCCGTGTGATGGAAGAGCCGAAGCTCTTCGTGATTGGAGATGCTGATGTCCTTGGCCGACTGGCACAAGTGGGAATGGGTGAAAAGTCACCGGCCCAACCGCCAAGAGATCGGCGACCTGTTCGCCGTCGCCGACCGCGACCTTGAGCAATGCCGCGACCCGGGGCTGCACCCCGACTGGCGGCTTGCCATCGCCTACAACGCGGCCCTGCAATGCGCCACCGCGGCCCTGGCGGCCGCGGGCTACCGCGTCGCCCACGAAGCCTATCATTATCGCACAGTCCAGTCGCTAGAGCTGACCATCGGTTGGCCGCGAGAGGAGATTGACGCCCTCGACACCTTGCGTGGTCGTCGCCATATGGTGGAATACAGACGGGCCGACATTGTCTCCGAAGCAGAGGCGAACGAAGCGGTCGAACTCGCCCACAGGCTGCGGCAAGACGTGGCAGCCTGGCTCGCTGCAGAGCACCCCGATCTCCTGCCCAAGTGACGCTCTGCTGACTGGGGGCTGCCCGCTTGCCTGTGGCGAGTGGCCGGCCTGAGCTAGGCCGACACGCAGACGCTGTCTCTCCCCTCTCCCGCGCCGTTCATCTGCGAGCCGACGATGTGCATAGCCCCGCCCCCGGAGGCTCAGCACCCGCACTGGATTTGCGAAAGTTACGAGTGTCAAAATCCCGCCGGGGCTATTCACTCTCTTGGCATTTCCGCCCGCGAGACGCAGCAGACCTTCGAGATTTCTCCATAAGACAAGGCGCGCTGACTCCTTCTTCCCATCTTTGGCGGCCAGTTTGCAGGGGGATAAGACGGTTGGTCATTTCTGCCTCTACGCCCCGTCTGCCGTGCGCAGCTGTTGGCCTTGCGGTTCGCCGCCGTGTGCGCCTGGTGAGACAGGGAGAGAGCTATCGGCCGCAGAGTGTAGGAAGAACCGGACAAGGGCAAGAAAATGGCAGGAGAAGGGAAACCAGGTGATGAATTGGACCCAGAGAGAGGAGAAGCTGGCTTGAAGGCGCGACAGTTCAGAATGGGCCAGGGTATCCCCTAGGCGTGTCCTAAGCCTGGCTGACTCCAATAGGCGAACATAACGAGATGGAAAGGAGGGATGACCGGGAGACACTTGCCGTGCGGAAGAAAGCGGCTCCATGAGGGCCTTCTAGCTGGTTTACATCAACGGTGAGGAAAGCAGTCGCGGTTCGACAGGACCAGAAAGCGCACTCCAAGAGGGTTCACATCAACCCGCACTAGCCCTTCGAAAGCCGCACGAAGTCGTGCTGTTAAGACGGAAGGAGGAGTGCCTGAATGTCACGTGTGACATATGTTGCGAGCCTGGCGTTGCTCACCGCCGTGCTGGTGGTAGCCTCCGCAACGCCGGCGCGAGCGCACCTGACCGGCGCCGTCTGGACGACGACGGCCGACGGCGCGAAGGTGAACGCTAATCTCTATGACCAGAAGTGTCCACCTTCGCCAGACCCTTGTGTCACGCCGCCGCGGGTGCCTTTTCTCAACGGCGGCCCGAACTTCGCCTCCCCCACCCGCTGGGTGCCTGATGGCGACTATGTGTTCGAGGTGACCGATCCCTCAGGGAAAGTAGTCTTAATGGCCTTGCCCCCTAAAACGAGTCCAGGTGTAATGTCAGAATTGAGGACCTGGACCGGATCGAAAGGAGCGAGGCAGATGGGTCAGAAGCGATTCACGCCGGAGCAGATCATCCATAAGCTACGGGAGGTGGAGGTAGCGCTGAGCAAGGGAGCGACCATCGCTCAGGCGGCCAAGAAGATCGGGGTGACGGACCACACCTACTACCGGTGGCGGGCTGAGTACGGGGGGATGCGGGTGGATCAGGCGAAGCGGCTGAAGGCCCTGGAGACGGAGAATGCGCGGCTGAAGAAGCTGGTAGCAGACCTGTCGTTGGATAACGCCATCCTCAAGGAAGCTGCCTCGGGAAACTTCTGAGCCCGGACAAGCGCCGGGCGGCGGTGGAGTATGTGCGAGAGGTTTTGGGTCAAGAGCAGATTTCTGAGCGCCGAGCCTGTCGGGTGCTGGGGCAGGCGCGGGCGACGCAGCGCCGGGAGCACCAGGTGCCCAGTGATGAGCCCCGGCTAGTGACGCGGATGGTGGAGCTGGCGAGCGAGTATGGCCGGTATGGATACCGCCGGATTACTGCGATGCTGCGGGCAGAGGGATTTCGGGTGAACCATAAACGGATCGAGCGGCTGTGGCGCCGGGAAGGCTTGAAGGTGCCCCAGCGCCAGCCCAAGCGAGGTCGGCTGTGGCTGAACGACGGCTCTTGTATCCGGCTGCGGCCAGCCTATCCCAACCATGTTTGGAGCTACG
>Ga0315312_1000974_pt1 | contig 25657 bp, 22 predicted proteins | sample TDP7_MG_FD_203629 | JGI IMG/M metagenome (GOLD analysis project Ga0315312, IMG submission 203629) | Freshwater sediment microbial communities from Lake Towuti, South Sulawesi, Indonesia - TDP7 | ecosystem: Environmental > Aquatic > Freshwater > Lake > Sediment | place: Indonesia: South Sulawesi... | reverse complement strand
TTCTCCTTATGACGAGTTCCTCACTTCTGGCAGGAACCATTATGCTGAAGGAGTGATCCGTCGCTTCCTGCTCCTGCTTCACTCTTCTTCGATCGTGTACAAAGACCACAGAGATCAGCGTTAGGTTGTAGAGAGTACAGAAAAGAAAGAAGAACAACGTGAGCACAGTAGTGTCTACGGAAACATTGAACATTGCAGCTGAGCGAGTTACGAAGACGGGTCCTAGAAGCGTTGTAACAAATAGTAGGAGTGTGAGTCCGAGTCCAACTGCAACAAAGGCTGCCACGATAATCGCCTAGTCTCTGAGTGCTGAGACTACAGAGAATTGCGTGGGTTGTTGTGCCTGAGAAGGCCTAAGGCGCGACTCTACTATCTCAGCAACGAGTCTTCCAATTGTCTTTCCAGATGATCCGTCACCAAATGGGGACTTCGAGGGCAGCTTGGTCCTAGTTTCCAACATTCCGACTGCGCATCTGATTATTTCCTGTTTGCTTGTGCCTGCAAGCCTTGCGAAGCCCAATTCAACTGCTTCAGGCCTCTCGGTAGAGTTTCTCATCACAACGACCCGTTTCCTAATCGGCGGAGACGTTGCCTCCTCTTGTACTCCTCCTGAATCTGTCAATATCAACGAGGATCGCTTCATCAAAATCAAGAAGTCGAAATATCCGACAGGAGGCAGAAGCTGCACATTCCTATGCGAAGTAAGCTTCCGCAAAAGACCTAGGCTTCTGAGACGGTTGACAGTTCTAGGATGCACCGGAAAGACAACGGGCAGAGGCATGCCTTGGAAGACTTCAACAAAACTACGGAGGACAACTGGATCATCTACGTTCTCGGCCCGATGCGCAGTAACTAGTACATATTCCCTGAAGCGCAGTCTCTGTGAGATTGTTGAGATAGATTCTGCTCTTGACATGTTGTTGATGGTTGCGTCTATCACCGTGTTTCCTGTGACATGCTTCGATCCTGGTGCCTTTTCCTCGAAAAGGTTCAGTAGGGCTCTATCTGTCGGTGCGAAAAGGTAATTCGATACGTGATCGATCATTCTTCGATTGTGTTCTTCGGGCATTCGCCAGTCGTAGCTTCTGAGTCCTGACTCGACGTGGCCTACCGGGACTTCCTCTTTAATGGCTGCTATTGTCGCCGCAAGAGCGGTATTGGTGTCGCCTTGAACCAGCGCCAGAGCTGGGTCGAGTTCTCTTATCGCTTGGGCGGCTCTGATAACAACCTCGCCGGTCAATGTTGCCGAGTGGCCCGCTCTGATACCTAGGTCGTAGTCCGGTTCGGGCAGTCCCAGTTCGCTTATGAAGGCTCGCGAAAGCTCATGGTCGTAGTGTTGGCCTGTGTACAGGAACTTGAAGTGAACTCTCTGTCTCTTCAACGCTAGAGCGATGGGTGCCATCTTGATCAGTTCTGGTCGAGTTCCAGCAATGATGAGAGGTTTGCCCAACGCCATCCGCCTAAGGCACCAGATAGGTCGGCTGTCGATATATCAATGTTCCGATTGCGGAACATTGGTGTACCGCCAATTCAACAATCGCTACATCAGCACTAGACGAAGAAATACCTCTTGAATCAACGTGAAGGACTAAGAGGAAACTCCCATACGTCACGGGGCGAGTTTGAACCTTGGCTGAGCACAAGCGGTCATCAGCATCAGGCAGAAGATAGCACTCGTCATGCCGGCAACAGCAAAATTGGCTTGAAAGATGTTAACTCCACCGAGGATTGAGAAGCCGCTCATTTCGTGAGCTTCTCAAATTCCTTCTGGAATGATTCCCTGAGAAAGCCCTTCTTCTCTCGGGGTAAGAACGAGGAATCGATTGCGTTAAGGCTCAGGCGAAATAAGTCGGGTAGGGCAAAGCCCAGCTCATCGCTAAGCGTATGGTATTCGTTGTTCATGTTCGTTCCGAACATTGTTGGATCGTCGGAGTTTACTGTGACGTTCAATCCTTTGTCGAAGAAATCTCTGATCGGATGGTTCCGGATGCTGTCAACCACTTTGGTCTTGAGGTTACTTACGGGACACATCTCGATTGAGATGTTCTTCCTCAACAAATGCTCCACAAGTCTGGGATCCTGTCTTGCTGTCACGCCATGGCCTATCCTTTCTACGCCTAGATATCTTAGCGCTTCCCAGATACTTTCGGGGCCGCATACCTCCCCGACGTGGGCAGTGAGATGGAAACCCATTTCCTTTGCTCTTCCGTAGACCCTGGCAAAGCGCCTTGTAGGAGAGATGTATTCTCTTCCTCCGATGTCGATTGCAGCGACTCTTTCATGGCATGTTGACATTAGGTCAAGCTGCTTCAGGCCGGCCTCAGGACCGTAATCTCTGACCAGGTCTATTTTGAGATTGCAGTCAATACCGAAGTCAAAGTGGGCCCTTTCGATTCCTCTGTTTATCGCCTTTTGCATTTCGGAGTAGTCGAGGCCGAGGCGTATGTGGTCGGGTGCTGAGAAGCTTGCCTCAACGTATCTTACGTTCTGCTTTGCCTCGTCTTCGAGCATCTCGTAGACGATCCGTTCAAACTGTCTCTCTTTGCGTATGCAGCGCATGACGATAGTGTAGCATTCTATGAAGTGACTGAAGTCGCGATATTGGAAGAGAGCTTTCACGCTCTCAAGATTCTCTAAGCCGGACGTTATGACATTGCTGTCACAAGCTAGCCACAGAAGCGTCTCAGGCCGAATCGATCCTACAATGTGTATGTGTTGCTCAGCTTTGGGAAGGCTCTCAATGAGCAACCTATTCTCCTCGGCCAAATGTCGCCTCTCCTCCAATGGAATCATAGCTGACTGTTTTCGCATCAGGATGGCGATAGAATGGCTCCGAACTATTTGAGAATTAAGAGCACGAGGGGCAAGAGGTGGACCAAAGTCAAGGACCATCAAGAGTCAGGTCAGACGGGTTTTGCGACCTGGACGAAGACGATAACTTACGAGATACTGTCGAAGCATCGGAGCGCTAAGCATAACCCTTAAGAAGCGAGCCGCCCCTTTCGGCCCATCGTTAAGGTGAGTTAGACCGAAATGACCCTTTCTGAACAGCCAGAAGCACAGCCGAGCGTGAAAGTGGAGAGTTTGGACCCGCGATCGAGACAGTTGAACCTTACGGTGAAAGTTGTTTCGAAGAGCGAGGTTAGGGAGACCATCTCCAGAAGTGATGGTTCGACTCATAGAGTCGTGGATGCACTTGTTGGAGATGAGACAGGCTCCGTCTATATGACCTTGTGGGACGACAATATCGACAAGGTCAAGGAAGGAGATGTCATAGACATCAAGAATGGATACGTCTCCCTCTTCAAAGGTTCCATGCGGCTTAATGTCGGAAGGTTTGGCAGTTTCGAGCCGTCTCAGGGAACGATCGCGGAAGTCAACGAGAAGAACAACCTCTCTGAGAAGAGGTATGAAGAGGAGCGCCGCTACCCGACGTTCCGGCCCAGTTACCGAGATGAAGGAGGATATCGAGGAAGGGGACGCGGCCGAGGATTCCGCGGAAGAAGACGAAGATACTGAAATCTCCCCAGAGAGCCTACTTCGAGATTCGTTCCCCTTTTTCTTCTCCTTTCTATGACCGAACCAAGTCTTGATGGTTCTTGAATGCTACGCTAGCGGCCCCACAGAAGCATAAGTAACATAAAGAGAAGGAATATCCAGAATAAGGATGACATCCCACCTCTTCCCTCTCCGCGTTTACACAATTCACTGCAGAATCTCTTGCCAAGCGTTATCGCCTTTCCGCATCTCTCACAGTGCGAGTGAGGCGTAACCCCTTCAATCAGAGTCCCCAAGTCTGATGGCCGTTCTTTCGCTGGGCCACCGCCAAGCATCTTTCGAAGCCAATCTGACAAGGCGAATACTCATCCTCCTTACGCGGCAATAGCTCTTACCGACCTTGCTTATTTGAGTTGGCGCTGTCCGGATTCGGACTTGGTTCTTAGGGTGCGTCTTGGCTTGGAGTTGATTCGACCAGTAGAATCGCCTCGTTCAGCTATCTTCTTAATGAGATTCGCCTGAGGCGACCATGCTGATCTCGCGTATAGCTAATTAGGCCATGTCTGCCTTGTCTACTGGAGTTGGTGAACTCATGTCTTCAATACTGGAACTCCATGACGGAGAGCAAAAGGTCTTCTTCCAAGCAGGCCGTGAGTGGTGCTATCTCTGGACTCCCGAAACGTTTCTGAAGAATGAGCCGGTTCCTGTGGTGATTCACCATCATGGTGCCCGGGGATACGTCAAAGATGGATCGGCCGACTGGTTGGTTGAAGAGAGCAAGGTAGCCTATAAGGGCCGTCATGGCTGGCGGCAGATGCGCGGTGGCTGGATCTCATGCCTGTGGGGATCATTGGGGGAACGCCGACGCAGTGGCAGCGAACCGGGCTCTATTCGAGACGCTCATCGAATGCCCCCACATAGACGCTACGCGAGTTGGACTGATGGGCGGAGGTCTCGGCGGGGCTCTCATATGGAATTCAGTTCTGGGGCCACTCGCTAGCCGCGTGAAGGCTGTGGCGGTCATGCAGGCAGTGGCCAGCCTTGCCGCCGTGATCAGAGAGCACAAGTTCAAAGCTCCTTGCTTGAAGGCTTACAGTCTACCAGAAGACACACCTGACGATGAGGCGGTCGCAAGGATCACAGCCTACGATCCCCTGCCAAGGCTTCAGAGGCTCGCCTTTAGGACGCCTTTGCCTCGGACAGCGATTTACCATGGTGCCAAAGACGCTAACATACCTCCGCAGACAAACTCGATCCCGTTGGCGAATGCTCTGAGGAAGGCGGGAGGAGACGTGACGCTTGAGCTCTTCCCTGATGTTGGGCACTCTGTCTACACAATGGGCAAGCCAATCGCAGAGCGCCTCAGGATGTTCTTCGCGTCCTCACTTTGAATCAAAACACGAACTGATATTTTTCAGCTTTGACCTAAGCTCTCAGTTGCCTAGAGTTCTGGACAGACTGCTTCACCTGTTCCAACATGACCTTCTCCGGTTCTTCTAATCCTCTTCGTCTATTCTTCCATTCGGCCTGCTTTCAAGCCCGTGGATCTTACTCGTCTTCCACAAGGAGGTATCGTGGGAGGTGTGGCCCTAACGGTAAGGGGCTTCCCAGTGGGCAATTCCAGTCCGCGAGCGCCAAAACCAAGAAAGTTCATTGACGTAATCGCAAAGGGTTTCGCTGTGAAAGATAGGGGGTGTGATATCACGCCTCCCATGGGCGAGTCTCTTTTTCGCTAATCGGCCGGTTTGGAATGCCTCCATTTGGTGCCGAGATGCCTTCAAATGCGATGGGATGGTTGGTAACGCAACAACCAATGGTTGGTGGACCGGGCGGGGCTCAAACCCAAATGGGTTCAAAACCATTTCTCTACCTTGTTTAGGTGTTATGGAAACAGACATGTGCTACTTGTTCTCGTGGGCTGTCAGTGCTTGTTGTAGGTTTGGCAGGTCAAAGTTATTCGCCATCTTTGATAGGATTTTGATTTTGTTTCTTCTCTTGCCGTAGGCTTTGGCCGGTGGGCTTTCTATGATGGAGTGGCAGTGGATGTGGTTGTACCGTTCCTTGAATGTGTCGAGTTTTGTTTGGGCGCGCGCGCGCTTTCTCCGAGAAGCGTTCGAGTGGGTTCGCGGCTCAACACACTTGCAGCCAGAAACACGCCAAACAAGACCATGTCAACGCAGAGAATTATGCACCAATCTGGCGCGCTACCCATAGCCCAAGATGCGGAAAACAGCTATTGAAAGCCATTTCTAGCCAATTCTGCACCAAGCTGGTGCGCTAACCCTCCCCACCCCTTCCTCTTGAAACGGTTCCACCAATGATATATACGTGACTCATCTCAACCACGATTGGTGTGAGTAGGTTGAAGAAAATCCATAATCCCTTTCAAAAATACGGTGTAAGAAGGACCATTAACGCCGCCGGCTGTATAACACGCCTAGGCGGATCTATACCTCACTCCAAGGTTTTCTTGGCTATGTGGAACGCCTCGAAGGCGTTTGTGCATATTCCGGATCTTCAGCAAGCAGTCGGCCAAATAATCGCCGAGGCAACCGGCGCGGAGGCAGGTCTTCCGACGGCAGGAGCAAGTAACGCGATCATGTTGGCGGCCGGCGCTTGCATAATGAAGGGAACTGAACTGGAAGAATATGATCCCATCGAAGAAGAGACTTGGAGTCATCTCATTCAGAAACTGCCTATGCATACTGAAGGTCTGAAGACGAAGTTCGTAGTACAGAAATCGAATAGGGACAAATATGACATGGCTGTAGAGCTTGCAGGAGGACGATTTGTTGAAGTTGGGATAGACGAGGGAACTACTGAGGAGGAGCTCGATGCAGCCTTCAGCCCGGAAAAAACAGCGGGATACTACTTTACACCACGCAGTGCACAGTCGATGGGGTATAAGTGTTTTCCTCTTGAAACGGTGATACGAATAGCCCACAAGAATGGTGTGCCCGTGGTGGTGGACGCCGCTAACGAACTTCCACCCAAGAAGAACCTGAGGAGGTACATTGCTATGGGCGCTGATTTGGTCATATTCAGCGGAGGAAAAGCGATTGCTGGCCCCAACAATTCTGGAATGTTGGCTGGAAGAAAAGATCTTGTTAGGCTCGCCCATCTACTGGCTTATCCTTTCCACGGGCTGGGAAGAGCTGCAAAGATGAGCAGAGAAACTATGGTAGGTCTGGCTACGGCCTTACAGATCTACTTGAAGCACGATGAGAAAGCTGTTTTGCGGGCCTGCGAAAAAAGGGCTAGATGGATAGCAAAGCAATTGAACAAAATTCCTGACGTTCGAGCAGCCGTGGCATATGGAACTACTGTTGAAGAGAAGGAACCAGTTCGAGATCCTGTCTGTTACATTGAGTTCGACCAAGCGCGTGAGCACTCGCTCAGGATAGCGGGTAAAGAACTCTGGAAAAGACTCAAGGACGAAGATCCACGCATATGGACGGCTTGGGAGCCAGCTTACCTCCTTGAGCACTACAAACGCAAACTCGTAATAGACCCACGCTATCTGCTCAGAGGTGACGAAATTTTGATTGTTCGAAGGATAGGTGAGATCTTGGCAGCCGGTCGCTGATCCTGCAAAGGCAATATCTTTGAAGATGATATGATCAGAAAGTCTCAAGCCTAGTCTTGTTTCATCGTTGCGATCTGCCACATGGCCCACAAGGATAGTGAATGTCTTAGAGCCTTGAAAACCCTTAAGTTACGGACGTGCGCGCGGAGGAACTCTTCACCACAAGGTTAAGCCTGGCGACTTTCTGAAGAAAGAGGAGACAGTTGCGAGAGTCTTGAATGAGCTGTTTGAAGAGGTCGAAGTCGTGACCGCACCGGATGACTGCTTTGTGTTCACTGAGATACTTTATCCAGCCGTGAACTCCGGAGAACGCGTTGCTGCCATCGCAAAGTGGACTGAAGTAGACAAAGACTCATACCCACACGCCAAGAAACAAGATTGCCAAGCACGCGTTTAGGTGGCCAAGCTGGCCATGTTCGCTTAAGAGGTCAGTATGAGCCGCCTAGTGTTGATCAGGTTCATATGTGGTTCGACGTCCGTGTTTTTCAGATCTGTACTTTTCGCGCGCGTTTACTTGTGGCGAAAAGAAGGCATCACTTTTTGAGCAAACAATTTCATGGAGTTGAGTAGGTCGTCAAGGTTTTCGGCGATAAAGGCCATAATGAAATGAGTCATCCCTGCATCGCCCAACTTTTCAATCTTCTTTATGATGTCATCGGGGTTTCCGATAGGTCTTCTCTCCTCGACAGATCTCATGTAGTTTGGGTCATGTCTGAAGGTCGAGTTTCTGAGCGATATGAAGTGCCTGTATGACATGGAGCCTCTGAACTTTCTGAATGCCTCTTCTCTGCTCTGTTGGAGGCATCCTGTTGTCTGAGGGCATACTTCGATCTGTGAGTAGTCCCTACCACTATCTTTCGTCAATTTCCTCAGTTTTTCCACAGCGTTTCTTACTTCCTCAGGTGTAGGAGATGCAGGTATCCATCCCTGTCCGTATTCAGCCGCTCTACGAATCGCCATCTCTGAGTTCCCTCCCACATATATTGGGAAAGGCTTCTGAATGGGTTTGGGATGAATTTCTACCTCTGAGAACTTAACGTGTTTTCCGCTGAAACTGGCCTTTGGCTCGTCGAGTAAGGCTCTAAGAGCCCTTAGGTTTTCGTCGTACATCCGAGTTCTCTCATTTAGCGGCACAAACGATTTCGCTATCTGAAACTCTTCCTTGTAAGCTCCCAACCCCACTCCAAGGATCATCCTCCCACCAGACAACACGTCAAGAGTCACCACCTGCTTGGCAATGACGACAGGGTTCCGCAACGCAAGAGGCACAACACAGGTACCTAGCCCAACCCTGTTGGTTATAGCTGCCAAGTAGCTAAGTGTCGTCAGAGATTCGTAGAAACTGCGAGCATGAGAAGGCACATCCACCAAATAGTTCGGAGTCACTATATGCTCGTTTCCCCAAATCGAGTCGAAACCCAAATCCTCCGCCGCTTTCGCTATTCGAATGATAGCGCCATGAGTCGTAAGGCTCGGCTCATCATATGCAATTCCTGCCGTACACGTTGGAATCATGCATCCGAACTTCAAAATAGGTTTCACCTATCCTCGGACCATGCTTCGCATGAAGAATTTCACGTCCCGTGTGGCGATCGCGCGCACTAGATAGACAAAGCCTTTCGTGACGGAAAAATTCTCCCGTATTCTATCTATGCTCACTGTGCACGTCACATACGACCGTTGTCAAGTCAGTCTTAAATAAGTCTTTGTATATTTATGAGTGGGTGAAGAATGTGTTATCCAATTCAAGAGCAATCACCAAAGCTGTGTCCATCTACATCATCGTGGCTTTAGTAGTAGCAGCTTTCGGGAGCTACTTTGCTTACACAACGCTGTTTCCTCCCGCGCCAAAGGTGACAGAAGTCAGGATAGGTTGCCCGTATCCGCTTTCTGGATCATTTGCAAGTCAAGGGTTAGAGTCGAAACTAATGGTTGAATGGTATGCCAACGAGATAAACGCGAAAGGAGGCGTAAAGTCGCTAGGCGGGGCCAAGATCAAACTCATCTTCGCCGATACAGAAAGCAAACCCGAAGTCGCCCGTATTCAGACTGTGAGACTCATTACTGAAGACAAGTGTGTGGCTCTAATAGACGGATTCATGAGCGGTCTGGTGTTGGTCGAAAGTGAGGAATGCGAAAAGTATCAAGTTCCCATACTAGCAGGCTCATCATCCAGTCCGACGTTGACTGAAAGAGGCTACAAGTACATGTTTAGGTTCTGGGCAAGCGATCGAATGCTCGCAAGAGATCTCTTCACGTTCCTCAAATATCTAGAGAAAGAGAGCGGAACTGCAGTCAAGAAGATTGCTATTATCAACGATAATACGCTTTTCGGAGCTGACGGCGGCAAGATGCACAAAGAAGCTAATGACGATCCGAAGATTGGAGGCTACGAAGTAGTCGAGTGGATCACAATTCCAGCAGGCGCAACTGATCTTACTAGTGAGGTTATGAGACTAAAGAAGGCGGCACCCCAGGTTCTGTTCACGATCATATCGTCGGCTAGTGATGCTGTGGTCCTGCAGAAGGCGATGAGGAACCATGATTTCAACTTCTTGGCACTATTCTCGTCATCTGGACATCTGAACCCTGAGTATGTGACAGCGACAGGCAAAGATGGCGAATACGTCTTTACGAGAACATCCTACAGTGATGACATATTAACAGTCAAGCCTCACCTAAAGTATATTGCTGACAAGTTTAAGGAGTTGACAGGGAAGTTTCTCTACTCATACCCAAACACTTCATGGATTGCACTGAAGATCGCGTATGAGGCAATTGAGAGAGCTGGATCTCTGGATCCGAAGAAGATCAGGGACGAGATAGCTAAGACAGACATGCCTGGTGACGATCTTACTCTACCGTACAAACGCATCAAGTTCGATGAGACAGGTCAGAACATCTACGCAACACCTTTCATCAACCAGTTGTTGAAAGGTTCGTATCGCTTGGTTGGACCGCCTGAAGTGGCAGCAGTGAAGCCGGTGTTTCCACAACCTACCTGGGCCCAGCGAGGCAACCAAACGAAATAGGTGAAGCCTTAACCGCGCGCTAAGGTGTTGCAATAATCGGTTTGGTTGACATGATCTTGGCCACTAGCAACCGACACGCTTGCCAGTGCTACCACGCCGGATAGACATGCATAAGTGACTACTGGAACAGCCTAGCGCGCTCAGCCCGAAATAGGAACATCCTCTTTTTTCTTGGAGGCTAATGTTTGCTAGATTACGTGCTCCTGCAAGTAGTGATATCAGGCCTTGTCCAAGGCTCGATCTACTCTTTGGTGAGCATCGGTTTAACATTGATTTGGGGTACCATGAACATCATCAACTTCTCTCATGGATCCCTCATGATGATGGCTATGTATGGTTCATTCTGGGCCTGGACTTTCTTCAGTTTAGATCCCCTGGTATCGCTCCTCTTGATCTTTCCGGTTATGTATGGCGTGGGCTGCTTGCTTCAACGTTTCATAGTAGGGCCCATACTTGAACATGAAAGACACTCCCAACTGTTGATGACGTTTGGACTGGGTCTTGTCATCAAGAATTTGGCTTTGCATTTTTGGAGAAGCACCTATCGGTATATTCTAACGCCCTACGTAGACTCAGTGCTCAGGATCGGCGAGGTTAGGTTGGAGGTCACTAGAGTGATGGCCTGTGTGGCGGCCATCAGTCTCTCCATAGTGTGTCATTTGTTCCTGACTAGGACCTCAATAGGGATGGCTATTAGAGCTGTATCGCAGGACAGAGACGGCGCAGCTTCGATGGGTATTGATGTTCGCCGGATATACGGCCTAACCTTCGGATTGGGAATAGGATTGGCAGGGGCTGGTGGTACAATCATAACGACGTACTTTCCGACCTCTCCTGAGGTCGGAGACCCCTTCATGTTGACGGCTTTCGTCGTTATGGTTTTGGGAGGCATGGGCAACTATCTTGGTGCGATGATTTCTGGCTTGATCATAGGTGTGACAGAAAGCGTTTCGGCGTACCTGTTCTCATCATCACTTCGTCAAGCAGTGGCGCTAATCATCTTCATCTTGGTTCTTATTGTTCGGCCAGAGGGCCTGTTTGGAAGAGCCCTCCGCAGGTGATCGTATGTCCAAGACCAGTGAGCTCTTGCCAAGACCAGTATACTTGCTCACAGCCGGAGCTCTCGCATTCATGGCTATCCTACCTCTACTGAACCCAGGAGATTTCATCATCAACGTGGCTTTTATGGTGTGCCTCTACGCATACCTTTCGCTCTGTTGGAATCTACCGAGCGGATTCGCAGGCCAGTTCTCACTGGGTCACGCGCTGTTCTACGGCTTGGGAGCCTACTCAGCAGGACTTCTATACATGAAGTTTCAATTGACGCCATGGCTCGGAATGATCTTAGGGCCCCTGTTGGCAATAGGAGTAGCATTGGTGATTGGGTATGCAACTTTTAGACTTCACTTTTCCTATTACTCGTTAGCCGCTCTCGCCGTGGCTGAAGTGATGAGACTAGTATTTCTTTCGTGGGATTATGTCGGAGGTGCATATGGAATCTGGTATGCTCCAATCCATTCATATTCTTGGATTGACTTCCAGTTCAACAGCGTTCGCATCCCATACAACTACATAACGCTTGTAATGCTGGCAGGGGTACTGCTCTTGACGTGGAAAATCAGACATTCAGACTTTGGTCTAAGGCTGATGGCTATTCGTGATGATGAAGTTGGAGCCCGGTCGCTTGGCATAAATCCATTGACCCACAAACTTCTCATATTGGCCATTAGTGCAGGTCTAACAGCCGCGGGGGGTGTGCTGTATGCCCAGTTTACACAGTATGTGGAGCCAAACTCAACCATGTCAGTATGGGTTACGATGGATATGATACTTCCGGCAATGATGGGAGGACTCGGGATTACCTACGGACCTGTGATAGGGTCCTTCATACTTACGCCTCTCTCATGGGCGACGAGAGTTCTTCTTGGAGACACCTTGCAAATCGTCTTAAGAGGTGTGATTCTCATGCTGATTGTTGCCTTTCTTCCTGATGGCATTCTTAAGACTGTGATCGACAAGTACACAAGGCCGAAGCTTATCAAAAGGTAAGTGAGAAATGTACCTCCGAATTCAGGGTCTGACAAAGAAGTTTGGGGGTATTGTCGCTGTAGACAACGTTTCAATGGACATCGAGAAAGGGGAAATTGTCGGTCTTATAGGTCCTAATGGGTCTGGGAAAACTACGCTTCTTGACACCGTCAGTGGCTTTCTCGAGAAAGACGGAGGAAGAGTCCTCCTAGATGGCGAAGACGTCACGAAACTGCGGCCAGAAGAACTAGCGCGCAAAGGTGCCGCCCGCACTTTCCAGGTCTGTCGGGTATTCGAAAAGATGACTGTGCTCGACAACCTACTCTCGGTACCGATAAAATCAGCGTCAGAAGAGAAGTCACGTCGTGTCAAAGAGTCGATTGAAATGACGGGCCTAGGTCCTGTGACGTACGAATATGCGAAGAATCTTTCGGGAGGACAAAAGAAACTCCTCGAGCTGTCCAGAGCCCTCATGCTTGACCCAGAGGTCATGCTAATGGATGAACCGTTCGCAGGAGTGGATCCGGCAATGCTAAGTAGACTTGTCAATCTCGTCAGGAACCTAAACAGCGCACGTAAGACATTCATACTTGTCGAACACAATATGGCTATCATTCGTGAACTCTGCAACAGAGTTGTTGTTCTCGATGAAGGGAAGAAGATCTCTGAGGGAAGGCCGGAAGATATTGAGCATGATCCTCGCGTGATAGAGGCATACCTCGGGTGACCAGCTTGAGCTTGGAAGTAAGAGACTTGGTGTCGGGATATGGCAATGTTGAAGTCCTCCATGGCATAGGGTTGAGAGTTGAAGAATCAAAGATTGTTGGGATTATTGGGCCTAACGGCTCTGGAAAATCTACGTTGCTGAAAAGCATCTACGGCTACTTGAGCCCCTGGCGCGGAAGCGTGGTCTTTGACGGCCGAAACATAGCAGGAAAGGCGCCCCACATTGTGAAGAAATCGGGAATGTCCTACCTGATGCAAAGGCGCAGCGTCTTCCCGTATCTTACTGTGGACGAGAACCTCAGAATGGGAGCTTGGATCTTAAAGGGGAAAGACAAAGTCACAAACGCTATGCAAGAAGTATATGAGAGATTTCCGAAATTGAAGGAGCGAAAGAGTCTTCGAGCTGGCTCTCTTAGTGGTGGTGAGCAACGGATGGTAGAACTTGGGCGAGTTCTCATGACGAAACCCAAGATGATACTTGTGGACGAGTTTTCCACAGGACTCTCCCCGAAAATCTACAAGGAACTATACGCCAATCTCGTCGAGATGAGCCAGCGAGACAAAGTGACTCTTCTCGCAGTTGACCAGAACGTCAGGGAAATAGTGACGATTGCAGACTACATATACATCCTTAAGCTCGGCAGAAACTATGATGAAGGACCAAAAGCAAAGTTTGAGGGTAGAATAGAAGAAGTCACAAAAGACTGGTTAAGAGCATAACGCAGAACAACTCATGCTTCGTAGCGACCGCTACGTGGCTCCATGGCCCCTTGAATAGAGCTAAATAGCGATTCATGCGGGAGGCTGTGGAAAGTTATCCATTTCTTCTCTGATGTTTGTGAGGTTGGCTACTCCGATGTTGTAGGTGAGCGTTTTGAGGTGGAGCTCGCGTCTCTGGGTTCTTCTCCTATGGCTAGATAGATGGTTTCCGTAGCAACGCTTCAAGACGCTGTAGACTGACTCTGCCTTGCTTCGCTGGTGGTATCGCCTTAGGAAGGATTCTTTGTCTTCAAGCCATAGCGTGATCATGTCGCGCCATGGCTGGCTTCCCCGCTTTCGTATCGTTGTGTTCCTTTTTGGCTTGATGATTGGGCTGCGGCCTTTCTTGGCTATGAGATTGCAGTTTTGCCGTGAGAGGTAGGCAGGGTCTAGGCATGTGTCGCCTTTGCCTTTCGGTATAGGTTTCAGGAGCCTCTTCAGGATGGGTGAGTCGTGGCGTGTGCCTTTGGTTATGCCAAGGTTGAGGATGGCAAGGTTGCGTAGGGCGATGAGCAGATGAAGCTTCACGTACCTGCGTCGTTTCTTCCGCTTCTCTTTGGCTGTCAGCCATGTCTCGTATCGCTGGGTGCTGAAGCCTGTGCTATCCGCTGCCAGTCCCCTTTTTGGTATGGCTTCGTCAGTTGAGCGTTGAGTCTTCGAAGATAGGCTTCTGGCAGGCGTAGCATATGGTTGCGGATGGTTGTGTGGCTGGGCGTCTTCGCTAAGCCTATCTTCCTACGTTGCTCCGGGAAGGCGCGTAGGTAGGCGCTGATGCTCCTGTAATCCATGCCCAGCCATGTCTTGAGCAGAAGAAGTATGACCATGGCCTTCGGTGGATAGGGAGGTTGCCCCATCTTCTGAGGCGTCCATGGCTCCGGGTTGGATTCCACTAGGCTCTCGGCTTTGGCTAGAAAGAGATTGACTTCATCCCGTCTATACCGCTCGTAGCCCTTCCAGTCTCGCTCATACTTGCGCCAATCACGGTCTCCTCGACCCTTCCTAGACATCGTCTATCCGATGACAGATCGCGACGCATAGTCTTGACGATTCAAGACATCGCGGCGACAAGTCTGCTCAGGCTGAAGCAACCTGCTTGACAGGAGCCTTAAATACTAAGTTTCCACAGCCCATGCGGGAGATAGTTTCATGCCACGCATAGGCATAGGCTTTGTAACTCAATATTCTTCCACTCACGAGATGCTTGATTATGCCAAACTGGCTGAGAGATCAGGCTTTGAATCGGTTTGGGTGGCAGAGCATCTTTTTTTCAGAGACGCATTTTCATCGCTGGCCGCGATCGCATTGGAAACAAGAAGGGTCGGATTATCTACTGCAATAGTGAACATATATTCAAGGAATCCAGTCCAAATGGCAATGAATGTCGCCACCATCAATGAACTGTCAAATGGTAGGGCAATGCTAGGGATCGGAACGGGCGATCCTGATGCATTACTGAAGATAGGCGCACGCATGAGGGAACCTGTTGTAGGGGTGAGAGAGTATGCAAGAATTGTCAGGGATCTCCTTGCAGGAAAAGCGGTCACGCACGAAGGAGAGATTTTTCGGGTCAGGGATGCTAAGCTGCACATGGAGCTTTCTAGCAGACATATCCCTATCTATGTGGCTGCAGTTCGTTCGAAAATGCTTCAGCTCGCAGGAGAGATGTTTGACGGCGTGATATTTCCTTCGATGAGTTCATGCCAATACATACGGCGCGCTCTTGAGGAGATAAGAATCGGTGCAGAGAGGGCTGGTAGAAAGCTGGCGGACGTAGACGTCGCCTCTATGATTATGACCTCTGTGTCTTCAGATTCTAAGAGGGCCAAGGCGGCAGCAAGAGAGACTCCTTCGTATCTTCGATTTCTTTCTCGTGAAGACCGAGGGGTAATGATGCTCGGACCAGAATACAGAGATCAGCTAAATCTCGTTCGGGAGGCTCTCCGCGAGGGCGATGTAAAAAGTGTATCAAGACAGGTGACCGATGACATGGTTGATCTCGTAACAGTATCCGGAACACCAGAGGAGTGCAAGGAAAGACTGAAAGAATATGTATCAACAGGGGTGAGCCTGCCCATTATTGTGCCGGCGCCCGGGTCAGATTTCGCAGCAGCTATGAAGACCTTCACTTAGGTCCAGCCAGCGAAAAAACCTGACGGGTAATATGCATTCTGCAGGCCGCAGGATGCAAAGACGCAAGAGAAAGCGCGCTAAGCTTAATAGCTTTCTCCGGACGAACTCATGAGAGCGAGCGAGGTGTTCTCTGGGATGGAATATGTCAATAGCATGTTGGAATTGATTGGAAAAACGCCTTTACTGAAGTTGAACAAGGTCGGCAGAGGTGTGAAAGCGAATGTGTTTGCTAAACTTGAATATCTGAATCCCAGTGGCAGCTACAAAGATAGAATGGCCCTGGCAATGATTGAAGCCGCTGAGAAAGGCCTCACTTGGAACGGAAAGAAACTGAAGCCGGGAGGAGTTGTATGTGACGCATCCGCAGGCAACACAGCTCCTGCTCTGGCTTTTGTATGCGCTGTCAAGGGATACAAAGCTAGATTATGTTCGTACAGGACCGTCCTTCGTGGAGGAAAAGACCAGAGCACGAGACTCAAGATCACTGAGGCATTCGGAGCAGAAGTCTACGAATGCCCATGCCCCAGCGATGATTTCCTGAAGAAATGCTCGAATGACGCAGAACGAACCTATAGCTACGTAATGAGTGGCAAAGTACACATGAGTGACTTGGATCGGAATAATCCAGATACTGTGTGGATCGACCAGATATACAATCCACACAACACTATTGGTCAAATGGAAATGGGAAGAGAACTTCACAAACAGCTCGAAGGAAAGATTGACGCCTGGGGCTGCTCTGTCGGCTCAGGTGCAACATTGCTTGGCGTCGCATTGGCGCTAAAGGAAGCAGGGGTGAGACCTTTGACTTTCGGAGTCTCACCTACAGGGCATCCCGTCAGTGATTTCAGTGCTGATATGCTTTCCGGACTGACAAAGAGAGACGATTTTGACAAGCGAGGGCTGAAGGCGAAGCTGGCTGAGAGAATGGGGCTGGAGAAATGGGTAACACAAGAATCAATATTGCAGGCGATGTTCAAGATGGGGTATCCCGACAGATTCTTCACCGTGGGAGAAGAAGACGCAAGAAACATGGCGAACAGACTGTGCAGAGAAGAGGGAATATACTGCGGTATGTCATCTGGTGCGAATGTGTTTGCGGCCTTGAAGGTGGCTGAGGAGATGAAACCCGGTCAGAACGTGGTCACAGTCATTGTAGACAGAAGAGATAGGTACTTGGCAGAATACCCGAACGATGTCTACATAGTATGAGAACGTGTGCTAGCAGCTTTGCCGGAACACTCAGCGAACAGTCAAAGAGCAATGAACCAAGAACCGAACGCCGCAAGATTCATGGATGGGTGTCACATTACTTTGCAGTCATTCGTAAGAGCTCTAGGTTCTTTGAAAACCTGATGCCGAAACGGTCAAACCAAGCTGCGTCTGAGCTGAGAATAGATGGCGCTTGATTGACACCAAGGTCAGTTCGGAAATGAAGAAGAATGTGAATATTGGAACTGCTTCTGTCGACCAAGGACAAAAAGGAAAGGGCCTAATTCCTGCTGGTGAGCTGGCCGGCAGATTAGCTGTAACGACCCCGGTCCTAGTGATAAACGGCGCCAAGGAAGGCCCCACGCTATGGATCAACGCAGCGATACAAGGAGATGAAGTCACAGGAATAGAAGTAGCGAGGCAGGTCTTTGAGACAGTCGAGCCAAGAAATCTCCTCGGATCGATTGTTCTCACACCCTTATCTAACATCACAGCGTTTTGTTCCAGAAGTCAAAATAGCCCAATCGATGGTCTGGATCTCGCCTATCACTGCTTTCCGGGAAACCCCAACGGTAAATTCAGCGAAAGAACGGCGTACACCCTCTTCAACCTGATCAAAACTAATGCAGACTATCTGATCGATCTACACTGTACAACTACGGACAGTATACCTTACACCAACTTCAGTGTTTCCTCGACTTTCAAACCTGAGATATCACAAGCCATCAAGGAGATGGCGAAAGCTTTCGGTGCCGGCACAATATGCCAAATATCTTCACAGACCGCTACACGAGGATTCGAAGGATCCTTAGATGTCGTTTGCTGCCAAGAAGGCATTCCAGCCATTATGGGCGAACTAGGCGGCAGAAGGCTGGTCAGTAGACATCACGCAAGCATTGGAGTGAGAGGGATATTCAATCTCATGAAAAGCCTAGAAATGATGCAGGGGAAGCCGGAGATACCGGAGAAACAGTTACTCGTGACCGATCGATCAGCGATCTACGCAAATCGTGGAGGCATATTATACACAGAAATCGAACCAGGTAAAATGACATCGAAGAACACAATCATCGCTAGAATACAGAATGAGTTCTTTGAAGACATCGAGATCGTTCGAGCCCCAGAGAATTGCTTTGCATTAGGTGTTGATCTATACCCAGCAGTTAATATGGGAGATCGCATCTGCATTCTGGCAACCAAATGGAAAGAACTGACCTAGACTGCTGGACGCGTCGCGCGCCAACAACCAGGGTATTCACCTCTACTTGTCTATTACGCAGAAGTCGCGCTCAGATTCGGTGAGAAATTCGGCTTCAGTCTTCCTGACAACCACCGCATAGCGCGCTAGTGTGGTCCATAGCTATCTGGGTTGACAAGTGCTTGGCAATGTTGCTGAAGTAGAAAGCGATCTAGTTCAGAAAGATTGCCTTGCAAATAGGAAGTTTGGACCATCCCAGCGCGCTACCTAACTGTGACAGCTGCTTGCACTATTTGGCCGTCTTTTCACGTGAGATACAAGATCAAGAAATGATTCATTACGCAAGACAAATAACCACTGATAATGATCTTGGTCAGGTGAAACAAGATGCTACTGAATAGAGAAAGAGCAAAGAAAAAGCTGACGGAATACAACCTTGAAGCTTTGATTGCAAGCTCCCCTGCTAATGTATTCTACACAAGTGATCTGTGCCCTTTCGGAAGATGCTTCACCATGCTGCCCCGAGATCAACACAGAGACCCGGCTATTGTCGCTCCCGTGTCCGCACCTACGCCTGTTACTTTGATGTCTCCTCCTTGGATAAAAGATGTGCGATACTATGGAGAGTTCTATGTGATGACCCGTTGGGCAAAAGAACCTCTATCCGATGCTGAACGTGGCCTGGTAGCGGCGCAGGAATCCTGGGAGAAGACGAGGGAAAACGACCCGATCCCTATCCTGATAAGGCTGTTGAAAGAGCGAGGGATTACAAGAGGAAAGATCGGTGTCGACGAGTCGAACCTGCCTTCAGGAAACCCCTTCTGGTTGGAAATCAAGAAGAATATGCCGGGGCTTGAGGCTGTTCCAGCGCAACATGTTTTTCGAGATATCCGCATGGTCAAGTCTGATGAAGAGACGAGACGAATTCAGGAGGCACTAGGAATAACAGAGAAGGCTTGGGGAGCCACTTTGGAAAGAGCTCACGAAGGGATGACTGAAAAGGAGTTCTCAGAAACATATCAACACACGGTGATCTCAGAAGGAGGCAACATTGTGTCTAAACTAGGAATGTACGGGCCACCCATTGGATTTGGACGTCGAACGGCGTTTCCAGACATAGCTTCACCGTCAGACTACCGATTAAGAAAAGGAGACATTATTCGTCTTGACGGCGGATGCAGCTACATGGGTTATCCGTGCGATACAGGACGCTGTGCCGTTCTTGGTCAACCTGACGAGAAGCTAAGAAGATACTATGACGCACTTCTGGCCGGTGAACAGAAAGCTATCGAGATGGCAAAACCAGATGTAAAAGCAAACGCGATCTTCGATGCAGTGGTGAATACTGTAAGAGAGTGTGGTCTTCAACATTATGTTCGTCATCACACGGGTCATGGATGGGGGATTGAAGGCTATGATCCTCCCTTGATTAGCCCCAAAGAGGATACTCACCTGGAAGAAGGAATGGTGATCTGCTTCGAAGCGCCATACTACGAAGTCGGCTGGAGCGGGCCGATGATTGAAGATGTCGTGAGGATAACAAGGGATGAACCCGAGTTTCTCACACACTTTCCCCGAGAGCTATACGAGATAGACAAATAGCGCGATGGTATGGGATATCCTGAGATAGTGTATTGCGCCGACTGAGGAATCGATTTTCCTTTGACGGGTAAGGTAGGTAACAGTCGTCAAGAAACCGCATAATGCTCAAGAGTTTCGGCCGGGCTTGGGTTGTTTTTTGTGAGTGCTTCGATCCATCTGACTAAAACGCGCGCTTGAATAATCCTCGTGTTCCAGCTTCACAGTGTCGCATGAGAAGGCTCAAGGGATATTTCAACGAATGATCTGACTGCTGCATTCACATTGTGCAACGTTTCGCCAGTGACACATTTTGGGAGGGCTTCGGCCAGACGCAGAAACCGTTCCAGCATCGTATCAGGTAGATACGACAGTTCTTCCTTTAGCTTTTCAACAGGTGATCTCTGCAAGAACTGACTGTTCTCCTTGGCCCACAGCGATAGCGGACTTCAGAGAGGCAAGACTAAAGCGCTACAGTTCTGTCAGGAGAGATGTCAACCGTTCAATATTCGACAACCCCTCTAGTGCTTGGATGGTCTTGAAAACTTGATCCGTCTTGGTTTCATCCAAGACAAAGGTTGCGCATTCTTTGAATTTCTCATAAAGATCAGCATCCTCTAGGGGTTTCTCAGGTGTCCCTCGAGCAGTGTCGGCGACTCGCCTGAGCACTCGTCCGTCTTCGAGTTCGACCTCTACGATGCTCCTCATCTTGTCCATTCCCATTCTTGCAAGCTCAGAGTCGAGTATAGTCTTCACCCTCTTCATCGCCCTTTGCATTTCAGCGCTGTTCAAGAATTCTTTGGTATACTCACGCAGGCCGGCTCTGCGTCTCAATAGAATACTCGCCAATCCAAATTGGAGACTGAACTTTGCTTGCAACTCGTCCATAGGTCGGGTGTAGCGAAGAGGCTCCAATATATTCGGTCCTGCGCGTATCCTGATTTCCCGCACGTCATCCAACTTAAGATCTTCTTCACAGACAATCTCTAGCAAGTTATCCATGGATGGCTGTGCGAGAGAGCCGCATGGATACATCTTTATGGATACGCCGGGTTGCGTCAATGTATATGGATGTGCCATCTTGCCCAAGATCCTCCCAGCATCCGCCCCATGACCGAGAATCTCCATGAATCCCCATCGTCCGTCCAAGGCATTCCTATCAGCCGTAAAACCTCTTTTGGCGAGCATGCATGCGATAATGCCGTTAGAGGCAGCCCTCCCGGCATGCAGCGGTTTGGTCATGGTTCCGAAGTTCACGCGGATACCTGAGCTCATACTCGCTGCAATTCCTAATGCAAATCGTAGCTCTTCGTCATTGAGCTCAAGAAGCCTACTTGAGGCGCCACATGCCCCGAATGCGCCTATCGTTCCTGTTGTGTGAAAACCCTTCCTGTAGTGTTCAGGGTTGATCGCCTCAGCGAGTTTGCACTCCACTTCAAACCCCGCAACAAAAGCGTCGAGAAACTCCTTCCCCGAGCAGCCCAACATCTCAGCGAGAGCAAGCACGGCAGCAAGGACCGGTATCGTGGGATGCATAAGCAGACCATAGATTCGATCAGACGAAGCTGACAACTGAGTATCATCGTAGTCGTCCGCATGGCCACCAGTGCCGTTGACAAGTGCAGCGTCCGATGCATGTGTTTTCAAATTGAAGCCAAGAACCGTAGAAGACCCCTGGGTTCTCTTCTCGAGAACGAAGTCTACAAGCTTCCTCACACATTCTGTTCTTGACCCGGCCAGAATCAGACCAATTCCGTCAATGATATGTTCAATCGCCTTCTTCCTAACGTTCAGCGGAGGAGATTCCGTTCTAAGAAGGAAATTGACGACCTCTGTGGTTATCGATGTACTCATCTCGAGCACTGCGATTTAAGACCTAATCTCCACCAATCAAGAGTATAGGGACCACTTGAATTAGTCGCCTAAAGACGTAGGATCTGATGGACGTGCTCTTGGGTTGAAGGACCATGCCTAGTCACTCGTGTTTTTTTGTCTTGTGTGCCAATCATTTAAGCTCATCGATGCATCGAACCAGCTGAGCTAGCTACCAGCATGTGTCAGTGATAAAAAGACTTTGACGAATGAAGAGTTGGGGTTAGCTGATTGGATGGGATTCTGCAGAGAAGAAGATGGATCGTTAGGAGAAAGCTGGACGGTTGGAGATCGATTGAAATCGCTACGGCTCTACGAACAGACGAAAGAACAGTCTACAGATGGTGGAGTCTCTACAGGAAACATGGGTGGGAGGGTCTACGCGTCAAGCCCAAGGCTCCTCACACGTATTGGAAGACTCCTCAGGAGACTGTTGACTTGATCCTGAAGCTGCGTAGAGAGAGAAACTGGGGACCATGCAAGATCGAAGGCTACCTCAAGAACTACGGAAGAGAACATGTAGCCGCGGTTGGCCACAACACTATCCATAGAATCCTCATAGAAGCTGGATTGAACAATCCAATCTCGGCTCCGAGAAAAGTTTGGGGTAAACGTAGATTCGAGAGACCTTACAGCAACAACCTATGGCAGGCAGACTTCAAAATGGCCGCAGGCGATGAGTGGATGATAAGCTATCTAGACGACCATAGCCGATATGTTCCAGGAAGCGAGATCCATTACAATCCTACAGGTGAACACGCCATTCACCTACTGGACGGGCCGGCCGTAGATGGATGGAGCCAAGACGGAAGCATTACCGCATTGAGGTGGAGAGCGGCAGGTTCCTCAAGTTGAACCGGTTCAGGAATAGGATTCGGCCAGAGAAGCTTCGCACTTTTCTTGTCAAGTATGCGCCTACGCATGCCTACATGAGTGTCCTTGGCTGGCTCTTCCCTGAGCGGGTTGCAGGGAGACAGAAAGCGAATAGGGCATATCCATTAGACGGCACCTTTCTCCTGGACATGGACGTGAAGACCGACAGATTTCATTGTCACATGTTGAATCGGCGCGGAGTCTGCGAGGGATGCCTCCGTCTAGCGCAATTCAACACACTCAACGCATGCAACATAGTTGAGGAGAACTATGATGAGTACTTGGTCGTCTTCTCGGGCCGGAAAGGCTTCAACATACTTCTGCCTTTCTCCGCAGAGGACTGGACTCATTATCGCCCTACGGATCCCTTGAAGACACAGGCGGCTGCCCGCTTCAAGTATGCGCTATACCTCAAGCATCGCGGCGTCTGGTTCGACTTCAAGACAAGCATAGACCCGCTCAGGGTTCATTCGGTTCCCAGCAGCCTCAACGCTGAAACAAACCTGATTGTGAAACCCATCGGACGGAGAGCAGATATGGAAGCTCTGAGCATCGGAAGGATACTGGACCTAGCGAATCCAACCCGATTCATTCACCCTCCAGAATTCGCCCCGATCAAAGTCACGCTGAAGCCCGGTCTGGGCTGATGAGAGTCTCCGGCCGTAGAAACAGGTGGGATGGAACAGGCTCGCGTGACAGCGATGACCCATCCCTCCCACAAGATGTGGCCCTAACCATAGACGATCCCTAATCAAATGCCTTCTTGCAGATGAGGACCGGGTTTTCAAGCCACGCTGACTGAGAAGGAAGCTGCAATACGTGGATCGATTGTTCTCACGGGAAGGGGGCCTTCAGGAGCTCAAGTTTCTACGGCCGGCCGGCCAATTCGCTTGACTAAGCGTGTTGGCGTGATGGTGGACCGGGCGGGATTCGAACCCGCGACCTTCCGGTCTTGTGGGCTCGTATGCCTTGCAAACCGGACGTTCTTTGGCCCATTCTTGGATGTGGCATACCAGGCTGAACTACCGGCCCGACCACTTCCTTACAACGCCCAGATGGAAAATAACCATTATGGATGCGAGCCGTCTCTGTGCGCCTAAGCCTTGTGCAGAGATTTGAACAGGCATAGCCAATCCGGCGAGTGAACGAATCTATTCAGCAAGAGAACCTCATTACCGTGCCATTTTGAGGTTAGATCTGCAAAGTCTTATATTGCGTTTGAATGTCAGCCTCGATTTGGTTCTCAGAATTGTACGCTGACATGGCTCTTCTTGACGGAAAAGTTGTGACTCTAGACGATAATGAAACGGTCACCGAGGCTGTAGCTGCGAAGTTCGGTAGGATACTCTCCGTAGGACCAACAAGAGAGATCGAATCTCTGATAGGTCCTGACACGTGTGTTGTAGATCTGAGAGGAAGAACGGTAATCCCTGGACTGATTGATTCGCATTGTCATCCCACTGGGTCGGCATTGCATCGGGCATTGGCCGTCGATGTCAGCTACGAGTCAGGAGTCAGATCCTTGGCTGATGTCTTCGCCCGGATCGCTGAGCAGGTGAAGAGAAGACCGAAAGGCGAATGGATAAACGCAGTCAACGAGGACGAGTCGAAGCTTGTTGAAAGACGCCACCCGAACAAGTGGGACCTAGACAAGGTCGCACCAGATCATCCTGTAATGGTGACCACGGTAGGCGGTCACTTCTCGATCGTGAATAGCAAAGCCTTCGAGATAGCTGGCGTGACCAAGGATTCGCCTGACCCTATGGGTGGAAGATTCGAAAAGGCCCCCGAGACCGGAGAGCTAACTGGTTGGATACATGAGGCAGCGGCCCAAGTCCTGCAACCAACAAGATACGGAAGAGATCCCACCCTTGAGGAGGCAATGGAAGCCATACAGTGGGTGACAACGCAATATGCGGCAAGCGGCCTAACCTGCGTCAACGATGGAGGAATTGCACGGCCGATCATTTTGAGAGCCCTCCAAGAACTAGTGAGAAAAGGTGAGCTTCCTATCAGAATGAGAATGGATCTCAGCTGCGAACTGATGCCTCAACTCGAAGGACTGGGCATCGGAGAAGGTTTTGGAAATGACATGCTGAAGATATGCGCTGTGAAGGTTGTTGCCGACGGCGCCATATCCGCTCGAACAGCAGCTGTGAAGGAACCGTACCTACATAGGCCTAACTACTACGGCGAACTGGCTATCACCAAGGATGCGCTACGCGACACAGTTATGGAAGGCTATCCCAAAGGCTATCGGTTCGCAGTCCATGCTAATGGCGAGAGAGCTATAGAGATGTTCCTAGACGTGATAGAGGAAGCACAGGAGAAGTATCCGCGCAAAGATCCGAGGAACCGAGCCATTCACTGCACCGTCGTGACTTCAGAGATCATTGAGAGAATCAGGAGGCTAGGCGTCCTACCAACAATATTCGGACCATACCCATACTACCACGGCGACAAGATACTGCCAGCGTTTGGCGCTGAAAGGCTGGAGAGAATGTTTGCTGCACGTAGCTTCCTCGACGCGGGCCTTAAGGTATCGGCTCACTCGGATCATCATGCATCGCCTTATCCTCCCTTGATGGGCATTCACGCCTTAGTGAATCGAAGGACAGCGAAAGGCCAGCCAATCGGGCAAAGCCAGAAGATCTCAGTAGTAGAGGCGTTGAGACTCTACACGATAAACGCGGCACATCACAGCTTCGAAGAGGATCTAATGGGTTCCATTGAGCCGGGAAAATATGCTGACATGGTAGTCCTAGGAAGGGACATCCTCACAGTCCGTACTGAAACCATAATCGACATACCGATAGACATGACGATAGCCGATGGAAGAATCGCATTCCAAAGAGGTGCCAGCTGAGTCTTGAGGGCCGCCGCCGGGATTTGAACCCGGCCTTTGCCCAAGCGCGACAATCCTTTCGCGCCTTCTAGGCTCCATTGGCCGAGACAGAAGTCTCTCAGGCCTATACGCTACCAAGTTCCGCGAAGTTTGTGTTCTCTACGTTACGGCGGCCACCGCTCATCCAAGAACGTCTGAGTAATTTAAGCGTTTCAAAACCTCTCTGTTGTAGTTCATCAAAACTAGCGACTTCATATCTTTAATACGTGAATAGCGAACTTGTGGCTAGGTGGGCTAATTGTCCTCAGTGGCCGACAGAA
>Ga0315312_1000973_pt1 | contig 25663 bp, 27 predicted proteins | sample TDP7_MG_FD_203629 | JGI IMG/M metagenome (GOLD analysis project Ga0315312, IMG submission 203629) | Freshwater sediment microbial communities from Lake Towuti, South Sulawesi, Indonesia - TDP7 | ecosystem: Environmental > Aquatic > Freshwater > Lake > Sediment | place: Indonesia: South Sulawesi... | reverse complement strand
GGGATTGATGACCCACGGGTCACGCATCGAGGAGATGACGCCGATTCCCCACAACGGAACAAGGAGAAAGGGAGGACGTCGGGGCCGAAGGGTCTAAATCTAAAAGCTTATGCATGAAAAAGAGGGACGATCAAGATGGAAGTCAGGCTTATCGATAAAAAAGATTTGAATATGCAGTTGATCATTGAAGGTGTGGATGTTCCCCTCATGAACGCCTTGCGCAGGATCATGGTGGCTGAGGTCCCATCCATGGCCATAGACGAAGTGGTCGTTATTGAAAACTCCTCCCTACTTCATGACGAAATCCTCGCCCATAGACTAGGATTAATCCCCCTAAAAACGGACTTAGACTCCTACAACCTCCCTGAAGAGTGTTCCTGCCATAGCGAGTTCGGATGTAACCTCTGCCGTGCATCCTTAACAATGGACGTGGAGGCCACTGATGGCGTAAAAACCGTGTATTCTGGAGACTTAATACCGGAAAATCCTGAGATCAGACCCGTTAGCGATGGGATTCCCATAGTGAAGCTTGCACCTGGGCAAAGAATACGCTTGGAGGCCTACGCCCGGTTGGGGAAGGGAGTAAATCATGCGAAGTGGCAACCCGTTTCCTTATGTGCCTATAGGTATCTTCCGCGGGTTAAGATTGACGAAAGCAGCTGCAATGCGTGTGGTAAATGCGTGAAGGCCTGTTCTAAAAGGGTCCTCATTAAAGTGGGAGATAAAATAGAAACCCGAAACCTGACAGATTGCATCCTCTGCCAAGACTGCGTCAATGCTTGTCCTCCAGACCGCCAGGCAATAGAAATAGCTTGGGATGAAGACGCCTTCATTTTTAACGTGGAATCCACGGGGGCTCTCCCTGTGGAACGAATCCTGCTCGAAGGCCTTAAAGTCATTGATAAAAAGATTAACGATATCCTCAATCAAGTCACGGAGGATGCGACGTGAGGTTAAGCTCATTATAAGGGAGGGTTAACTCATTTCATCCGCAACCAATCCGGAATTGGTCATGCTCATACGAGCCTTAAAGAAAGGCTCCCGAGAGAATGAGGCTAGAATATGGCGTGCCGTAGCAGACCGCCTTTCTCGTTCCAGAAAAGGCCGCATAGTTGTTAATGTAAGTCAACTGAACCGATATACGCAAAGGGGAGAAACCGTGGTGGTTCCAGGTAAGGTCTTGGGGGCGGGAAGAATCGATCGTCCTGTCCACGTGGCAGCCTTCTCCTTCTCTGACCAGGCGCGGTTCAAAATCTTAAGAGCTAAGGGAAAATGCTTATCCATCCTTGAATTGTTGGAAAAAAACCCGAAGGGCATCAATGTAAAGATTATCGGGTGAGAATATGGCGACTGGACAAGCAGAGATAGTTGACGCTAACGGTCTCGTCCTAGGCCGTATGGCAAGCGCCACCGCTAAGCGCCTCCTTCAGGGCGAAAGGATCATCATTGTAAACGCGGAAAAGGCCGTCATCTCGGGGAAAAGGCTCAGCATAGTCAGGGAAGCCAAGGCCTTTCTGGAGGTGGGCCACCCAAGAAAGGGACCATACCATTCCAGAAGGCCGGATCGGGTCCTCCGTCAAACCGTTCGAGGTATGCTCCCTAGGAGGAAGCCTAAGGGCCAAGAGGCTTATAGGAGGCTTCAAGTTTTCATAGGCATCCCTGAAGAATTTAAAGGTAAGGAGATGCTTACTATACCTGAAGCCCAAGCGGAGAAGTTGAGGTGTCCCTACATGACCCTGGGAGAATTAGCCAAGGAGATCGGATGGTCCGTGGAGGGTAAGTAAAATGCCGGGCCACATGAGGGTTTCGTTAACCAGCGGAAAAAGGAAGACGGCCATAGCCCGAGCCACCACCAGACCGGGAACAGGAAGGGTCCGCATAAACAACATACCCGTTGAAATCCTTGAACCGAAAATAGTTCGGGATAGGGTTATGGAACCCCTACTTCAGGCTGGTGATGCTTGGAAACAAGTGGACATCAATGTCAAGGTTTCTGGGGGGGGATTCATGGGGCAAGCTGAGGCCGTGCGGATAGCCATAGCCCGAGCCTTGTTGAAGTGGACAAAAAGTACTCACCTCCGAGCCGCCTTCTCTGACTACGACAGAACCATGTACGCTGGCGACCCAAGGAGAAAGGAGCCTAAGAAATTCGGTGGCCCAGGCGCCAGGGCTAGAGATCAGAAATCCTACCGCTAAATTTACGCAAGAACGGCAAACTAAGTTTACAGGGGGCGCTTAAGTAAAGTTTATTAGTTGAGGGTGCGTCAAAAGGCTAGAAGTCGTCATGGTGTAATGTAGAAGTCTCGGAGGCGTTTGAAATGATAATCCCTGTCCGGTGTTTCAGTTGCGGTAAGCTCATTGGAGACAGGTGGGAGGAATACGCGAAGAGAGTGAAGGCTGGGGAGGATCCTGGAGTGATTTTGGACAGTCTAGGGATTACAAGATATTGTTGCCGTCGCATGCTCCTTTCCCATGTGGAGGTTATTGATGAAATCCTCAAATTTTATGAAGGTCCCCGTGAAGGGAGAATGGTTGAATGAATTCATTGAGGGGATGAGAAAACGTCAACCGTCATTGAAGATGTCATAGCCAGAAAGATTTTCGACAGTCGAGGAGAGGAAACCATAGAGATTGATGTGTTAACGGTGGAAGGTTTTGGGAGGGCTTCTGCTCCGGCTGGTGCCAGTAGAGGTAAAGCCGAGGCGGTTCCCTATCCCGAGGGGGGAGTAGACCAGGCGATTAGGAAGGTTCAGGAGGACATCGCTCCGGAACTGATAGGCATGAAAGCCGAGGAACAGGAGACCATAGACATCCTCCTTCATGAAATCGATGGAACCGAAGACTTCAGAAATGTAGGCGGAAACACAGCCTGCGCCATCTCCATAGCCACCGCAGAGGCAGCCTCCTCCTCCTATGGCATACCCCTTTTTCAGCATCTTGCCGGTTCCCTCGCAACCAAGCTACCCTATCCCCTAGGAAATGTCTTAGGCGGGGGAAAACATGCTCGGGGGAAGGCAACTGACATACAGGAGTTTCTGGTTCTCCCCCTAAAGGCGGAAAACTTTTTCGACGCGGCCAAGGCCAACGTTAAAGTTCACCAAAGGGTGGGCTCCCTCCTCCAGGAGAAGGACCCAAGCTTCACTGGAGGGCGGGGCGATGAGGGGGCGTGGGCGCCTAATATAAAGGATCAGGAGGCCTTGGAGGTCGTGGTGGAGGCTTGCGAAGAGGTTTCAGCGGAGTTGGGGCTAGAATGTAGGGTGGGCTTAGACGTGGCCGCCTCCAGCCTATGGAAACGGGAGGAGAAGGCCTATGTTTATGAGAGTGGGGGGATAAAGAGGGACTCTGGGGAGCAGGTTGAATTTATGCGCAGCGTTATCGAGGACTATGATCTTGCATACGTGGAGGATCCCTTCCATGAAGCAGACTTTGAAGCCTTCGCGGAGCTCACAAAAAGGGTGAAGAACTGTCTCATATGTGGAGACGACTTGTTCGTCACCAACAAGGAGAGGTTGAAGAAAGGCGTGAAGGCCCGCGCGGGGAACGCCATCATCATAAAGGTAAATCAGGTGGGAACCATTACTGACGCCTGGGAAACGGTGGGCTTGGCTAAAACCGCCCAGTATGTTCCTGTGGGCTCCCACCGGTCTGGGGAAACTGCCAGCGCGTATCTGGCCCACTTGGCTGTGGCGTTTCATTGTCCCATTATTAAAAGTGGTGTGGTGGGAGGGGAGCGGGTGGCCAAGATTAGTGAACTCCTTCGAATAGAAGAGACACTGGGAAGTAGGGCGAAGATGTCCACGCTTCCCTTTTAGGAGGAAAGACTTTGTCGGAAGAGCAGGAAAATGAAGAAACGCCGTTAAAGGCGGAAGAGGAAAAGGAAGAAATAGAAATTGAGATTCCCGGCGAGGGGCTTCTACTTCCCCAGGACACCCTACTGTCCGCTGGGATTCACATTGGCACTAGGATGAAAACTAAGGATGTAGAGTCCTTTATTTATCGAGTTAGGCCTGACGGCCTGTTCGTTTTAGACGTTAAAAAAACGGATGAGCGGATCCGGGTCGCCGCCAAGTTCCTCTCCCGGCTTGAGCCAGCAAAGGTGGTGGCGGTGGCGGCCAGACTCTACGGTCGCACCCCAGTGAAGATGTTCTGTGAAACCACGGGGGCCACCCCAATCATAGGCCGCTTTATTCCCGGGCTGTTTTCAAATCCTCTCTATCCAAACCACATTGAGCCTGGGGTGGTATTGGTGTCAGACCCCCAAGCTGACATGCAGGCTGTAAAGGAGGCCGCAAGCATAGGCGTTCCAGTGGTGGCCCTCTGCAGCACCGACAACGAATTCCGAGATGTGGACTTGGTCATACCTACCAACAATAAGGGCAGGCGGGCCTTGGCGGTCATTTATTGGCTCTTGGCTAGACAAATCCTCAGGGAGAGGGGTGAAATATCTCCCGATGGGGACCCTTCCTACTCTATTGACGACTTTGAAGTGAAACTGGCAAAGGAAGAATAGAAGGCGAAGGGGAATTGAAGGTAAGATACCCTGCCGTGGCAGGCTCTTGGTACCCCGGCACCCTAAAGGGCCTAAAGGCGCAAATAGAAGAGTGCTTCACCCACAAGCTTGGCCCTGGTAAAATTCCAAAGGTGACGGGGGATGGGCCGCGGAAAATTGTTGGCCTCGTCTGCCCCCACGCGGGATACATGTACTCTGGTCCCGTGGCCGCCCACTCCTATTACAACTTAGCTCTGGACGGCAAACCTGAAATCGTTGTTCTTTTAGGTCCTAATCATAGGGGGTACGGAAGCGCGCTTGCCATCATGAACGAAGGAGCCTGGCGTACTCCCCTGGGCGACGTGGAAATCGACACCGAAACTGCTAACCAGATTGTGGGTGAATCCCGCATCATCGACATAGATGAGTCAGCCCATGGGCCTGAACATTCCCTTGAGATGCAACTTCCCTTCCTCCAGTACCTCTACGGCCAAACCTTCAGGCTTGTGCCCATCTGTTTTCTTATGCAGGACTTGGAGACCGGCCGTGAAGTGGGGCAGGCTTTAGCAAAGGCGCTGGCGGGGAAGAACGCTGTGGTGATTGCCTCCACGGACATGACCCACTATGAGCCCCAAAAAACGGCTGAGTTAAAGGACAAGAAGGCCCTCAATGCTATTCTAAAGCTTGATGAGGGGCAGCTTTATTCTGTTGTAGAATCCTATGGCATATCCATGTGCGGATACGGCCCCACCATTGCCATGATAACCGCGGCTAAGGCCATGGGCACAAAGGAAGCGCAATTGCTATGTTATAAGACGAGTGGCAACGTGACAGGGAACTATTCCGCTGTAGTTGGCTACGCCTCCGTCTCCCTTTCCAAATAGTTATGGAGCCTATTCTATTGGGATAATTTCATAATTTGACGGATTTTTCCTCCTTGTACATTTGTTAATCGAAATCTTGATTTTTGTTACTCAACAAGGGAAAAGACGGATTGATAGGAATTCAGAGGACGAAGATCAAGTGTGCTTAGTAGCAAAAATGGACGGAAAGGTTGTGAGGCACTGTAAAGGTCACTCGACAATCTTCCCTTCCCCTACCTCAATTAATAAATACCTAAGGGGGAAAGTTACATGGAGGAAAGCTATGAGCGTTACCGCTTCGTCGCCTGCAAAGATAATCTTGTTTGGAGAACACTTCGTTGTTTACGGTGAGCCAGCCCTGGTCACCGCCATCGATAAACGGGCCTACGCATCTGCGGACTTAAGAGCAGATGAGCGCATATATGTAAGCTCCGCCGACTTGGGAATATCCGGCTACTTCCAAAATGAAGGTTTCCAAGCGGAATGTGGAGGTCCGGAAGCCCGCGCAAAACTTGAACCCATTAGGATAGCTGTCCAAAGGATTTTGAATTTGGTTAAAAAGAAAGGGGGCGTAAATGTTAAGGTTCGCTCCTCTATTCCTGTGGCTGCTGGCCTCGGCTCCTCAGCAGCAGTTGCAGCGGCGGCGGCAAGTTCGGTAGGCGTGCTCCTAGGTGTGAAGGTGTCCCAAGATGACATTTTTCAGGCGGCCTTGGAGGCGGAGCGTTTTGTCCACGGCACACCTTCAGGTATCGACCCAGCCATTGCCACCTACGGCGGGGTTCTTCTGTATTATAAGGGTAAGGGCCACACCTGTCTAAAAGTGGAAGGGGATTTACCCTTGGTGGTGGGCGACACCGGGATGGGGCGTTCCACAGGGGAAATGGTGGCGCAGGTGAGGAAAGTGAAGGAACGTTACCCGTCCATTCTTAATCCCCTCATAAAGGCAGGAGGGAATATTGCCCTCTGCGCCGTAGAAGCCCTAAAAAAGGGAGACCTTAACACCCTAGGCGAACTTATGAACATTGATCACGCCCTGCTTTCCGCCGTCGGAGTTTCTAATGAGCCCCTGGATAGACTTGTTCACGCGGCGAGGAGGGCAGGAGCCCTGGGCGCTAAGCTCACTGGAGCCGGAGGCGGGGGGTGCATGATCGCGTTGAGCCACCCGGAGAAGCTGGGTCAGATCGTTGAAGTGATCGAGCGAGAAGGGGGGAAAGCCTTTGTGGCGAGAAAAACCAACTTGGGGGTAAATATAGAAAGGTCCTAAAATGCAGTTGAGACCCATGGAAAAGGAAAGCACCTTCATCGTATCGACCTCCGCGGGCTTTGAACGCAATGCAAAGCAAGAGATACGAAGGTTGATTCCGGAGGCAAGAGTCCAAACGCTTTTCTTAAAGGGCAACCTTTTGGTCAAGTGCCCTCAAGGAGAAAATGATGTAGTAACTAGGCTGAGGGAAGCCTCAACAACCTATGTGGGAAGGATTTTCCCTGTAGATGGGGAGGTAAAAATTTCGTCAAGTAGGGAGAGTATCCCGATTCTATGTAGGCAGGTTCAACTTTTAGATAAACTGAAAACAGGTGACACCTTCATCGTTAACTGTAATAGAAGGGGGACCCACGACTTCACAAGTAAAGACGTTGAACATGGGCTTGGAGCCTTTTTAGAAAGAGAAAGTGGAGCGGCCGTGGATTTCAAAGGTCCAGAAAAGACGGTGGTTGTTCAAATATTCCAAGACACAACCTTTATCGGAGTCACCAAAACTGAGAACCTCATAAAAAAGGCCATCGGGGTCTTTAGGAAGTATCCTCCAGGCGAGCGGCCCCTCACAAGGGCGGAGATGAAGATCCGTGAAGCCATCGAAGCCTTTAACGTTAAAATTGATCCAGACTTTGAGATACTTGATGTCGGCGCGGCACCTGGCGGTTGGACCAAAATCTTATCTAACCTAGGAAAAAGGGTTGTTGCAGTGGACCCAGCGGACCTGCACCCTTCAGTGGCGGCTCTCCCAAACGTAACTCATTTGCGATGCAAGGCTGAAGAGATTGCGAGGCCTTTGGGATCGTTCCACATGCTTACTAACGATATAAATGTGGAACCCTCCGAGTCTGCCAGAATAATGATTGGAATAGCAGACCTCCTCAGGAAAGATGGGGTGGCCATAATGACGGTAAAATTTGTGACTAGGAATAGGAAAAGACATATTCAAGAGACGATCAGGATACTTGAGGAGAAATACACGGATTTCAAGGTCAAAAAACTACCCCACAACAGATACGAAACCACCATCTTCATGCGGAAAAATAAGACCATAAAAATAGAATCAGTTGAAGATTTTTGGCTCCTCTACATTGGTAAAAAATGAAATAAGTAGTTGTAATCGCATATTTACTTCGGGTGAAGTTGTAAGACCGTTTCCTTAGGCGATGCCTCACTGATTCTTCTTTAATCTCTTTCCGATTTCTAAGTATTCATGAATAACCTCTTTGGATACCCAGGCCACCTCTTCATATCTTATAACAAGGGATTCGTAACTTTCTGGGGATATCTTGTTTAATATCAACGCCTCCAAGAGGACTCCTAATGTTGATTTCCAGTTAATTCCTAAATCATCAGCAAAGTGCATGACTTTTCTGTCTGAGCAGAGCAACGTTTTCTCGTTTTCTTGGATGCAGAGGGTTAGGGCTTCCGCCTCGCCTTCGCCAAGGCTCCTCCTTAAATTTTCAGCCAAACCTTTATATTCCTCTCTGATGGAACGGACCTCAACCCACCCCTCCCTTAAGGCATCTTCTATGAAGAGGATTTCGCTTGGCGGAAATCCTGGCTTCTCAAAGATTTCGCGGTGAACCGCTCTCGGAATCAAAATTTTCCCGTAGAGCTCCCTTAACAACGAAAACCTAGCCAATCTTATGAAATGAATAATTACTGATGCGTTAGATATCATGAACTTTGAGTATGCAAAAGTAATATTTTAATATTACTTATGCTCCCTTTTACATAATGGTGAAGAGCTTGGAAAAAATGGAGAGAACCTCCGTACTATTGCCAAAAAATTACCTGGAGGAAATTGACGCAATTGCCACAGAGCACGGACTGGATAGAGCAACACTGATCCGTCAATTACTAATCTCCGGCATTAAGGAATATAAAGTAAAAATGGCAGTTGAACTTTACCGAACCGAAAAAATCTCCCTGGGAAAAGCCGCTGAGACGGCTGACATCTCCATCTGGGAAATGATGGGCATCCTCAGGGAGCAGAAGATCCCGCAAGCCTATAGAGCCTCCGACGCCCGCGAAGAAATAAGGAAAACATTAAGAGAGCTCGGCTTAAAACCATAAGAAGGTTAAGCCTACCGTTTTAAAGCAGGTAGTTCGATAAAAACCAATGGACTGTTAATGCATGCTAAAAGACCAAATTTTTATATTTCAGAAACATATAACAATTAACGCGCGATAACTGCATGTCCTAACCATGTGTACAGAAGATTTTATGAGTCACCCAGCCCTGAGGAAATCTTAATAGTTTAGGAGATAAAGAAATTAAACGCGAAGGGAGAGCTTAGATTTGGGCTGGCAACTTACCATTTTGAAGTTGGGTGGTTCGGTCATCACCATAAAAGCGAAGCCCTACACTGCAAACTCTGAGGCGATAGAGAGGCTCGCAGGAGAGATCCATAGGGCAAACGTCAAGCCTTTAATCATAATCCATGGAGGTGGGTCTTACGGGCACCCAACCGCTGCGAAATACCGCATAAAGGAAGGCTACAGGGGTCCTTTTCAGACTATGGGGTTTTCAGAGACCCATCAAGCCATGGTCACGATAAACAAGATGGTCCTGGATGCCCTCATCCAAGAAAAGGTTCCGGCTGTAACGGTTCAACCCTCGGCCTTCATCCTAACCGACAAGGGCCGAATACGGTCCATGGAAACGGATATCGTCCTCAAGCTATTGAAGTCGGGCATTACGCCTATTCTCTACGGCGACGTGGTTCTGGACTCAACCTTAGGCTTCACCATCCTGTCCGGGGACCAGCTGGTTTCCTCTCTTGCCATAAAACTGGGCGCCGACCGCATCATCATGGGCATAGACGTGAACGGCCTGTACACCGCGGATCCTAAGGTTCATTCCTCAGCCCGCCTTATTCCCCACCTAACTCCCCAGGAGCTAAGGCTCCTTCAGCAGAAAATTGAGGGAGTTCGGGTGACAGATGTGACGGGAGGGATGCTCGGGAAGATAATTGAATTGATGCCTGCCGTAGAGCAGGGTATAAAAGCGATAATTGTAAATGCCTCGAAGCCCAATTATATTTACAGGGTCCTTAAGGGTGAAAAGGTTCCCGGGACCATCATTGAGGCGGGTGAAAACGTTGCCTAACCAAACTGAAAGGAGGAAGTCTAACCACATCCGAATATCCTTGGAGAAGGATGTACAAGCTCAGTATACAACCACAGGCTTTGAGGACGTTTCCTTTGTGCACAGGGCTTTGCCTGAAATTGGGAAGGAAAAAATTGACCTCTCGGTCAGGGTCCTTAACCATGCCTTCTCCGCCCCCATCATCGTGGAAGCCATGACCGGCGGCACCAGCGAAGCCGTAAAAATTAACGCCAACATCGCCCAAGCGGTGGAAAATTTGCACCTGGGCATGGGAGTCGGAAGCCAAAGGGCCGCCATCGAAAGCCCCGAGTTGGAGAAGGCCTACGCCATTGCCAGGGAGAAGGCTCCCACAGCCTTCCTCATAGCCAACATAGGCGCCCCCCAACTCGTCAAAGGATACGGAGTTAAGGAAGCCGAGAGGGCCATAGAAATGATAGACGCCGACGCCTTGGCCATCCACCTGAACCCCCTACAGGAGGCAGTTCAACCCGAAGGGGAAACAAACTACAGAGGGGTCCTCAAAAAAATAGGTGAAATTGCCCAGGCGCTCGCCGTTCCAGTCATCGTCAAGGAAACGGGGGCGGGCATGTCGTCAGAGGTTGCGAGGATGCTGGAAGGCATCGGCATATCCGGCATTGATGTGGCCGGCGCCGGGGGAACAAGCTGGGCCGCCGTGGAATATCATCGGGCAGAACGAATCCAAGATGAATTTCTTCAAAGGCTCGGCAAGACCTTCTGGGACTGGGGCATACCCACGGCTGTAAGCGTTGTGGAAGTAGCCCAGTCTGTTCACTTGACTCTTATTGCCTCTGGGGGAGTGCGTTCAGGAATGGATGTGGCCAAAGCCTTGGCTTTAGGCGCCGACTTGGCAGGCGCCGCCTCGCCCCTTCTGCTTCCCGCGACTAAGGGCCCAGAGGAGGTCCAAAAAACACTTCATTTTATGATTGAAGAATTGAAAAACGCTATGTTCTTGGTGGGGGCTGAGTCCATTGATAACTTAAAAAGGATGCCCGTGGTAATTACGGGAAAAACGGCTGAATGGCTTCGGGCACGGGGCTTTCAACCTGAACTCTACGCTCGGAGGTAGTTTTGGTTATGAAAGTGGATATCCAAAAAATTCTTGAGGAAAAGGCTCCAATAATTGACAAAGCTATAGAAAGGTACATTCCTAGAAGATATGACAAAAGTTCTTTGGTTTTTACGCTTGGCCATCCAAGGTATGAGTACAATGTGGAAGCCGCAAATAAAGCCATAGCTGAACCTTTATGGGAGTTTTTGGATAGGGGCGGTAAGAGGTGGAGACCCGTCCTTTTTCTTTTAGCCTGTGAAGCCCTTGGACGAGATCCGAAGGAGTTTTTGGGCTTCGCTATAATTCCAGAGATCATCCACAATGGAACTATAATCGCTGACGACGTTGAGGACGCCTCAGAGTTTCGGCGAGGAAAACCCTGCACCTACAAAATCTTTGGCCTCGACATCGCCATCAACGTGGCAAACGCCATGTACTATCTGCCCCTACTGACCCTAATTAGAAACAGAAACAAACTTTCTGCCGAAAGAAGAAGTAAGATTTATGACATATATGTGCAGGAGATGATCAACATAAGTTTCGGGCAGGCCATGGACATAGCGTGGCACAGGGGACTAGCCGACGCCAATAGGATTAAAGAGGACCAGTATCTTCAGATGTGCGCCTATAAAACTGGAACCCTGGCGAGGATGGCGGCAAAAATGGCGGCGGTTTTATGCGACTCCAGCGACGAGGTGGTCGAGAAGCTTGGGAGGTTCGCAGAAGCCATAGGCGTAGCCTTCCAAATTGAAGACGACATCCTGAACCTGGTGGGGGAAGACTTCGCGGAAAGAAAAGGAGGTTTGGGGGAGGACATAACGGAGGGAAAAAGAACCCTTATGGTTATTCACGCATTAGGAAAGGCGAAGCCCACGGATAGGAGGAGGCTGATTGAAATCCTCAGCCTGCACACGACGGACCAGAAGGTTAGGGATGAAGCCATCGGAATCATCCAAAGATACGGGTCCATAGAGTACGCCAAGGAATTTGCAAGAAATATGGTGAAGGAAAGCTGGAAAGAAGTGGACCAGCTTCTGCCCCCCTCCGAGGCTAAGGAAAAGTTGAGGGCCTTCGCCGACTACCTGGTGGAAAGGAAAATTTAACCTTTGAAGCTGATCTTCCATCCTTCCATGTCGGTTACATACTCGAAACTCATCGTTAGCAACTTGGAATGATGCAGCCTCTAAATTTATATAACCTCCGACGGTTTTATAAACAAGAATCTGATAACCAACCCTATTACGAGAAGGAGGCAGAATGGTGTTCGTAAAATCAGTTTGGATGCATCCCCCTTCCGATTTCCGTGGGGGACCAGAGTCGGTAAGACCCGTTTTCCAGAGACTAAAAAAGTACGGGTTTAACATCATTTTTCCCTTTGTGAAATATGATGATGGCTCAGTTTTCTTTCCAACGGCGGAGGAGGATGTTCCGGTTGCCATGCAGGAGTGGGTCGTCAGCCCTGTTGAAATCATGGTGAAAGAGGCCCACGAAGCAGGACTAAAGGTTCACCCCGTCTACGTCATATTTTGCGAGGGAACTTTCAAAGGGTGGGATAAGCCCTCAGAGCCGGGACCATGGCTGTCTAAAAACCTGGAACTGGCACAGGTTGACAAGAATGGGAAGAAGATTCTGCGCTGGGCGTGCCCAGCAGGCGAGGAAGTTAGGCGGCATGAAGCGAACCTAATTTTAGAGGTTGTGAAAAAATACGATGTTGATGGAGTTCAGCTGGACTACATTAGATATCCAGAAGAGGGCTTCGGATGCTACTGCGAGCGTTGCAGAGGGGGGTTTAAGGAGGAACAGGGCATGGACCCAATAGACATTAAGGAGCTTAACCACAGAATGGCCAGGTGGCTGGATTGGAGGGCCCGAAACATCACAACCTTCATTCAAGACCTTAGAAGGGACATTAAACAAATAAAAAAGAACGTGGCCCTCTCGGCTGCGGTTTTCAAAGACTATCCAGCATGTTTCTTTCAGAACGGACAGGACTGGGTTGATTGGTGCGACAAGGGCCTAATGGACTTTGTGTGCCCCATGACATACGAGTTTCACACTAAGATAGCAAAATACTGGGCCAAGGCCCACAGGGCTGCAGTTGGCAAGGAAACCATCGTCTACGAGGGTCTTGGGAAAGGGTCCAGCCAGTCCATCCTAACCCCCGAAGCCGTTGAGGAGCAGGTGAAGGCCTTCATAGAAGAGGGCACAAATGGAGTAACAATTTTTGCCCACGGGTCGTTAACGGACGAAGATTTGGAGAGGCTGAAGAAATACTGACCTAGGCAATAGAAGGCCTTGGATCAGGCAGAGCAACCACAAGAGTAAATTCCTTAGAGCAGACCGCGGTTAAGTTTAACATTAAGAGGAGAAGGGACAGTTGCTGGAAAGACCTAAGCTATTTTACATAGTATTTTTTTAGCGCCTTCTCGTCTAAGGTTACTCCTAGCCCTGGCCCCTTAGGAACCTCCGCTTCGCCGTCCTTAAGCTTCAACGGTATTTCAATTAAATCATCCTCGAGGAGAAACTGGCTGAAAACGAAGGTTATTGAGGGCAGAATCGCGGTTTTCATGGCCGCCGCCATGTGAAGGCCGAAGGTTTCCATGGGTCCTAGACCGACTACTTCGATCCATAGGGGCATTCCCTGAACCTCGTAGCCTCCACTCGCAGTAGCTCCCCCTAGGGCTGTTTCAGCGAGGACGGCGCTTTTAAGCATGATTCCGGCGCCATTTTCCTCAACCACGAAGTAGTCCACCATCCGTCTTTCGATGGCCGTCATGGGATTCGGCGTCCACTCTGAACCTGAACCTAAACCCATATGCATAGCCAGGGGGATAACCGTCTTCCCCTTGATTTCTAGGTAGCCCTCTATGTTCTGTTGCGGGATGGGGCTTTCAAGGCAGAAAATGTTGTAGCGTTCAAGGGCTTTTGCCACCTTAACGGCTCTAGAGGGAAGCCATAAGGTGCAGTTGGCGTCCACGATGACTTGAAGCTCAGGTACGGCTTGAGCCATGGCTTTCACCTGCTCCACAGGGTCCCTGGCTGGGCGTGCCTTAATCTTGTGAACCTTAAAGCCCCTTTCAGCCGCATAGGAGGCCTCGGTAGCTAAAACCTCCGGCGGAAAACAGTGACTCCAGTAGGCAACGTCCACCTTGCTTCGGTATACGGGTCCAAGAAGCTTGCAGGCCGGTAACCCAAGCGCTTTCCCCATTAAATCATAGAGGGCTATTTGAAGGGGCCAAACGGAGTCGTCGAGGATAAACTCAAATGGGCTATGACCCACGATCTTGGGGATTACACTCCTTGCATCTGGGCCGTCGGCGAAGCTTACAAGACCATCGTCTGTGTAAACCTTGTAGATGAAGGTGTGGGCTCCGTAGGCAGACATCCCAGCTTTAGGCATATGCTCCCGAACCTTTTCAACCCAGGGAACCTTAACTTCAAAAGCCTCAACTCTTGTAACCTTCAACTTCCTCGCCCCGATTCTCCGCTAAGTCTCAAGAGTTTATAAGCATTTTCCCAAGTCTCCTATAGAACTGGGCTGAGTTGCCTAAAGGTAAAGTTCGTTACGTGCTAAACTAGACACTAGAAAAACGGGAAAACCTTAAAAGTGGAGTATTTGAGAGTGAGAAAAGATGATGGCCCTTGGATAAAAAGAACAAGCCCTTTATTTTAGATGCCCACACGCATGTGGGCGCCTCCTACCTCACTTGCTACTTCACAGATAAACGTTGGACGGTTGAGGACCTAATTCGGGAAATGGACCAGTGCGGGGTGGACATGGCCTGCGTTTCAGGTGGAGGGCTTCCCCACGAGATTAAACAGATGAACCTGCAAGCCTTAGAGGCTGTGAAGCATTACCCAGGCAGGCTCATAGGCTTCGTGAGGCTGAGCCCCAAGTTCAGCGACGTTTTAGAGGACCTAGACTACTACATCCGAGACCAAGGCTTCAGGGGCATTAAGCTTCATCCCAACCAAGACGGTTACAGCCTTCTCAAGGAACCTGTCCTCGACCTAATCTACGAGAAAGCGACTAAGTATCAGGTTCCAGTCTTAATCCACTCAGGGAGTGAGCCTTGGTCTGTGGCAGGGATGTTTGCCGACCAGGCGGAAATGTTCCCTGAAACGACCTTTATCATGGCCCACTCAGGGCTGAGAAACGACAAGCACGTCTTCGAATCGGCGAGGAGGGTGAAGAATATTATTTTAGAAACTTCCATCGGGGGTGTTTCCTCGCCCCGCGCCTTGGGGAAGGATCGGGTCGTCTATGGAAGCGATTGGCCTACGACAAGCATGCGTTCAGAGCTCCAGGAGGTCTTTGACCTATGGAACGTGGGCCACCTAACGGAGGATGAGGCCAAAGACATCCTGGGAGAATCCATGGCGAGAATCCTCAGAATTAAGCGCAGGAGGTGAGTGAGATGAAGAACGAGTGGTTTATCGTAGACGCGCACCAGCACATTGAAATCGGCTCCTATATCTACGCCTCAAGCCTTAAGAAGCCTCAGCTAACCTATGAGGAGCAAGTCGAGAGGGCGGTGAAACACTTTAAGCAGTGGTTCGAAAAGTATGGTGTAGCCTATGGTGCCGTCTCCAACATATCGCCAATGGTGGATCGGGTTTGGCGTATAAGACACGGGGGAAACGAGGCCACCGCAGAGCTGATGAAGCAACTTAAAGGCAGGGTGGTAGGCCAATACGTGCCAAACGTCTTTGAGGACCCGAATACCGTGCAGGAGAAGGTCAAGGAGGCCGCGAAAGTGTTCGGCTTTAGGGGCATTAAGCTTCACCCCTGGGTTTCAGCCTTCCCACTTAACCACCCCATGGTTTACCCTGTCTTCGATGTAGCTAGTAAGTATAGGCTTTCAGTCCTCGCCCATTCGGCTAGGTCTGAGTTCACTACGCCCATGCTGTTCGTAGACATTGCCCGGCGCTACCCTGATGTTCCTGTTATAATGGGCCATATGGGGAAGCAACACACACACTACGACGTGCTCCCGGCTATGAAACTTGCGGAAAACATCTACCTAGAAACTTCCGGCAGTAAACTTCAGATCCTCTTGGAGAGGGCTGTGAAGGAGTTCGGCGCTGAGAGGGTCCTCTTCGGAACCGACGGTCCAGGCGACCTATTGCCCGCCTACGTAGCTAGAATCGAAGACCTAAACGTCAGCGAAGAGGATAAGGAGTGGATTCTGGGCAAAAGCGCCGCGAAGCTCTTCAACTTGCCAGTTCCTGAAGATTAAGCTTCTCCGAGCGATGGTATTAGAGGAGAAGAAAGCTCTCCTCATAGTGGAGTACCCTGACGGGAGCGACTTAATATAGGAGACCCGATTGGTGCGCAGGAACACTTATGTGAACACGACACATTTAAATCCATGTTCCGTCCATCTGTTCTGACTCCGATGGCGCGAGTGAGGTTCAGGAGGAAGCAACTACACCGTGTAGTAGGAGCTGGATATGTTAACTTCTTGGGTTCCTGAGCTTCTGCTTAAGATTCCTGAGGCGGAGAGTAGGATTGAGGGGAGGGGTAGAAGGGCGGCGGTGGGCGTGGTCTCATGCCGTCCGACGGACGACGTTCCCAAGGCGATTAGACAGGCTGCCGAGCTTATTGGGGGTATGGGTGAAGTCGTAAAGAAAGGTGACACGGTCTTTATTAAAACAAACGCGGACCCGCAAGTCGTCCATATTGAGCCTAGCTTCGCCATGGAGATCGTGAAGATGGCCTTTGATTGTGGTGCAAGAAGGGTATTAATGAACAAGTATAGGGGTTACTCGGCTGAGAAATACGGGGCTGAACTCGTGGACATAGAGACGCCTCCCTTTGTAAGAGTGAAGGTCCCAGGAGGAGGCATCGTTCACAGCGATTATGTCTTTGGCCCAGTGCTCATAGAAGCGGATGTCGTCATGACCATCCAGAGGATGAAGACTCACCCTACTACTGAGGTGACTCTCGGTATGAAGAACCTCTTCGGGCTTCTCCCCTCAAAGGTCGCTAGGCTCCACTCCCGCTGGTTTATCCACTTTAGGCCCCTAGTTTGGGAGCAGCTTATGGCTATGAGCCCTCCTGAAAGTGGCTTAAATGAGTTTCTCATCCAAAAGGGCCTTCTCACCTGGGACGACGACTCCTGTCGGGGGAGGCTTGTAGACATAAACGTCACGTGGCCGCCGAGTTTCACTGTTCTAGATGGCATCGTCGCTATGGAGAAGAGTGGCCCTTGGGGAGGGGAACCGGTGGAGTCTAACCTCTTAGTGGTTGGATATAACCCGGTCGCCACAGATATAGTGGGCGCCTACCTTATGGGTTTTAACCCCGACGTTATGCCTCTTTTCAAATTAGCTGAGAAAAGGGGCTTAGGTCCCAGTCGACTCTCAGACGTAAAGGTCTACGGGAAAAGTCTCGAAGAAGTTAGGTTTAAGTGTGCTCCGGCCCCCCTCATTCCCAGGGAAGACCCCAAGACAGGAATAATTTATACTGAACGGGACTCTTATGTGGCCCCCGCGAAACAAGAGGTCTATTCAAGCTTTCCTGAACTGGCGGAATACGTGGAGAAACCCGATATGGTCAACACTTGGATCACAAAGGAAACCGAGGAATCAGAAAGGCTGAGGTTGACAGCTGAAGGCGAGGACCTTAGGGAGACGAAGGCTCCCGTGGTGAAGCTTGCCTTCACCAGAAGCGGTAGATGGATGGAGGTTTGGCTTCACCCATGGACACGGAAGGTGGTAGGCATACTACCACCTTAAGAATTCCCCCATTGATTAAAACCGTTAAAGTCTGCTGGCTTTTTACTCTTATTTCTGAACCAGTCTCTTTATTTTTCCCTCTATTTATCCCACGATCTTTAACCGAGGACAAAATGGGTTGTCAGTAGCACGGAAAAGCTAAAGATAAAGTCAAGAGTTAAAGATTATTACAGTTTAAGATGAAAAGACAGGTCCACGGTGATTTCCTTGGAGGAGAAGCACCATATAATTGTGGAGTACCCCGATGGAAGTAGCATGGTCTATGAGGTCCCAGAGGATGTTGAAGCGGTCGAGGATGTGGCCTCTGAGCTCTTTGAACAATGGAACCTGAAATTACGCAATAAGAACGGCACCCATAGTTGGGTGAGGGTTAATGCGCCTTCACGGGGCGAAGAAGTCCTTATCCGCACCTTTGACAAGCGAGTGGAGTACCGAACGACGAGAAGCCAGGTCAAGAAGGACCCGGTTACAAGGGCTTGGGTGGAGTAACCATGAAACCTTACGTAGGTGTCTGGACTTCTAAGAATGAGATGCTTCAGATGGGTTACAAGAAGGCTTTAGAATTTTACGCGGAATGTGGCGTCACAACCATAGTTGTGGGCTATGAAGGGGCTCATCCGGAGTATTATAAAGGCCTTAAGCTTCCCTTGGCCAGAAAGGAGGAAACGCCGCCTACACTTAAAGAAATATGTGATATGGCTGGAGACGTAGGCGTGGAAGTGGAGGTTGTTATAGATCCTAAGAGTTCAGAGTTCGCAGGTAAGGTTCCTGAAACTGCTATAATAGACGTTTTAGGAAATAGGAGCACTTTCGTATCTTGTCCCTCAAATCCTGATATAATGGCCTACATCCTAGCCACGGTAAGAGACATAGTAGAGAACTATGAGGACATTATAGGCTTAGAGTTAGATGGGCTCTACATTGATATGCATCAGAGGATGACAAACCGCCGTGAACAACCAGGAGCTTTTTATCCCTTGCATCATGTCGCTCCCGAATCTTGCTTCTGTGGGCACTGCCATAAACTCGCGAAGGAGGAAGGCATAGACATAGATCGTATCGAAAAAACCGTTAAGGAGCTTACGAAGCTTTCCCTTGAGGCGTCATCTGAAACTTTTTACTGGCTTTTCGACACTCTTCGGGGAGGATACGATATGGTCCGCTTTCTCTTAGGGCGACCTGAACTTGTAGAGTGGCTCAACTTTCGATGCAGAATCGTAGCGCGGTGCCTTGAAATGATAAATGAAACTGTTAAATCTGTGGATCCCAAGCTTACAGTTTCCCACGATATGCTCCCTCCAACTTGGGCCTGGTCCATGGGTCAAGACTACACAAGACAGAAAGCTTACTGCGACAATTACAAGATCATCTTTTTCAATAAGAGGACAGGCTCGTTTGAGGTAAATCCGCTCATAGCCATAAAGGATCACGTGCCGAATTTACTGGACGAAAATATAATGGAGCTTTTCAAGCGGTTGGTAGGGTACGAAGGCCCACCTTCTTTTGCGCAATTTTCCCAACAGGGATTCCCTCCCATTAACGTTTACTACGAGCTTAGGAAGGCAAGGGAAGACGTTGGACCAGATTACAATCTTATAGCCGGGATTGTGGGAGACGCTCCAGCGACGCCTAACGATGTGGAAGCATCGGTAACGATGGCTGCGAAAGGGGGGGCGAATGGCTTTTGTTTACACACTTGGTATGGAAAGACCACGCCTTCAAATTACGCTGCCTTTGGAAACAAAGGGCGAGAACTTGCCAATCCTATCTAAAACTCTTCTTTCTCCCATTTTATTCATCGTAATATTCCTAGCGTAGTAAGCATCTAATAAAAGGCGCAGAAATCTAGATTTGCCCCGCCACCGCTTTTCGGAGCTTTTTCTCATCAAGCTCTATGCTTAGTCCTCGTTTCCCGCGAAGCGGAGAAGATCGTTAAGATGAATTTTGTGCTTGCTGCAACTAAGTGGGGTCATTTTTAGAAGGCGGAACTACCAACGGTACCAGTGTTCGTACCAGCTGAATTTAGGCTCGTACTTTCCATAAGTCGCCTTCGGTAGCCCCTCCCTTCGGTACTTTTTAAGCTTTTCCTCGTCAAGGCGTATTCCTAGGCCAGGCCCCTTAGGCAGTTCTACTCCGTCCTTCGTCACTTTAGGCTGTTCAGCCAGCAGGTTTTCTGTCAAGCCTCCTTCGTATGCCTTTCCTACGCCTGCGCCGACTCCTATATTTGGGATGGCAGCGATCATGTGAAGTTTTGCGACCTCCCCGACGGAAGCGACTTGCCCTGCGATATGAGCGTCAATGCCAGCGGCTTCAGCTATCCTCGCTATCCTCATGGAGTACGTTATACCAGGGGACTTGTTCACGTAGATGTTGAAGATGTCCGCGGCTTCCTCCTTGATGATGTTTAATGCGTCGAAGGGAGTGTGTAAACTCTCATCAGCCATCACCTGTATGCCTGTCGCCTTTCTGACCTGCGCCATCCCCTTTAGGTTATAGTAGGCAACAGGCTGTTCTACTATGTCGAGGCCGTGCCTGTCCATCTTCTTCAGGACACTAATGGCCCTATGGACTGTCCAAGCTTGGTTCGCGTCGACCCAAATCTTGACATCATCTCCGAACTCTTCCCTGATAGCCTTAACCCTGGCTATGTCCAAGTCATCATCGTGCCCAACCTTCATCCTCATAACCCTGTAGCCATCCTTGTATGCATTTCTCATCCTCTTCAGTGTATCTTCTACGGACAAAATCATTGTGGTATATGCCCCAAACGGAACTTTGTCTCTCACAGCTCCTCCCAACAGTTGGTAGATCGGCCTGTTTAGCGCCTGACCTATGATGTCCCAGAGGGCTATGTCTATGGCCGTCATAGCAGAGTGCATAACGCTATCGTACCTCTCCGCCAAGGTCATCTCCATGAGGTTTACCTTCGCGTGGATCCTGGTTATGTTGAACGGATCTTCACCGATTAGTAGTGGCGCGATGTGTACGTCTACGAGGAGGTTTTCGGGCTTATAGCCTTGAAAGGACGATTCCCCTTGACCAATAATCCCCTCATCCGTGTAGATCTTCGTGACGAAAAAGTTTGCGGTGCCCTGCACGAAATAGAACATATTGCCTCTAGAACCATAGAAAGGTTCGGATATCAGCGGAACCTCTAGAGGAATAGTTTCAACTTTCGTAATTTTCATGTCATAAGCACCTCATCTTTAACAGTACATAGAATTCGCTTTTATTTTTTCTTTAAGAGATTTTATGAAATTTATTATCCTCCTATCAGCTTGGCCAGCTTAGCCTCGTCAAGCTCCAGTCCTAACCCTGCCTTCTCGGGTACTGTGTAGAAGCCGTCTTCCACCTTGAAGCCTTCCTTGGTTATCCAGTAATCCTCTTCATACCAAAGTGGTCCAACTAGTTCGCATGGATATCTCACGTTCATTTTTGATGCGGCGAGATGGGCAGACGCGGCCGTTCCCAACTCCAGTTCAAGCATAGCGCCTATCATACAAGCGACCCCAGCGCTCTCGGCTATAGCGTTGATTTTTTCTGCGTTAAAGATTCCCCCAACCCTTGAAACCTTAATATTAATTATGTCAACCGCCTTTTTTTCAACTAAACGTAACGCATCTTGTGGCGTAAACACACTTTCATCTGCAGATATTTTTGTGTCAACGGCTCTAGCAACAATGGACATCCCATCAAAATCCCAGCCTGCCACGGGTTGCTCTACGTATTGTAACTCATACTTCTCCATCTTTCTTATCGTTTGTATAGCCATTTTTCTATCCCATACTCCGCTTGCGTCAACTCTTAGATCTATTTCATAACCTACAGCGTCTCTGACCGCTTTAACTCGCTCGATATCCTCTTTAGGATCCATTAGGGGAGGATGCATTACGTACAACTTGAAGGTTTTGAAGCCTTTTTCCACCGCATTACACGCCAATTCAGCTACCTCTTTTGAGCTTAACTCTTCCCAGTTTTTCGTGAGGACCGCGTACGCTATAGGTATCTTCCTTCTGTAGCATCCGCCCAAAAGTTTGTAAACTGGTATACCTAACGCTTTACCCATAAGGTCATGAAGCGCGTAATCTATTGCTGCTTTGGCCATCGGTTGCCCATAGATGCCGGCCCCATAGATGCCGCCAACGACCTTAGTTATTTCATCCTTAATGGCTTGAATGTCAAAAGGATCCTTTCCGATCAACACGGGGGTAATTAACTCCTTTATCACGGATTCCACACTTGCCTGGGTCTCTCCTTCCCAAGAGGGAGATAAATTGACCTCGCCAGTACCGAAAACTCCCTCATCTGTTCGAATGTTGACTAACGCATGTATTTTTTTAGGGTTTTTAAGTATCTTGTAGGGGACGCTGAAGAATTTTACCTCAACTGAGCTGATTTTCATTTTTATCACCATGCCATGGTTTGCTTAAAGTGCGATGGGCTTCCCTTTTTTAACCGATTCGTAGGCGGCCAACACAGCCTGTAACGCAGCTTTTCCATCTTCACCTGTCACAGCTGGTTCCCGGTCTTGAATTATGCTTTCCAAGAATTCTCTCACCTCCAACTCGAGGGTATCTAATAGAGTCCATTTGGCTTTAAGCTTTTCTCCCTCTATGATTTTGATGTTTTCCCACTTTTTCCTGCCAAGTTTTAGCCCTTTGAGCGGATAGGAAGAATCGTATGTGGGGAGAAGTAACAAGATCCCCTTTTTTCCTATGAGTTGAGTACTCCTGCCTATGACCCCGGGTGTAGACCAACATTGCAGGATCGTCGCATAAGAGCCGTTCTCGAATTCAAGGAAAATTATGCCGTTATCTTCTACCTCAACTTTGTGCACATAGGTGCCCATTTTTGCATATACACTCTGTATCTCGCTTCCAATCAACCACCGTAATAGGTCCACAGAATGGATACCAACCTCAATGAAAACCCCTCCGCCGGAGGCAGCCTGCATACCTTTCCATGAATCGGGCGCATCAAGTATGAGGCCACGCCCATACATGTGATCTGAAGCCATAATTATGTCTCCTATTTCTCCCCTATCTATGAGGTCTTTAGCCTTTGCGCACTCGGGGCTGAAACGAAGGACATGCCCTAACATTAGCCTAACATTTGCTTTTCTTGCAGCCGTGATAATTTCATTAGCTTCCTCGATGCTCATGGCCATAGGTTTCTCGCAAAGGACATGTTTGCCTCCTTGTGCAGTCTCGACTGCTAGCTTGGCATGAGTGTTAGTAGGAGTGCATATGCTTACGGCATCAACGTCGTCTCTCTTCAGGAGCTTCGAGTAATCGGTGTACCAGATAGCGTGATGCTTCTTGGCTAAGGACTCAGCTTTCTCGCGAGACCGGGAAGCGATTCCAACGATTTCAGCCTCCGGAATCCTAGCGTAGGCTCTTGCATGAAACTGACCCCAGTTACCGGCGCCGATTATACCGACTCTGATGGTTTTAAAGTTTGACATAAACTTTCAATTGTATAAGTATGGCAAATAATATTTATAAATTTTCCCATTCTCTAGAATATCCAATGTGTAATCAGGAAGAAGGAACAAATGGCCAGAGTGTTCCTCAAAGGGGATTTAAGAAATTTGGCGACTTCAGCTCAGTTTATCTTTGGCATCGCAGACTTGCCGACACTTATCAAAAAAGATAGTTTTGCGGGTTTTTAAATTCGATGGACTCGTAGGCGGCGACTACAACTTCCAATGCTGCTGCCTTAGGAAGCACAATCACCTTATCCATGACAGCTGAGCTAAAGCACAAGCGTTCATAACAACCAGAAAGAAAATGGAAAGATATATTAGCGCGCGAAAAATATATATACCTACTCTTATAATACTTTTTCAAATAAAGACGAGATATGATTAAAAATGTACAATCGAGCTTGGAGGGGTAGAATAGGACATCTAGTTCCTTCGTCGAATGTTGGCGGTAATGAGACTGAATTCTATGAAATGGCCCGTCAGATATCGGGTGTTGCTATTTCCACGGCACGTGTGGCCTTCCCTGGAGGCGGCTACCACGAAGTGCCGGGACTTTCAGCTCAAGAGAAAGCTTTGATGCGGGCCTCGTATGTGGATAAGCTTCCCTTCATACTTGAGAGGGCAAAGCAAGCTGCAGTGGATCTTGCCGCTGGTGGAGATGTTCAGGTAATAGTGTTCGGTTGTACAAGTGTAGGCTATGTCTCAAGTCCAACTTTTCATGAGGAGATTAACCGAATCCTCACAGAAGCGACTAATGTGCCCACTATCACTGCAGCTACTGCTTCAATAGAGGGCCTAAATGAGCTAGGAGTCAAAAGGGTTTCGGCGTGCGCTCCATATGGAACAGAATTGGAGAGACCGATAAAAGAATTCTTGGAGCACTACGGGTTTGGAGTTAAGAAGGTAAAATGCTTGGGCCCTGAGAGAGAATTTTGGCTGCCACCTTGGTCTAAGGAGCCGTTGCGATTTCTACCTCAGTCTGCCTCTTACTATATGGCGAAGAAAGTGGACCACCCCGAAGCAGAAGCAATATTCATAAGTTGCACCGCATGGCCTACTCTAGAGAATGTCGAATTACTGGAGAAGGACCTCGGCAAGCCGGTTATAGCGGCTACACAAGCATCGTTTTGGGCGGCCTTGAGAAGAATAGGAGTACACCAACCAGTTCGAGGGTGCGGAGTACTTCTCTCAGAGCATATATAATACTGAAATGCTTTAGAGCACTGATGCTTTTCATTAGTTTACCTGCCTGACCGGGTTTGGCTCAAAATCCGTAGCTTCCTCTGATTGTCCATATGAGGTTGTAACAGACAATTTTTGCCCAGATCTCCGTTTTTATAGTTTGATTTGTTCTGCCTCTAACAAGGTCTCCGACCACGCTCTTTAGGGAGCGCCATCCAGCTTCAACTCGTTGACGCAGCCTATAGAAGCGGTTGAAGATGTGCGGATGCTTCCTGAAGAGGGTTACCATCTGCTTCCACGGCCAGCAACCACCAGCCTTCATCTGGCTGTTCTTCTTGGGCTTGATGTATGGTGTGCCTCCCTTCTCTGCGACGAGTCTGCAGTTCCAGCGGGATAGGTAGCCGGCATCTGCGACGAAGCATTCGATGTCGTCTAGGTCGCTGAGGAGCCCCTTAAGATGGTTGCACTCGTGTTCGCTGCCAGGTGTCGCCTCAAACGCCTCTACGGTTCTTGTTTCAAGGTTGAAGAGTGCGTGGAGCTTCACGTATTCTCGTCTTCCGCTTTCGCTGGTTGAAGACCAGGCGCAGTCTCGCTTGGACTGGCGTAGTCCTGTGGCGTCTGCGCCCACCTTTCCAGCTGGCTTGAGCCGTTCAAGGATCTTCTGGTTCAGCTGCCTCATGTACTCCTCGGAGAGCCTCTTCCTAGTCCGATAGAGGGCGGTCCTGTGGGGAGCATGCCCCAAACCAAGCATGCGGAGATATCCCCTCTTCCTCTCAAGGTCCGACGTGAAGGCCCTTTCAGCCTTCCCCTCGATCTCCTGCCAGATTGTAACCACAGTCAAGGCCCTAGCCTCGTAAGGCTTACGTCCAATCCCCTTCCAACCACTATCCCAAGGCGGGGGAAGCGAGTCTACAGCCCACTTCAACAGGCAGAAAGCCTCCTTACGCTCGATTTGACGGAGATTCTCGTATAAAGCTCAATTAAAACGTTTCTTCTTCCGTTTCATAAATAAAACTAAACCTTTCAACCAAAATAAACCTTAATGTTATTTTTGCGCCAAAACCGCCTGACCGAAAAGCTTTTATATCTTACCGCGCTACACATTGGTGAGGAATATATATATGTCTGTGATTTTCGAAAAAAGAGCTGTTACAAAACTTCAAGCAGTAATTGTCATTGCCATTATAGCCGTTGCCGCCATTGCTGGTGGATATTATTACTATATGTCGACCCAAAAGCGAACCACCGTAGTTGTATACGGATGGGAAGCTGGTGTTGAATTAGCGGAAAAGATAAATGAGGACTTCAAGAAGAAGACGGGCTTCGAGATCCAATGGGTTCCTTTAGCCCCTGGCACGGCAATAGCGCGCGTGATAGCTGAGAAGGATAATCCAAAGGCTGACATCATTACCTATTCGGAGGTGGAGCACCTTAAGCCGATAAAAGAAGGCGTTATCGACAAGA
>Ga0315312_1000972_pt1 | contig 25663 bp, 23 predicted proteins | sample TDP7_MG_FD_203629 | JGI IMG/M metagenome (GOLD analysis project Ga0315312, IMG submission 203629) | Freshwater sediment microbial communities from Lake Towuti, South Sulawesi, Indonesia - TDP7 | ecosystem: Environmental > Aquatic > Freshwater > Lake > Sediment | place: Indonesia: South Sulawesi... | reverse complement strand
TGGAGAGGGGAAACGGCACCCATAGAAGAGAATTTTATGAAGTTGAGGAGATAGAATTATCTTTGATTGAGCACAACCGACAACTTGAAAGATGGGAATATATTTACAATCATATCAGGCCTCACCAGGCGCTTGATTATTTAACACCTTATGAGTACTATCAACAATGGTTGCAAGTAAACAAAAAAAGGGAGGTAATGTGTCACTAAGGTAGTGGACGAGGACAGAAGATAGACAGATTTTGGTGGATGTAATATAATGGAAACATCGATATAATGGAAATATTGCAGGATGGCACGGAAATTGTGTATTGAGTGGTAGTTAAGGAAATTATGTTCTCGCGAAGATTATTCCAGGAAATAAATCCTTTACTGGTAGGAAACTGTGTGAGGAAATACCGGAGCGAGGGGAATTTTGTTCCCGGTTGTCCTCCCCCCTCCTGGTTGGTGAGAGAATCCATTGAAAAAATCTATCTCTCTTCCTGATTCCGCAATTTTATTTCTTTCTTTTTTCCTGCTGATGATTAGGGTTGGTGATAATAAATTTATTGCTGGCTATGACACTGGGCTATGAAACCCTGCGATGACATCGTAAGTGTGAATCTTAAAAAAATCTTAAAAATTAAAAAGAGGATTTCTAAAATGAACGTTTATCAGCAAGATGATGGTAAATCAATCCCCTTGATTCTTGGTGAGTTATTATCTATTCATCTCCCTGAGAATTGTTCCACCGGATATCGCTGGACGCTGGAAGCCTTGGTGCCGGAGAATATTCTGCTATTGCAAAGAACCTTCATCGAAAGCAAGATGCCGCCAGTTCTCGGAGCAGGTGGCATGCGGGTTTGGGTTTTTAAGGCGGCGGGAATAGGGAAAACGCAAATAAATTTGAAAAGATGGAGACCATGGGAGGGTGGAAAATCGGTAAAGGAGCGGTTTGTTTTGCAGGTGGAAGTAATAAGAGAGGAGATGGAGAAATGAAAAAATATGCTCTGGGTTGTCTTAAGGACCCGCAGGATAAAAGGGATTTGCTGATGGGAATGATTTTACCTCCCATCCGTCTTCCGAAGAAGGTGGATTATACTTCCCAAATGAGTCCGGTAAGGGATCAGGGAGATGAAGGGACTTGCGTAGCCTTCGCCACCGTAGTGGGTATTAAAGAGTATCAGGAATATCAGGAACGCCATGAATGGATTTATCTTTCTCCTCGTTATGTTTACTGGCGCTGCAAACAGCAGGATGGTATTCCGGATCAGGAAGGAACCTATCCCCGGGTGGCCATGAAGGTTCTTCAGAAATTCGGTGTCTGCACTGAACAGTGCTGGGCTTATAAGCCTCATCAAACAGATTTTCCCTGTTCCCGGGCGGAAGAGGAAGCACCGATTTATCGCATTAAAACTTATGCCCGTTTACGCACTATTACTTATATGAAAAGATCGCTGGTGGTTAATGGACCATTTGTGGCCGGAGTGCTGGTATTTGAAAACTGGTTCCGACCCCGGGTGATCCGAACCGGGAAAATTCCTCTTCCTCGACCTGGTGAAACTCCGGAAGGTGGACATGCCGTTTGTATTGTGGGTTATAATGACCGAACCCGTTATTTCAAATTTAAGAATTCCTGGGGGACGGCATGGGGTGAAAAAGGTTATGGCTATCTACCTTATAATTACATGCGTAAATACTGTCTGGATGCCTGGTGTGCCACCGATTTGATTGCCGATCCCCGGCCACTGGTGGAGGTTATGGAAAAAATTCTGGCCGAAGAGGCCAAAAATTAAAAAAATAGTAAAAAATAGTAAAAATAAAAATAGGGACAGCGGCCAAAGCAAAATGGGGACAGCTACCATAAAAAAATGGGGATACCATAAAAAAATGGGGACAGCTACCAATTAAAGTTTAAAAAGGTTAAAAATGGATAAGCTCGAATGTTAAAAAGGAACAAGCTAGAATGAAAGGGAAGAAAAGGGAGTTTTTAGATTGCGAGAAAATTTTGCTGAAAGATAGAGGAAAGAGAAATGGCTAGTAATTCTATTTCTGCTATTAAACTTCCTCCTCCTCGATATAAAGGCGAGGTATCGGTAGAGGATGCTATCAAAAAGAGGAGGAGTTGTCGCAGTTATCTTCCTAATTCTTTACCACGAGTCTATCTTTCTCAGATTCTCTGGGCGGCACAGGGAATTACTGATGATAAAGGTTTTCATCGCTCGGTTCCCTCAGCGGGTGCCTGTTTTCCTCTGGAAGTTATGGTGATAATAGGGGAAGGAGGAGTGGAAGGAATCCCTGCCGGCATTTATCATTATCGCCCTTCACAAAACGATCTGGAGTTAGTTCTCTCGGGAGATTTCCGTTCGGCTTTAGCCCGGGTGGCATGGGAGCAAAGTTTTATTGAAGAAACTCCCGTGAGTTTGGCGGTGGTTGCTGATTACCGTCGTACCACCCGTCGCTATGGTGAACGGGGAATCCGTTATGTGCATATAGATGTAGGTCATGTGGGGGAGAATGTGCATTTGCAGGCCGAAGCCCTGGGCCTGGGAACAGTAATGGTAGGTGCTTTTGACGACCAGGGAGTAGCCCGGGTGCTTAATCTTTCAGCAGAATATTCTCCTCTCTATATTATACCGGTAGGTTTTGGCCGTAAAAGTTAGGAGAGGAAAGTTATGGCAGGAAAGGTTAAAATTCTTTCTAGGGAAGTAGTCCAGAAGATAGCGGCGGGAGAGGTAGTAGAAAGGCCGGCTTCCGTCTTAAAAGAGTTGATCGAGAATGCTATTGATGCTGGGGCTACGGAAATAGTAGCGGAAGTGGGGATGGGTGGAAGAAATCGGATATGTGTTACTGACAATGGAAGCGGTATGGTAGCCGAAGATGCAGTTCTTGCTTTCCAGCATCACGCTACCAGTAAAATTCGCACCCTGGAGGATTTAAATTCCATTGCCACTCTTGGCTTCCGGGGAGAGGCCCTTTTTAGCATGGCAGCAGTTTCCCGGGTGGAACTGATTACCCGGACGGCAGATGAAATAGCGGCTACCCGGGTAAAAGTAGAAGGGGGAGAAGTTAAGGAGGTAACCGTGACCGGAGCGCCCCTGGGAACCCGGGTAGAAGTTAAGGACCTATTTTACAATACCCCTGCTCGCCGTAAATTTCTTAAATCGGTGAACACAGAGTTAAGTTACCTCAATGAACTGGTTACCCGATTTGCTCTTTGTTACCCGGAAATTATCTTTCGTCTTTTTCATAATCGGCGGCTTCTTTTTGATACCGCGGGAGAAAGAACATTTGAAGATCGATTACTTCATCTCTACGGTAAGGAAATAACTGCGCGACTAATTCCGGTGAATTTTTCTAATGAAATCTGGCAGATTTATGGATTTATCAGTAAACCTACTTACAGCAGAGTGACTCGTAATGGGTGGCTTTTCTTTGTTAATCAACGGCCGGTGGAAAATCGGACAATTTCCCATGCCTTAATGGATGTTTATCGTAATTATCTACCCACGGGGCGATTTCCCATGGCCATTATATTTGTTAAGGTTTCTCCGACACTGATTGATATTAATGTTCATCCCGCTAAGAGGGAAGTGCGCTTTCAGCGGGAGGCAGAATTTCATGATTTTTGCCGGGAGGCAGTTTATCAAGCTCTGCGTAAGCAAGGTTTAATTCCCGAAATTTCTCGCACCCAATGGCGTGTTTCGCCAGGATTGACTCCCCTGACCACTTACCGGCCAGAAGAATCCTTTTTAGAATTGAAAGATCTATCTGGAAAGAAAACTTTATACCGGCCCGCTATCCTCCCTGAAAAAGAGATGATAGGGAAAAAAGAACTTTTTCCCTTTATGCAGCTCCGCCAGACCTATATCCTTTGTGAAAGTGAGAATGAACTGGTGATAATTGATCAGCATGCTGCCCACGAACGAGTACTTTACGAAAAAATGCTTCGGGAAAGGAAACTTCCCTCACAAAAGCTGCTTCTTCCGGTCACCTTGCAACTTTCTCCTTCGGAGAACGCTCTGATGGAACAATACCAGGATATTTTTAAGGAAATGGGTTTTGAAATCGAGCCCTTCGGAATCCGGACCTACATTCTACAATCCATTCCCGCAATATTCAGCCACCTCGATGGTCAGCAATTGTTGCGGGATACTCTGGAAGATTTACTGGAGAAAGAAAGAACCCGCACTCTCCAGGATGAAAAGCAGGAATTAATAGCCTCGCTTGCCTGTAAAGGAGCGATTAAAAGTGGGCAAAGGCTTAAAATGGAGGAGATAAATATTCTGGTGGAACAATTGCTGGAAATTTCTAATCACCATACCTGTCCTCATGGTCGCCCTACCATGATAAAAATTCCTTGGTCCACATTGGAAAAAGAATTTCGCCGTGAATAACATAGGGGAGGCGAAGAAGGTGTTAATTCCAGTGTGGGTTCTGGTAGGACCCACCGCGGTGGGAAAAAGTCGCTTAGCTCTCCAACTGGCTCCCGAACTGGGTGCTGAAATCATCTCCGCTGATTCTCATCAGATTTATCGTTATATGGATATTGGAACTGCCAAACCTACTCTTCAGCAAAGAAAAAATGTTCCTCATCATATGATTGATGTGGTAGATCCTGATGAGGAATTTACCGTGGCCGATTTTAAGAAAATGGTAGAGGAATTAATAGTTTCTCTCTGGAAGAAAGGAAAAGTTCCCTTCCTGGTCGGGGGCTCGGGATTGTATATCCGGGCATTAATAGATGGCCTTTTTCCCGGTCCCGGAAAAGACCCGGTTTTGCGCGCAAAATTAAAAGAGGAAGCGGAGCGGGAGGGTGTTTTGTCTCTTCACCGGAAACTGCAATCAGTGGATCCGGAAGCGGCTATCCGGATTCATCCTCAGGACACGGTAAGAACTATTCGAGCTCTGGAAGTTTATTACCTGACGGGAAAACCTATCTCATACTGGCAGGAAGAAAGCCAAAAAGAAAAGCCTCCCTATCGGGTAATAATAGCTGGTTTAAACTGTGAAAGGAAGACGCTTTACCGGATGATCAATCAGCGGGTGGAGAAAATGATAGGAAGTGGCTTAGTGGAAGAAGTAAAAAATTTGCTACCGCGTTACCCCGAGGATCTGCCATCTTTACAGAGTTTGGGATACCGGGAAATCATCGGTTACCTGAAAGGAAATTACAGCCTGGCGGAGGCAGTAGCATTGATTAAAAGAAATACCCGCCGCTATGCCAAACGGCAACTCACCTGGTTTCGTAAAGATTCACAAATTGTCTGGTTTGATGCCCTCGATCCCGGAACAGGAGAGAAGATCAAAAAACTATTTTTAGCTTGCAAAACCGGAGCAGCTGTTAGATAATAAAGGAGGAAAATAGATATAATGAACTTACAGGATAGTTTTCTTAATCAAGCGCGCCAGGAAGCAGTAACCCTCACCGTTTATTTAATTAATGGTTTTCAATTTAAAGGTAAGGTTTTAGGTTTTGATAACTTCACTCTTATTTTGGGAGCCGATGGAAAGCAGTACTTGATTTATAAACACGCCATCTCTACCCTTATTCCAGCCCGGCCACTGTCCATAACTTCAGAAAATCAAGTAAAAGAAGATCGAATTTCCGCTAATCGGGAAAAACTTGAGCTATTAACAGAAGAGAAGGTGAAGAAATGATTAATCATGGCCCTCGGGAAAGAGCTTTATTGGTGGGTCTCCAATTAAATCGTATGCCGGAAGAAAATATTGGGGAATCCATGCAAGAATTGGAGCAGTTAGCTCTGACTGCGGGAGCAGAAGTGGTGGGAGAGGTTGTTCAGGTAAGGAAATCGCCAACCGCTGCTTTCTGGATTGGAAAAGGTAAAGCGGAAGAAATTCGTGATCTCTGTCAGGGAAGAGAAATTGATGTGGTTATTTTTAATGATGATCTCACTCCTCTCCAGCAGAGGAACCTGGAAGGAATTATGGGAGTAAAGGTTATTGACCGCACGCAAATTATTCTGGATATTTTTGCTCAACGAGCCCGCAGCGGAGAAGGAAAGATTCAGGTTGAACTTGCTCAGTTACGTTACCGTTTACCACGGCTAACCGGTAAGGGAGTTCTTCTTTCCCAGTTAGGAGGTGGTATCGGTACCCGCGGTCCTGGAGAAACCAAATTGGAGATTGATCGCCGTCAGGTGCGGGAACGGATAAATCGATTGGAAAAGGCTTTGCAGGAAATTTGTGCTCATCGAGCGCTCCAGCGTAAAAGAAGAAGAGAACTAGGCTTACCTACCTTGACACTGGTGGGCTATACCAATGCTGGTAAATCAACTTTGCTTAATGCCCTGGTAGATGCTCACATAGCAGTCCAGGATCAATTGTTTACCACTCTGGACCCCACTATTCGCCGGGTAATTCTTCCTGACCATCGTCAGGTTTTGATCAGTGATACCGTAGGATTTATCCGAAAATTGCCCTACCATTTAATAGCTGCTTTTCGTGCAACTCTGGAAGAAGTACACTTGGCAGATTTATTATTGCACGTAGTGGATGCTAGTCATCCTTTTGTGGAAGAACAAATTGCCGCTGTCAACCAGATACTCAAGGAACTGGAAGTAACATCGCCGATTATTACTGTTTATAATAAATGCGATTTAATACCCTCCACCGTGATTGACAATCTCCTTCGCCGATCCTCTATGGCAGTGGCCATCTCGGCTCTTCGCAAGTGGAATCTTGACCAACTGCTGGAGATGGTCGTGACTTGCCTCCCTGATAGCCGGGAAAGATTGATATTTACTATTCCTTATCAAAAAGGGGAAATTATAGCTTCTCTTGCCCGGCAAGGAAGTATAATTAATAGAGAATATCGAGAAGAAGGAATTGTCGTCACCGTAAATGTTAGTCTCGATGAGAAAGCCCGAATCCAGGAATATTTAGGATCGGGAGACCATTAGGCGGATGGCCAGCCCTAAAGTAAGAGCAGCGGTTATTGTGATAGAGGGTGGCCGTCTCCTGCTGGTCAGACATACCCGAGGAGGTAAAACCTACTGGGTTTTCCCCGGTGGGGGAGTAGAATACGGAGAAACCATTGAACAGTCCCTGCACCGGGAATTACGGGAGGAAGTTAACCTTGAAATTCAGGTTGAAGACCTGGTTATAGTGTGTGAAACTATTCCTCCCGATAAACATCGGCACAAAATCAATCTTTTCTTTCGGGGTAAAATTTGTGGAGGTGAACCCCGGCTCGCTAGAGATCGGATTCTTACGGAAATGGGTTTTTTTTCTCCGGGCGAACTCGAAAACCTCTTAATATATCCCGATATTAAAACCGAACTAAAAGAAATATTTCGGCCCGACTTTCGTTCTGGCGTAAAATTCCTTGGTAATCGTTGGGGGTTACCTGGCAGTTGACAAAGAAGAAGGCGGTGTGGTAACATTTCTAAGGTTAATAGCCTGGGAAGAGGATAAAATCTATGGTAGCGCTGGTTACTACCAGAAAAATGGGACCCTGTAAGGTAGAGTTAACCGTCGAAGTTGGGGTCGAGGAAATAAAACAACGAACAGAAGAGATTTACCGCCGAATAGCGAAAAAGGCAGAAATCCCTGGATTCCGACCGGGTAAAGTGCCGCGGCCAATACTGGAACAATATTATGGCAGCGCAGTAGAAAAGGAAGTTCTGGATCAGGTTCTTCCTGATGCATATCGGGAGGCAGTGAATCAGGCGCAAGTGGAGCCAGTGGATACTGCGATTATTGAAGATATTAAATATCTGAAAGGGGAGCCGCTAATTTTTAAAGCGGCGGTAGAAATAAAGCCCGAAATTCCGGTGGGTAATTACCGGGGGATTCTGGTAAAGAAAAAAGAAATTCGCGTTCGGGAAGAGGAAGTTGAGAAAAGATTGCAGTTACTGAGGGAGATGCATGCGGAGTTTAGTAGTATAGAGGATCGGCCGGTTCAGAAAGGAGATTTTGTAGTAATTGATTTCCAGGGTTTTCGGGGAGGGACTCCGTTAGAAGATAAAGTTATTAACTATTTTGTGGAGGTAGGTAGTGAAAGAAATTTACCCCACTTTGAGGAACAAATTATCGGTTTACGTAAAGGAGAAGAAAAGGAAATTAAGGTAGTCTATCCCTCCGACTATGAAAATAAAGAAGTTGCTGGTCAGGAAATTACTTTTAAGGTCCAGGTAAAAGAAATTAGAGATAAGAGACTTCCTGGAATCGATGATGAATTTGCTAAAGATGTAGGTGATTATGAGAATTTGGAAGACCTTAAAAATAAGATCCGGGAGAATTTAAACCAGCGGGCAGAAAAAGATCAGATTGCCGATATGAATGAGCAGATTATGAAGAGATTAATCGAAAAGACTAATTTTGATATTCCTGGGTCAATGGTGGAAAAAGAACTGAATTACCTTTTCCAGGAGTTCGAGAAGAGTATGAAAAGTCGTAATCTCACCTGGGAAAGTTTAGAAAAAAAGCCGGATAAAGTGCGAGAAGAATTACGAATAGTGGCTTTTAACCTGGTGAAAGGGGAATTAATTCTTTTCCACATTGCCAAACTGGAAGGCATTTCCGTAAGTGAGGAAGACATAAAGCAAAAGATGGACAAACTGGCAGAAGAATTGAAACAATCCCCCGAGGCAGTTCGAGATTACTTCCGAGCACCTCGGCGTTTGGAGGCATTAAGAGTTCAGTTACTACGGGAAAAAACTCTACGATTTCTGAGAGAGATTGCCGATGTGGTGGAAGTTTAGATTATGAGGTAGATATAATGGCTTTGATTCCAATCGTAGTAGAACAGACTAGCCGGGGAGAGCGAGCTTATGATATTTTTTCACGCCTTTTGCGCGAAAGGATAGTGTTTATTGGCACCCCCATTACTGAAGAAATTTCCAATCTTATTATTGCTCAGTTACTTTTTCTGGAATCAGAAGATCCGGATAAGGATATCAATGTGTATATAAATAGTCCCGGAGGAGAAGTTTCCGCCGGCTTAGCAATTTATGATACCATCGAGTACATTCGTCCCAATGTCTCCACCATTTGTGTAGGACTCGCAGCCAGCATGGCGGCAGTGCTATTAGCCGCGGGGACCCAAGGGAAAAGATTTGCTCTGCCCAATTCCCGGATCATGATACATCAGGGAAGTGCAAGATTTACCGGCGCCCCTACCGATATCGACATTCAAGCTCGAGAAATATTGCGCATCCGCGAAATCGTTAACGGTATACTTGCCAAGCATACCGGTCAACCCATTGATAAGATTCGCCGAGATACCGACCGCGACTTCTTCATGGCCCCAGAAGAAGCTAAATCCTACGGTATTATTGATGAGGTTATTTCTACCCGCAAAAAGACTGCCTGAAAGATAGGGCAGGAAGTTTAAGTACCGGAGGGGAGAGGGATGCTAAAAAGGAGTGAAATGAAAGCGGGGGTAAAGTGTTCCTTTTGCGGTAAAAATCAGGAAGAGGTAAAGAAACTAATTGCTGGTCCAGGAGCTTTCATCTGTAATGAATGTGTGGAATTGTGTCGCGATATTCTAACCGAAGAGAAAGTAGCGGAGCGGAAAAAATTCCCCACCGTTGGCAAAATTGTCCCCCAGCCTAAAAAAATTAAAGAAATTCTTGATCAGTATGTGGTAGGACAGGGAAAAGCTAAAAAGATTTTGGCGGTAGCGGTTCATAATCATTATAAACGCATATTTCTTAATATTGATTCTGATAATTTAGAAATTCAGAAAAGTAATATCTTACTCATAGGTCCTCCCGGTTCCGGGAAAACTCTTCTGGGCCAGACCCTCGCCAAAATCCTTGATGTTCCCTTTGCCATTGCCGATGCTACCTGCCTTACAGAAGCGGGTTATGTGGGGGAAGATGTAGAAAATATTATCCTGCGTTTGTTACAGAATGCTAACTTTGATGTGCAGCAGGCGGAAAGAGGTATAGTTTATATTGATGAAATTGATAAAATTGCCCGCAAAAGTGAAGGTCCCTCTATCACCCGGGATGTCTCCGGGGAAGGAGTGCAGCAGGCCCTGCTTAAAATTTTGGAAGGTACTATTGCCAATGTCCCTCCTCAGGGAGGCCGCAAACATCCCCATCAGGAGTATATACCGGTGGATACCAGTAACATCCTTTTTATTTCCGGAGGCGCTTTTGTAGGACTGGAAAAAATCATTTCCCAGCGACTGAATAAACAGGGGATAGGATTTGGTGCCGAAATAAAACTCCGGGAAGGTAAAAGGTGTGGAAGTCTTTTGGCCGCTGTGCAGCCCGAGGATTTGTTGCGTTATGGCCTAATTCCAGAGTTTGTGGGGAGACATCCGATAATTGCTACCCTGGACGATTTAGATGAGGTTTCTCTAATACAGATACTGCGAGAACCCAAAAATGCTCTCATAAAGCAGTATCAAAAAATTTTTGCTCTGGAAAATGTAAAATTGAGCTTTACGGAAGATGCACTGGTAGCTATCGCTCATGAGGCTCTCCGTCGGGAGACCGGAGCCCGGGGTCTGAGGGCGGTTCTGGAGGAGGTAATGTTAAATATAATGTATGAACTACCTTCTCGTTCGGGAATCACCGAATGTATCGTCAATCGGGATGTAATTGTTAATGGTAGTGATCCGGTAATAATAGAAAAGTCGGAAGCACAAACCGCCTGACTTTATTATTTTGAAGGGATAAACCGAGCACTAACGCCGGAGATAATTACGGTGGTTAGTGTTTTTTATTCTTTAACGGGAGTGGGATAATGAGAATTTTTCTGCGAATCCTTTCTTTAATGAAAAGATACTGGCCGCAATTACTGGTAGTTTTTATAGCCTTATTGCTGGCTACTTTTTTATATTTGATCAATCCTTGGGTAATTAAGTTAACCATTGACCGGATTATTAGTCAGAAGCGGTTAGAAATATTGGTCTGGGCGTCACTGGTGATAGTGCTGGTAGAAATTTTCCGTGGTGGGTTCCATTTTATTCAGGATTATCTACTGGAGTTTCTATCTAACCGGCTGGTATATGATTTACGTAACCGTATGTATCAGCATTTACAGCGACTTTCTTTCAGTTATTACGATCGAGCACAAACCGGGGAACTAGTTTCCCGAACCATGAGTGATGTGGAAACGATAGGTTTCTTCCTGGGTTTTGGTATGGGAATATTTTTTAGCACCCTGATTCTATTCATTGCTACGGTGTTTTTACTGGCCCGACTTCACTGGCGTTTAACCTTGCTATCCCTGAGTTTCATGCCTCTTATCGCCCTTCTGGCCTACCGCCTGAGCAATCTGGTAAGACCACGGTATAGGAAAATTCAGGAGCGGATAGCGGACTTGACCAGTGTTTTGCAGGAGACCATTTCGGGAACCCGGGTGGTGAAAGCTTTTGCGGCTGAGGAATACGAAATTAAAAAATTCGGGAATAAAAATCGTGAATTATTAAACGAAAATGTACTGGCCGCGAAAATATGGGCTTCTTATCGACCATTGATAAATACGGTAGCTGCTATGGGGATGGCCATGATTTTGTGGTATGGCGGTTATCAGGTAATTAGAGGGAATCTGACCCCAGGAAGTTTTGTGGCTTTCCTTTCTTACCTTTTAATGCTGTTATGGCCCATGCAAGCTATTGGTTGGATTGTTAATCTTTTACAGCGGGCAGTGGCTTCGGCCGGTCGCATATTTGAAATACTGGACACCGCTCCCTTGATAAAGGAAAAAGTCCTCACTCGCGAGGTACCATTTTTGCGGGGTCATGTTCGCTTTGAAAATGTAAGTTTTGGCTACGATGAGACTCTCCCGGTCCTTAAAAATATAAATCTGGAAGTTCTGCCGGGAGAAAAAGTCGCCCTTATAGGAGCTACCGGGTCAGGCAAGAGCACTCTGGTAAGTCTAATTCCCCGGTTTTATGATGTCCAGGAGGGCAGGATTACCATTGACAGAATTGATGTGCGGGATTTACCTCTGAGTTTTCTTCGTTGCCAGATAGGAGTGGTTTTACAAGAGACTTTTCTTTTCTCAACCACCATCCGGGAAAATATTACCTATGGCAGAACTAATGCTACCGAAGAAGAAGTCATTGAGGCTGCCCGAGCGGCCGGTATTCATGAAGAGATTATGGCTTTCCCCCAGGGTTACAATAACTTAGTGGGGGAAAGAGGAATAACTCTTTCCGGAGGCCAGAAACAAAGGGTGGCTATTGCCCGGGCACTTTTACTTAATCCCCGCATTCTCATCCTCGATGATTCTACCTCCAATGTGGATATGGAAACGGAATATCTCATTCAACAGGCCTTAAGAGAACTTATGAAGGGGCGAACTACTTTTATCATCGCCCATCGACTGACAACCATCCAAGAAGCAGATAAGATTGTCATCCTGGAAAATGGAGAAATTTCCGCCATTGGAACTCATGAAGAATTAATCCGTAATCCTGGATTCTATGCCCGGGTATACCAATTGCAGTTGCAAAGTCAAGAAGGGGAGAGAATTCGCCAGTAGATGCTTTATTTCCAAAGATAAAAATAATGAGGTGCGATCATGCACGAAGAAGATGAAATATTAGGGAAAGCTTATGATGCCAGACTGATGCGTCGCCTTCTTACTTATCTTCGTCCCTATCGTAAACAATTACTGGCGGCGGTTGGATTTATGCTTCTTTATTCGGCAATGGAATTACTTTCTCCCTACCTAGTAAAAGTAGCCATTGATAGTGGTATTCTCCGGAAGGATTATGGGGTACTTAACCTGACAGTCGCAATTTATCTGGTCAGTCAGGGATTTTGCTGGCTGGGTTTATATCAGCAGATTATTATTTTGAGTCTTCTCGGTCAGCAGGTAATGTTTGATATACGGCATCAAATTTTTTCTCATTTGCAATCTTTGAGCCTGGATTATTATGACCGCACTCCGGTAGGCAGAATTATTTCTCGACTAATCAACGATGTAGGAGTTCTCAATGAATTACTCACTTCGGGACTGGTAGCCATTATCGGAGATGTTTTTACTCTGGCGGGCATAATTGTAATTATGCTCTTGCTTAATGTTAAACTTTCCCTTCTTTGTTTCAGTGTCTTCCCTATTCTAATTTATGTAACTTTTAAATTCCGGAATACCGTTCGGGAAAATTACCGCAGGGTGAGGCAGGCAGTTGCCCGCGTAACCGCTTATCTTCAGGAAAGTATCGCCGGGGTGCGAGTAACCCAGGCCTTTGCCCGCGAGGAATATAATTACCAGCATTTTAATGAAATTAATCAACAGCATTTCCAGGCTAATATGCGCACTGCTTTCGCTTTTTCCATTTTCTTCCCTACCGTGGAGTTAATCGGGGTCATCGCTACTGCCATCATTATCTGGTACGGAGGATTAAATGTGGCTGCTAACCGCCTCACTTTGGGGATACTGGTAGCGTTTCTTAACTATGTCCTGCGTTTCTTCCATCCTTTACGTGATCTAAGTCAAAAGTATAATACCCTTCAGGCAGCTATGGCCGCCTCGGAAAGAATTTTTCAATTACTGGATACCCCTCCTTCGTTGAAGGATAAGCCTTCGGCATTGGAGCTCCCTCTCGTGAAAGGAGAAATTGTTTTTGAAAAGGTATCTTTTAGTTACCATCCTGGTGAGCGGGTATTAAAGAATGTCTCCTTCCGAGTGGCTCCCGGTCAGAAGGTAGCCTTGGTGGGAGCAACCGGAGCCGGTAAGACTTCCATTATCAATCTTCTTTATCGTTTCTATCCCTTAGAGGAGGGGAGAATACTAATTGATGGATATGATATTTCTGAGGTGCAGATTCAATCCTTGAGAAAACAGATGGCCTTGGTTCTGCAGGAACCCTTCCTTTTTTCTGATACTATCCGAGAAAATATTGCTTACAGTAATCCCGGTGTTAGTGAAGAGGACATACTAACGGCATCGCGGGCTGCCTGTTTACACGATTTAGTAATGAAACTACCCGATGGTTATGATACGCGCGTTCAGGAAAGAGGGATTCGTCTTTCTCTGGGCCAGAGGCAACTACTCTCCTTTGCCCGTGCTCTTCTGGTTAATCCTCGGGTGCTCATTCTCGATGAAGCAACATCCAGTGTGGATACTGAAACGGAAATGCTCATTCAGGAAGCGATCAAGAAACTTCTGCATGAGCGGACGGCAATTGTGATTGCTCACCGCCTTTCTACTATTCGCCTGGTGGATAAAATTCTGGTAATTGACCAGGGAGAAGTGGTGGAGGAAGGGACCCATGAGCAATTAATTGCCCGAGGAGGAATCTATTCGCATCTTTATGCCCTGCAATTTCGCTCCCCAGAAAATTCCTCTTTGATAAAGGAGGGAAAGCATGAATAAAAACTATTCCGGATACTTTAAGAAATTGAGATACTTTAGGGGACCAGGATACTTTAAGGAATTATTGATTCTCTCTATCATCTTTTCCATTATTGTCATCTGCTGGATTAGGATACCATCGGTGGGGGCTATCGAATCTAAGGAGGAGGAAGAGTATACCCGGTTGCGCATACTAATGGTAGAAAAACAGCTTCGCAGTCGCGATATTACTGATGAGACCGTCCTCCGGGTGATGAATAAGGTTCCCCGTCATCTCTTTGTTCCGGAAGATGTTCGGGGACAGGCCTATGTTGACCACCCATTACCTATCGGAGAGGGGCAGACCATTTCTCAGCCTTATATTGTGGCCCTAATGACTCAGTGGTTGAAACTTACCGGGGTGGAAAAAACCTTGGAAATTGGGACTGGTTCCGGCTACCAGGCGGCAGTTCTGGCAGAAATTATCCCCCAGGTTTATACCATCGAAATCCGGGAAAAATTGGGACAGAGGGCAGCGAAAGTTCTGGAAGAACTTGGTTACCAGAAAGTCAAAGTTAAAATCGCAGATGGTTATTTTGGCTGGGAGGAATACGCCCCCTTTGATGCTATTATCATTACCGCCGCTATCGATCATGTTCCTCCACCTCTCTGGGATCAGTTAAAAGAAGGGGGAAGAATGGTAATGCCTCTAGGGAGCCCTTTTGCTGTTCAGTCTTTGATGCTATTTGAAAAAAAGGGTGGTAAACGCTACGGCACTTTTATTTGTGGAGTATTATTTGTCCCCCTCGTTCGCGCCGAAAGCCTGAAAGAGTGATTTTAAGATTAATAAGTATTAATATTATATAATCGCTCCCGCCCATGATGTTCCCGCTGATGGTCCTGGAGAAAATATCCTGGCCCTCCTGGAAGTGGTCCAAAACCAATAATTACTTTTACTGATAGTTTTATATTTTTGACATTGCCTTTTGCTTAAGTTAGAATATGTAGCGGTATAAGTTATAACATTATATCTTATTAAGGAAGAGAGGGAAGAAAAATGAGAAGTGAGATAAGCTTACTCCAAACTGCTCTGGACAAAGGTAAGGGTGTGTTTCGACTTTTTCCAACCTGGGTTCCTCGTGCTTTCTGCATTCCGGGCAAAAGATTGAAGCTTCATCCCGATGATTACTATTCCTTTGGAGCTCATCGAGGTGGTATTGACGAAAGATGGTTTGCCTCTACCACTAAAGCGGATAACGGACCGGAAACCCTGGAAGATGAAGGGTTAAGCTATATTTATGTTGAGGATGGTTCCACTCAAGCAAAAATTCTCCTCAAAGATGCTCTTGAGGTTATAGGGAAGGAAATTCTTGGTCGAGAGGTTGTGGGAAAACATGGTGGATGGACGATGTATAGCAAATTTTTTGATAACATGGGACCTTTGCCTCATCACCTCCACCAGAATGATGAGATGGCAGCCAAAGTGGGCCGTCTGGGAAAACCAGAAGGGTATTATTTCCCAAAACAACTCAATAACCACGGTGGATGGTTTCCTTATACCTTTTTCGGATTGAATCCGGGAACAACGAAAGATGATGTCATTCAGTGTTTGAAAAATTGGGACAGAGGAGACAATGGCATTCTTTATCTATCACGGGCTTATAAGCTTAAGGTGGGAACTGGTTGGAATGTTCCTCCAGGAATTTTACATGCTCCGGGTACTTTATTGACCTACGAACCCCAGAGGAGTTCGGATGTCTTTGCTATGTTCCAATCTTTGGTCTGGGAACAATATATACCATGGGATCTGTTAGTTAAGGATGTACCGGAAGCACACAGAAAAGACCTGGAGTATATTGTGGAACTGATTGATTGGGAGCTCAATTTAGATCCCGATTTTTATTCCCATCGATTTTTAAAACCCAAACCAGTAAAACCTCTCGAAGAAATGAAAGAAGAGGGATATGAAGAATATTGGATTGTTTATGGTTCACAATATTTTTCCGCCAAAGAACTGACCATTTATCCTAATCGTACTATTACCAGCAAAGAGAAAGCTGCCTACGGATTGATTGTTATCCAGGGCCATGGGGAATTCGGTGTGCTGAATATTGAATCTCCGGCTCTGATTCGATTTGGACAAATGACCGATGATGAACTTTTCGTCACCGTCCAGGCCGCCAGGGAAGGTATTGTTATCACCAATGAAAGTAGCACTGACAACCTGGTGATGCTCAAGCACTTCGGTCCCGAAGCGTAAAAGTTATAAAAGTTGATTTTAGTCATTCTCATTAGGATTATTGGAGATAGTGGTCATGAATGCTTTTCCCACAATTTTGGATGCTTACGGACGCGGACACTACCTATGAATATCGATAGAATTATGTTTAAATATCATCGTCTCATAAAATGAAAGAATTAAGAAATAGAATTTATCTCTTCATCCTGACAGTTATATCATATATATTTGCTTATTTATTTGTCCACTTACAATTAATACATGTAGATGCGAGATTAAGATTATATTTTGTTAGCCAATTCTATTTCACTTTGGGTTTGTGCTTATTCTTTTCATTTCTTCTTATTTTTTTAAAAAAAGAAATTGCGGTTATAGAAGTATGTATTTTAAAGTTTATTATTATATTAATTATTGGTATTCCACTTGGAGAATCTCTTGTTATCGAATTCTTATTATTAAGTATTTTGATTATTGAAATTGAAATGTATTTTCCCATTCCATACCATATTATCAGTTCAGTTGGTATGTTAGCAATTTTAATGTCTTTTCAGAGAACGTATTATGTATGGGATATTATATCGCCCTCTCCACCTAGCTTAATGCTTTTATTATATAGCTTTCTTTTTTTTCTTGTTATAATTGCAGGATATGGAATTAGAAAATTCATTGATAAAATAATTTACTTGTTTGAAAGTAATAGCGATTTAAATTTAACTATAGATAAATTAATGAAAGTAAATAAAGATTTTCAAGAATATGCTTTGTCACAACAAGATATAGGTGTAATGGAAGAAAGAAAGAGAATATCTCGCGAAATACATGATACAATTGGTTATACACTTACTAACATAATTATAATGATGGAGTCTGCTACAGATTTCGCAAAAAGCAATCCTAAGAAAACTGAAGAACTTCTTGAAAAAGCTAGAGAGCAAGCTGAGAAAGGCTTAGAAGAGATCCGTTATTCATTGAGACTACTTAGAACAATCGATGGTAAGAAGTTTAAAGGGATAAAATCTATTCAAAAGTTGGTTGATTTATTCTCACAAAATACAGGTATTAAAATTAAAATAGAATATGGTAATATTCCTTGGAGTTTTAACGAGGAAATTGATACAGTAATTTATCATATTATTCAGGAAAGTTTAATTAACTCTTTAAGGCACGGTCATGCTACTATAATAAGAATAAATTTCTGGTTGCGTAATGGCGACTTAATAATTAAGATATCTGATAACGGGATTGGTTCACAAGTAATTAAATATGGTATTGGTTTCTCTGGGATAAAAGAAAGATTAAATCAATTGAAAGGTGATTTTTCAGTTTCCTCTGATGATAATGGCTTTGAAGTTAGTGTTTCGATACCAATAAAAAATATGGATGAAATTGTTTTATGATTAAAATAGTAATTGTAGATGATCAGGCGCTATTCGTTGAAGGCCTTAAAAACATCTTAGAAATGCGCACAAAAGATTTAAAGGTTGTTAGCACAGCCTGTGATGGAAAACAAGCAATTGAAGTAGTAGATGAATATAATCCAGATATTGTTTTAATGGATGTCCGCATGCCAAATATGGATGGTGTTATATCTACTGCTATTATTCACAAAAAACACCCGAATATTAAAGTTATGATGCTTACAACATTTGATGATGATGAATATGTACATGAAGCTCTAAATAATGGGGCTGTTGGTTATTTATTGAAAACAGCACGCCCATCGGAATTGATCGCTTCAATTAGAGCCGTACATGAAGGTATTGTACAAATCTCACCAACAATAGCTGCAAAGCTCCTAAAGACTGAAAGATACACTCAGAAAGAAGCAAATTCTAAGGAATCCGGGGAAAAAGGAAAGCCGTATTGGATTAATTATTTAAGCCACAGAGAGAAAGAAATATTAAAATATGTATTAGAAGGTTTAAGTAATAGACAAATTGCAGAAAGATTATACATTTCAGAACAAACTGTGAAAAATCATTTGAGTATAATTTATTCAAAAATGGATGTTCACAGCAGACCACAAGTAATTAGAAAAGTAATAGATGCTGATATTGATTTCTCCTCGTATTAATTCCTCGTATTAGTAATAAAGTACTAGTATCTAAGTACTAAAAAATATTACTAGTTAAAAGTCCAAAAGTAACTTTTCCTAATAAGACTCAATATAATAATATGTAACTAAAACAATATTATTTAAGGAAGGTAAAATAAAGTATTAATGCAAAAATCTGGAGACATAGTTGTGGCTCAGTATATGAGGTTATACCCGATTTTATAGAAATTGGTGTTGATGTTTTAAATCCAGTACAACCATTGGCAAAGAATATGGAACCCTAGCGCCTAAAAAAAAGAATTCGGTAAATATCTTACTTTCTGTGGAGGTATAGATATACAAAGATTGCTCCCCTATGGAACACCTGAGGAAATAAAAGAAGAAGTGAAAAAAATAATAAAGATATATGCCCCTGATGGTGGATATATTTTTGGTCCTTCTCATAATATTGAACCTGACACACCACCAGTAAATATTGTCGCGGCGTATGAAGCTGCACAAGAATACGGAAAGTATCCGATATTATAAACGTGATTTATAGCCTCTAACAGAGTGAATTGAAAAGTAGATATTTCATAATGAAAATTTGGAAAATATAATGATAAAGGAGGAAAAAATATTAATGATAAAGGATACTTTACGACTGTATGCCTTATTTAATGGAACTTTACTTTGCGATTCTCGTTTCGGAACCCCATTTGATCCTGAACCTGCAACAAGAGACAATAAGACCCCAGCTATTCGCTGGAGAGAGGCTCCTGTCAATCACTATTTAATCTTTCATCCGCAAATAGGCTGGATATTGTATGAAACAGGAATGCACCCTGAAGCAATGACAGGTCGTTGGCCCTCATGGAATCGGCAACATTGGGAATGGAATATAAAATCAGAAGATCAAGTTGAGAACAAACTTAAAATACTTGGGGTGGCGCCCAAAGACATTAATACAGTAATTGTTGGCCACATTCATCAGGACCATACTGGATGTAATTATCTATTTAAAAAAAGCCGGTTTTTAGTACACAGACGTGAGTTAGAATACGCTCTTTTAGTGACTCGCATAGGTGCAAATTGCCCGCCTGAGGAATATAAATTTCATCCATCGTGCTATGTTAAACCGGATCCTTATATCATCAAAGAGGATTTTGACATTCCAGGAATTAATTATACGGTAGTTCAAGGAGATTTTGAATTAGCACCGGGTATTGAAGTGATAGAACTTGAAGGACATCATCCTGGGATTCTGGGGCTTATTATTCACTTACCAAAAACGGGAACGGTTATTTTAACAAGCGATGCCTTTAATGCACCGTGGAATTATAACCCTCCAATGCAACTAGGGGTTATTTATGACCTTGCTGGTTTTTATCGAACTATACAAAAGGTGCATACTTTAGAAAAAAAATACAATGCCAGAATATTTTTCCCGCACGATTCGTATGATCAAAAGGGAGAGAAACTAATATACGCTCCGGAAGGAGTGTACGAGTAAGATAAACATAGGTTGATGCTATCTGACGCTATTATTAATTGAATAATTATCTTTTTGGATCTTTATTATTCGATTGACAAAAAATTGGATGAAGCATACAGAAGTGTGGCTGATTTACCAGCAGAAATTGTATGGATACCAGATAATGTTACTGAAGATTTGATCTCCCCTAAAATGTTCGAAAAATACTGTCTTCCTTTTTATAAGATATAAATACACTTTTTATGCAAGAGCCGGAGATTAAGGTCTAAAAGGAGATGAGGGATAGGTAAGTCAGTCCAGTTTAGGGCAAAAGAGGTTTTCAAAAAAGAAAGAAAGGAGGGGAAGAATAATTCTTTTTGTGGGAACTTTCGACATAGAAACAAACTAAATATTAGGAGGGAAAAAAATCAATGTCTAAGAAAATCTTATTATCTTTCTTGTGCGCTACCTTTTTGTTTGGTATGATTCAGACAGCGGGAGCCGAGAGAAAATTTGAGGGTGTAACTTTGAAATGGCTAACCTTTGATAGTCCTCACACCTCAGGATCTGTCAAAAAGATGTTGGAAAAACTGAAAGAGGAGACAGGTATTACTTTAATTATAGAAACAGCTCCCCATGAGTATCTCTATGAAAAGTTGGCTATGGCTGGTGCAGGTCATACCGGTGAATGGGATTTAATTATGCTGGACATTACTTATGGTCCAGAATTCTGTCGGGCTGGTTGGGTCCTGAATTTGACACCCTATATCAAAGCACTCGGTAATAAAGAACCAGAGATTATAGGTATTGATGATTATTTTCCAGATTTTTTGAGTGACTTTAAATGGAAAGAAGACTTATATGGCTTACCCTTCTATGCAGACTGTCAGTTGTTTGTGTACCGTGAAGATATATTAGAAGATCCTGCAGAACGAGCTGCCTTCAAAAAGAAATACGGCTACGATTATTTGCCTCTCATTCAAAAAGGTGAACTCACTCAGGTCCAGGCATATACTCAGTTAGCTCCGTTCTTTACCAGAGAAAAGTACAAAGATCCCACACTAGGAGTAGTCCACGAAAAGTTCTATGGTACCTCGTTCTGTCGTTCCCGTGATGCATGTATTATGAACGAGTTCTTGGAAATCCTGTATTCTCTTGGTGGAGACGTGATATATGGTCAGCCCACAGGGAAAATGGAGATTCCTCCTGGGAAGGAATATCATCCGGCTTTAGACACCGACGTTGCTATAGAAGCAGCCAGACAGCTTTATTACTGGTCTTCGAGGGAGCTGAATATTTCACCTCCCGGCCAAACGATGCATTCTTTTTTTGAACTGCTGAGTCTCTTAGAACAGGGAAAGATAGCCTTCATGACTGCCTGGTCTATTTGCGGTCACGATTTTAGAGATCCAGCGGTGACGCTTCCCAAATTGGTCGGTAAATTCAAATGGGCTCCCGGACTTATTTACACTGGATATTTCAACAAGAAAGTTAATCCCAAAGGTGGTCGATCGTGTGCATATGGTGGATGGGCCCTGGGAATCAGTCGTGATACACGTAATCCTGATGCCGCTTGGGAAGTCCTCAAATTCTTGTGTGGTAAGAAACACTCCAAGGAAATGTGTATTGCTGGTACAGAACATCCTCGATATTCTATTTATGGAGATCCTGAACTGCAAAAGATGTTTCCATGGTACCCCGCTGCTCTTATTACCATGCCGAGCGCTCGCCTATGGGTTGCACTTCCCGAATTCCCTAAAATTCTAGAAGTCGTGGTTGAACAACTCAATGCTATAGCTGCTGGTGCAGTGGACCCTGAAGACGGTCTTGCTATTGCTCAGAAAGAACTCTATGAGGTTATGAAAATGTCGGGGTATATCAAGTAAGGATAATGAATAGGGTGTCGCCGATGAGCTTGAACATCCGGCGACACCCTATTCATCCTCTTGTGAGGATATCTCGTGAAGTCAAGCACAAAGGTTCTAATCAAAATTACTCCAGCTATAAGGCTCATAGGTCCCGCTTTTCTATTTCTATTACTAACGACGTTGGTCCCTTTCTTGTATGCATTGCGGTTAAGCTTCTACTGGTGGGATCTGTCTAGTCTATCTGCTCCAGTGTTTGTTGGGTGGGAAAACTATGCAAAGATAATTTTCAGTAGAGCTTTCATGGAGTCTTTCAGAATTACAATGTTATTCGTTGTGGGAGTTCTCTTCAGTCAGTTGCTCTTAGGTTTTGGGGTAGCTTTGCTTCTGAACCGAGACGTGAAAGGAGTCCAAGTTTTTCAATCGATACTTATAGTACCCATGGTAATAACGCCAGTGGTGGTAGGTTTGTGTTGGAAAATAATGTTCGAGCCCACGTACGGGATAATAAATTACTTACTGCGTCAGGTAGGAATACCACCTCGAGGCTGGATTACCACCGAGGCAGAGGCTTTTCTGTCTATTCTACTAGTTGACCTATGGCTTTGGACACCTTTCACAGCATTAGTTATACTGGCCGGACTCCGAAGTCTTTCCAAAGATGTACTGGAGTCCAGCTCAATCGATGGTTGTTCCAGCCTTCAGCAACTTTGGTACATAGTTATTCCTTTATTGAAACCAATTATTCTGATAGTGACCCTCTTGCGAGTAATTGATTGTATTAAAAATTTTGACTATATCTTTACGTTAACAAAGGGAGGTCCAGGACGTTCGACAGAGCTCTTGAGTATCTTTATCTGGCGTCTTGCTTTTCGACGCTTCTGGATGGGGTATGCGTCGGCAGGAGCAATTCTTATCTTGGTTCTGGTGATAATTCTGAGTCGACTCTTCATTCGTCAACTGAAAACGATATAGGAATAGGCACCATCTCAAAATTATTGAAATTAGAATCTGGTGATCTTCAAAAGCAAGAAGGAGAAACAAAATGGGAAAGTGGAGGTGTTTTATCCTTAACGTCGGTACATATATCGGGCTGGTGGTTTTTGCCGGCTTCACTCTTTTTCCTGTGTATTGGCTATTGATGACTTCTCTTAAACCGGCGTATGAGGCTTGGCAAATACCACCGAAGTGGTTTTTCATCCCCACATTCGGGAACTACGTTAAAGTAATCACCGGTGTGCGGGAACAGTATGGCATGGCAGGAACCTCCTTTTCGAAGTGCTTAATCAATAGCTTGGTGGTGGCGTTGATTAGCACCACCGTGGCTATCGGGCTTGCAATATTGGCCTCTTACGCTATTGTCCGCTTTTCCTTCCGAGCCAAGCACCATATAGCTTACTGGATATTGTCAACTCGGATGTTTCCGCCAATTGCTGTGGTCCTTCCCTGGTTTCTGATTGCTAGAAATTTGGGATTGACTGATACTAAGTTCCTTTTAATTGTTATATATACAGGTATGAATATTCCTTTTGCCATATGGATTTTACGTGGGTTTTTTCAAGATCTCCCCGTAGAAATAGAGGAAGCTGCTTTAGTCGATGGTTGCAATCGTTTGAAAATCTTGACACAAATTGTTGTGCCTATATGTGCTCCCGGAATAGCTGCAACTGCTATCCTTGCCCTCATTTTCGCTTGGAACGAGTTTCTATTTGCCTTGATCCTCACAGGATCAAACGCTAAGACTCTCCCCGTCTACTCTACAGGATACATCCTAGAAAAGGGAGTGGCATGGGCAGAACTTTCTGCGGTCGCAATTTTAATAGCTTTGCCTATGATTTGCTTTGGCCTATTTATTCAGCGGTACCTAGTGCGAGGTCTGACATTAGGTGCCCTGAAGTGAACGCATCTATTTACTTGATTTTTCTTACTACATCTAAAAATGCGGCATTTAACAAAATTCCTCATCAATTTTCTGTTCTTTTCATTGTTATTATAAATTAGTACTTTAAGAAGAAAATCTTATGAAAAAGAATGTCTCCCTTCTTTTTTCTTGTCCAAATTAAGATGCGGTAAGTTCTTAAAGAACTTCTCATAGCGAATACGTCCACCACAGGGTTAGCAATCTCTGTACTAGTAAAGAAAGTATGTCTATTTTATCTGATTTCAGTGAAAAAAAGAATATTATTCTCCTTTTAGGAATAATAATCATACCAATTTTCTTGGGTTATGAGGTTTCACCGGTTTGGGCGACCAACGATATAAAAGGGGGAATAGTGCATTACTTTCCTCAGAGGGGGAGGAGTGAATATACCAAATGTCCCATCTGTCCACTCTATCCGAGACACCCTATCATTGATTTATACCTGTACTATAAAGAAGATACATCTATTACTCAAATAAAGGAGCAAATTCTACCTGAGCTTTCTCAAAAATTCAATATCTATATCACTCTGTTCTTGCGCCCTCTTGAATCCCCTGATCATGAGAAAGAATTTTCTAAATTGATCGAAAAACAAGATTCCTTAACACTACCTGTTTTTGTTTATAAGGAAAGTATTATACCCGTAAACGAACTTTCCCAAAAACTAAAGGCAATGTTTCCTGAATCTCATTTTACATCTCGGCGCAATTTTTTTATGATTCTTCCAATAATTGCCGGCGGTGTGATTGACGGGATAAATCCCTGTGCTTTTGCTGTACTTGTATTTTTTCTTTCTTATCTTTCACTGTTGAGTAAAAAGAGAATAGATGTTTTATTGTCGGGAATTGGATTTTTAGTGGGAACATATATCGTCTATCTCTTAATAGGCTTGGGCATCCTTACCGGGATACATCTAATTTTCGCGTCGCATTTCTCCAATCTCTTTCACTATTTGATTGTGACCATTGCGCTTATTTTGGGGATACTTAGCTTGTATGACTTTGTTCTAATTAAACAGGGCAAGGGAAAAAAGATACTCTTACAGCTTCCCGAGACAGTCAAAAAGAAAATTCATACCTCGATAAGAGATAGGGTCAAGACTCATGCATTATATGTAGCAGGCTTTGTAGTTGCTATACCAATTTGTTTATCCGAGTTCGTTTGTACTGGTCAGGTATATATTCCTTTGACTACCTATATATCAAGAATAAGTTACACAAATATTCAAATGGTGGGTTATTTGGCCTTATACAATTTAATGTTTATAACTCCTTTATTAGGAGTATTCCTTTTGGTTTATACAGGTACCTCCTGGAAAGTATTTCTCAATTTTTTGCAACATAACTTAGCGAAGCTAAAATTAAGTATGTGTCTACTATTTTTTGTTTTAGCAGGTCTATTGTGGTTTAAATTTTAGCATTTAAAACCCTAGACCTCGATATTTTTTAGAAGTCTTAATCCCCCTTCCGTAATGCTATCGGGAGAGGGAGCTAATTCTCTCCAAACTGCTGCTTCTCCACTTCCTTGTCTAATACCTTCGTTACTCTGGATACCAAAACCCGCACTTACTGATCCCCCTCCCAGTAATGGCCTTGATACCCCCTTCTGCCCTCCTCGTCGATATACCATTTAAAAACATCCAGAATATAAGCTGATCCACAACTTTTGTCCGCCGCTGATAACTCTTCAAAATATTAAACTCAATACCTCCGTTTCTTTTCCGCAGCACATTTATCCCTGTACATAAACTGTTCTCGTCCAGATAGATTAGTGACACCTAAACGCTAATGAGTAGTGGTAAAATAGGTGTTACTATGAGCATCTATGGAACGGTTCTTCCTAAAACCAGTTTTCTTGCTTCTCTGGCAAGAGGAACCAATATTTCA